>Ga0315291_10011029_pt1 | contig 11031 bp, 15 predicted proteins | sample YL17G12_20_MG_FD_203070 | JGI IMG/M metagenome (GOLD analysis project Ga0315291, IMG submission 203070) | Sediment microbial communities from Yellowstone Lake, YNP, Wyoming, USA - YL17G12_20 | ecosystem: Environmental > Aquatic > Freshwater > Lake > Sediment | place: USA: Wyoming | collected... | reverse complement strand
CTTCGTTCAGTGATCAATGCCATCGCGGACGCCGTGACTACGAGCTATCGTACGCACGGATCAAACGCCCGCAGTGCGCAGTCAATGCTGGACGAGATCACGGGCAACGGAAAGCAGACTTACAAAATAATCATGAACACCGGGCAGATCGTCGAGATGATCGGCGGCAATGCTTATTTTGAAATGGTTGCAAATACCAGCGATCCGAAACTGCAGAACATCCGGCTGCTGGATTCGGGGAACATAAAATTAAAAATAAAGAACGGCTCCATCATACAGTACATGCAGAACGTAGGCTCGCCCTTCGCGCCCGAGGACGTGCTGCATCTGTCCAACTGCCAGTGCGACAGCAGGCCCTACGGCCGCAGCGACATCGAGCCGATGCAGGATCTGCTGCTCTCCATGACGCAGATCTGGGACGACATGTCGCGCATCTATCACCGTTACATCAAGCCCACACACATCGTTGAGCTGGACACGAACAGCACAACAAAGCAGGCTGACTTCGCTGCGCTCTGGAAGCGCACACGCGAGACACCGGAGGACGATCTTATTCTCCCCGGCGACCTGATCAAGAAGATCGACAAGGTCGCCATTCCACAGGGGGGCATACTTGATCCTTCTTCCTGGGAACGTATACTGATTCAGCGTATGCTGCAGTCATTCCGCACTCCCGAGCTGGCCCTGGGTACAGGTAGTGTGAACTCCGAAGAGAGTTCGCGTATGCTGTACTCGGGGTTCAGACAGCTCGTGCGCTGGAAACAGCAGAAACTCGAGGAAGATATTTACGTTCAGGTATTCAAAAAAATATACGGAGTTACTGCGCCTGAAATAGAATTCTCGTACGCAGGCCAGGTCGAAGAAGAGAAGCAGAAATACTGGCTCAGCGTCGGCCAGTTCATCATGTCCAGCGGCATGCGCCAGGATCTGGCAGCAGCCGCGATGCCAAAGGTATTTGAAGGTTTAGGTTTCAAAGTCTAGTTATGACAGAAGAACTTACAGCAGATCAGAAGCGCATCGCTGAGCTGGAAGCGCGCATTGCAAAGATCGATGCCATTCAGGCAGAAAGCAGGGCCACGTTTCCTGCAGAGAAGGACGAGAAAGAGCAGGTCCGCGAGGCCCTTAAGAAAAAATTCGGTGAACTCGCGCCATTCTAAATCTTTATAAGGCAGGGCATAAATAGATTATGCATGGCAAATGAAGCAGTGCGTGTTGGCGGCCCGTCAGACAACAAGCAGACGGCAGTAATGGCAGACGCAACAGCAGTTGCGGTCGGCTCTGTTATCGTACATGGGAACGGCATAGGAACAATTCATTCTTCAATCAATGAGACGTTTCTCGGAATAGCAGAGAACGGCAAGGCTGCAAGCGACGGCCGCTTAGACATCTGTATAGCAGTCGAGGGTGACTTTCTTATAGGCGTTGACGGTACAGTAACAGCCGGAGATATTGTATGCCTGGGCACGACAGCGAACAAGGTTCGCAAATTAGAGATAACTTCTTTTGAGAAGTTAAAGGGCGTTGTGGGCCAGGCATTGACAACTGGCACAACCACTGTAATTGTGAGGTTATGGTAAATGGTATATGTAGCAAGCGGCGACAACAGCCTGAACGCAGCAGAGATCGACGAGATGATAAAGGGATTCTATGAACGCTCGTTTAATCTTGTTGATCTGTGTACAAAGACTTCCATTCCTTCCATGACTGTGCAGTACTACAGGGAAACAGTGAATCTATTGAGCGTACAGTCAGGCTTCTTCAAGGCCGAAGGCGCAGAGTTCCGCATGGCTTCTCCGCTTTATGAGAAGAACACAGCCTACATGCGCGAAATGGGCCTGGCCGATGAGATATTTCATACTGATCTGATCACAAACCGAATAGATATTTGGGCCAGGAAAACGGCAAAGGTTGCCGAAGCGATACGCGCCACAGTGGACAGCACTGTATTTGATGCGTTCAATGGAACAGGAACGCAGACAGCAACGCGCACAACCTGGTGGGATAATTCTTCGAGAAGTTCACGTCACCCGATAGACGATCTTGCCGCCGGCATCGATCTCATATCAAGAGTGGGCGGCCGCGCAAACGCGCTTATCTGCTCGCCTTACATGGCCCGGTTCATGGGCATGAGTGATGATTTTAAATCTACGTCAAGCCCGGCAGTCGCCGTAAATTCTACTGGAGAATTTCAGTCGGTCGCCTGGGTACCCGGCATTGGGAGACATCTTACGATTGCAGTTACAAACTATGCGAGCGATGACGCAGTATTAATCGCAGACACAAAGAAGGCCGTTACGTGGAATGACGTAGAGCCGCTGAAGAGCAACACAGTTATCACGCCCGGCGTCGGCACAAAATTCTGGGCCTGGCGCATAGGCGCTGCCTACCTGGTGAATCCAGGAATGGTGTGCAAGATCTCAGACACGAAAGAAGCTCCATAGTTTAAAGGTTTCCTTCTAATTATTTTCATGTCTTTCTCTACCTGGTTCCTGCTCTCATGCTCTCCGAGCATAGGCTATGCAGCTGGCGTCTCGAAGAAAATTCTCGACACGAAAAAAGATGGCTGGGTAAACGGATCCAGTGAATTGTTGTACAACGCATGGACTGCGGCCATTGAAGCAACGCCGGAACTCACAAAGAACGAGAAGGCCCTGGTCATATCAGGGCGCGACGTGTGCTGTGTAGTTCTCGACGAGGACCTTCACTACCTGCTACGCCAGTATTATTTTCTGCAGAAATTATTCGAGAGACGGGAATTGTTAGGGATAGATCAGCTTCATCTCGAGCCAGTATTTGAAATCCGCCATGACAACGGGCCGCAGTTCAAATTCGAAGAGGGAGAAGGTCTCCTCGTGCATAAGGTTATCAAGGCATGTATAATCCCTGCGCTCGGGATCGCCTCGCTTGCCGTCGCACGCAAGGCCCGGCGTCAGTCCTGGAATACAATAGAGGCCCAGGTGTTTCGCGAGATCCTGATCGGCCTCATGGAACTGGACGAGATCATGCGTTCCCACGGACCAGACCACATACGCCAGGTATATGCCGGGATCCGCGACGTGTGTTCCGTGCTTATAGAAGACAACAAGAGAATAAACAGATTCGCCGCAAACTTTATGATAGAGTTGTTTCGCCGGGAGCCTGGGTTCCGTGAGGAGATGAACAAGGCCAACCGTATCTTCTCGTGGGAGCATGACTACGCGGCGATCCAGGCGGACGAGGCCCGCATTCGTGCGGGCATACCGAGAGAGCCGGACATTGCGCTGCTCCGCAACGATCCGGAAAGGTACAGGCATGACGCAGAAGAAGAGCTGAAATCTTTAAAAGGTCTGAAGGACAAAGATGTCTAATGCTCGATGTTGTCTCTGCCGTGAGGTTCCGGTCCAAGGATATTGTAAAACGGTGCGTGATGACAGAAAAGATCGAGCGCATACGAAAGACTACGGCAGATATATTTATCGACAGCGCCGCGATCGCCGGCATTGCATTCTTCTCGGTCCTGGTGACAGGACAGCCGAACGTATTGTACCCGGCGCTCATTGCATTTGGCCTCTCCTTCTGCACACAACTGGCAGCCGAACGCCACATAAAGAAAGCGTAACTGCTGTATACTTCCATGTACATATCCTGCAGGCTCGAGCCGCTGAACGCTACGCTTGCGGGCCGACGCGCTACCGCTCAGTCGCAGCAGTGTCAAGAATCTTTTGTTACCAATTAGTCAAAAGCTTCTTTGACACTGCTGCCCGCGGCGGCTGCTTTATTCTCCGAAATTTGTGAGCATCATAGCAGCCGCAACAATCAAAGATAAACGCCCATTAGGGCAGGAGTGGATTGATATGACAGAAAAAATAGATTTCGTAAAAGTGTACGACGATGGCAACTATGTTTGCTACGGCGCAAAGGGTGAGGATGGAAAGCGTCATGAACTCGCAAGAGGTACAGGCACATGCCCGTATGTAAAGGGCGATGTTGTGTGTGAAGACGGCGCAATCCTGATAAAGACACAGGCAACAAAGCAGGTACGCATACCTGCTGATGTAAGCAGCCGTGCGCTTGGCTGCGCTGTTGCGTTCTGGAGTGAGATACCCAGGGCATCTGAAGCCCAGGTATTAATCACCGCTGAGATATTCGAGACGTGGCTAATGGGCCGCGTCTCGGGCGGTGATTAGATGACCGACGTAAACCACATCAAGTGTTTTATCTGCGACGCAGAGAGCACATGCTCAGTGAAAAACTATGGACATTTGCATCTATGCCGTGCATGCAGAAAGTGGCTCGGGTTGACGCCCGATGCTTCTATTGCTGCGGCTGACTAGCAGCCGCAGTTAAATTAGAATCGGCTGGCTTCAGCCAGCGCGCTGTCCAGGCCTGCAGCCTGCATGTATTGCAGGCTAACTCGGCCCTGCCCAGCCAGATATAACGGCCGCATTTCTCATGCACGAATCTTCACCTTTCTTCTGTACATGGCATACCCTCGCAGATGAATGTGTGCCTTACAATAGGGCACGCTGATGTTGTTCTCAACTATGACGCAGCAGATGCGGCACACTGTCGGGCGTATGTTCATACAAACACCACAATCTCGCTGAAAACAGAATCGGAAATAATCATGTGCTTACCTGTAAATTTTCCATTCATTGTTTCATGTGCGGTTTTTATTGCATCGGCGTTGTCCGTTGTCATCAGCCATATTATTTTTCCTGCCCGGCTCTTGTCCTTCACTACTGTTACTTTCATATTCAAAGACCTCTCCGTGCTCTCACCACATGTACACTTTTGTCCAGTTCACGGAGAACGCGCCCGGTTTCACCTGGCTGATGATCTCGTTCTCCTGCATTATGTTTATGTAGTCTGCTATCTGCCGGCGCTCGCGCACTACGAGCAGCCTGAACGCGCTCACTAACTGGGCCTCGCTGATCTGCTCGGCCGCGTTCGTTTGCTGACGCAGGTATTCAACCACGATCTTTATCGTGTCTATTGGACGTCCGGGCATAGGATCAACTTCGCGTCTGCTGTTGTCATATCAGGATCCAACGACGCGCTCTCTAACAGAGCGCTGCGTTTGTCCTGCATTTTCTCGATCGCCCTGTTACACATGGCTATCTCATCGAACACATCACTGGCTGCGCCACGATCGATCAGCTTTGCGATCTCCAGATCGTACTCGACTATGGCCGCGTATATTGTCGGGCCTGTATCTCTACGGGCCTGATCTATTGCGGCCTGTCTTGCCTGGTCTTCAGCTGTTGCTGCTTCAACTATGGCTTCTGCTTCCGCGACGCTGACAGCAGGCAGCCCGGCAGCGAGCGGCTCGTTGAGCTGCTTGCGTATGAAGTCCTCAAACATCTTGCTTGCATTCCAGCCTCGCTTCTTCATGGCTGAGTGCAGTTCTGCTTCAATAGAAACTGTTGTCGTTACTTTCACAATTCATCAACTCCATTGTTCATATGTATGTATAACTATATATAGATATGATTATTCACTTACTAACTACTACAAATTTTAATGTGTGTCGTGTGTGTGTCGTGTGTGTTTAGCATATGTTCATACATATATATAGTTATTAACCTACATCACACGCCTTAGGCCATCTACTTGCTTGCATGCTGCTGCTACGCGCACGCTGGCAGGCTATGCCTGCCTATTACTGCAGGCCAGCGGCCTGCTTTAGCGCTGCCTATCATAGCCAGCAAAGCTGGCAAATAGGCAGCGCGATATTACAAGCACGCTCGCTTCGCTCGCGTGCTTGTTATTAATTAATTAATGTGCAGTATGCACTTGCCTGCTCTGCATAGCGCAATGCAATACAGCGTACTGTCATAGTACCTATGCCCTTGTTTTTTTGTTTTAGAATATGCCCTCAAATTTCGTGGAGTACAGCCGCCCAGCCTGCAGAATTTTGCCAGCAAATTCAAATGGGGTACCTGATTAAGCAATATGCACCATTTTAAAGGTTTCGTTTAATCCAGGTACAGGTATGAACAAATGGGTTATTGTCGCTGTAAAGATAAAGAAGTGTTATGCGATTGGTGGAGGGTACGTGCCCGACAGTATCACCGGAGGCCTGGTGGCAGGCTCGCTGCTTACGTCGCAGTACGCTATCATTCCGATTCTGATTGTCTTAAGGACATCAATAGGGGTTGCTGCGATATTTTTCAAGATAGTGCAGAAAGAGAGCGAGCTCGACATCACCTGGATCAATCCTTACTTAGATCAGAAATTGACGAGCAGGCGTGGCGCACATGGATCAACTAAACATAAGCGACATTGAGGGCGTTCTGGGATTTCGTTTCTACGACTGGCAGAAGAAAGCGATCCTGAGCAAGGCCTCCGTGATCGTGCTCTGCTGCGGCCGCAAGAGCGGCAAGACGCAGACGGAAGCCGCAAAGATAGTGCTGGACGCTGCGGCAAATCCGGGCATACGGATCCTGATCACGGCCAAAACGGAGACGGCGGCGAAAGAACTGTTCATGTATGTGAATCAGATAATCCGCCTGCTCAAGATCGACACGGAGATCGAGCTGCGGTTGACCACTGTACTGACTAACGGATCACGGATCGAGTGCATGACTACAGGCCCTACAGGATTCAGCCTAAGGCCTCGTAGTTACTACAGGATGTATATTGCAGAAGCGGGATTCATGGCTGATGATGTCTACGACGCAATAAGCCCGTGCCTGGCAGTGAAAGGAACGCAGCGCGTATTCGACAGCAGCCCGTGGGACACGAGCGGATTTTTCTACGACGCGTTCGGGGATCCGGACAGTGACGTGTACCATGTCAGCAGCGAGGCATGCCCTCACATTCCAAAAGAATTTCTGCAGAAGGAACGCCGCAGGATGGGCAAGGAAGTTTATGCAAGAGAATATCTCGCAGAGTTCATGCGGGCCACGGACAGCCTGATCAAGGATCCGGTCATATACGCGGCCGTCGATGAGAAGATGGATCCAGTTCAAACGGAGAAGGATGCGCCGGTTCATTTCGTCGGCGTGGACTTCGCGCGTTTCGGGAGAGACGACAGCGCAATTGTATGGGCTGGATATTTCCCAGAATTAAAAATTACAAAGGTATACCGCGCTGAGCTGCTCGACAGCAGGGCCCGGCTCACCAGCATAGTGGGCCGGCTCGTTGCGATCGCCCAGGACGCGCGCGTACAGAAGATCGTCACGGACGAGACAGGGATCGGCGGCGGGCCCACCGACGCACTAATCGAGAAGCTCGGCAAAGGGCGTGTAGTCGGCGTCTCCAACCAGAAGCGCAATAACGAATTTCATAGAAAACTATTGAAGCAGGATCTTTATACAACCATGATCTGCGCAATGGAAGAGGGCCGGCTGAAGATTTTCGACGACCAGAAAACAATTCAGTCGTTGAGAAATCTTCGATACAAGTACACCAGTGATGCTGACCTACAGATCTTTGGGCGTGAGGACCACATCGCTGAGGCCCTGGTCCGGGCCGTGTGGCTGCCGCTGTCGGGCCAGGCGAAAGACCAGGGCCCGGTGTGGGTAATGCGGCTTTAAGCGTAACGCCGGACATTTATTCTTATGCGCACACGATTCTATTGCACGACAACTGCCGAGACATTCACGGCAGTACAGGAGAAGGGCGAAGACGACAAGGTAAGGAAGCGCTGCGAGAGGATCACATGAGGGCAAGATTCGGCACTGACAACCTGGCCATTGCAGAGACATTCACAAAGGGCGCCGAGCTCGTCGAGGACGCAGCGAAGCAGTGGCCAAATGACCGTGTGAACGGCGCGGCGACCAACAATTACTATAACTCTTCCGTAACACAGACAAACAATTATTTTTACACAACGACAAGAAATCAGTACTGGGCAGAAACGATAACCGTGGGTGGAAGAGTGGGCGTCGGCACGACGACACCGACAGCGCCGCTGCATGTGGTGAGCGGCCAGACATTAATGACATATGTAACAGGCCCTTCAAACGCATACATCGATCTCACAGACGGAACGTCGACAATACGCCTGCAGCTTGGCGCGGCGCTCGGCGGATTCATAGGCACGTCATCAAACCACCCGTTGAGCATCAGGGCGAACAACGCCACAAAGATGACCATAGAGGCTGGCGGAAACGTCGGCATAGCAATGACAAAACCCGAATATGTTCTTGACGTGCGCGGCACGGTGAACGCAACAGAGTTTTATAAGAACAGCGCGCAACTGCAGAAGAGCGACATATCAGGTCTTGTTGGATTCTACGCAGCGAGCAACGCAATTCCAATGGACTGGATAAAGCTGGACGATGTAACGCTCGGCAGTGCTGGAACGAGCATAGCAACAACGGCATCATTCCAGTCGTGCACGTGCTTTAAGGTAGACTTCTATTGCAAGAACTCTGACATGTACGACATACTTCTAAGGTTCAATGATGACAGCGGCGCGAATTGCTACAAGTACCACTGGTTCAACGGGATCGCTGCGCTGATCACATCAGCTGGCGCAACATCAATCATATGCGGGGGTTACGATACAACATGGCGCACGCTAACATTCTTCATACAGAAAGCAGCCACACACGAGGCTGGAGTCAACTGGTTGCACGGACCAGTGCTGGGCGGCAATAAGCCCTGGACAGGATCAGGCTGGTGGAACAACAGCTCAGATCTTATCACAAAAATGACCTTCGGTGTAAGCGGTGGCAACATCGCGCAGGATTCGCGAATGATCGTATGGGGGGCCGTCTGATGACAACAATATTTTACAGCACGACAGAGATTAGCAGCGAGGAGAAGGCGCGCATAGAGGCGGACAAGCTCACGCGCATAGTGATCTATCCGCCGGTGGTTGCTTTATTAATCGCGAAGGGGATAATCACAGCAAAGGAATACGATGAACAATGCCAGCCTGGTCGAACGTAACGCAAGTGCAGGCCGTTGTAACGGTCGATGCCACAGTAACAACTGCAGCCATGACTGAATGGCTCGAAGAGGCAGAGGGTTATGTGACAGATCTTCTGAATCTTCCAACTACATTTGTGTTCAGCGCGGCAAAACCAAAACACCTAATACTGCGTGAAGTGGTTGTGATGCGCGCGGCGATCAAGGCAATGCAGAAAGGTCCTACTTCTGTTTTAACACTGGACTATGCAGCATTTGCTGCTGACATTTGCAGAGACATTTACAACGACTGCATAGGACTGCTCAATGAGAACAAGGCAGCAGACTTCCTGGAGGAATAACATGCCTCAAACATTCAAGGCCTCGGGCTATGCACGCAAGTACAGCAAGCCAGTGCTCACACCCTGGTCGGACCAGGTAGTCATTGATTCTGATCCTGCGTACAGATCCGGAACTTTTCCTAACGATGCGTCATACATCACCCAGGTAACGTTTGTCGTTACTACTGAGATGCTGCGTAACCGCAGTTACCATGTGTCCAGGCTTATCGTGACATGCGACGCAACAAGCAGCGCATCACTGCGCGGAAGCATACAGATGCAGATCGATGGTGTAACATGGGGATCAGCAAAAATTATGACTGATGTTGGCGACGGCTGGGGATCCCATGTATGGAACATTCCAGTGCAGGATTACGATCATGGCTTTACGATCACGATACAGGTAGGCGCATCAAACAACAGCAATGGCTATACGTTCAGGCACGCACAGATCGATGGCATAGTGGAGACGAGGATCTAATGTCACAAGCAAGAGGAATGTTCGGCGCGTTCGGAATTGACAGCCCAGATATACAGATCAGCCTGGGCAAGACAAACGCAGGCGAAGAAATTCTTCTTCCTGTATGGCTGAGCGAACTGCTTTCTGGCGGCGCTATGCTAGGAGACATAAAAGGTTTAGAATCCGCAGCTGCGGCTGCATCACCTGTTGCAAAATCAGGCCCGAAACTTCTTGCAGAAACCGCAGCACAATTAGATGAATATGTAAACGCTGCACGTTCTTCATTACGCATAGGAAAGAACGCAGACGTACTTGCAACAGAGGGTTTGCCAGAAGCCCTGGCTGCAGAAAGCAAGAGCATTGCAGGTCAGGTAGCTGCTGACACACGCATCGCAGCGGCTGACACGCTAGTCACAACAAAAGCAGAATTGCCTGCAGCTGCTGCAAATGTAGACGAATACTTCAAAGCATTCGATACCAAAGTTGTATCACTGAAATCGTTGCTTGCTAAAGCAAGATCAGAGAACGTTGTATCACAGGCTGTATATGAATCAGGACTTAAGGGCCGTGAGACATTCGCAGCAGCAGAGCGTGTTATGGCAAAACTGAACGACAGGCTTGCGCTGGAAAATATCGCAAGTGGTATAAAACCCACAACACCAGAACTACAGGCCGCAGCAAAGACAATGTTAAATCAGCAGGGCGGATCTTCTTCATACATTCAACAACTCGTGAAACTTGCAAAAGATCCACGCGCACAGTTCGCTGTAGCAATGATAGGAATCTGGGGAGCGTTCGACAATCTTGGTTTCCAGGTATCGAGCGGATCGAGATCAATACAGCAAGACGTCGCTAACGGAAAGCTGGTGACTGGATCTGACGATTACAACAGCAGAGTAAACATGATTAAAAATTTACAGGGTATAAGGAAAACTGTTACACTGAACGGAGCACTACCAATATTTGGACCATCTGTTACAGCTGATGATCTATTGTACATAAAGCCGCTAGACAATCCGATGCTTTCCTCAGAAGAAGAACCATTCCCTACAGTTCAAGAACGTATACAACAGGGCATAGACGTAAAGAAAGGAATTGCAGAAGGTACTGCAGATATTGGATCATGGATACCAGGATCTCCGATAGAGGACACTTCACCAAAATCAATAGGAATAACAGAGCCAGAAAAAATCGGCGAAGTAGGAAAGGCAATAAACATGCTCAACGCAACAGGCCCTGATACAGTACACATGGGTACTGCTGTAAATCTAACAGCAGAAGCTGAACAGATGAAAGAAGAACTACAGGCGAAGTATGCGCCAGATCCAAAAATCTATGCAGAAGAAATAAGGCGCAGAGACGAGGAATACGCTGCTGCAAAGCTTAAAG
>Ga0315291_10011026_pt1 | contig 11032 bp, 5 predicted proteins | sample YL17G12_20_MG_FD_203070 | JGI IMG/M metagenome (GOLD analysis project Ga0315291, IMG submission 203070) | Sediment microbial communities from Yellowstone Lake, YNP, Wyoming, USA - YL17G12_20 | ecosystem: Environmental > Aquatic > Freshwater > Lake > Sediment | place: USA: Wyoming | collected... | reverse complement strand
GATCCCGATGAGAAAATGGTGCTGAGCATAAGTCGCCGGCACCGCCTCGATGAACTCCACAGGCACCAACTTGGCCGGTATCTCCGCCAGGTACTCCCAGCCCAGCGCCTCGGCGAACAGCTTCAGTACCGCGTCTTCCGTGAAGTATGGACAGTTGAGCAGGGCCTCATCAATGCGTCCCTGCCCGCTGTTTTCCTCGAGGAACTTGCGCAGTTGACCGGCGTCAATCAGCCCCGTCCGCTCTGCAGTTCGTATGAGCAACTCTTTCATTCACGTCGAAAGCTCTAAACCCTGTGCCGCCTTATTGTACCGGCTATCCGGCAAGTTTGTTCACCGATTACTCCGTATCGAGCGTCTTGACCGGCGCAACGGGTTTGGACTTCACGCCTGGAACGTTCTTATACCGTTGAAACTCCTGCTCGAATGTCTCAAACGCCAGCCTGTTGCGCTGCGATATCCTCTCTAAGTCCGGCAGCCCCTGCGCCAGGGTTTCCGCAGGACGAATAATCTCGGCCTTGACGAATATGTACAGCTTCTCCTGCCTCTCCTTGTTGCCAGCACTTCTAAACAAAACTCCAACCAGAGGCAGGTCCCCAAACAGAGGCACTTTTGACCCACCCTTGCTCTGGTCGAGCTTTGTCATACCGCCTAAGATTATCGTGCTGCCGTCCGGAACGGTAACGACAGTAGTGATGTCGCTGGCTATAGTGTCCGGCGGTCTAGGCCCCAAGGTCTCCGAGTCGCTCCCGGATGTAGCGGTATCCAGGAAATCCGACCTAGTCAGGGTAATCTCGAGGCGAAGCAACTGGCCTTCGCTGATATGGGGCGTAATGTCGAGCTTTATTCCGGAGTCATATCCTGTATAGTCAACCGCAGTTGTCACCAGGGTCCCTTGGTTACCTGTTCCGCCCGTAGCTACTGGAACAGAAGACGTCTTCCTTATGTAAGTAGTCTTTGTTGTGCCGATGGTGCCTTGTTCATTGTCATTCACCAGAATCTTCGGCTTAGCCAAGATCCGCCCGTAATTCTTCGTTTGCATGAGCGTCAGCAAAGCGTTTACATGCTTGTCGCCATAGAACCCTGTTCCGGTGCCCGAGGCGGACTGAAGGTCGATAAATCGATCGCGCTCGCTCGTTTCGAGGTCCCCAAGGACCCCCTCCACAGTTTTCCCTCCAATGGTGCTTGTGAAGCCGGCAGTGTCGGTCAAGTCGGGAAAGCTCTCAATCAGATTCAGGTTATATGTGAACTCGTCCGTCTTCCAGACCTCCACCAGCGTCACGTCAATAAGCACCTGAGGCCGGCGTTTGTCGAGCGTCTTTATCAGGCTGCTTATCCACTCCTGGTTTTTCTTGCTTGCATAGACAATTATCGAGAAGGTGTTCTCGTCCGGTACAATCACAATCTCTTCATCGGTCTTCTTTATGACCTCTTGTATCTTGCCCTCTTTGTCTTTGACGGTCTCTTGAATGAGCTTCTCCAAGATCGTTGCCAGGTCTTCGGGTTTCTGGTTCTCCAGAGGATAGATGACGTACGGTATCTTTGTTGTGTCCGTTTGCGCATCGACGTATTTTAGGATCTCTGCTATCCGCGTGTGCTGCTCGGTCGTCGCATTGACCAGCAGTGAATTCGTCGCCTCGATTATCACCACCTGCGGCTGCTCCACCAGCGCCCCTTCCTCGGTTGTGGTCAAGGCTGGGGCACCCGTCGGACCCATCGGCCCCGTCGGGGCTGTGGGGGCCATCGGCGCCGTCGGGGTGGTGGGCGTCCTCGTTGCCGACCCGATTCGGCCGCCCGTAATCCTCGAGCTCGACGAGGAAGATGACACCCCGCCGCCCCCAATTATGCCAAGCTCCTGCAGTTTCCTCTGCACCTGCTCGGCGTCCACATGCTCGATTTTGTATAATTTCAGCGTTCGCAGGTCCGTCTGCGCCACGTCCAGCGCATCTATCAGCTCCTCCACCGCCGACACCTGCTCCTCAAATCCTATCATGAGAATGCGATTCGTCCTCTCGTCGGCATCCAGATAGACCCCCTGTTGCGCCGCAGAGCCTGATGGCCGTACAGTGGAGGGGGCAGCTGGCGTCCTGCCTGCGCCAGCGGCTCGCTCCTGCTGAAGCCGAGCGGTGTATGCAGCCGTCGTTTCCCCGGGCATGCGCCCGCTGACGCTCGGCCCAGCCGTCGGAGAAGACATCTGCCCAACCGTAATCGACACGGTGCCAAGCTGCTCGGCAAGAGCCTTGATCTTGGGGGCAAGCGCGGTAGCCATCGTATATTTTAACGGCCTGAACTTGAACGCCTTCGGTCTGCCGGGTACGTCGATCATCTTCAGAAGCCGCTCAACACGAGGCATACGGTACGCATACCCCGTCACAAAGAGCACGCCCGCGTCGGCTATCGGCGAAACATTCGTGCCTAAGTCCATACCGGTCAGAAGGTTCTGTGCGCTCGCCGGGTCTATGTGCTCCAGCCGGAACACGCGCGTCACAATCACGTGGCCGTACTCTGTTATCTTGTCATCCTCCGTCTCCACCAGCACGGGGTCTGTCGCCATCGCCTCCGCTACGGGCACTATGGTCACCAAATTGCCCCTGCGGGTCATTGCAAAACCCCTGAACCTCAGCACCGATTCAAGCAGCGGATACAAGTCCCCCACTTTTACAGGTCCGCGAAGGGTCCCGGTTAGCATCAGGGTTACTTCACCCTGGATCTTGACCGGATCATACATAAAATTCAGATTCATGTACTCGCCGACCAGGCCCAAAAGATTGACTATCGTAAGCTTCTCAGGCAGCGCTATCTTCAGGACTTGGTTGGCGTTTGAAAGGGCCTTGGGCTGGTATAGACTGGGAGTTCTCTCTTCCGGTTCCTGCGGCTTCGGCCCATCCGGTGTTCGTGCGACCGCAACCCCGTTGGGCTCGCCCGCCGGCGGCCAGGGTTCGTTGGCGTCTGCCGGGCGCACGGTCTCTATCTTCTCTGTTTTGGACCTCGCAATGATAGCGGCCTTGTCCGGTTCGACAGGCTTAGTCTTCTTGTCCCCCAGCATCTTGGCGATGGCCGAGACAATCCTCTCGATGCGGCTCGACGGCGCAACAACCACCACCGAGCCGTTGTGGACATCGACTATAGCCCTGGCCTGCCCGGTATCTTTCGGCGGGCTGGAGAATGTCCCAACCGATATGTTGCCCACCTTTTCGGCGACGGCTTCGGCTGCGGGCGGCTCCTCAATCTCGGAAACGGCAGGCAGAGACCTTATGGCGAATTCCTCCTGTGCATCAACGAGATCCAAAATTGCCTTGGCCTTGGCCACATCCTCCGCCTTGCCCGTCACCAAGAGCGCCGGAGAGCCGGAAAGCTGCGAAACCGTGCCTATCCCGACCTCGCCGAGAAATTTCTTGCCCTGCTCCCCGGAGATGTGCTTGAGCGTGAATATCCTAAAGCCGCTGGACTCTGAGGCCCCACAAACTGTGGATAGGCCCCAATCGCAAAGCAACAAAACGCTCGCCAACAAGACAGCAATCCCTCCAGTGACCCTCGGAGGCATGGCGCAGTCTCCATAAGAAAATCGAATTTTTGTCATCGCAAATCACCCCATAACCCGATAAACCAGAAAAATAATACGCACCTTTTTTGATGAATCCTTACCGGACCGCCGGCCAAGAGAATGCCGGCCCGAACACCCGTTCCCGGGCCTCCTGCGCAGCCGCTCATTCGGTCCTGACGCCGCTATTTGAGCGTCCGCCATTTATCTGACATCGAAAAATGCCGAAAGTTCCCCGCTTTCGGCCAAAAAACGCCCAACCAGCGTGCCGAAAGCGCAAAACGTACAAAGCATCAAATACGGCAAAACACCTGTTACTTAAAATTCGGTCAATTTAGGGGGCGACTTGCGGCGATTTTGGAGTATCTCTGAGTGCCAATTCCATTCTGCACCTGGCCGACCGACCGTGGTTGCTCACGAGGGCGCTGCCGTGAATAGCAGGATGAGGTCCTATAAATAGCTGCATCCTTTTCCCCAGAGTAGTTTCGGGCCGTTGTTATCACGAATCTGGGGTAGGCACCCGTTTGCGCAAGGGGATGCGGACTCCGGCGTCTGCTGCGTGCAACCTCTCCGGCAATGGTGGCGCGGGGCGCTCGGTCTGATTGAATTGGGTGAATTGACGTGCGGTTTGAACGCTATCGCGGTGCCAGGTGGGGTCTATCTTCGCCTCGCCGTGCTCGGAGGCAACGGTATCTTGTTACTGGCGGGTTCGTTCTGATCCCGTTCCTTGGCAGGGGCCTCGCCATGAGTCTCTGCCTCGGCACTCTCCTGCTCGGCATCGGCCAACAGCTTTTTCATCATCGCCATGGCTTCATCCTCGTTTTCCGCTTCATTTGGAGCGGTCCTGGCCGACTGAGCCTCTTGCATCGATTTTAGCCGGTCGCCCAGCGCCGCCAGCCTTGCGTTTTCCTCCTCGCTCAACCGCGACTTCAGGCTGCCTACCGAAACAGGAGGTCTTCTGCCATCATTCGTGCGCGGTGGAATGCCTGCGCGAGGCGGGATGCCTGTGTAAGCGCTGCCCGCAGCCGGTGGAATAGGGGGCCTCGAGCTGCCGGGGGCCACGGCCGGCGTCGCACCGGCGGATGCGCCTTCCAGGAGGCTCACTGTTATTGGCCTGTCCTCCACCACCATTTCAGAGGTGCCCTGCGCGTCTCGGACTACTATTCGCCCGTCCTTTACCTCCTCAATAGTCAGGTGCATTATATCGCTGCCCTGCCGCACCCAGTGCAGGCCCTTGCCTGGCTCGTCGATGAACACAAGGGACGTATTCGGGTCAGCCTCACAATAACTGATTCCCACAACCCGGAACTTCGCGGAGGTCTGCGCTGGTTCAACGGCTTTGGTCACCACCGGACTCGTTGGTGCCGCAGGCCGCACCGGCACAGTCGGCTTGGGCGGGTTCATAATCGACGCAAAACGCTGGGCGTTCTCAACAAGCGGCGAGCTCTGGTCGCTCGGCCTCTTTACTGCGCCGCCCATCGTCTCAGTGAACTTGTCCTTGATGCTCGGTGATTTCAAAAACGCCTCGACGTCGGCATCCTTGTGGACGCCGAAAACCACCGAGGAAACAAACAAAACCGCCGCCAGCACTACCGCCAAAATGCTGCTTATCTGCAATGTCTTAATCATCAGTCTTTAGAACCTCCTGTCTTTTTGTCTATTTTGACATTGCCGGGGGCATTTGGTTCCCTCCAATGGATGATTTTTTCAAAATATTCCGCCTCATTACCATTGTAGTTTGCGCTGTTATCGGACGTATGGCAGTCCGCACACTCGGATCTCGGCTCAACCGTCCGTTTTTCTCCCGCGGTTTCGATATGTTCCGAGCCGGGACCATGGCAGTTCTCGCAGCCGACGTCCTTTAACTGGGGCGTTTTCGCAGGTGTACCGAACCCGCTTTCATACCTCATCCCAACGCTGTGACAGACCACGCACTCCGGATCGTAAGCCGAGCCAACCTTCTCCAGCGTCGCATAAGCGTCCGCGTGCTTCTTTTCGCTCCATTTCTCATATTCGTATATGTGGCAGACCTTGCAGGATGCCGAACCCGCGTACTTGAGGCCGTCCGGCAGAGAAATGCGCCCCTGCCGCTCCAGAAGCCCGCTCTCTTTGACAATCAACTGATATTCCTCATACAGCCGCACAAGGGCCTGGTCCTTAACCAAATCCTCCAAATCCTCGGTTACAGCCACCGGCTGGAACCGCAACTCCAACGACCCCTTGACCGCCATAACGTCCAGTCTGCCCACATACTTGCCCAGTCGGCCGGCGGTAATGACCAGGGGCTTCCTGTCGGGATCGCCGATTACCCTCGGCCTGTCGTCGGCATCATCCGCATACACCACGCAATCAACGAAACCGAGCTTCTTCGCCGCAGAATCAATTTTGTCCGGCTCGCAGCCGCTCAGGATGAGAATTTTGATATCCTGCAAAGCCGATGCCGGCCCGAACAGCTCCTCAACCTGCTCTATTCCGCCGGACCGCATATCAAACGACGCTACCGCAACCGCATACTTCTTGCCGTCCAGCGCAACCTGCTTGCTGAACCTCACAGGCACATTGGCGTCAACGGCCCCGTCAGCACTGATGACCTTCATATAAGCGCCCATATTCCCCAGCAGACCGAGATTCCGGGCCAGTTTGAGGTCATCCTTTGTCAGGTTCACCAAATCGTAGCCGAGCAATTCAAAGGCCCGGATTATTACATTGAACTTGATTAGGTCCTGCTCTCCCTCGCCCGCCACCAACGACCCGGTATCGACGATCAATCTTTTATCCTTCGCAGCGTTCTTGAGAACTGTCGAGCGTCTGGCCAATCCTCCGAGCTGCCCGCCCGAACAGCCGCACGGCTTCATACTCCCAAGCTCGTTACCAGTCAAAAAGACCGTCAGCAAAACCGGTTTGCCGGCCGGCTTGACCTCGCGCTTCTTCGGCGGCCCCATCCCCACGGACAGCACGCACAAGCACCCGGTAAGCAGAATAGCTATGTAGGCGGCTAATCGCATGATGATCTTCGTTTCTTTCCCGCGCCGAAAGCGGCGCCCGCCGGCTCCGGTCCTCAGCCGCGCCTGCTCGAATGCCTTCGCCGCGCCGGGACAAGCCGCTCGTCGGCGACACCCGAACCAGTCCTTCCCTCCGGCTCTGCAGACTCCCTTAAGGCTTACCGGACTTACTTGAATAGAATCCCTGACACTTGATTGTCAGCAGGTCACCGTCTTTTATCTGTACGGAGAATTCATCCGAGAATCTCGCCGTACCCTTCGGATCCGGCGGCGTTATCTCAAGCGAAAACATATACCCATTGGCGATCTTGTCCTGCCGCAGAACCTTCGTGATGCCCTCTTTCGACTTCACCGACGCAATCTCGAACTGCTCCTCGTAGTTGTTCAGTATCGTCACGTTATTCCTTATGATCGGCTTGCCGGGTTCGGCATCGCGAAGTATGATCACTGGATTAATACTGAACCGCGTCAGGGCGCTAAATGGAATGCTCACAGCCTTGGCTTCCGGATGCGTCAGGCTGATCTCCACCACCCCGTTTGCCACTCTCTGCAACTGCGTCTTGTCAACCTTGAGCTGAAGAACAAATTTCGTCGCCTCCACCGAAGCGTCAAAATCGGCGCTTATCGCGTTGGCCGTTGATTTGACGCTCGTGACAGAAAACGGCTTGCCGTCAATACTTGTCAGTGTCACCTTGGGCAGAGCTTTGTCCTCATCCTTGAGCAGCAAATTCAGCGTCTTCGGCTGGTAATCGACACGCGCCACAACCGTGGCCTTGAGCGTCAGCGTAATCTCAGGCTTTGCCTTATCGTTGCTGATGACGGGAACACGTCTGGTTACCACGCCGGACTGCGTGGTTGCATGATAGTTGATTTTCAGCGTTCCGCTTTCACCGGGCGCGTATTCTTTCTTTTCCAATGTAAATATCGTGCATCCGCAGTCGGGCTTCACGTCGATTATTTTCAACAAGGCCTCGCCGACGTTCTTGAAGCCGAACTCGCAGATATTGGCGGTGCCCGGCCCCACGTCGCCGAAGTCATGAACCATCTTGTCGAATCTAATCTCCGGCCCAGGTGCGTTGGCGTCCGCCTTGTGCTTTTCGGGTTCCGGCTTAGGCTTGACGGCTTCCAGCCTGGGCCTGACACGCTCGGCCTTAACAGGCTCCGGCTTAGGATTGCCGGGTTCGGGCTTAACAGGCTCGGGCTTCGGTTTTGCCGGTTCCGTGGCCTCTTTCGCAATAGCCACTGGCTTCTCAGTGGCCTGCACCACCTTCTGCGGCTCCTGCGCAGGCTTTTGTGCCTCTTCGCAGCCGATTTGCGACAGCAAAATACTGACGATGCCCAAAACGACCAAAATCATGCAACTGCGTTTCATAGTTCGATCTCCGAATTAGTTCTCAGAATCAATTCTCTAAACAAACCAGCCCAAACATACTATTATACTCAAAATGCCGCCCCACGGCAAGCAATTTCCGGCTCTTTTTGATGCCATAATGTGCGGGCTTTCTCTTTCACCGCCGCAGGACGATGCGTTAGAAGTGAGATTAAGCAGATCAAGGAGACTGATTGTGCCAGGAGCAAGCCGGCCGTTTATAACGGCGACCCTCATTATTGTTTGCCTTGGCTTGGCCAGCCGCCCAAATATCTTGTTGTTCGGAATGCCAGATTGACATAAAATACCGAATGCTCGGTAGCTCACTCCTTCGTGGGCTTGGTCTGTTAATTCAAGGAGCAGAAATGATCAGTAAAGTGACCTTAGAATACTTCAAGAAGTTCGATAAAGAACAATTTGATCTTGAAGATACAATCGTCCTTGCTGGTCCCAACAACTCCGGCAAGTCAACGCTTCTCCAGGCGATTGCGGTCTGGAGCCTTGCAGTCCACCGATGGCGGCAAGAAAAAGGCAGCAGCAAATCAAAAGCCGCCCTTCGCACCGGGGTCCCTATCTCTCGGAAAGACTTCACAGCCATTCCACTGCGAGAGATGAACCTTCTCTGGACCGACCGGGCTACCGCGTACTCTAAGGAGGACGACCCCAGCGCCAAACCAGGCCAGCCTAAGCTGGTCACTATAGGAGTAGAAGGGACAGCACCTGGCAACACAGGTTGGCAGGTTAATGTTGCCCTGAGGTACTCGAGTCGCGAACAAATCTACGTAAAACTTCTTGACAGAGATGGCAAGCCATTGACTGAGTTACCTCAAGGTGCCGGCAGGACACAGGTCGTTCATATACCTCCATTTTCGGGGATAGGCGCAGAAGAAACCAGATACGACCACGGATATCAGAACCTTCTTATCGGCCAGGGAAAACCGGGAGACATTTTGCGCAACCTCCTCCTGGAGATTTTTGTGGGAGCCAAAGAGAGCTGGAAACAGCTAAAGCAAGACATCAGGGAATTGTTTGACTACGAAATGGTTGATCCGTCTTATTCGGATCCCGACCCCTTCATCGTTCTTGAATACCGCCCATCCGGGAGTCGTAAAGCGTTCGATCTGGCTTCCGCCGGGAGCGGATTCCACCAAGTCCTGACTTTGTTCGGGTTCATATACGCCAGGGAGGCGTCCGTTCTTCTTGTTGACGAGCCCGATGCGCATGAGCACATAATCCTTCAGCGACAAGTGTACGAGCGCCTGCGCACCGTTGCACGCCGTCGAAACTGCCAGCTAATCGTCTCAACGCACTCGGAAATAATCCTGGAAGAAACAACTCCCCAGCAAATCTTGTCTTTCTATGGCAAACCCCACCGCGTCTGTGTTGAAGAAGAACGTGACCAGGTCCGCGAAGCTCTACGGCGTTTATCGACTCTGGATATACTCGCAACTGAAAGCCGCCGCAACATACTATACGTTGAGTTCGACTCGGACATCAATATCCTGTCGGCCTTCGCGAAGGTCCTCACTCATCCGTCGGTCAAATTCTTCGACAATCGCTTCTACTATCCAATCCGTGGGAGTAATCCGCGCGATGCTAAAGCCCACTTCTTCGCGCTTCAAGCAATTTCGCCCGATATTCGGGGCATACTCCTCTTGGACCGTGACAATACGAATCTGCCGGAACGCGATATCGCACCCAGCGGGAGCGGGCTGCAGATTGTTCGATGGGGCCGGTACGAAATCGAGAACTACCTGCTCGTTCCAAGTGCGCTGCTGCGATACATGCGAAGCGTGACGAGAGCGCAGGAGGAGCTCTTTCAATCATCCACGATCGCCAAGGCAGAGAGATTCCTGAAAGCCCAATTTCCCCCCGACGCCTTTCAAAACCCTCTGAGCGACGATGCGTTTCTCAAAAAAATCGCGGCGAGCAAAGATATTCTCCCGCGACTGTTCGCGGCCGCTGAACTAAACGTCGCCAAAAAAGACTACTATCAGATCGCAGAGCTTTTTGATTGCACTGAGGTACACCCGGATGTCAAAAAGAACCTGGATTTGATCGCGGAGGTGCTGCTCACGGGCGCGAAGAGGTGAACAAATGAATGAGATTCGTAGGCGAGTATTCATAGGAAAACGTGGATTGCCGGCACTTGGACTATTGCTCTGGGTATGCCTGTCTCAAAGCTTGTTTGCGGACTTGTTGGGTGATTTGGCCCGGCCGCACGAGGGGCGAAGTATGCGGGAGACCTCGACGCATAAGATTGGGCCTGACGGCAAGTACGACCCTAACGGCGAGCCGGACCCGCAGAGCAACCACGACAACAAGAGCGTCGCTCCCGGCGAGACGAAAGTGCTGATGAACGCGAAAGGACCCGGAGTCATTACGCATATCTGGATGACATTCCTCGGCCCGGAGCCTCACACCTGGGCCAAGAATGGCTCAGCCAACCACCAGGAGATGCTCCTGCGGATATACTGGGACGGCAGCGAGCGGCCGGGCGTCGAGACGCCGGTCGGCGACTTCTTCGCCAACAGTTTCGCCAAGCGCAGCGAAGTCATCAGTCTGCCCGTTGTCGTTGAAGACGCCGACTCCTACAACTGCTTCTGGCAGATGCCGTTTCGCAAGTCGGCCAGAATTGAGGTCGTCAACGAAAGCGATAAGCCCATCAGTCTTCTCTACTACAACATCGACTGGATCAAGAAAAACCGCATCAGCAAAGATACGCCCTATTTCTACGCCCAATACCGCCAGGAATACCCAATTGAGAATGGCAAGGACTATCTGCTTCTTGAATCCGAGGGAAAGGGCCATTACGTGGGCACAGTATTGAGCGTGCGAACGCGCAGCCCATCCTGGTTCGGAGAGGGCGACGAGAAAATCTATATCGACGGCGAGGAAAAGGCCTCGATCTGGGGGACGGGAACGGAAGATTACTTCCTCAGCGCCTGGGGCCTCAAGAAAACGAGCACCCCCTTCTTCGGCGTGCCTTACTTCGACCAGTGGGGCATCGTCGGCGGCCATACCAGCGCGTACCGCTGGCATATCTGCGACCCGATTGTCTTCAACAAGGCTATCAAGGTGACTTTCGAGCACTACGGCTGGATTTCCGCAGATGAGAACCCC
>Ga0315291_10011024_pt1 | contig 11032 bp, 1 predicted proteins | sample YL17G12_20_MG_FD_203070 | JGI IMG/M metagenome (GOLD analysis project Ga0315291, IMG submission 203070) | Sediment microbial communities from Yellowstone Lake, YNP, Wyoming, USA - YL17G12_20 | ecosystem: Environmental > Aquatic > Freshwater > Lake > Sediment | place: USA: Wyoming | collected... | reverse complement strand
GGGGGTCATAACCTGCCAACTCCAATCGGAGTACCAGCCGATGTGGAGCGAGGCCACGTCATAGTCGGTGATGCGCCCGTAAATCTGGCTTACGCCCACTCCGAAGCGGTCGGATTCCGAACCGTAAAGCCCGGCCTGCGCGCTGAGGCGGTCTGGAAGCGCCTGGGTCTTGACCTGCGCCTCGCTTCCGCCGCGCGCGCCGACCCGTAGGAAGGGGAACCACAGCCGGTATAGCGGGCGCGGCGTCGCGGTGGGCGTGGCGGTTGGCGTCGGCGTATTCGTAGCCGTCGGCGCTGGTGTGTGCGTCTCCGTTGGCGTTGCCGTAGGCATTTCCGTTGGAGTGGCTGTCGGGGTCGCCGTCGGCTCCGGCGTGTGGGTGGCGCTGGGAGTTGCCGTCGGAGTCGCCGTGGGCGTGTGGGTCGGAGTCAGCGTGTTCGTCGGCGTTGGCGTGTGCTCCGGCGTGATCGTCGGCGAAGGCGTCGGGGTGCGTGTGGGAACGGGGTCGACGTCCACGATGGTCAGGCCCGCGTCGCCGTCGGCCACGTAGGCCAGACCGTTTTCCACGTGCACGCCATAGGCATGGCCTGGCGTGTCGGCCTCGCCGATGAGGACAGTCGCCCCGGGGTAATACACGTCCAGCACCAGCAGCCCGCCGTCGTACGCGGCCAGGTAGGCCTTGTTGTCGGCGACCCACACGCCCAGAATTGGCGTTTGCGCCTGGTATGATCCCACGATGCGTGGCGCGGCGCGATTGGTGACATCCACAATCTGGAGCCCGCCTGCGACTGAAGGGGCTTCGCCGCCATCGCAGGCTACGTAGACCAGGTTGCCCACCAACTGCACAGCATAGGCGTAGCCGGGCAATGGAACTTGGCTCACAAACTGCGGGGCGTATGAGTTCTTGACGTTGACAATGCGCAGCCCGCCCTGACCCGCGGCCACGTAGGCATATTGGGCATCAGCGTCCACGGCTTCGGTGAAAAAGCCGCCTCCCGTCAAAGAGCTAAGCAGCACAGGAAATCTTGGGTTGGCGATGTTGACAATCCGCAGGCCCTCCCATTCGTCCGCGATGTACGCCTTGTTGCCGTACACCGCCACGCCCTTGGAGGAGCCTGTGGTCGTGAATTTCTTGATTTCTCTGGCGAGGAGGGGGTTCGTGATGTCGTACAGGTGCATGTAGCCTGTGCGCTCGCCGGTGACGGCCAGGTTGCCGGTGAGGACGACGCTGTGGGCGATGCCGCCCCCAGATGTGCCAGCAGGCTTGCCGATCATCTCCGGCGCACTGGGCGTCCGCGCGTCTATGATCTTGAGGTTGCCGTTCGGCCCGTCGGCGACGAAGGCGAAGCCACCCCGCGCCCGCACGCCGTAGGCATAGCCCGTCGTGTCTGTGGTGGACAGGACGCGCATCTTGAGAGGCCAGAGGTACTCCGGAGTCGGCGTGGGAGTCGGTGTGGGCGCTCCTACGGGCAGGGCGTAGGTGACGATGAGTTCTGGGTTTTGCCTGGGCGCTTCTTTGGAGACGAACTGGTACTCCACAGATGAGGGGCCGCTGGCCTTGACGATCGCGCCGTAGTTCTTGGCGGGGGCGCTGACCCAATCGCGCGCGAGCGACGTGGCATTCATTTGGTACCAATGATCCAGCCAGGACACCCAGCATCGGACGGTAGCGAGGTCGCCTTCGCGGTCTGCGGGCACGCCATTTGCGCCCGACGAGTTCCAGCGTTCCCCGTCCCATGCGTAATCCCAGTTGGCCTCGGCTTCTTTCCAATCATGGTTCATTTTGTAGAGATCCAGGCACAGCCAGGAATCGTTGCTCTTGTCAATGCTGAAGAGACGGAGGGTCGCCGAAATCACTATGGCGTTCTTCTCGGATAGCGAGGAGAGGTCAAACTGGATGGGCGCGGCCCTGATGTTGATGTACCTGCTTTTCGTGGACACGCGCACGTTGAAGGCGTCCCCGAAGTTTCGGAGCGGCTCATCTATGCTCAGCGTCGTGTCGGCGGAAGGATGGAAGGTTTCCGTGTAGAGCCTGGGGAGCGGCGTGGGCGTGGGCGTGATGTTGGGCGTAGGAAGCGGCGCCGGCGGATTTTCCTGCACGGCTGCCGTCAAAGAAATGGACGCCGGAGTCTTGATCATCACGGCCCTGGTCACCAGGTAGTCGAACACTTCCTCTACGGGCGCCACCCAGACCTCATCCGTGCCGCCTGCACCGTAGTGGTAGTAGAGGTAGTCGGTGCCGATTTCTATGGCGTTGCAGACCGGGTCTCTGGCCTCGTCGTGGACGTGCTGGTTCAGCCAGACGTGCTTGCCATGCCATGTGGCCGCGTTGTGCGCCTCATCATAGAAGGCTTCCTCGACGTGGTCGCGCCCGATGATGAAGAAGTAGTCGCTGGTCACAAACGGGGGGTTGTCCACTTCCGTAATGTTTTCGCCCGTGTGCTGGAGGATATACAAACCGGTCGTGCTCCGGTTCGGTTGGAGAATCGGCCAGAACCCCCGGTCTCCGAAGGGGGCTGTGAAAACGTGTGTCTGGTAGCCGCCCAGGGTGTTGCTGATGACCTGGTTGTTGCGAAGGATGTCCTGCAGGGCTGCGTTGTTGTTCGCGTACCTCGTCGGCACCGGAGGGGGCGTCACCGCCGGAGTGGGGTTGGGGCTGTAGTAGTGGCTGTAGGTGTGGTTCGTCATGCCCCAGCCCGCGTTGACCAGGGCCTGTAATTCGGCGGCGCCCATGAACCGCACGTCGCCGACCGTTTTGCCGATTCTGCTGCCGATCACGGCCACCGAGCCGCGATACCCGTAACGGTTCATGATGCCGAGCATGCTTTCATAGACCGACATGTACCCGTCGTCGGAGGTGAGGCTGTAGGCCCAGAGTTTGTCCCCCATGACCGGCGCAACGGTGACCTGCCCCAGCAGATTCGGGTCGGGGCTGTTCGTCGTCAGGCGCAGGGTCAGCGTGGCGGCATCGGTGGTGACGAGCGCCAGGCCCGTGAGGGGGTCATATATATGGGAGATCGTCCCAGCGGCGGTCTCAGCCTTCAGGTGAGAGACGTTGCCCACGCGGATCTTCAGCGTGAGCGAGCGGTAGCGCACCCATGCGGGAACCCCGCTGCGGTTCAGCGTGTAGTCCAGCCGCCAGGAGGAATCGGCGGCGGGCGCGGGCGCATTCAGCGACGCGCTCACCGCCGCGCCCGCGAGAATCAGCAATGCCAGGACGGCGAGTCCGGCAATCCGCAGCAGGGCGGGATGCCATCCCGCCCTACGATTTGACTGTTCTTGAAGGGGTGAGGTCAATGTTGTGCTCCCAAGTGTATTTCGTAGGGGCGAAGCATTCGGCCACGAGAGACTGCTCAAACCGAGCAGTCGCAAGCCGAATGCTTCGCCCCTGAATTGTTCGTGTGGCTTAAGGCCCGCCGCGGAGGACGACCGGCAGCCAGAGCCTGGGCGTGGCCGAGCGGGCAAGGGCGAAATCTCGCTGAGACTGCGCCCGCAGCGCGCTCACCGCGTATTCCTGGCTTTGCGGCAGGTGGCCTTCGGCGCTGCTCTCCAGAGTCATCTGCGCGCAGGCGTTGGCGTAGGCAGCCGGAACGACCAGAACGTATCGCCCGTCCACGGCGGTCGTGGTGGGGAACGTCCGCGAAACGCAGCCCGCGACCGCTGCCACCCGCGCGCCCGCAATCGGCGCGCCAGGCCCGCCCTGGGCATCGTAGACCAGGCCGGTCAGGACGAGGTCGCCCGGCGTCGCGGTGGGCGTCGGCGTGTGCGTGGCCGTCGGCGTCTGGGTCGGCGTGCGCGTGGCCGTCGGCGTGGCGGTGGGCTGCGCGGGATAGTCCGCGAAGTTGATGGTGAACGTCCAGTTGGCGAGGACGTTGATGCGGGCCGTGTTCTGTGTGGACGTATAGCCCGGCGGATCCACTTCCGTCAGCGTGTACGCATCGGGGAGCGGGTCCAGGTGCAGGAAGGCGTAGCGCCCGCTGCTTTGCGTCAGGCGGTAGGCGACCTGCTGGCCGCTCGCGTTCTTCAGCGAAACCTGCGCCCCGGGCAGCGGCGGCTCGCCCCACTGGTACTGCCCGTCGCCGTTCAGGTCGTGGAAGACGATCCCCTCAATGGCTCCCCAGGCGGGCGTGGCCGTGGGGGTGGGCGTCGTCGTGGGCGTGTGGGTCGGAGTCAACGTGTTCGTCGGCGTCGGCGTGTGTTCCGGTGTGAACGTTGGCGTCTCCGTCGGCGTCATTGTGGCTGTTGGCGTCGCTGTGGCGGTGGGCGTGCGGGTCGGTGTCGTCGTGGCCGCGGCAAAGGTGTAGCGGATGACGAGTTTGGGATGGATGTCCTGGGCCGGATGATCCGAGGCGGCGAACTGGTATTCGGTCGCTGTGGCGCTGCTGCTCCTGAGAATCAGCCCGTAGTTCTTGCTGGGGTCGGACTGCCAGTCGCGCACCAGCGAAGTCACGTCCCAGGAGTACCAGTAGGACACCGCGCCGTGGACGGTTTGCGTGTACACCGAGACACCGCTGCGGTCTGTGCCGACGGCATTGCAGCCCTTCGCGCCCCACGGGTCGTTTGTGCGCGCCTCAACCCAGTCGGCCTGGGTGTCCACCCATTCGCGCAGCACTTTGTAAACCTGGACGGGCATGACGTGAACCGTCCCCTGAGTGACATTCAGGTCCAGGTGGGCGCTGGCGACAGTTGCGCCCGCGGGGAGCGGGGACAGGTCAAACTTGATGAGGGCTGGCATATCGTTGGGCCGGATGCGCATCGTCCAATCGGTGCCGTAACTGGTGCCTTCGGCCCAGGAGGAGATGTAGGTATCCCAGGTCTGGGTGTAGCCGTCCTTGCCGTACTGGAGGACGAGTTCGCTTTCTCCGGCGGCGCGGGTGGCCGTGGGCGTGTAGGTCGGCTTGGGCGTCGCGGGCGACGTCGGCGTGGCGACTAGGACGGTCACGGAGCCGGTGCCTTTGCCTAGCGGGTATGGGTTCCCCGAATACGTCACCTGCGTTCCCGTCCACTGGGGCGAAGGGTCAAATTGCTGCGTGCTCGTGCCAGCTGCTTTTGCCCGGAAGCGAATCGTCGCCACTGCGCCGTTGACCACGGGGTTGCCTGAGATGTTGAGCCCGAAGCGGATTCTTCCAAGGCCATTGTCATATGTCGGAGCAATAAGGCTGGATGTTGGACCTGCTGCGCTCAACGATACGACTTCCAGGAAGGACGGATTGAAGCCAATATAGAAATCTGCGCCCCCGACGGGCTGTCCAGCCGAGTCTAGGGTTACGTTAATGTTGAAGGCTTCATTGATCAAGGCTGTTCTGTTGGAGGGTGAGAACGCGACATAGACAGTTGCGGCAACTGATGGACTTTCTGGACCCCTGAGAGGGTACTTGAAGGGCACCGGCGTGACGGCCTGGCCCGATTCAAAGTAGTTGAGCGACAGAAGTGAGAAGTCCGCGCTGTTGATGGTGCCGTCTTCTGTGAAATCGGTGGTGTTGATGTAACAAGGATCTCCCCGGTTGCAAAAATAGGCCAGTGAGAGTAATGAGAAATCAGCACTGTTGACCGTGTTGTCCTGCGTGCTATCCCCTTCCTTCAACAGCCCGAAATCCAGCTCGTTCACGCCCGACGCAAGGGTGATGTCATTCAGCCGTGTCCAAAGCGTGTGCCAGTTGCGGACGGCCACGTCGTAGGTTCCGGGCTGGATGTGCTCCATCAGGAAGTTTCCGTTCTCATCGGTGTCCAGGTGAGCCTGGTAGGCGGGGATGGGGTCGCCGGGCTGGTGGACGGTGACGTGAACGGGCACGGCCCAACGCGGGTCGGGCGGCGCGGGGCGGCCCTGCAAGTCCACGTGGCCCAGGATGCTGGCGTCGCCGACGGGCATCCGCGTTCGCGTGGGCGATGGCGTCTGCGTCGGCGTGGGCGAATAGGCCGTCGTGGCAGTGGGCGTCGGCGTGGGCGTCTGGCACGGCGGCAGCGAGGGCGACAGGTTGGGGTTGTCGGTGATGACGATGGCGTCCACGCGGGCGCGCACCTCGGACTGCGCGAATTCAATCATGTGCCAGCCGGTGGTCAGCGTGAAGCGGATGGGGTTGCCGCCGCCCAGCCGCTCCCAGCGCCACGCGCCGGGCGTGAACCCCAGGGTGTATTGCAGCCCATTGTCCATCGAAACCAGGAAAGTGTCGCTGTTGACGTCCGGAGCGTAGACCCGCGCGAAGATGTAGTAGTTGCTGGCGGTGGGGATGTAGGCGGAGACCTTGAGGCTCGCGCCCGCGCTGGCGGGGAGCGTGTCTACGTAGGCGCAGTTGGACGCCGAAGCGTCGTTCACGATGCGGATGTGGCCCTCAACGGGGCTGTACAGGGAACCGGCCTCGGCTTCGCGGTAGATGGTCCGAGGCCCAATCGTGCCCACCGGCGTCGGCGAGGCCCTGTAGGGGTCGGCCACGAAGTTTGCGTAGTTGATCCCGTAGCGGGTGATGATGCCGGGATAGGCGACGACCCTGTAGTCAAACAACGAGCCGTTCCAGGCTGTGGGCGGCGCGTTCAGGCTGAACCAGAGCCACCGCTGCACGAGATGATTGTCATCAGCAGGGTAGCCGATGTCGGGGTCGGTGGCGGTGAGCAGATAGCGGAAGGTGTTGGACATGAAATCGTTGACGCGGTCCACGGTGAAGCCGCGGTCCTCGGTGAAGAGGACTCCGTATTCCGTGATGACGAGCGGCTTGTTGCGCTGCCCGTGGTCGCGCATCCACGTGCGCATGTTGCGGACGTGCTGGATGAAAAGGTCCAGGCTGTCGTTCTGGGTGGTTTCGTACATCGCGCCCACGGTTCCGGGCGGGAATCCGGGCGGGATGCCTGCGCCCCAGTCGCCCTGTTTTTCGCGGGCTATCTGATTGTGCATGTTCCACACGTCTACGGGCATGGCCGTGCCGTAGAAGTTCTGGTAGGCTGCCCAAATCATGTCAAGATACTGAAGGCGCAGGGGCGTGCCTTCCACGATTGCGCCGTTGGCGATCAGCGCCGACGGGTCGCGGGTCTTGATGAAGTCACGGAATTCGTGGTAGATGACGGCGTACTCATCGGCCAGACGGTTGTTGCAGTCGGGCCACTGGCAGTCAGGCTCGTTCCCGATGAGCCAGACCGAGCCGGGGTTGGCGTCCACGGCCAGTCCGAGGGCAGTCCAGTTGGTCCAGGTGATGACCTTGGTTGGGGTGTACACCCCAACGTCGGCGGGGCGGACGTTGATCAATTGGAAATACTCCAGCCCCGCGGGTTTCGGCGGGGCCGCGCGCCAGCCCCAGTCGGAATACCAGCCCGCGTTCAACTGCGACACGTCGTAATCGGTGATTTGCCCGATGCGGGTGTCAATGCCGAACCCGAAGCGCAGGCGCGGGTTGGGCGTTGGGGTGGCCGTGGCCGATGGTGTGCGCGTCGGCGTGAAGGATTTGGTGGGCGTCGCGGTGGGCGGCGTGCCGGTGATGGTGGGCGTCCGCGTGCGCGTCGGCGTGGCCGTGGCGGGCGACGTGTTCGTGGCGGTGGGCGTCGGCGTGTTCACGGGCCCCAACTGGATGACGGTCAGACCTTTCGTCTCGTCGGCGGCGTACACAAACCCATCCTTGTGGAAGATGCCGTATACGAACCCTGGCGTGTCGGCCTGGGCGATGAGGACGGGCGAGGCGGGGGTCGTGACATCGTAGACCTTGACCCCCGCAGCGCCATCGCCGACATAGACCATGTTGCCTTCGGCGTAGACCGCGTAAACCGAGCCGTCGGTGTCCACCGTGGTCACCAGGGTTGGCGAGCTGGGTGTGGAAACGTCCACGATGTGAAGGCCCGCCGTCTCGCCCGCCACGTAGGCGTAGTTCCCGTTGACCCAGACGTCCCACTGGTAGCCGGGCAGGACCAACTGTTTGAGAACAACCGGGTTGGCCGGGTTGGAAACGTTGAAGATCCACAGGCCGCCGGTGGCGCTGGCAACGTAGGCGAGGGTTCCATTGGACCAGACGCGCTCGCCGAAAAGGCCGCCTTGCTTGCGCGTGCCTTCAATGTACGGATGGTAGGGGTCAACGACGTTGAGCACGTTGAACCCTTCCCACTCGGTGGCGACGTAGACCCGCGAGCCGACGGCGTCCACGCCCTTGGCGAACCATTCGGTCTTGTAGAAGCGGCTCATCTGGGTTGGCGCGGCGGGGTTGGTGATGTCATAGATGTGGACTCCGCCGTGCTTTTCGCCCATGTACAGGCGGTTGCCGACAATGGCGACGTCGTGGGCTTCGCCCGTCTGCTCGCCCGCGTAGCCGGCGATGACGGGGTGCAGAGGGTCGGTCACGTTGAAGACGGTCAGGTGGGCCACGCCGTCAGCAACGAAGGCGTAGTTGCCCACAACCTCCACGTCATAGGCTTTGTCGCGGGAAGCAAAGGAGCCGACGAGCGTTGCCATGGGCATGGGAGGGGCCGCAGGGCGGTTGGGGCTGCGCTGCGTGGAGAAGACGACCTCGCCCCGCACAATGATGGGCAGCGTGGGCGGAACGTTCGCGTTGGTCTGTGGTGTTCTCTTCCGCGTGCCGATGACGGGAGCCGATGCGGGGTCAAACCTCGCCGCAATGAAGGGCAGGAACCGGCTCACCTGGCTGGACGGGATGCTGCCAAAGTTCACGGTGTACGACTGGTCAGCAGAAATGGCGCCGAACCAGGGGCCGGAGACCATCTCCCAGCCCGCGGGCAAGGCGCTGGGCACAGCCTGGTAAATCCCCGGATACAGGGTCAGGAATTGATAATAGCCGTTCGGGCCGGCGACGTAGGAATCCAACTCGTTGCCGGCCGCGTCCCGCAGGGAGACGCGAACGCCCGCCAGCGCCTTTTCATAAGGTTCGCGGGCGTCGTTCTTGTTCACGTCCCAATAGGCGAAGCCAAGAATCTGCCCGCGTCCCGGCTCGGGCGTGGGGATGGGCGTGGGCGTGTTCGTCGGTGTGGGAGTCAGGGTCGCCGTTGGCGTCGCCGAGGGAGTGGGCGTCTCGGTCGGCGTGAGTGTGATCGTGGGCGTGTTCGTCGGCGTGGCCGTGTACTGCGACGTGGGCGTGCGCGTCCGCGTTGGGGTGGAAGTAGGCCCGCCTTCCACAATAATTGTGGTCCCGACCACAGCAGAGGAATACCAGAAGAAGGGGACGTTACACTGCTGGCCGTATCCGCCCACCTGAGTGGTCGGAGGAGCGGCGAAAGTGAGTGGAGTCCCCGCCGTGGCGGCCTTGCCCTTGAAACGCACAGTGGCGACAGTGATGTCTGTTGTGGGAGGGGCAGCGGCGGCTGTTTCCGCGTCGTACACAATCGTCCCGTTGCTGACGCTGTTCACGTTGACCTTTTCCAGGGCAGTGCCTGGAGCAATCTGCGTCACGGGGTTTCCAGCCGCATTCACCACGATAAGATAGTTGGGGTCATATTGCAGGGTGAATTGGACGCGCACGATGCAGTTGCCGGGGCCGCCGGGCCTGGCTTTCACGGGGAGGGTTATGATCTGGCCCACCTGAATGGCGTACGCAGTCCTGTCAAATGTCACCAGCGAAGGGATCGTCTGGTTCAGCGGGGCGGCGGGCGGCTTGGCCCAGACCGTTTTCATCTGCGACAGCGCAAGGATGACGAGAAGCAGAACACCCAGTCCAAGGAGTTTTGCAGTCAGGGGCGCGTCCTTGCGCACGGGCGATAGAAGGCGGTCGGTCATCGGTTGCTCTCCAGGTCATGTGTAGCATTTGATAACGCTGTATTTTATCACAGAAGCGCGGCAGCGCAAAAGAAAAGGCTCTCGGCCTCCCAGCAGTATAACGCACGCCGGCGGGCGCGGTTGCGGGATGCGAGGGGGTGAATCATTTGCCCGCACAGACTTCCGAAGTCTCCGAGACTTCGGAAGTCTGTGCGGGACATCGCGGGCAAATGCTTCGTCCCTATAGGTGGGCCTGGGCCATGCGCCCGCCTTCGGCCAGGAGCGCCTGCACCATCTCCGGCGTGGGCGCTTCGGCGTAGATGCGGAGCACCGGCTCGGTGCCGGAGGGGCGGATGAGGAGCCAACTGTCATCCTGGAGGTGGTATTTCACGCCGTCGCGGTCGTTCACGGCGGCGACAGGCACGCCCGCGAGTTGGTCTGGCGCGGAGGCCGTGAGGGCGCGCACCAGATCTTTCTTGACGAACGGTCTGGTGCGCAGGTCGTTGCGGTCATAGCAGAACGGCCCCACGGTGCGCTGGAGGTCGTCCACCAATTCGCGGAGGGATTTGCCGCTGGCCGCAACAAGCTCCAGCAGGAGCAGACCCATCAGGATGCCGTCGCCCACGGGGAGATGCCCCTTAATACTGATCCCGCCGCTTTCCTCGCCGCCAATGAGGACATCTTCCTTCAACATGTGGTCGCAGATGAAATTAAAGCCGACGGGCGTTTCGCGCAGAGGCAGACCGTAGCGGCGGGCCAGGCGGGCCACCATCTCGCTGGTGGAAACGGTCTTGACCACCGTTCCGCGCAGCCCGCGGTTTTCCACCAGATGGCGCAGGGCCAGGGCGAAGATGGCGTGCGGGTCCACGAAGTTGCCCTGGGCATCCACCGCGCCGATGCGGTCTGCGTCGCCGTCTGTGGCGAGGCCGAGGTCGTAGCCGCGCTGAACCTCCTGGCGCAGGTCCGAAAGGTTGCGGCCAATCGGTTCCGGGTGGATGCCGCCGAAGCCGGGATTCATCTCGCCGTGGATTTCATCCACCTGAAGGCCAAACTCGCGCAGGAGGGAGGCGATGTATCCCCGCCCCGCGCCATACATGGGATCCACCAGCACCCGCAGCCCCGACCGCGCAATGGCGTCCAGGTTGATGAGCGAGCGCACCTGATTCAGGTAGGCGGGCATGGGGTCAAAGCGCACAATCTCCGCGCCGTTGGGCTGGACGGGGAGGAAGGCCTTCTCAATCGTCCAGGACGCCAGGACAGGCTGGCGCTCCGACAACAGGTTGGCTTGCAGGCGCTCTTCAATCTGTGCTGTTTCTTCGGGCATGGCCGACCCGCCGAACCCCGCCTTGTACTTGA
>Ga0315291_10011022_pt1 | contig 11033 bp, 8 predicted proteins | sample YL17G12_20_MG_FD_203070 | JGI IMG/M metagenome (GOLD analysis project Ga0315291, IMG submission 203070) | Sediment microbial communities from Yellowstone Lake, YNP, Wyoming, USA - YL17G12_20 | ecosystem: Environmental > Aquatic > Freshwater > Lake > Sediment | place: USA: Wyoming | collected... | reverse complement strand
CAACGAGCACGTACCTTGGGGGCTGAGGGTCCAACAAAGGAGCTTTGGCTGGGCAGTCACTGGCTCAAACGAATTCATAGGTGTTGACTACAACATCATGCACGAAGGCTCCAAGGAAATGCGGAACGTTTACGTGGGTTTTTTTGTTGATGGCGACGTAGGCCCAAAGGGACAGACAAACCCCGGTTACTGGGAAGACGATCTTGTTGGGTTCGCTGACACCCTTGTGCAGATATATGACCCTACCCAGATTGCAGGATGCCAACTTGATACTATTCGGATTCAAATCTGCTACATGTGGGATTGCCTGGATAACGGCACAACGTGCAAGGGTGCCGACGTGGACGGCTACGCGGGCGTGATGTTCCTTGGCCACAAGACCGATCCGACTGGTGCGACTGCTCCCGAGTCAGTAAAGGTTGCGACGGTCCGGTGGTTCAGTTCAACTGCACCCTATCCCGAGGGGGACCCCCAGACTGATCCCGAGCGATACGATCTTATGGCCAGCAGGCGTATTCCTAGCCGCAACGCCACTGTCGCACGTGATTACAGGTACTTGCTCTGTGCCGGGCCTTTCCCGAGATTCGAACCGGGAGAGAGCCTTCCATTCCAGGTGGCATTCGTGGTCGGCAGGGGCTTTGACGGAATGCTGCGAAACGCAATAGCGGCCCAGAGAATCTACAACGGTCGTTATTACGACATCTTTAATGACCCCGCACCTGGATGGGGCTGGAACGGGAGGGAAAGTAAGGTTACGTGCGACTACCCTGGGTGCTACAAGTGTATAGATGACGACTGCGACTCACTCACGGCCTGCGTGATTATCAAAGAGAACCAATCGATCGCGGCTGATCTGGATTGCGATCCCTGCACGGGCGTAGAAGGCAAAGAGAGCTTGGTGCACTGGATAGGTTCCACGGCTCCGCCACCGCCAGGATGGAATAACGATCCTTCTCTTCCGCCCGCCGTTAAGGCGAGACTGATCAATCCTGCTGGTGACCGGAAAGTTATATTGAAGTGGGATAACTCAAGCGAAATAATACCGGATCCTCTTTCCGGGCAGCTGAGGTTTGAGGGTTACAGAATCTGGAAGGCTGCAAACTGGAAACGGCCCATCGGTGAAACAGGTCCTTCCGGCGACTTGTGGATGCTGTTGGGGGATTTTGCTTATCATCCGATTGACAGCCTGGGTGTGAATTCGCCGAAGTACTTGCTCAATACCAGGGAATGGCAGAATAACATCACGTATGTTTTGTGTGATACCTCTCTCCTTCCCATCGACACGACGACGTACTCGATTCCTAAAGAGGGTGGACTAAAGGACACCGTGACAGTCTATAGGTATCCAATAGGCAGGTATACGTTTGTTGACCCCAATGTGATCAACGGTATGGTTTATTTCTATAGCATAACGCCCTATGCAAAGTGGTACGACATAGGCTCGAAGCAGTGGGTGGAAATCCAAACTCAGCCTGCATCGACAGAGGACATCTCCATAATTCCAAGGGCAGACGCCCAGAGCAAGCTGGGAAAGATTACCGTCGTGCCGAACCCGTACGTAGGTCGCGCAGACTGGGATTTGACTCCGAGCGATATCGACCCAACCGGTACGAAGATAGGTTTCTTCGGGTTACCAGAGTGCAAGAGCACACTCCGGATCTTCAGCCTATCGGGGGACCTGATCAGAGAGATCCCCCACGACGGTTCCGGCGGGGACGGAACAATCTGGTGGAATCTGGTCACGAGAAACGGACAGGATGTGGTGAGTGGGATCTATCTGTTCTCTGTGGAGAGCGACTGGGGAACATACGTAGGGAAATTCGCAATAATCAGATAGTCGGATCTGACGGTACCTGACAAAAGGAGGAGGTAAGGCCGTGAAAAGGCTTGCGACAATTGCTCTCTTAGTACTGTTCATTCCCGCAACATGTCTGGGTGCCGCCATATTTGAGAAGGTTGGTACCGTGGGCGGACAATTTCTCAAGCTGGCGGTAGGCGCTAGGGCTGCCGGGATGGGAGGAGCATATGTGTCCGTTGCAGATGATGCAACGGCGGTCTTCTGGAATCCTGCAGGTATAGCCCGAATTACCGGCAACTTGGTGTCGATCAATCACATGATGATGCCTGCCGAGATAGCCTTCGATCAGTTCACCTACGTATTCTCAGTTGGCTTTATTCCGGGTACTCTTGCGGTCAGCGCAAGGGCCCTTACGATGGATGATATGCCTCGCACAACGGTTTTCCATCCTTACGGCGACGGCACCTACTTTGACGCGGGTGACATGGCCTTCGGACTATCTTACGCGCGTTCACTGACCGATAAGTTCTCCGTGGGCGGTACCTTGAACCTGGTCAGGTCAGGGCTTGACGAGTATTCGTCCCAGTCAAACACGATTGACTTTGGAACCATATATGACACCGGTTTTAAGTCCTTGAGGATTGGCATGAGCATCGCCAACGCCGGCTCGGAGATGAAATTTATTGACAGGGGAGTGAAAATGCCCGTGATATTCCGCTTAGGAATGTCCATGAATGTTTACCAGAACGGGCCGCATGCTGTGCTTTCGGCTGCGGAGTTTTCGCATCCGCCTGATAATGCCGAGAGGGCAAACTGGGGAGCAGAGTATTCTTTCCAAGACTTCTTCTTTGCCCGCACTGGCTACAATTTCAACTATGACAGTGACGGCGTTGCGTTCGGCGCAGGCTTCAAGTTCCCTGTGAGCGGAACCGCAGTTGCACGACTTGATTATGCATACACCGATTGGCGAACCCTTGGCGGGCTTCACAGGGTTTCCCTGGAGTTGGCCTTCTAGCTGGCATCTTCTTTTGTCAGGTGATGAAATGGGTGTCGTATCCAGCGGCACCTATTTCATTTTTCTGACCTGAAAGGCGGCGAGCGTTTTGAGGACATCCGTGCTTGGAAAAGCTCTTCTAGCGGTTGGAATGTTTCTGACCTTCTGCGCTGCTGCCCTGCCATCAAGTGCCGCCGGCTTCCCTGCCGTAGGCAAAGGGGACATCGAGTTTCAGGTGGACTGTGCTAGTTTTCGCGGACCCAATGGCGCCGTCGAAGAGGAATTCTATGTCAAGGTCCTTAGCGAACAGCTCAACTTTGAGAGGAGGGGCAAGAAGACTGAAGCTCATGTGCTTTTGGCAATAACCTTTATCAACGAGTTGGGCGACGCCTATGAAACCAGAAGCCGGGAGTTCACCCTGAATGTCGAAGATAAGCCGGCGCGTGATGACTCTCATCTTCTGATGGTCCGTTATCCGATAACTTCTGCTGCAAAGAGGGTCTTGATCAAGCTTGAAGACCTGAGGGCACGCAAGCGAGGGATCCTCTATGTTTTCACGAAGGAGAGAAAGAAGGGAATGGCTGAGGCCGACATCGAGGTTTCTGCGCCTCTTCCCGGGACCCTTTCGATGAGCGATATTCAGTTTGCCTGGTCGATTAGCTCAAGGGAATCAGAAGGCTCGGGGTCGTTCACAAAGAGTGGGTTTGACGTGATCCCGAATCCTTCACGAGTCTATGGTCTTCGCAGGGGAGCGCTTTCTATCTATTTTGAGATCTACGACCAGACGGAGTTTGCTCTGACGAGGGATAGAGTTCTGTACGAAATCGTCACTTCCTTACTGAACCTTGATAGAGAGGTCGCTTTCTCAGATACCCAGATGGTTGCGTCATCTTCCGATGACTGGGTACAGACGACAGCTCTGGATATCTCAAAACTGCCAGCAGGACGTTACTGGCTAAGGACTGAAGTCTCGCAGGAAGACGGACAGGGTAGAATTCTACGGCAGAGAGAATTCAGTGTGCTATGGTACGAAGCCTCCTGGCGGAAAAGCGATCAGGATGTTCTGGACGAAGCGAGTCTTTTCCTCGACAACGAGCGGTTCAGAGCGTTCAAGCGCATGAAGTCTGGGGAGAGAGAGCGTTTTCTACTTGAATTCTGGAACAGTCTGGACCCAACGCCAGGAACCGCGAGGAATGAGGTCAGGGAAGAGTTCGACCGAAGGGTGGCCTACGCAAACGCTCATTTTTCCTTTTTTCGGAAGGGGATGCTGTCTGACCGCGGACGAATCTATGTGAGATACGGTGAGCCCGACCTCGTAGAAAGGCAAGCCGCGCCGACATCGCTTGACGCAGCAGATATCCTAAATGATCGCTTGACGCAGGGCATCGAACCCAAAGTGTCACAGAGGCTAGTTGGGAACGACAAGAGATCGTATGAAGTGTGGATATACAACATGAGGGGAACGCCTCTTTTTGAGACTGAGGATCAGATGATGACTCCGACGCTTGGCAAGGAATTCGTATTTGTTGACGATACGGGCGTCGGGAATTACGTGCTGGAGTCCAGTAGCGACAGGAGCAGCAAGTACCGCTAGTTTCTTGCCTGAAAACTTATTTTACACTTTGGCGCAGGTCTGGCGTTCTTGCGGCCCAAGGGTTTTTGCTTGACACCCCACTCCACCTCTTTTATACATATCTCACCAAATATACATATCTCACCAAACATACGCATCTCACCAAACTTGTGAGAGCCAACGTTTTTACAGTTTGTAGCTTTCTTTCTGGTGGAGGTTAAAGTGAGGATTGCAATCCTGACCGGCGGCGGTGATTGCCCCGGCCTCAACGCTGTCATACGGGCTGTGGTCAGAAGAACATTCCACAGCTACGGAGGTCAAGTCCTGGGTATAAGTGACGGATGGGCAGGGATTATTGAGGGGAGGCTCTCTCTGCTTGATTTGCGCGCAGTCTCTGGAATCCTCCCCAAAGGCGGAACGATATTGGGAACTTCCAGAACAAATCCATTCAAGGTGGACAGCGGAGTGGAAAGGATAAGGGAAAATCTGGAGAAGTTCAGAATCGAGGCCTTGATCGCGGTGGGTGGGGAGGACACCCTGGGCGTAGCTCACAAGCTCTTTGAAATGGGTATAAAGGTTGTTGGTGTGCCGAAGACCATAGACAATGACCTTTCGGGGACAGACTACACTTTTGGATTTGATACGGCCGTCAATATTGCCACAGACGCCATAGACAGACTCCATACCACCGCCGAGTCTCACAATCGGGTCATGGTAGTAGAAGTGATGGGCAGGCATACGGGTTGGATTGCTGTCGAGTCGGGCATGGCGGGCGGTGCTGATGTGGTGCTTATCCCCGAAATTCCGATCAGTGTAGATGAGGTCTGCAAGCTCATCATGCAGCGTCACGAGAGAGGAAAGAACTTTAGTATCGTCGTAGTAGCAGAAGGAGCCAAGTTCCAGGACAAAGACAGTTCTCGTATGATCGTGCAAGACGAAAAGCTGGACTCCTTTGGGCATGTTCGTCTGGGTGGCATTGGCGCCATCCTGGCGCGTGCGATAGAGGAGAAGACGGGATTCGAAACTAGATACACAGTCCTTGGGCACATACAGAGGGGAGGTACTCCCACAGCATTCGACAGGGTTCTCGGGACAAGATTCGGCGTTGCTGCCGCTGATCTGGCGGCAAGGGGCGATTTTGGCAAAATGGTGAGCCTCCAGGGCAACAAGATTCGTGCTGTGGAACTTGCGGAAGCGGTTGGGAAATTGAAGACGGTTGATATGGACCTTTACGAGATGGCGAGCATATTCTTTGGTTAGACGGGTCTGGCCGGATGCGAATCAAGAAACTGAGGCCGACACCGGCACCGACACGAAAGGTAAGGTAAGAAAACGTGGCACTTGTAACCAATCGCGAGCTACTTGAGAAGGCAGCCAAGGAAGGCTATGCAGTCGGAGCCTTCAATACCAACAATGTCGAATTTCTTCAGGCCATTGCTACGGCAGCAAGGGAGGAGAATTCGCCCGCAATAGTCGCAGTCTCCGAAGGGGCGATCAAGTATGCGGGGTTTGGCCTGATCGTGGCGATGGTGAGAGAGGTCGGCGCGAAAGCGCCGGTTCCCATGTCGCTTCATCTTGACCACGGCAAGGACATGGGTCTTATCAAAGAATGCATCGAGGGCGGATTCACATCGGTCATGATCGACGCCTCAGATAAGGAATTCGATGAAAACATACGCGTTACAAGGGGAGTGGTTGAGCTCGCCAGGTCCAGGGGCGTTTCTGTCGAAGCAGAGCTGGGCAGGCTTTCAGGAATAGAGGAAGGAATCTCCGTGACCGAGAGAGAGGCATTCCTTACAGACCCTTCCCAGGCCGCCGAATTCGTCAAGAGGACCGGTGTGGACTCGCTCGCTGTCTCGATAGGCACGTCCCACGGTGCGTACAAGTTTAGGGGTGAATCCATTCTGGTGATCGAGAGGGTGCGAGAGATACGGGAAAGCACGGGAGGCATACCGCTTGTTCTTCACGGAGCCTCCGGTGTGAGCCAGGAGGTCGTGGGAAAGGCAACGCGCTACGGTGCGACTCTTGGAAAGCCTGCGGGGGTTCCCGACAGTAGCATTAGAGAAGCAATAAAGCTGGGTGTGGCGAAGGTGAACATAGATACTGACATGAGACTTGCTTTCATGGCCTCGTTGAGAGAGACCCTTTCCACCAAGACGACCGAGTTTGATCCACGAAAGATACTGGGCCCAGCAAGGGATTCGGTCAAAGAGGTGGTAAAGGGAAAGATGAAGCTTTTCGGGAGTAGCGGGAAGGCTTTCTAGGTGAGCGTCAGCTACTTGAATCTAACTCCGTGGCTTGAGAACCGAGGGATCGGGCCGCGATTTTGAGCAAGTTTCCGCTTTTCAGGGTCAAGCGTGGCGTCTGTTACCGCCCATATTGACTTCCTGATAGGCCGTACCCCGATTTGAAAACATGTTCTTACCTTGAGTCGAGACCAGGATGACAAAGTCCGAAATAATCTGTACGTTAGGACCTTCAAGCGAGGATGCATCCACACTAAGAGCCATGATGCAGGCTGGGATGGCTGTGGCTAGGCTTAATTTCTCCCACGGTACCCGGCGTAGGCATCAGTCTCGGCTGGACCTGGTGAGGGGGCTAAACAAAAAACACGGGAAAAGCGTGAAGATACTACAGGACCTCCAGGGGCACAGAATAAGGGTCGGCAGGTTTAAGGGTAGAAAATCAATTCCACTGAAAAAGATGCAGAGAGTCTTTTTGACCAACAGAGGCGAGCCATCGGGCAAGGACGTCTTGCCGTTTGATTACAAAGGTCCGCTGGCGGACATAAAAATAGGTAGATTCATCTACATCGACGACGGCAACATAGCTTTGATAGTCAGAGCCAGAACCAGGGATTACATCGAGGCAGAGGTAGTTGTCCCCGGAATCCTCAAGGAGAACAAAGGCATCAACATTCCTGACGTCAGTTTGAGGTTCGAAGGGCTAACGGACAAAGACAGAACGGACCTCAAATTCGGCATAGAGAACAACGTTGACTTCATCGCCCAGTCATTTGTGAATGACAAGAAGGACATCCTCTGTTTGAGAGAGGCCGTGGGCAAGAGCGGAGCAAATTGTGGGTTGATTGCGAAGATTGAGAACCGTCATGGAGTAGACAACATCGACGAGATCCTGGATGTTTCCGATGGCATTATGATAGCCCGTGGAGACTTGGGCGTGTCTCTGCCCATATTCCAGATTCCGGTGCTGCAGAAGATGATCATCAAGAAATGTAGGCGAAGAAGGAAATTTGTCATCACCGCCACTCAAATGCTCGAAAGCATGACTGAACACTTGAGACCTACTCGCGCAGAAGTAAGCGATGTGGCCAATGCTATAATAGATGGTTCGGACTACGTTATGCTCTCTGCCGAGACTGCTGTTGGCAAGCATCCGGTGGAAGTTGTTGAAATGATGAACCAGATTGTCGAATTCACAACGCGGTTTCTTGGGCGACATCCTTCTTAGGATGCTACTTGAAAAGCGCCGCGCGGGGTGCTCGAACGGCGAGGCAGAATGACGTGAAGAACAAGGTGGGGAACATGAAGAAGAGGATTGCAGTCCTTACGGCCGGAGGAGACTGCCCTGGGATAAACGCCGTCATCAGGGCAGTGACAAAGAAAGCGATTCTCGAGTACGGGATGGAAGTCATAGGCATTGAAGATGGCTATGATGGACTCATCCATAATCGGCACAGAAAGCTTGCATACGAGGACGTTTCCGGAATACTCACGCTGGGTGGTACCATACTTGGTGCCTCCAAGACGGCCAATCCATACAGGTATGCTGTCGATAAGAAGGGCAAGGTTAACTTCGAGGACTTATCACGGGTTGCGATTGGCAACCTGCAGAAACTCGACGTCGCCGGCCTTGTCTGCATCGGTGGAGATGGAACCCTGGGCATAGCGCATGATCTTCACAAAGACGGGATGCTTGTTGTCGGGGTGCCAAAGACTATCGACAACGACATCAAAGGAACTGATATCAGCTTCGGTTTCGATTCTGCGGTATGGGTTGCGACCGAAGGTATTGACAGGATTCACACCACTGCTCAGTCGCATCATCGCATTATGATCGTAGAAGTGATGGGGCACCAGGCCGGATGGATTGCTCTTCATTCAGGAGTTGCGGGCGGCGGGGATGTTATCCTCATCCCGGAGATTCCGTATGACATAGAACGGATCGCCCTCAAGGTAGGGGAAAGGCAACGCAGGGGCAGGAGTTTCACCATCCTGGTCGTCGCTGAAGGAGCCAGGCCAAAAGGAGGAGACGTTGTAATCCAGAGGATGGTCAAAGAAAGCGCAGACCCCGTTCGCCTTGGAGGCATAGGTTTTGTGTTAGGAGAGCGATTGGAACAACTCACAGGTTTAGAAACGCGAACCACTGTGCTGGGCCACTTACAGAGGGGAGGAAGTCCCACGCCGTTCGACAGAGTACTGGCTACCGAGCTGGGAACCAGGGCAGTGGACATGATAGAAGAAGGGTTTTTTGGCCACATGGTGGGAGTTAAAGGGAATGCTCTCGTCAACGTTTCTCTGGACATTGTGGCAAAAGGGCCAAAGGTGGTACCGCGCAATCACAGATTGTTGGGGTCGGCGCGTGCCTTAGGGACATATTTCGGCGATTAGTCAGACACGCTTTTCACTGGATCCTGGCAACGAGTGAGCCTGGCGCTTCGGAGTAAACGGATGAGAGCTTGGAGTGAGAAAGGAGATCGGTGCTTTGTTGAAGCACAAAACAAGTTTTAATCATAAAGGAGACCGGGGATACCGTGGAGACAATCAGTAGTCCTGAGCATTCCTCTAACACGAATTTCCGGAAAGAAAAGCGCAGGATTGCCTATTTCTCGATGGAGATAGGCCTTGATTCGAAAATACCCACCTACAGTGGTGGTTTGGGAGTCCTGGCCGGCGATATGATAAGATCCTGCGCTGACCTGAGTGTACCTATTGTGGCCGTTACACTTCTTTACAGGGACGGATACTTCTATCAAAAACTCGACGCATCTGGAAACCAGGAAGAATTGCCGTTCAGGTGGAATCCCAAGGAGCTGTTAAGCCTATTGCCGGCCAGGGCGAGCGTTCAAATAGAAAATAGAACCGTGTTTGTCCAGGCGTGGGAATATCTGGTGACGGGCATAAGCGGATACGTTGTGCCGGTCATTTTTCTCGACGCAGACATTCGAGAAAACGCAGAGTATGACCGTAGCCTCACTAACTACCTCTACGGCGGCGATGAGAAGTACAGACTCTGCCAGGAGATCATCTTGGGCATTGGCGGAGTAAAAATGCTCAGGGAACTCGGGTATCACGAGATAGGCCGGTACCACATGAATGAAGGCCACTCGAGCTTGCTGACACTAGAGCTGTTGGACGAGAGAAAGAAGACGGAAGAGAGAAAGAGAAGGGCCACGAAGATGGGAGAAGAAGAGTCCGATTGGGACATTGACGGAGTGAGAAGGATGTGTGTATTTACCACGCACACGCCGGTTCCCGCAGGACAAGATCAGTTCTCGTACGACCTTGTAAGTCAAGTTCTCGGTGGGTTCGTTCCCACGAGCTTGCTCAGGAAACTCGGCGGAGAAGAAAGATTCAACATGACTCTTCTTGCCCTGAATCTAAGCCATTATGAAAACGGCGTTGCAAAGGAGCATGGCAAGGTTTCTCAAATGCTGTATCCCGGGTACCATATCGACTCAATAACAAACGGTGTCTATTCAGTTAACTGGGTATGCGACAGTTTCAGACGGGTGTTCGATAAGTACATCCGGGGATGGAGAAACGACCCGTTCTCTCTGCGTTACGCCCTCAGCATTCCCAGGGGCGAAATATCGAGCGCTCATAAAGAAGCAAAAAGAAAGCTCATCGATCACGTTAGTGCGAGGGCGAATGTGAGCTTGGATTACGACGTCCTGACGATTGGCTTCGCGCGTAGGGCCACGGCCTACAAGAGAGCAGACCTTGTCTTTTCAGACATCAAGAGGTTGATAGGTATCTCCAGAAACACCGGCAGGATGCAGTTCATCTTTTCCGGCAAAGCCCATCCCATGGATTTGCAGGGGAAGGCGTTAATCAAGAAAGTGGTTTCCGTGTCGCAGCAACTCAGAGGGCAGGTTGAAGTGGTTTACCTGGAGAATTACGACATGGAATTAGCAAGAATGCTGATTTCGGGAGTTGACCTGTGGCTCAATACACCCAGAAAGCCCGAAGAAGCTTCGGGAACCTCGGGCATGAAGGCGGCTCATAACGGGGTCCCAAGCCTTAGCATTCTGGATGGCTGGTGGATCGAGGGATGCATAGAAGGTCTCACCGGATGGTCGATTGGAACAGCGGTGATGGAGAAAAGTCGAGACGTGGAGGATGCCAATCACTTGTATGACAAGCTAGAAAGCGTGGTAATCCCGACGTTCTACAAGGACACGGACAGATGGATAGATATGATGCGGCACTCAATAGCCATCAACGGTTCTTTCTTCAATACACACAGGATGGTACTGCAGTATGTACTGAATGCATATCTGCATTGATGGCGAACGATCGGGGCTCTTGATACCGGTGGGCTGAGAAGCTATTTTTTCGACACCCCTGGCCGTTCTCAGTGAGAGACGTTGGAATCACGGGCCGTGAGGACCGGTTGATATCTATAACACGCCGCCCTATCTATAG
>Ga0315291_10011021_pt1 | contig 11034 bp, 8 predicted proteins | sample YL17G12_20_MG_FD_203070 | JGI IMG/M metagenome (GOLD analysis project Ga0315291, IMG submission 203070) | Sediment microbial communities from Yellowstone Lake, YNP, Wyoming, USA - YL17G12_20 | ecosystem: Environmental > Aquatic > Freshwater > Lake > Sediment | place: USA: Wyoming | collected... | reverse complement strand
TCTCTTTCGGACATGGTCACTTCTCCTTTCTGCTATGTTGTTTGCGATATTCAACTTTAACAGATCGAGAATACCATGTCCTCATCCTTCTTCCTTATAGTAAGCTGTAATGTTGTTTTTTCAATTTTGCCCATCCATGCAACATTTCAAACGAAAATCAGCAATGTGGGGTAAATTACGGGGGAGAATTTCCCCCTTTGACTGTCCATACAGATGAGAGTATGGTTTATTATAGATACTTGGCCCTAATTAATCTAACAACCCAACATCTAACCTTTTGGGGTGTAGTATGAAAACGAGCTTCCGAAAGGTACCAATATGAAGCCTCCAAGGGGACAGCAACGTTCCTTTGGGGGCCATCCCCGTGCGATCACAATACCTAAAGTTTTTATCAACAACAAGAAAGAGGAGGGTGACACGATGCCGACCTATATTGGGTTATATAAATTGACAGACCAGGGGGTCAAGACTATCAAGGATGCACCTGCGCGGCTTGAAGCAGCCCTTAAGGGTGCTGAAAAAATGGGTGGTAAATCACTTGGCTTATACGTGGTGATGGGGGAATACGATTACGTGGCTATTGGTGAATTTCCCAGTGATGAGGTCGCTACAACCTTCGCCTTGGGGATTAGCTCGTTGGGAAATGTCAGGACGACGACGCTGAGGGCGTTCACGAAGGAAGAGTTTGCAGCGATGGTGAAGAAATTGCCTTAGAGGTGTTAGGAAGGGATGACCATCCTACACTTAGTAGTATGATTATATGCTAGTGAGCCTTTGACCTGCCCCCTCAAAAAACGGTCCAGTTTTTATATTAGAATTTCTGCTAATGTTGGATCGTGATCAAGGGGGCAGGTCACTTTGTTCTTCCTGTACTCAATGATTGACTTATTTTTAGAACCATGCGAGAGTATAAACAGTAATGATTGAAATGTTGGGGCACAGCTTGGTTCCCCGGTGGTAAACAGAGAAATCAAACCTCAACCTGTATATCAGGAGAAACCAGTCTACTCGACTCAAACAAAAAAAGTAGTGATCTCGAAGGCGTGTTATTGAGGTCGCCTATACATTTTCCATTGACGACTTTTTCATAGGTGACCCCCATTCCCAGGAGAAACAATATGGATATTATTGAAGCGATATACCAAAGAAAAAGCATCAGAGGATTCAAATCAGATCCCGTTTCAAAGGATGTATTGACCAGAATACTTGAATCAGCCTGTAGGGCACCCTCGGCAATGAACACGCAACCATGGGAATTTACTGTACTGACAGGTGACGTTCTGAACAAATTGAGGGTGGCTATTGTTGATAAATTAAACAAAAAAGAGCCGAGGCGTCCTGGGCATCAGGTAGCCAGTTGGCCAAATGACAGTATTTACAGAAATCGCCAGATAGAACTGGCCAAGGGGCTTTTTAAACTAATGGATATCCCCAAGGAAGATAAAGAGAAAAGAGCGGCATGGCTGGAACGCGGTTTCCGTTTCTTTGACGCCCCGGTTAGCATCCTTCTTCTGACGGATAAATCACTGAGCGATACCGGACCTTTGCTCGATCTTGGGGCAGCTATGCAAACGATTTGTCTGGCCGCACTCAACTTTGGGCTTGGTACCTGCATTGAAGATCAAGGGGTATTGTATCCTGAAGTTTTAAGAGAAATTGCACAAATACCGGAAAACAAAAAAATCATTATTGCTATTGCTATCGGATATCCTGATTGGGACTTTCCAGCGAATGCTTTAAAGTGTGGTCGTGAATCTCTGGAGAGTAATACTCGCTGGATAGGATTCTAAACAATCATTATTTAGCATGAATCTTAAATACACCGCCTGCGGTTCCGGCGCAGAAGATATGAATTCCCGTCGGCGCATACTTTCTTAAGACAGTAAGGATTATGGCGACCTTACGTCCAATAGGCAATTGATCTGTATCTTGATTTCGGCTATCTGAATGTGACTTTTCTCGCTCTAAAAAATGCCGGTTATCAAGCGGTAATCATCACCTCAATTCCAAATCGAAAATCATTGATAAGGTAGGTGAAAGCAACGCCCGAAATTTTCTCCATTACTTGCTGTACTCAATAATTTCTCTTCGTGCATCAGACATCAAGATTTGAGATGGAAATATGCATAAAAGCAACTCTTCCTCTTGACATAATGCAAGCATAAGCGCATATTATCAAATAGATAAACTCGTATGACCATAATTAAGAACCATTAAGCGTTCATGGAAGTCATTGGTTAACTTCCCAACCCCACAGATCATCTCAACACAGGGGACAACCCCATGAAAGATCAATCCAAGACAAAGCAGGTCCTGATCCAAGAACTGGATTCTCTAAGGCAGAAAATAGCAGAGTTTGAACAATCGGAGACAGAGCAAAAGCAAGTGAAAGAAACGATGATTAGTCTCAAGCGTCTCATAGATGCTGCTCCCGATTCCATTACGGTCCATGACTTCGATGGAAACTTTATCTACGCAAACCAGAAGACCTTTGAGATCCATGGTTATTCAAGAGAGGAGTTTTCCGCCGCCACGCTTCATGATATTGACGTACCGGAAAGTAAGGAGCTGATCACATCCCGTATGCAACAGATTCTGGAAACCGGTGAGGCCTCTTTTGAAGTCTCCCATTTCCGGAAAGATGGAATAACCTTTCCGCTCATGGTTCATGCAGTGATTGGAAATTGGGGTGAAAAAAAGGTGATCTTTAGTGTCGCCAGAGACATGACCGACCGCAAGCGGGCGGAGGAGGCGCTGAAAGAGAGCGAAGGCCGCTACAAACGGCTTCTCGAATCGGTCACGGATTATATTTATACGGTGCAGGTCGAAGACGGGCGTCCCGTCGCCACGGCGCACGGATTGGGCTGCGCGGCAGTGACCGGCTATACAACTGAGGATTACCAGGTCGATCCGTACCTCTGGCATCGCATGGTCTATGCCCAGGACCGGGACATCGTGACGGAGCATGCCGCCCGGGTGATCGCCGGAGAGACGACAGCGGCGCTGGAACACCGCATCGTCCATCGGGATGGTTCTATCCGCTGGGTACGGAATACACCCGTGCCGCACTATGATGAACACCGTTGCCTGGTGGCCTACGACGGATTGATATCGAACATCACTACCCGCAAGCGGGCGGAGGAGGCGCTGGAGGAGAGCGAAAAAAAATACCGTGAGCTCAGTATTACCGATAACCTCACCAATCTTTACAATTCCAGGTATTTTTATAATCAGCTAAAAATGGAGATCGATCGAGTAAACCGCTATGGACAGTCCCTGACCCTTCTCCTTCTCGATATTGACGGTTTCAAGGCAATCAATGACAATTACGGTCATATCGAGGGAGACCAAGTCTTATGGCGACTCGGCCAGGTGGTAAAAGGATGCCTGCGCCAGACGGATTCCGCCTATCGTTATGGTGGTGAGGAATTCACCATTCTCCTGCCCATGACAACAAGCGAGGACGGCGCCGTTATTGCGGAAAGAATCAGAGCAGAACTCAAGAAGGAGATTTTTTCCCCGGTGTCGGGTAAACACATCTATATTACGGTGAGTATTGGGCTTGCGCAGTACAAGCCGCAGGAAGACATGAAGGCCTTTGTTCACCGGGTTGACCAGCTCATGTACCAGGCGAAGAAGAACGGAAAAGACAGGGTTTGTGCTGAATCATAGCGTCAAGAACACTTCAAATGGTAATCCCTACTTCGATTCCAAACCAACAGTCACTGCTTTGTAGGTGTTAGAAGTTAGCAGCACAACAGGAATTTGATCTGATGACGTTCGTGAAATACGAGCTGAAAGGTGCTATATAAAGGAATTGGTCAGACTTAACGGGAAAAATAGGTGAGGGTTCTTTATATTCGACATGCAGGCATACAGCATTCACAAGATAGTCATTGCCGCCGATACTGCAGAAGAAGCCTGTGACTTCTATCGCGAGGAAATTGGCGGCACCCCGCCCGATGTGATTGAAGAACTGCCCTATTTGATCGAAGTATGCTGTGACGACGGAACCGTTAAAGCGGTTAAAGCGCGCATCAACGAGGAACTGGACACCCGCAATTCCTGGCTGATAATGGGAGTCCCTTGCGAACTCCACCGGCCCTTTCTCATCGGAACCCTGCCATGACGCCCAAACCATCATTCTACCGGACGTGAGCTAAAAGTCGCGCAGGCAGGTGGATTGAAACGTTATGAATCATGTGTCGACGTTTAGGCTTTATGCCGTTATAATGTTGTTTCAATAATCAGGAGTGAAATTATGGCGACATTAACGAAACGAGTCACCATATACTTTGACACCAACCTACACAAAGCTCTGCGGCTTAAATCTGTTGAAACCTCTCGTTCTGTGTCCGAGCTTGTAAACGACGCTGTTAAAGAAGCCCTTGCTGAGGATTCCGAGGATCTCAAAGCGTTTGAAGAAAGGGCTCCCGAACATCTAATGAGCTACGAGGAAATGGTCAAGAGGCTTAAAAAAGATGGCCGAATATAGAGTCTATTTCAAGCGTTCGGTTTGGAAAGACTTTGAAGGAATTTCAAAAAGGATCTAAAAAGAATTCTTCAACGCATCGAAAATCTGAAAGAAAATCCCAGTCCCACCGAATGCGAAAAGTTGACCGATCAAGACAGATATCGTTTGCGGCAAGGTCGATACCGAACTGTTTACTCTGTACAAGATAATGATCTTACTGTTTGGGTCGTGAAAGTTGGACATCGCAGGCACGTATATCGCTGAATCCCGTTCCGTTGCATGTATGACTACTCTTTTCAGTGTGTGTCGGTTTCTCTGTTGAGATTAGAGGTGGGTTTCTTGTCATTGTCCGAGGCAATCCTATTGTCCGCCTCTATGACCCAGCCGCCGCCTATCGCCTTGTACAGGTTCACAAGGGCCTGGAAGAGAACCCCTGCCGTCCGAGCCCGTGCAAGTTCCGCGTCGAAAAGGCTGCGCTCCGCATCAAGCACCTCGATGTAGCTCGTGTAGCCGTTTTCAAATCTCAGACGCGCGAAGCGAGCGTAGGAACGCAGAGATTCGACCTGCCGCGTCTGGATATCAAGTTCTTCCCGTGATCTCCTCTGGTCAATAAGGGCGTCTTCGACTTCGCGAAAGGCCGTCTGGATGGATTGCTGATACAGAATGAGCGCCTGCCGCTGTATCGCCTCTGCTGCTTCGACCTGTCCACCAATGGCTCCTGCTGTGAAGATCGGCACATTCAGAGGAACGTTCCAGCTCCAGACTCTGGATGGACCTTGGAAGAGTGTTGAGAGGTCCGTGCTCGCAAATCCATACGTGCCGGTCAGAGAAATAGTCGGAAAGTAGAGTGACCGCGCCACGCCGATTCTCGCATTGGCGGCGATCAGGGTCTGTTCCGCCTGACGTATGTCCGGGCGTTTGGCGAGGAGCTCTGACGGCAGGCCCGCCGGTACGGTGGGAAGGACAAGATCATCGATCTTCTTCCCCCGGGGAATAGGACCAGGATTTCGTCCGAGGAGTACGGAGAGGGCGTTTTCCTGCTGGGCAATGCCCTTTTCGAGAAACGGGATGATTGCGAGGGCCTGCTCATACATTGATTTAACCTGGCTCAGTTCGAGTTCGGAGATAACACCGCCCCGGAAACGCAACTGGAAAAGGTCATAAGACTCCTTACGGCTCTGTGCGGTGCGTCTGGCAATTTCAAGCTGTTTGTCAAGGTCGCGGAGGTTCACGTAAGCGCTTGCCACAGAGGTTACAAGAGTAAGGATAACGCCCCTTCGTCCCTCTTCCCGACTCAGGAGATCGGCACGGGACGCCTCTGTTGCCCGCCTCAGCCTGCCCCACAGGTCAATTTCCCAGCTCGCACTCAGGGAGGCGGAATAGTTGTCCGCGGGGTTTATAGTGGCGGTTGTGAGGGGAGTCGGACCGGTGTCCGTAGCCCTGCTTCTGCCCGCAGCTGCTCCTGCACCCGCCTGGGGGAAGAGGGAGGCGCGGGTTATGCCATACCGGCCTACAAATTCTTCAACGCGTGCCGTGGCAATCATGACATCCTTATTCTCTTTCAATGCCGTTTGAATCAGTGCGTTCAGGACGGAATCATTGAATTGCTCCCACCATGCGGCATTGCCGATCTCTCTTGCTTCTTTTTCTTCAAAGCGCCAGGATGCAGGCGTCTCGACAGTCGGTCTCCGGTAGTCCGGGCCCATCATGCAGCCGGAAAGGACAATTGCCAGAAGCGAGCACATAATGATGTTACGCATTGTTTTTTTCCTCGCTCTCCAGCCGATCATCTTTTTTTCTCCTGTGGGAGAGAACCATGACGACATAGAATGTCACGGGAATGAGAAAGACGGCGATCAGCGATGCAGTCAATGTCCCGCCCATGACGGCGGTTCCCATGATCTGCCGTGCAGTAGCGCCCGCTCCCGTGGATACGGCAAGGGGCAATACACCGAACAGGAACGCAAAGGATGTCATAAGGATCGGCCTGAGTCTCAGCCGGGCACCTTCAAGAGCAGCGTCGGTAATGGACATCCCCTCTTCATATTTCGCTTTCGCGAACTCAACTATGAGGATGGCATTCTTGGCAGTGAGACCGATAAGCACGATGAGGGCGATCTGGGCATAGATATTGTTCACCTGGCCGCGAAGCCATATCGCCGCATACGCGCCGAAAACGGCTATGGGCGTACTCAGAAGAACGCTGACAGGCAGCGACCAGCTTTCATACAGCGCCGCAAGGATTAGAAAGACGCACAAGAGCGAAAACCCGAAGATGACGTATGTCGGTATTCCTTCCTGGGCCTTCTTTTCCTGGAAGCTCATGCCCATGTAATCGAGACCCATTTCGCTCGGCATTGTCTGGGCAAAGACTTCTTCGAGGGCCTTCATCGCCTGAGCGGAGCTATAACCGGGTTTGGCCGTAGCGTTGATCTGTGCCGAGCGATAAAGGTTGTACCTCATCGTAAATTCGGGACCGGAGCGCGATTCAATCGTCGTTACCGCCGAGAGCGGCACAGGATCCCCTCTTTCGTTTTGTACGAAGAACTGCCCTACCTTTTCGGCCTTGTTGCGATATTCTCCCTCCGCCTGGACATACACTTGCCATTGACGGCCAAATCGATTGAAGTAATTTACGAAGTATCCCCCCATGAAGGTCTGAAGAGTCTGGTATACCTGTCTTAAATCGGTGCCCTGCTTGAGCACTTTGTCCCTGTCCACATTGATGAAGATCTGAGGAACACCGGGCAGGAAGGTCGTCGTCACGCGCTCCAGTTCCGGCCTCTGGCGCGCAGCCTCGAGAAATTTATTCACGTTCTCCGCGAGGTAGGGTATATCCTTGCCGGCCCTGTCTTCAAGAACAAGTGTTACACCGCCGGCGGTGCCGATCCCTGGGATGGCCGGGGGTGAAAAGGCAAAGGCAATCCCTTCCGGCAATTTGCCAAGTTCCCGATTGAGATGGGCCATGATTGCCTCGTACTGCTCCTCAGGCTTTTCCCGATATTTCCACTCTTTCAGGTTCACAAAGAAGAACCCGCTGTAGGTGTTCTGCACAATGCTCAGCAGGCTCACGCCGACGACAGTCGTGTAGTATTTCACTCCGGGCGTGTTTGCAAGGATCTCCTCGATCTTTCTGCAAGCCGCGTCGGTACGCTGCAGAGAGGCTGCATCGGGCAGGGCCAGATTAATGAACATGTATCCCTGATCTTCTTCCGGCAGGAAGCCTGCGGGAATCCCCTTGCCGATACCGGCGGAAACAACCGTGATCCCGGCAAGGAATATAAGGCTGAGGACGCTTTTACGGATGAGCGTGCCCGAGAAGGAGACATAGCCGTTGGTGGCACGGCCAAAGGCGCGGTTGAAAAGGCTGTAGAATTTTCCCAGCGGTCCGTGCGAATCCGACTTCGGCTTGAGCAAGAGTGCGCACAGCGCCGGGCTTAAGGACAGCGCATTAAATGTTGAGATGAGAACCGAGATGGCGATTGTCGCAGCAAACTGCTGGTAGAGCCGGCCCGTAATCCCCGGGATAAAAATTGTGGGGATGAAAACCGCAGACAGGACCAACGCAATGGCTATCATCGGCCCTGATACTTCTTCCATTGTCTTGAGTGCCGCCTCTTTCGGAGCCATCCCTTCATCCATGTGCCGTTCCACCGCCTCCACCACGATGATGGCGTTATCCACAACCAGTCCTATGGCGAGAACCAGGCCGAAGATGGACAGGGTATTAATTGAGAAGCCGAGAAAGGGGAAGAAGGCAAACGTGCCTATGAGGGAGACCGGAACTGCAATTGTTGGAATGAGGGTCGGCCTCCAGCCCTGCAGGAATATGAAAACGACGATGATGACGAGGATTATGGCGATGAAGAGCGTCTTGACAATCTCATATATTCCTTCGGTGATTGCCCTTGTCGTGTCGAGACCAAGCGCATAGTCCAGATCGGCGGGAAAGCGCTCCCTGGCCTCTTCCATTACCTTTCTCGCGCCTTGGGCAGCCGCTATCGCATTCGTCCCGGGCAACTGGTAAACGGCGATATTGGCGGCCGGTTTGCCGTTCAGCCTGCCCCTGATGTTATAAACCTGCGTCCCCAGATCAATACGGGCTACGTCTTTCAGGCGGACGATCGATCCGTCAGGATTTGCCCGGATAACGATCTGGCCGAATTCCTGCTCGGAGATGAGGCGGCCCTGGGCGCGGACCGCATAAGTGAATTCCTGCCCGGGCGGGGCAGGCTCAGCGCCGATCTGCCCGGCCGGATTTACCGTATTCTGCTTCTGGATGGCATCGATAATCTGAGGGACTGTGATGCTGAGTTTTGCCAGGGTATCGGGCTTGACCCAGATGCGTATGGCATATTGTCCCGCTCCGAAAACCTGAACCATGGCGACGCCTGGGACGCGGAGCAACTGATCACTGAGATTGATGTAGGCATAATTTGCAAGAAAAGCGGCATCGTGTGTTTCATTCGGTGAATACAGGGAGAAGATCATCAACGGCGCAAACCTTGATTTCTGGACCGTAACCCCGTAATTGCGCACGTCCAGCGGAAGCATCGGCTCTGCCTGATTCTGCCGTATCTGAGTGAGAACCTGGTCTGTATTCGGATTGGTCGCGACATCAAAAGATACGATGAGCCTCATTATGCCGATATTGGAGTTCAGAGAGAACATGTAATTCATGTTGTCCACACCGCTCAGCTGCTGCTCGATGGGGGTGGCAACCGACTGCTCAACCGTCAACGCGTCGGCGCCCACATACATGGTGTTGATCTGGATCTCCGGCGGCACTATTTCAGGAAATTGTGAGACGGGCAATTGCACGAGCGCGACGGTTCCGAGAATGACAAACATGATGGATATGACCATGGCAACGATAGGACGGTTAATAAAAAATTTCGCCACGCCGATCTACCTCTTCTCCGTCTCGGGTTGAGCCGGCGGCGTTGCCTCGGTCTTTTTCGCCTGATCGGTCGCGGGCTGAGGTATGGATCCATAGGGGATCGGATTTACGATTATGCCCTCCCTGACCTTCTGGACGCCTTCTGCCACGACCCGTTCTCCGGCCTTCAGCCCTTCATCAATTATCCACATGTCATCAACGCGTTCAGCCACTTTGACGGGCCGTATCTCCACTTTGTTATTCGCATCCACCACTGCAATCCGATAACTGCCCTGAAGCTCCATGACCGCCCGCTGGGGTACCAGCAGTGCGTTTTTGATCTTGATCCTGGCGCGAACCTTGGCAAACTGCCCGGGGCGCAGAATATTACCGGGATTCTTGAAGATGGCTGCCACTCTGATGGTTCCTGTCTTCACGTCCACCTGGCGGTCGGCAATGGTGAACTTCCCCTTATAAGGATAAACACTTCCATCGGAGAGGATCATTTCCAGAGGGTTGTCTTTAAAACCGTTCCGACCTTTGCCCGTTGCTATGAGATATTCCTGCTCGCCAACGGACATATAAACCTTGATAGGGTCCACTGTAGACACCGTTGTCAGTTCCTCTGTCACTCCAGGGCCGACCAGGTTCCCGATCTGTGCCTTGGCGATGCCGGCGATGCCGCCAACAGGAGAAACGATCTTTGTGAAGTCAATGTCCAGCCTGGCTTTCTCAACCACTGCCTCTGCAGAAATCACTGCAGCATGAGCTGCCTGTTCCTGCCCTGTAGCATCATCAAGGTCTTTTTTGCTGACGGCATTTTGTTCCGCGAGCGGTATAATTCTGGTCAGATTTGCTTTGGCCGTCGACCACCGCGCCTTCTGCTCGCCCAGTTGCCCTTTAGCCTGATCAAGGGCAGCCTGAAAAGTGCGCGGATCAATCTCGAAGAGGATCTGCCCCTTCTTGACGAAATCGCCTTCATGATAGTTCTGCTTGATGAGGTAGCCCTGAACCTGGGCACGGATCACGGCATTTACCATGCCGTCAGTAGTGCCGATCCATTCAGAATACATGGGGACATCTTTCTGGGCGACGGCTGCAATTTGCACGGTGGGTGGGGTTGGATTGTTGCTTTTTTGTTCTCTATTGCAACCTGAAATAAAGAAAGAGATCGAGCTGATGGCTATAACTACAAGAACACAAGCATGGCGTAATTTTGTTTTTTTATCTTTCATTGACATAAAAATTCCTCAATGCCTCTCTCTCGGACTGGAAAGATGTAATTTCAGGATTGAACTTTGTGCAGGTTCCCATAGGCATATTATCGAATTGATCAGAATGATTGATAAGCGCCGCCTTTTGAGTGCGGGGAGTATATTTGAACGTGTTCTTATATGTCAAGAAAATTTGGCCGCAGACCGCAGTGGGTACCGATATCAGGTTTAGTAATCACGGTATTATCCTGTCGCAAATGATTGGGGTTATATGTTTGTTCCCTGCTTATTGCCGGCCGGGACAGGCTTGATGAGCATCCGGATGCTGCCCTTGCAGAGTCGGGGAATCTTTCACCTAACACTTGGATTTCCAATCCCCGATCGAGGACTGGACTGATTCATTGCTTTTGAGTTGAAACACGCAAGGCCTGAACCGTTTATTTTTCCTTTCAAGAAGATGCATGTCT
>Ga0315291_10011018_pt1 | contig 11035 bp, 11 predicted proteins | sample YL17G12_20_MG_FD_203070 | JGI IMG/M metagenome (GOLD analysis project Ga0315291, IMG submission 203070) | Sediment microbial communities from Yellowstone Lake, YNP, Wyoming, USA - YL17G12_20 | ecosystem: Environmental > Aquatic > Freshwater > Lake > Sediment | place: USA: Wyoming | collected... | reverse complement strand
TAGCCGTAGTCCCGGCGGAGTCGCAGGTTGCCGGCCTTGGGGCCGCGCACCTTGAGGCCGCCCGATGCGGGGACTTCATCGAGGAGCTGTTCCGCCAGCAGCTCCTCGATGAGGCGCTTGGCCGTGGACAGGCTCAAGCAGCTGCTCTGGGCCACCTCCCGACGGGACAGAGAAGGCCGGTCGCGGATCACGTTCAGGATGACGTTCTTGTTGCGCTCAGCGTTGTCGACGTGGCTCAAACCCTTCTGGGTCATGTCGCCGGCTAGCGGCACCCCTTCCAGGCCTCGATCACGGCCTGCAGGCCCTCCCACGGCGTGTCCGGATGCAGCGCGTCGACCGGGTGCAGGATGAAGCGGCCCGTGCCGGCCAGCGCCTCCAGGGCACGGCGCACTTCCCGGCCGATCGACTCCAGGGTGCCCCCGGCGAAGCGGGTCGAGTTGATGCCCCCCACCAAGGTGATCCGGCCCCCGAACAGCTCGCGGGCCTGTTCCACGGGCAGGTTGTCCTGGACGGGGTCCACGAAGTACAGCACGTCGACGCCCGCCTCAATGAGCCGCTCGCCGAGCGTGGCCACCCCGGTGGTCATGACGTAGCCGAACTTCTTGCCGTGACGGTGGGCGATCCCCGCAAGCGTGGCGATGTGCGGAAACAGGTACCGGTCCAGGATCGCGGGGGACCACAGGTCCGTGGAGGAGTACCAGCCGCGCTCCACGACCAGGTCCACCCCGGGGTCGCCGGCAGCCAGCTCCGTGCGCCCTGAGTCGGCCCGGGTGATGATCCGGAACAGCTCGGCGAAGGCCTCGGGCTGGTCCATGGCCAGGAAGATCGCCCCCTCCACGCCCATGAACCAGACCGCCGCGTCCATGCCGAAAGCCGACCAGGCCTGAACCGCCACGCCCTGTTCGCGCGCGAAGGCAGCCACCTGTTCCATCCGTTTTCGGAACCGGGCGGCCTGGGAGGCGTCGGGCTCCCGGTACAGGTGCCCGAGGGCCGGCACGTGCTCGGGGCTGCTTACGAGGTGCTGGACCCCGCGGGGGATGTTGAAGTCCTCGATCAGCGGCACCTGAGAGGGCTGGACCACCCAGCCCTCCCCCGGATCCTCCCCGGTCCGGCGGACCGCGTGGCGCAGTCGCCCGGAAGGGGTCTCATACTCCCGCACCAGGACCGGGTAGGCTTCCCCGCCCCCCGGAGGCAGCTCCGAGTCCTGCCAGCGCACGTCCGGGTCGAGGCCCCAGGGAACGGAAACGTCCAGCAGGTCGTCAATGCCCAGCGACTGCCAGGCACGCACCCGGTTGAAGTCGTCTTCCAGATCCCATGGCTCAGGCAGGGTGTGGATGTGCTCCAGGCGCATGGTGTACCAATGGCGCACCTGGCGCCCGTTCTTCCGCCAGCACAGGTTTGGCGGGGCCCGGAACCCGAAGCACCAGGTGGTCAGCGGGGGATGGTCATACCCGCTGCCGGTCCAGGCGGCCACAATTCGCTCTTTGGAAGTCATTGATCGCTCTTTTTCGATGCAATAGGTTCAAGTTGGGCTTGATTGTAATAGTGCGGGCCCCGTTGTCAAGCTCATTCGCTTCCCCTATCATGCATATATATATTTATATAATAAGTAATTAGAAAGAACAGAAAAAGCCAGCACCTTGACAAAACAACCGAAGAGCGGCAATTATGGACCCGATCCGGATCATCTGACCAAGGCACAAGGAGCGCGCATGGGCTACACCAAGAACGACCTGGCCGTGAACGGCGGCCCCAAGGCAAAAAAAACCCGTAATCGGCCTATGTTTCCGGGCGGCATGGAGATCGGCAAGGAGGAGAAGAAGCAGGTGCTGGAGGTGCTCAAGAGCCGGTACCTGTTCCGCTACTACGGCCCCAAGGAGACGCCCTCCAAGGTCAAGAAGCTGGAAGAGGATTACGCCCGCTACCTGGGCGTGAAGCACTGCCTGGCGGTCAACTCCTGCACATCCGCCCTGATCACCTCATTGATCGCCGTGGGCGTGGAGCCTGGCGACGAGGTGATCGTGCCGGCCTACACCTTCTTCGCCACCTGCGCCGCGGTGGTCGCGGCCAGGGCCATCCCCATCGTGGCCGAGGTCGACCGCTCCCTCACCATGGATCCCCAGGACCTGGAGCGCAAGATCACGAAGCGCACCAAGGCGGTCATCCCGGTGCACATGCGCGGCATGCCCGCGAAAATGGACCGGATCATGGAGATCGCCCGCCGACGAAATTTGAAGGTGGTGGAGGACGTGGCCCAGGCCAACGGCGGCAGCTTCCAGGGCCGCAAGCTGGGCTCCTTCGGGGACGCAGGGGCCTTCAGCCTGCAGTACCACAAGACCATCACCTCAGGGGAGGGCGGGATCGTGGCTACCAGCCAGGACCTGGCCTACACCCGCGCCCAGGCCTACCACGATGTGGCCGCCTGCTGGCGCAAGGACCGCTTCGCCCCGCCGGAGTTCGCCGGGGAGATCTTCTTCGGGGTGAACTTCCGCATGAGCGAGCTGACCGGGGCGGTGGCCTTGGCCCAGTTCGGCAAGCTGGACAGCATCGTGGCGCGCATGAAGCACAACAAGGAGCGCATCCGCTCCCGCCTCCAGGACCTGAGGGGCATCGAGCTGCGCGAAGTGACCGATGCGGCGGGGGACACGGCCGTGTGCCTCGTGTTCTTCCTGCCGCGGGCCGACCAGGTGGAGGAGTTCGTCAAGGCCCTGCACGCCGAGGGCGTGGAGGCCGGTGGCATCTACAACCAGGGTGTGCCCGACTGGCACATGTATCACCACTGGAAGATGCTCAAGGAGAAAATGATGCCCTCCAAGAAGGGCTGTCCCTTCAACTGCCCGCTGTGCGAGCCGGCCCCGGAGTACAAGGAAAGCGACTGCCCGAACACCCGCGAGTGGCTGGGCCGTTCCGTGCACCTGGACATCCCGCCACAGATGGGGGACCGGGAGTGCGACGAGATCGCCGAGGGTATCCGCAAGGTGGCCTCGGTGCTGCTCTAGGAGCGAATTATGGCAAAATTAGCGGTATGCATCGAGCCTTTCTTCCCGGACCTGCCCTACGCCGAGCGCCTGGCCAGGGTTCGCAGGCTGGGCTTCCGGCACTACGAGTTCTGGTTCCTGGACAAGCGCTTCGACGGTAAAACCCTGATCGATGAGAAGAAGAACCTGGAGGAGCTCGCCGAGTGCAACGCCAGGTACGGCCTGGCCTGCACGGACTTCGTGTTCAACCACCCGGACGGCGGCGTCGTGGCGGCCCTGATCGACAAGCGCGATCACGGGAAGCTCCTGGACACCCTGGAAGGAATCATCGAGCAGGGCCGCAGGGTGGGCGTGAAGGCCTTCATCAGCGGCTCCGGCAACAAGGTCGCCGGACTGCGGCCCGAGGAGGCCGTGGAGAACATGGTCGCGGGCCTGAAGGCCTGCGCCCCGATCCTCGCAAAGCACGGCGCGACGCTGCTCCTTGAACCCTGGAACACCCGGGTCGACCACCCGCACAACTTCCTGGACGACCCGCGCCTGTCCGTGGAGGTGCTGAAAAAGGTAGGGAGCCCCGCGGTGAAACTGCTGTACGACATCTACCACATGCAGATCATGGCCGGGGACGTGACGGCCTTCATCCGGGAGAACATCGGCTACATCGGCCACTTCCACGCGGCGGGCGTGCCCGGGCGGCACGAGCCCGATGCCTGCGAGCTGAACTACCCGTTCATCCTGAAGGAGCTCGACCGCCTGGGCTACCAGGGCTGCGTGGGCCTGGAGTACTGGCCGACCATGGACCACGCCGCCAGCCTGAAGCGCACGAAGAAGTACCTGGAAACGTAGCTCATGCCGCTGGAGACCGTCATCACAGTCAGCGCGGCCGCCATCAAGTACGGCCTGGGCGCCACGCGCGAGGCGGGCTACGACCTAAAGGAGCTGGGGGCCCGCCGGGTGCTGGTGGTTACCGACCCGCTTTTAGCCTCCTCGGAGCCGGTGGCCGTGACCCTGGAGTCCCTGCGCCACCACGGCATCGACGCGGTTCTGTACGCCGAGTCGCGGGTCGAACCGACCGACGGCTCGCTGCAGGACGCCGTCCGCGTCGCAGCGGACGGCCGCTTCGACGGCTTCGTCGGGGTGGGCGGCGGCTCCAGCCTGGACACGGCCAAGGCCGCCAACCTCTACTCCACCTGGCCGGCCGACTTTCTGGCCTACGTGAACGCCCCCATCGGCCGAGGCGAGCCGGTGCCTGGCCCGCTGCGGCCGCTGGTCGGCATTCCCACTACGGCGGGGACCGGCAGCGAAACCACCGGCGTGATCATTTTCGACCTGGAAAGCATGCACGCCAAGACCGGCATCGCCCACCGCTTCGTCCGGCCTTCCCTCGGCATCGTGGACCCCTTGAACACCCGCTCCATGCCGAGGCTGGTCGCGGCGTGCACCGGCTTCGACGTGCTGGTGCACGCCCTGGAATCCTACACCGCCCTGCCCTTCGATCATCGGGAGGCCCCGCCGACCCCGCGCGAACGCCCGGCCTATCAGGGTGCCAACCCCGTGAGCGACGTGTGGGCCGCCAAAGCCATCGAGCTGGCCGGCAGCCACCTGGTACGCGCGGTCGAGGACCCCGAGGACCTAGAGGCCCGCAGCGTGATGATCCTCTGCGCGACCTACGCCGGCATCGGCTTCGGCAACGCCGGCCTGCACCTGCCGCACGGCATGTCCTACCCGGTGTCCGGAATGGTCAAGGGCTACGTGCCGCCGGGCTACCCGCCGGGGCGGCCGCTGGTGCCCCACGGCATGGCCGTGGTGCTCAACGCCCCCGCCGCCTTCCGCTTCACCGCCCCGGCGAACCCGGCCCGGCACCTGGAGGCGGCCCGGCTGCTGGGCGAGGAAGTGCGCGGGGCGAAGCCCGGCAAGGAAGCCGGAGCGAAGCCCGGCGGCGCAGCCCGGCCGGGAGGCCGGCTGGAGGCCGGCGAGCTGCTGGCCGCGGCCGTGGTGCGACTGATGAAGCGCATCGGCCTGCCCAACGGCCTGGCCGCCGTGGGTTACACGGAAGCGGACGTGCCGAAGCTGGTCGAAGGCACCCTGCCGCAGCACCGCGTCACCCGCCTGTGCCCCCGGCCGTTCAGCCCCGAGGAGCTGGCGGAGGTTTTCAGGAGCTCGCTGCGCTGCTGGTGATGGAACCGCTGATCCGGCCGCTCGCCCCTGACTTCACGGACTACCTGCACGACGAGTCGCGCCTGACCGGACAGGCGCAGACAATCTCCTTCCCCCGCACCGAAGAGGAGGTCCGCGAAGTCCTGCGGCGCACGGCCGCGGCGGGCACGCCGGTCACGGTCCAGGGCGGGCGCACCGGCATCACCGGCGGGGCGGTGCCCCGCGAGGGTCACCTGCTGAACCTGAGCCGCATGGACCGCATCCTGACCCTGCACCGAGCAGGGGGGCGCTGGCTCGCCCGGGTCGAGGCCGGCGTGCCGCTGTCGGCGCTGAGCGCGTCCCTGGCCGCCGGGGCAATCCCCGGGGACCTGCCCGGAAGCCGCGGCGCCCTGTTCTTCCCGCCGGACCCCACGGAAGCCACGGCGACCCTGGGCGGCATGGCCGCCACGAACGCCTCCGGGGCCCGCTCCTTCGCCTACGGGCCCACCCGCGCCCACGTGGAAGCCCTGCGCGTCGTCCTGGCCGACGGGTCGGTGCTGGACCTCCACCGCGGGCGGGAAAAGGCTCAGGGGGGTAGCTTCCGATTGACAACGGACTCAGGGCGTGTGCTGGAGGGGGAGCTGCCCGGCTACCGCCTGCCCGCGGTGAAAAACACGGCCGGCCTGTACGTGCAGCCGGACATGGACCTGTTGGACCTTTTCATCGGCTGCGAGGGGACCCTCGGGGTGATCACCGAGCTGGAGCTGCGCCTATCCCCCCTGCCGGCCTGTGTCTGGGCCTGCCTGGCTTTCTTCCCGCGCGAGGCCGACGCCCTGCGCTACGTGGCCGCCCTGCGCGCCGGCGGCCGGGGGGCGCGGCCGGTAGCGATCGAGTACTTCGACCGCCAGGCGCTGGGGCTGCTCGCCGACGAACTGGCTGCCTTCCTGCCCTCGCCCCCCCAGGCGGAGGCCTGCCTGTACGTGGAGTACCACCAGGACCGCGAGCCCGGCGAGGAGGAGCTCATGATTATGCTGGCGGCCCTGGAGAGTTTCGGCAGCGGAGAAAAGCTGGCCTGGACCGCGGACACCCCGCGCGAGCTGGAGCTCCTGAAAGGTATCCGGCACGCCCTGCCGGAAAAGCTGAACCGGGTCATCGGGGAGCGGCAGAGGCTGCTCCCCGACATCACCAAGCTAGGCACCGACCTGGCGGTGCCCGCCGCCGTGCTGGAGCGGGCCCTGGCCATGTACCGCCTGGACCTGACGGAAAGCGGACTGGAGCACGTGCTGTTTGGCCACATCGGGGACGCTCATGTGCACGTGAACATCCTGCCCCGGTCCGAGGAGGAGTACGTACGCGGGCGAGAGCTCTACGCGCGCTGGGCCGACGCGGTGATCGCCTGGGGCGGGACGATCTCCGCCGAGCACGGGGTGGGCAAGCTCAAGGTCGAACTCTTGCGCAAGATGTACGGCTCGGATAGCATCGACGACATGCGCCGGCTGATCGAGCTGTTCAATCCGGGCCGGCGCCTCAACCGGGGGAACATGGTTCCATGAAAAAAACGATCCTCATCACCGGGGCCAGTACGGGGATCGGGGCGGAGACCGCCCGGCTGCTCGCGCCCGGCAACCGCATCTTCGTCCACTACAACGCCTCGCAGGCCGAGGCCGAGCGTACGGCCAGGGACGTGGAAGCCCGCGGCGGCGAGTCCGTACTGCTGGGGGCGGACCTGACCAGCGAAGCGGGCTGCCGTTCCCTGTTCGACGGCGTCGCCGGACAGACGGACCGCCTGGACGTGTTGGTGAACAACGCGGGTGGCCTGATCCGCCGCCTGCCGGCGCGGGAGCTGGACTGGGAGCTGATGAGCCGGACCTTCTGCCTAAACGTGTTCTCGGCCATGCTGGTGAGCCGCCTGGCGATCCCGCTGCTGGAGAAGGGGGCGAGCCCAGTGATCGTCAACATCACCTCGATCGCCGCGCGCACGGGTGCCCCTTCGGCAACGGTCTACGGCGCGGCCAAGGGGGCGCTGGACTCCTTCACCCGGGGGCTGGCCCGCGAGCTGGCACCCGCCATCCGGGTCAATGCCGTGGCCCCCGGGGTCATCCGTACCCCTTTCCACGACAAGGTCTCCACCCCGGAGTTCATGGAAACCTCCCGGCAGAACGCTCCCCTGAAACGCGTCGGCGAGGCTCTGCAGGTGGCCGAGGCCATCCGCTTCCTGATCGAGGCCGAATTCATCACCGGCGAGACCATCGACGTCAACGGCGGCCTGTTCATGCGCTGAGGGCGGCTTGAAGAATTACTGCGCTTTTTCCAGGAACTCTTGGAACTGCCTGATTTCCAGTTCGGCGGCCAAGGCCTCGCTGAGCACTCGCGGTCGAACGTCCGGGATCGGGTTGGTCATTCGCACCAGCAGGGATTTATGCCACTGGTCACTTTCCTCATGACCACCGTTTACGTCATTGGCGATCGCTTTGAAGATCCTCTCGCAGCCATTGTAGAAGTCGTGCAGAATCGAACCCATGACCGAGTTCTCGCTCGATCGCGGCGATGAGGTTGCGCACTGTATCCTTATCCAATCGAAATCCCCTCTTGAACGATCCGTGACTGTTCATCCGGCGAAAGATCTTCATAAGGTTTCAGGTCGATGTCCGATCGCGAACTGAATCGGCCTTTTGCCAACGAGCCGATCAGATAGAGGAAGCGAAAAACGAAGCGCTGACGGAGCTCAGCGGCGAGCTTCCGGATTTCGGCCCGCGCTTGTTCCTGCTTGGATCGGCGACCCCTATTCCTTTCCTCCAACACGCTTTTCAGGCTCATCACCGCTATCTTATTGCCAAATCCTCCAGCATTCAATAATCTAACCCATACTTATGCGTATTCTTATTATCGGCGGCACGGGACACATCGGCACCTACCTGGTGCCGCGCCTGGTCGAGGGCGGGCACGAGGTGACCTGCGTGTCCCGCGGCGCCCGCGCTCCCTACCTGCCCCACCCCGCCTGGAAGGCGGTCCGGCAGGCGGTCCTGGACCGCGAACGCCTGGAGGCGGAAGGGCGCTTCGCCGCCGAGATCGCGGCCCTCCAGCCCGACGCGGTGATAGACCTGATCTGCTTCACTCCGGAAAGTGCGCGGCACCTGGCCGAAGGCCTGGCCGGGCGCGTCCAGCACTTCCTGTGCTGCGGCACCATCTGGGTGCACGGCCCCGGCGTGGAGGTGCCGACCAGCGAGGCGGCCTCCCGGGCCCCATTCGGGGAGTACGGCATCCTGAAGGCAGCCCTCGAGGCCTACCTGCTCGACCAGGCGCGGCGGCGGGGCTTTCCGGCCACGGTGCTGCACCCTGGGCACATCGTCGGCCGGGGCTGGGTGCCGCTGAACCCGGCAGGCAACTTCAACCCGGCGGTTTTCCGGACCATTGCCCGCGGTGGGCCGCTAAGCCTCCCGAACCTGGGCCTGGAGACCGTGCACCACGTGCACGCCGACGACGTGGCCCAGGGCTTCCAGCAGGCGTTGGAGAACCGCGGAGCGGCGGTGGGCGAAAGCTTCCACCTGGTCTCCCCGGCCGCCCTGACCCTGCGCGGGTACGCCGAGCGGCTGTACGCCTGGTTCGGGCACCAGCCCGCCTTAAGCTTTTTGCCTTGGGAGGAGTGGCGGCGGACTGTCGCGGAGGAGGACGCGCGCGCCACCTGGGACCACATCGCCCACAGCCCCAGCTGCTCGATCGACAAAGCCCGCCGCCTCCTGGCCTACGCGCCGCGCTACAGCTCCCTGCAGGCGGTGACCGAGAGCCTGGAATGGCTTTTAGCGGACGGCACCCTGTAAACCATAGGAGAGTCCACGAGCGATGCAAACCTACGAGTTCGACGTGGTGGCGGCCGGCCACCTGTGCCTGGACATGTTCCCCCGCTTCGAGACCGAGATCGCCACCGGCCGGATCGGCGACATCCTGCGCCCCGGCACCCTGGTGAACATGGGCGGGATGGCCTTCGGCACCGGCGGGGCGGTATCCAACACGGGGATCGCCATGAAAATCTTCGGCTGCCGCGTGGCCTTCGTGGCCAAGGTGGGCGACGACCCGCTCGCGCGGATCACCCGCGAGGTCATCCAGAAGCACGGCAGCACCGAGGGCCTATCCGTGTCCCCGAGCTCCGACAGCTCCTACTCGGTGATCCTGGCCCCGCCGAACATCGACCGGATCTTCCTGCACTGCCCCGGCGCCAACGACGAGTTCACCGCCGCCGACCTGAACCAGACCGTGCTCGAACGCGCACGCCTGTTCCACTTCGGCTATCCCACCCTGATGCGTTCCATGTTCGCCGACGGGGGCGAGGAACTGACCCGCATCCTCCGGCAGGCCCGCGCCGCCGGGCTGACCGTGTCCCTGGACACCTCCCTGCCGGACCCCACCTCCCCGGCCGGCAAGGCCGACTGGCGGCGCATCTACGAAAAGGCTCTCCCGTACGTGGACCTGTTCCTGCCGAGCATCGAGGAGACTTTCTACACCCTGCACCCCCGGGAATATCTGGAGCGCAAGGAGCAGGCCGGGGGACAGGAGCTGATCGACCACATCCGGCCCGAGGAGTTCAGCCGCTTCGCCGAGGAGTACCTGCAGCTGGGCTGCCGCATCGCCGTCATCAAGGCCGGCCACAACGGCTGGTATGTAAAGACCTCCGGAAGGCAGCGCCTCCAGGAGCTGGGGCGCGCCCACCCCGCCGACCCGGCGGCCTGGGCGGACCGGGAGCTTTGGTGCCCGGCCTTCGTCGTGGAGAAGATCGCCAGCGCCGCCGGCTCCGGAGACAGCTCGATCGCCGGTTTCCTGACCGCGCTGTTGAAGGGGCACTCGCTGGAGGAGTGCCTGAAGCTGGCCAACGCCGCCGGGGCTATGAACCTGCGGGCCCTCGATACCCTCTCCGGGTTGTCTTCCTGGGGGCAGCTACAGGAGGCGGCGAACAACATGCAGGTGCGCGAGCTTGCCTTCCTGAAAGCCCCCTGGAAATGGGACGGCCAACGAAAACTGTGGGATACAAGGAGAGGGGCATGAACGTCCTGGCCATCGGCTCCAACCTCATCGAGGGGCTGGTCGACAGCCAGGAGCTGCGCAGCCAGGTGATCAACGTGATCCGCTGGGCCGACCCCGCGGTGATCCTCACCAACTTCCCCGGCGACATGAGCACGGATCACAACGTGCCGGCCGACGAGCCGCCGATCGACCGCAAGCCTTCGCTGTTCTACTGGGACACCGCGGCGTAGATGGAGATCAAGCTGCGGGCGCTGGAGTGCCACAAGAGCCAGTACGCCTGGATGGACGCCTTCCAGATCCATAATTTCAATGACCACTGCCACATCTTGTCCGAACTGCGCGGGCTGCAGGCCGGGTGCCGTTATGCCGAGGGCTTCCGGGCCTTCCGCATCCACGGCTTCATGCCCGACTTCATGCTGCTTCCGTGAACCGCCCATGAGGACCCGGGCCGAGCTGGTCGGCGCCCTGCAGCAAGCCCGCGCCGAGTATTGCCTGCTGGAGACCCCCTCCGGCGGCTGGGCCCTAGTGGTGTCGGCGCTGGGCGCCCGGGTCCTGGGGGCGGGGGTGGATGAGCTCAACGCCTTTTGGGTCTCCCCCTCGCTGGAGGGTTGCCTGGAAGGCCGGGATTGGAACGCCGGCGGGCAGCGCACCTGGCTCGCGCCGGAACTGGGGCCTCTGGGTTTCTTCGGCACGGGTGAGAGCGACTGGGCGGTGCCGCCGGAGCTGGACCCGGGTGCCTACCGCCTGCAGGAAGCCGACCGCCGCTCAGCGAGGTGCCGCGGCCAATGCCGCCTGCGCTCCGCCGACGGGACGGAGTACCGCCTGGAAATCGAGCGCCGCGTGGAGGTCCTGGATTTAGCCGGGGCGCGACCCGGTACGGGCACGGTTCAGCTCCGCCTCCGGCACTC
>Ga0315291_10011015_pt1 | contig 11036 bp, 11 predicted proteins | sample YL17G12_20_MG_FD_203070 | JGI IMG/M metagenome (GOLD analysis project Ga0315291, IMG submission 203070) | Sediment microbial communities from Yellowstone Lake, YNP, Wyoming, USA - YL17G12_20 | ecosystem: Environmental > Aquatic > Freshwater > Lake > Sediment | place: USA: Wyoming | collected... | reverse complement strand
CTTGATTTTGTAATTGGGTTCAGCATACAAAATCCCGCTGGCAGTTTTGAAGGCTGGAAGCGCATTTTCAACTGTGCGATTTGCAGGAAGTTTCACTACTGTTAAACCTGGCACGAGTTTATAGAAATGCTTGATATTCCCCCCGTCGATCGAAGTTAAAACTTCATTCCGTTCGGCTTTTGTTCGCTGTGCACCATTTGCCTTTGGTGCAAAACGGACGATCAACTCGCCAGGCTTATATGGCAGATCGGATGCGAAACCAAGTGAACTATAAACAGTTAAACATACAATAGATAATAAAAGTACAGTTTTCCTTGACATGACTGACTCCCTTCCTATTACCAGGTTCCTTTTTCCTTGCGTACTATTAAACCTTCAAAGTTGACGTTGACATATAGGACGCCTTCTTCGGGTTCCAATCAACCCGATGGCAAAAAGCAAAAGCGTTGACGGTTCTGGAACGACCTCAAATCGAACAGGTGTACTTCTTCCATCTCCAATAAGTTCGACCGCTAAAACCTCACCAACAACCGTATGCATCCCTACAGTTAGAGGATATTCTTGCATTTCGTAGGAACCATGGGTCAAATCCCATGTAACGTAATCCCTTGGATTGATTGTTACATGTAGAATTACTTGGGGTGCGGACCGGCCTTCAGCCCAGTCATAAACCCCATCGATTTTGTATGATGCAAAATAAAAACCTCCGGTTAGCGTTATTGGTTCAGGATTTGGATTGTAAGCAATTACAAATACTACTACCTCTTCGCCCAAATCATAGACCGGTTTGTTTGTTGCAACGCAGATATCAACAATCGTTGCCCTTGCCATTCCGGCAAACCCCAGAACCAACACCACCAATATCGTTTTCCTAAACATAACTTGCCTCCTTAAAATGACGTTGATTTCTGATGAGACACTCCGGCCTCTTAATTTATATTATTTTATTATACCATAAAACAGCCCCGATTTCCACAAAATACTCACCTTTTGTGTTGCCGAGCCGGCCGCCGGCGCCTTTGCCCCAGGTCCATATCGTTCCCTCTGCATCAACGGCAATACAATGCCAGTGTCCTGATGAGATAGCGACTATATTTTCGAGGTATCCCTCGTTTGGCTCATGGGTGCCATTATGATTTATATCAGGCCCGACAACTTTAACGGGTGTGGTGCAGGGGTCATTTGTCCCATTGCCGAGCTGGCCAAATTGATTGTCGCCCCACGCATAGACATTGCCGTTGTTATCAAGGGCAAGAGAATGGCCCTCGCCGGCCGCTATGGCAACGATGTGTTCAAGGTATGAGTTCGGGTCAGAGGGATTTTGCTCACCTGCCAAGACAAGCACAGGGGTGTTGCTATCCACGTAGGTGCCGTTACCAAGCCGGCCGCCGATAGAGCACGGGTCTTGGTAATTACCATACCCCTGCCCATTAGAACCCCAAGTATAGACCCTTCCTTTGTAATTTGGTTCAAACGGGTCGTCTTTTTCGAGAGCCATACAATGGTTCCAGCCGGCAGCGATAGCGACAATGTGCTCTAAAAAGTTCACATCATTAACTCCGTGAACTTTTACGGGCATATCCTCAAAGACGACTGTGCTGCCTGTGCCAAGCAGACCGGGTCCATCAGGTATCCAGGATTCTTCATCACCCCAGACATTTACTCCCCAGGTATATACACAACCATTAAGATTAGGGTCATTGGGGTCGTCCTTTTCGAGAGCCATAGATTGGTCTGCCCCTGCGGAGATAGCGATGATGTGTTTAAGGTATAGGTTGGGATTATTTGCATCCTGCGGCTGTTCTCCGCGAAGGACCCGCACGGGCGTAAGCTCATTACTCTCACTTACGTTGTTGCCGCATTGACCGTAATTATTCTTACCCCAGGCATACACTAAGCTATTGGCATCCATAGCCAGAGAGTGGTTTCCGCTTCTGCCTGCAGATATAGCAGTTATGTATTGTAGAAAAGAGTTGGGATTACCGGGGTTTTGCTCACCAGATTTAACTCTGACCGGAGTCGTTCGGGTGTACTGCCAGCCATCTCCACATTGGCCGTAATAGCCATTACCCCACGCCCAGACAAAACTGTTCACATCAAGTGCAAGTGAGTGCATCCAACCTGCAGTAATGTTATTGATGTCCTGTAAGTAGGGGGTATTCATAGCACCACCAAGGACCTGAATGAGCGTCCACTGGTCAACGTTATTACCGATGCCGAGTTGATACCATCCATTGTGGCCACAACCCCAGACAAATTTGTTTTCACTGAGAACTATTGTATGGTCTTCACCGCCTGATACCTTAAGCAGGTTTGAACCTTGTACTGGCTGAGCAAGAGTTGCTGCAAAAGTGAAGAGTACCACCGCTAAAACAAATCGTTTTGTGGAGTCCATTTTAATTCCTCCTTGAAAAAAGTGGTGAATCTTTAACAGTTTATTTTTTGGTTAGAGTCTTACGCCTCAGGATTAATGCGCCGAAGCCAACGAAGAAAAATGTCGTAGGTTCAGGTATAAGAGTGGCCGATGTAATATGTCCTGATATTCCGAAAATCCTCATCTCGCCTATGCGAAAAATGTTCCATTCCAAATTCTCGAGAACAGGTGCAGTCGCAGGCAGCGCATCTGTAGAAAAAGTATCGGTCAAATAGTCAAACCACCAGGCAATACCTACCGAAATTCCACTGGGGAGAGAGATGTTATTGTAACTTCGCATCCAGAACTGGTCTTTCAACGAAGGTGGATAGTCGTTCAGAATTTCCACGATAAAGTCAACATTGTCGGGATTAGTTAAGAAGGTAAAATCTCCAACATTCACTGATATGCCAGCGGGCGGGTTATGATGCTCATACACACCGACCCATGCGGATGGTTCCGAATCAGGGGTCAGAAGATTGTAAGTGTATGTTCCTGTTATAGTGTCCCCGGTTTTGATTTTACCTCCCAGTTGATTCCCTGTATCCCGGACGCTATCCACCACCCCTTCAATCTCTATGGTTATCAAAGTCGCTTTGACAGGAACACACCACAAACATAAAATGAACATCGCAAACATTATTGATATGATTCCGCGTTTCATTGTTTTACCCTTTCAAAAATTGATGAGAAAGATATTATGACTTTGAGATTTGCGCGCGGTGGTTGCGCCATTGCTATGAGCAACAGACGAGTTTTCGATAGAGAAATATAATTGTAAAGTGCCCCAAGGCGACACAATACCCCCATATCGCCCTGCCTCATTAAATACCCCATACCCTCGACCTTTAAGATTGGCCGTCCCTGACCGCCATTTCTCATGTTTATTCCTCTGAGCTGAACATCATTATACTGCTTTACTCGCGATATAGCAATAAAAAACCCCGAAACCGGCCAACCGTCAACAGAAAACACCGCAAAATATGGAAATTTTTCCGACACCCCTTTTCCACAGTGGCCGCTGTGACTGCACCTGTTGGCGGATTCTTCGGTGCTGCCGGCGGCAACAACGACCCGGCAAATTTGCCGGCAAAAACTTAATTCGGCAACCCTCTGGCGGAATCAGTATAATAGTGGTATCATTTGCGCAAACTTAAAGACCGTAAAATGCCCAATAGTCTCTTTACTCGGCAGCAGTAACCTTATATGGCTTCAAAAGTATATTTCATCAGGGCCTCTATCAGCGAGGGCGAGCGGGCCGTCTCCGAAAAGGCCCGCAGGCTCTTCAAAGTCGCCGGCTTTGCAAAGTGCTTCAAGGAAAATGACTTTGCCGCCGTCAAAATCCACGTCGGCGAAGAAGGCAACAACACCTACCTGCCGGCCCCCTGCATCAAGGGCCTGGTCGAGGAGCTGCTGGCGCTGAAAACAAAACCATTTCTGACCGACACCAGCACGCTATATATCGGCAAAAGACATAACGCCATCGACCACGCCGTCCTCGCCTCAAAACATGGCTTCGATGTCACCGGCCTCGGCATACCGTTCATCGCCCCAGACGGTTTGTTCGGAACAGCCGAGACAGCCGTCGAAATCGACGGCGAACTGAACAAAGAAGTCTTCATCGCCGCCGACATCGTACGCTGCCAGTCAATCCTCGCGATAGCTCACTTTACCGGCCACGTCGCAACCTGCGCCGGCGCAACAATAAAAACCCTCGGAATGGGCTGCTCCAGCAGAAAAGGCAAAATGCGACAGCACTCGGCCCTTCAGCCCGGCGTCGGCGATGACTGCACCGGCTGCGGCGAGTGCTTCAAACACTGCCCCGCCAACGCAATCACCCTCAGCAACCTCAAGGCACACATCGACCACGACAAATGCATCGGCTGTGCAGAATGCGTCGCCGTGTGCAGATTCAACGCAGTAGAATATGACTGGGAGCAGGAAAACGAGGTCCTGCAAAGAAGCGTCGCCGAGCACGCACTGGGGGCCCTTAAGGGCAAAGAAAATAGGGCCGCATTTTTCAACTTCATAATCTCGGTAACAAAAGATTGCGATTGCTTTGACAGCCCCAATATGCGTAAGATAGTCGATGATATTGGCATAGTCGCCTCGACCGACCCTGTGGCCGTCGATAAGGCCGCGATTGACATGGTCGAAAAAAAGGCAGGTAAAAAATTGGCGCAATTGCTCGAAAATGACAAACTCGACCCTCGCTACCAGATTGAGCATGCCGAACGCATCGGCCTGGGCATCGCCAAGTATAACCTGTTGGAAATCACTTAACGCGATTAGAAATTCAAGTACCCATTATGTCTCTCGGACAAATAATAAGAGAAAAACGCGAACAGCTAAACCTGACGCTCGATGAAGTCAGTACTGCCATCGGATTTTCCAAACCGTATCTTTCCACCATCGAAACAAGCAAGGTCAAGAACCCGCCCGGCGATGAGCTCCTGGCCAAGCTCGAAAAGGTCCTCCAGTTTGAACCCGGCACGCTGTTACACATCGCGCACATAGTAGGCCTTTCTTCGGACCTCCGTCAGGAATACGAGTCCGCAGAAACGGAGAACCGGAAATTGCGGCACTTCATCAAAAATATCGTCCGCAAAAAAACCGATGTCAAGCATCTCGATGAGCTTCTTGCCGAAAGCAAATTAGACGTCGCACAGGCCGGCTCACCTTTGGCCGCAGGCCGTCTGGTGCCCGTGATAAACAAACTCTCTGCCGGCTACCCGACCGATTTTGACGACTTGGAGTACCCTGTCGGCATAGCGGATGACTATGTCCGCTGCCCGGACATCCACGACACCAACGCCTTCGCCGTCCGCGTAATCGGCGACTCGATGGAGCCGAAATTCCACGAAGGCGATATTGTCATTTTCTCGCCCGCCTCTGAGGTCCGCAATGGCGATGATTGCTTCATCCGTTTTGCAACCCCCCACGAAACAACTTTTAAGCGGGTCTTCTTCGAGCCGAACAACAAGGTCCGCCTCCAGCCGAGAAACGAAAAATACCCCCCCACCATCATTGATGGCACCCGCATCAACGGCCTCTACCGCGCTATAATAAAATACGAAAAATTGTAACTGCGGTCGGCCAATTTTATGGACTGGCCGAACTGAACTTACACATTTGTAAAATACGGCGTTTTACTGAAACTAAGCGGAGGCGCAAAAATGGATGCAAATCTATCCCTCAATTGTAAGAAATATTTATTTGTCCTTACTGTCGCAGTCTGCTTTTCTCTTTTTGTCATTCCACCGGAATCTTCCTATGCAGACAGGGGCGGCTGGTACGTTAGCACAGAGCCGGTAATCCTCACCGAATCCGGCCAGCGAGCAATCATCGGGTGGGACGGCCAAACAGAAATCCTCTGCCTGGCAACCGATGTCTCCTCCTCCCGCCAAACTACCGTCATCGAATTCCTCCCCCTGCCATCAGAACCAAAGGTAACATTAGGTAATAGAGAATCATTCGACGCCGTCCAAAAAGTCCTTAGACGGCGCGGCGTGGAGTTCATAAAGGAAAGAGGCCGTGTGGATGGAATGCGTGGCAAGGCCGGACCTCAAGGTGAACCCTTTATAATAACCTTCCACGAGCGCCTCGGTGCCCACGACATAACGGTCGTAAAAGTGAACCAGCCCGCTGAATTTGCAGATTGGGTCGAGGAAAAGGCCAAGGCCCTCACTCAAAATCAGGCATCTCTCCCTGAAAGCATCCGCAGTTTGATACAAAAGTATCTCAACCAGTACCACTGCCCTTACTTTGTCTTTGATGTCATCGAAGTTGGCCCAGACCCCAAAACTGTCGAACCAATAATATACGAATTTCAAAACCGCTCTCTGTTTTATCCTCTCGAAATCTCATCGACCTTCCACGGCAAAACATCCATTGACCTGATTGTATTCTCAGAGGACTACATCGACCCGGACCCGTTCTTGAATCTCGACTTTCAAGTCTCAACCAGGGCGGGAGTTGACGGCAGCGATATGCAGGAGGTCTTGCCACGGCTAAAAGAACTTTTGGGTGAAACTGCTTATATCCAGGCATTTAGATATACCGGCAACATAGACCGTTTGAAAGGCAATATTGCAGCGGGCTGGCGCCGCAATAACCTCTTTTATACATCCGGCGAAATGGAGAGAGCCAGGTCTATGTACTTCTATTTAGGTGTAAGCGCGGCATCTTACGGGGGCGTTCTAATTGCCTTTGCATCATTATGGCCGATGTACTTCGCAGCAAAACGCCAACGACCCCGTTGGTGGTTACGATTGCTGACTGGCTTCCTGCTCGGTATGCCTTTGGGCCTTGGACTAATTGTAGGTGTAATGAATGTTCTGCAAATGCTCTCTTACATGCTCTATATACGGATATATTATTATGATTTTGTGACCAGCAGTTCCGCGGTACTTCTTATAGTGCTTTCGATGAGTATTGGGTTCATCATATTCTGCTTTCAACTGGGTTTGCGGCAGAGATGGTACTTGTGGGGCCTCGTGTATGCTGTCCTGGCCATCCCTGCAGCATTCATAGTCTATCCAGATAATCTGGAGGACCTTTTTCACTTTTCCGATTGGGATTCATTGTTGGAAGGCCGAACAATATTCCCTTTCATCACATTCCTGTTGGTTTTTAGCTTGCTTTTTCTCATTGCAAGACTCGCCGTCTGGATTACCGATCGGTGGCGGAGAAGCCAAGTTTCTCGAGGCAACCAGGGCATATAATAATTTCTACTATCGTGGCGTAATCCACCCAACCCACTTTGAATATTCTATTTAGCTCACATTCTGCCCTGCGACGGCTAAAACCAATGCGAAGACTTTTGATGCACCGGCTTGTTTTAGAGTTCTTGCACATTCATTCAGCGTAGCGCCAGTCGTTTTGATGTCATCGACAAGACAGATTCTCCTGCCGGCAAAACTATGCCTCCAGCGGACCGCAAACGCCCCCGCAACGTTCCTGGCGCGTGCCGCGGGACTCGCCGTCATCGCCTGTGCCTTGGTCCTGCGAATCCGGACAAGGTCGGTAGAGATTCTCACCGCTGGATGCTTTAACTTTTTGGCCAAAACAAGCGACTGATTGTAACCGCGAAAAAATCTCCTCGACCAGTGCAGCGGCACAGGCACAAAAAGCTCTATCTGGCCATGGAAACTGCCGCCCCCAAGTGCAGAATCCGCCAGAAATCCCAGGACAGAATCCAGCTCCGTTCGCCCGTTTTTGAAGGCAAGTATCATTTTCCGTAAGCTCTGCGCATATACCCCCGCCCGGGCTATCCCGTCAAAATAAAATTCTTTCCCCTGACAATCCGGACACGCACCCTCCACAATGCCGTACCTGCTGGCGTCGCGCCCGCACCGCGGACAATAGTCCGCACCGCTGCACGCCAAAAGCTCGTCCCAGCAATTTCTGCACAGCCCCTCGTCTCCTTCAAAAACGCCCTCACCGCAGTTGCTGCACACGGCAGGCCACAGTAGCTGATTCACACCCTGCACTACAAAGCTGACACTTTGTTTTAACTTCGCCCTGTCCACGCCGGCAATTATACGCTCTGCCACACCGGACACAAACATCAATCCTAAACGGGCACCAAATCACAGAAGCAAAAGCGTTTCTCCCTTAGAACAGTCTTGCCCCTTCTAAATGAAACGCGCCCTCGAAATATCGGCCCGTCATAAACAAACGAATGAAATTCTCCATTCTCCCCGCAAGGGTCAACGCCTTGTGGCAGCTCCGTCAAAAACCGCTCATCAAAAAACCTCCCGACATACCTGCGGTCGAGAAACTGCGAATCGACACACGTGACAACCCCCTTAAATCCCTCATCTACAAACATCCCGGCAAGCTCACCTGTGTCCCTCCCCCAGAGAGGAAATACCGCCCTCATCCCTGCCTTTGAGAGATTCTCCTCTCTGTACCGCCTCACATCCGTCAGAAAAACATCACCAAAGACCACCGTCTCAACACCCTCTCTGCGGTACTTGCTCAGCATCTCAGCCATTCTCGCCTCGTACTCTCCATACGATAAGTCCCTCGAAAGATATACTTTTTCGAGCGGCAACCCGAGCAGTTTGGCCTGGCACTCAATAAGCTCCCTCCGCACTCCATGCATACTGACCCTGTCGTATCCCTCTGTAAGAGTCGTCAATAGAGCCGTGATTTCATAGCCCCCGGCCTTCTGAACCTCATACAAGGCAAGGGCACTATCTTTACCCCCGCTCCAGCAAACTATTACTCTGGTCTTCACAAGTGAACCACTATTCCAGATCAAAAGGCGTATTGTCTATCGGCTCAAACCATCCCAATCTCAAACTCCCGGAATCAATCCCATAGGCATTCTTGTCGCCAAATTTTCCCATCTGCCGCTGCTCAATATGCCCATCCACCCATCCCACATTCGCCCTGCCTTTGTGGCGAAAGTGAATGGATGGTGACATATAGAAACTCTTTATCGGCCTGCCTTCATAAACCGTAAAAGGCGGCTCCGCAAATGAGTATTCTATCAGCAACAATCCGTCATTCGACATCGCCGTATCCGCAAACATCAACGTCTCTCCCGGCCTGCCAACTTCCGTCACCTGTGTCGTCCGCTCATACACCTCCTTCCACGCATCGCCGGCGATGCGACCATTTTCCCACATTCTACTGCCGATATAAGTCATATTGTATCCGTAACCTCCGCATCCCTGCTCAAAATTCGTATTCCAGTCCTGTCCCTTCACAAATTTCACTCTCTGCGGACACTCCTTGACCTCTCCATCCGTTAAGTATCCCGCCAGCGGGCCTCGCAACGGGTCAAACGGCTCATCAAGATTGTCTCTCACGCCATGCCAGCGATGCAGCCCCGCATTGTCCCACATATCGCTTGCCGCAGGAACATAAAACCAATCGTTCTCGACCGCGTAGCCGGTATTCGCTGTCAGAAGCTGCCGAACATTGGACCTGCAAACCAGACCGCGGGCCTGCGACCTCGCCGACGCCAGCGCCGGCATCAGCATAGCCATCACCAGCGAAATAACCGCAACCACCACCAATAACTCAATTAACGTAAACGCTTTTCGCACTTCTTACTTCTCTCTTCTTACTTCGCACTTCTCAGTCGCCATTTTTCCACCGCCACCCACTGCTCAGCAAATACAGCAAGGTCGCTGCCGTCAACAACGAAGTCTTTCGGCTCCGCAAGGTCGCACTTGCGTATCCAATTATTCTGCCCGAAATGGCTGCGCCACGCCGAGGCAAATAACGCCAAGTCTGCCATATCAACAACGCCGTCCAAATTAACGTCAGCCGAATATTCCTGTTCATTAAGCACGCCCACCGCCTCTAAATCCAGCCCGCCGGAACCCCACGTCAGCCACGCATCGTATATCGGATGGTTTGCCGAATAATAGGCCCAGTTGGGCCAGGCGCAGGGGTCTATGTGCCGAATCGCATCATCCGAAAAATCACCGCTGCCTGGAATGTCCACTATCCGCACATACTTTATATTGTTGATGTCAACGATGCCTAAAATGACATTCGGGTCGTCAGCGATTTCCTGTAAATCAAATGGCGTGCCTGTGAACGCATCGCCGTTATTCGGATGTTTGCCCGCAAGATTGTATATATCGGTGATGTCTAAGTAGTAGTATCCGTGCAGATTCGGGTCCGGACTTGTCATCAAGGCCACTGCTGGAAATCTCGCAAAATCCACGCCATTGGAAGAGACCTCAACATATCCCAGCTCACAATAATATTCGCTTTCTGTGACGCGAAAGCCGTTTTCAAAAACCACAAAATCGTCCCCTTTCTGATTCCGAATTGTCTCACTGAACGACAGTGTTATCCGCCCAGGCGGGACACCAGCGTCGATATCCTCCTGATACAGGTCGCCTAAGCTTACCGTGTAAACCCCGTCGCTATCGGTCATACTTGGCCCCAGTGCCTTGTTCGGGTCCCTCCACCACGGCTGCATATACTGCGGCGTCGGCTCGTAACTTACGCACGCCGTCGCCCAGCCTCGAAATATCGGATTCACCACCGCGTTAGGGTCTTTCAAAGGATTGGCGTGCCGCCCGCGATTCTCCGGATTTACGTACCCGTTCACCCCGGCCTCCGTATAAGGCCCTCCAAAGGCGGCACACGCCCACGCCGCCAAAACCGCTACAGTTATCGCAGCTCGTCTCACTTCTATAAACCCCGCTGCCGTCTCTTTCTTCGCGGCAGAATCAGCACGCCTGTTCCAATCAATACAATCGTCCCCGGTTCCGGCACAATCGTATCCACCGCAAAACAAGCCGGTGTATTCATACCCCACTGCCCAACGTCGCTCGAGCTCAAAGAAAATTCCAGATTCTTCACCACGCCCAGCGAAGCCAAATCAACATACCTCCACGTATTTACGATATTATCTTCGCTGTTGTCGCTGAAACGATAGTCCGCCAGGTAAAACTCAACCGCCCCCCCGACATTGCCGCCGGAATCTTTGCCGGTGATAGTCAACAGAAACCAGTCCGGGTCGCCGCCGCTCTCGCCGCCGAACTTCTTGGCAAAAATGTCACCCTGAAGCATCGAGTAATAGGCGTAGTTGTTATTTGTTACATACAAGCCCCTGACAACGCCCGCACTGTCGAGTGTAATCACAGGC
>Ga0315291_10011013_pt1 | contig 11037 bp, 9 predicted proteins | sample YL17G12_20_MG_FD_203070 | JGI IMG/M metagenome (GOLD analysis project Ga0315291, IMG submission 203070) | Sediment microbial communities from Yellowstone Lake, YNP, Wyoming, USA - YL17G12_20 | ecosystem: Environmental > Aquatic > Freshwater > Lake > Sediment | place: USA: Wyoming | collected... | reverse complement strand
CGGAATGTATGGGCCTTGAGGTCGGCCCGAAGCTCGGCCAGGAAACTCTCCACGCCTGGCTTGGCCTCGATGGACCGGGCGGTATGCCCATCCACTCCGGCAGTACGCGCCCCCGTGTTACCCCGGACCCGGCTCCACGCCACCATGAGCGTCGCCGGGTCGCAGACGAGATTGAACAGATCATCGAACCGGCGGCTCGAATCGTCGCCGGCCCAGCGGTGCAGCTTGGTCTGGGTCCACAGTACCCGGGCCTCCGCCTCGGAAGGCGTCGGCCATGGCGCGCCGATATTCATCGGTGACCTCCTGTCCCACCAGTCCCTTGCCGCGGGCTTGCTGCCCCCCTTCGCCATGTGCGCGGCTTTCCCGCGCTCGGACTACTACGGGGACTCCGCCCCACCCCGAAGCCATCAGTTGACGGTGAACCTGTCCGCCACGGTTTCAGCCCGCCGTGGGGAGGACGGCTCCGGGATGGTTCCCACGTTCACCACAAGCCGGTCGTCGGGTCCGGTGCCCAACTCTGCCCCTGCGGCTCGCCGCGGGTACGCCGCAGACCTTCCCCGCGGCCCTCGTGACCGACACCCTCTGCGGCCACGAGGCCGCCCCCCAAAGCTTCGTGGGGGCGCACGCCGCAACCCGGCCCATATCCGCCAGATTGGAGCCGGTGCATTCGCTTAAGGGGCTTTGACGCTGGTTCCTCACGTACACCGTCCCGTCTCGCTTGCCGGGCCCGGACTGTCTGACGGTGCCAACCCGTCCCGTCGTTGTCGCGGCTGCTCCCGCCTTCCCCCGCACCTCCGGGGTCAGGCTGCCGCCAGCTTCTCCCGGCCTGCTGCGACAGGCCGAGGGTGGAGCCCTTTCATCACCACCCGGCTATGTGGCGCTTCGTGGCGCACGAGGGTGACGATGCGCAAGATCAAGGAGATGCTCAGGCTTCACTTCGAGGTGGGGCTCAGCAACCGGGAGATTGCCCGGAGCCTGTCAGTGTCCCACTCGACCGTAAGCGACCTGCTGGGCCGGTTTCAGGTGGCCGGGATGGCCTGGCCGTTGCCGGAAGACGTAGACGAGGCCGCTCTGGAGGCGGTCCTCTACTCGGGCAATACCGGCAAGAGCCGCCGTCGCCCTGAACCGGACTGGAACCAGGTCCACCGCGAGTTCAGCCGGAAGGGGGTGACCCTCCAGCTCCTATGGTTCGAGTACAAGGAGCGGTATCCCGACGGCTACCAGTACTCCCAGTTCTGCGAACGCTACCGGTTCTGGAGCGGGAAGCTCGACCTAGTCATCCGCCAGGAGCACCGCGCCGGGGAGAAAGTGTTCGTGGACTACGCCGGTCAGAAGGTCCCCGTCACGGACCCCCGGACCGGCCAGGTCACCGAAGTCCCCGTCTTCGTGGCCACCCTGGGGGCCTCCAGCTACACCTACGTGGAGGTGACCGCCGCCGAGGACCTCCGCTCCTTCATCGGGGCCCACTGCCGGGCCTTCGAGTTCTTCGGCGGGGTCCCGGAGGTAGTCATCCCCGACAACCTCAAGGCCGGGGTCACCCATCCCTGCTACTATGAGCCGGACCTGAACCCCACCTACCTCGACATGGCCACCCACTACGGCACGGCCGTCATCCCGGCCCGGCTGCGCCGACCCCGGGACAAGGCCAAGGTGGAATCGGCGGTCGGAGTGGTCGAGCGCCAGGTCCTGGCCCCTCTCCGAAACCGGACCTTCTTCAGCCTGGCCGAACTCAACCGGGCCATCCGCCAACTGCTCGACAAGCTTAACAACAAGCCCTTCCAGAAGCTCGAGGGAAGCCGGCGCTCACTCTTCGAGGAGCTGGACAGGCCGGCTCTGAAACCCCTCCCGGGCCGGCGCTACGAGTTCGCCGAGTGGAGGAAAGCCGGGGTGAACATCGACTACCACATAGAGGTGGACCACAACTACTACAGCGTCCCCTACGCCCTCGTCCGCAAGGAGGTCGAGGTCCGCCTGACCCTGGGGACCGTGGAAGCGCTCTTCCGGGGCCACCGGGTGGCCAGCCACATCCGCGCTCACGGCCGTGGGCGCTTCGTCACCGACCCGGCCCACATGCCCGAGGCCCACCGACACCAGCGCGACCGGACTCCCTCGCGCCTCATCGCCGAAGCCCAGGTGATCGGTCCGGAGACCGGCAAGCTGGTCCAGGCCATTCTCCTTGACCGACCCCACCCGGAACAGGGCTACCGAGCTTGCCTCGGCGTCGTCCGCCTGGGCCGGCGCTACCCTCAAGAACGTATTGAGGCCGCGGCCCAGAGGGCCAACCGGTCGGGAGTGCGCTCGTACAAGCGCCTTGAGTCCATCCTTGAGCATGGACTCGACCGGGTCCCCCTCGAGCCGCGGCCCGAGACACCCCCCGCCGCGCACTCCAACGTGCGTGGACCCCACTACTTCGGCAAGGAGGCAACCTCATGTTAGACCAGCAGACCCTCGAAAAGCTACGGCGAATGCGCTTGGGGACCATGGCCAACGCCCTGGAGGTCCAGCAGAGCGACCCCCAGTGCCAGGAACTGTCCTTCGAGGAGCGCTTGGGGCTTCTCGTGGACCGGGAATGGACGGCCAGACGGGATCGGAGACTATCCCGGCTCCTCAAGGAGGCCCGCCTCAGGCTGCCGGCGGCGCCGGAGGATATCGACTACCGGGCGTCACGGGGGCTGGAGAAGCCGCTCCTGCGCAGCCTCTTCGGGGGGGAGTGGCTTAGAGATGGCCGGAGCGTCCTCCTCACCGGTCCCACCGGGGTGGGCAAGACCTTCATCGCCTGCGCCCTGGGCAACGCCGCCTGCCGCCAGGGCTTCCGCACCCGCTACTACCGTGTCCCCCGGCTCCTGGGTGACCTGGAACTGGCCAGGGCGGACGGCTCCTACGCCAGTTTCCTCGGCCGCCTGGCCAGCCTGGACCTGCTCATCCTCGACGACTGGGGTCTCGCGCCGCTCACGGCGCCGGAGGCCCGGGACCTGCTCGAGGTCGTCGACGACCGCTGCCTGGCTAGATCCACCCTGGTCTCAAGCCAACTCCCCGTCGAGAACTGGCACTCTACCATGGCCGACCCTACCGTGGCCGACGCCATCCTCGACCGGCTGGTCCATAACGCCTACAAACTCGCCCTCGCGGGGGAGTCAATGAGGAAGGTGATCCCAACCCCAGCGGCTAACGAGGAACAAGACCTGACCTGAAGACCGGGTGGCGCTTCGCTCCGAAGGGACAGGCTCACGGACCGGAAGACTGGACGGCTTGACCCGGAACGGCTGGACGATTTCGGCCGGAATGACTGGACGGCTTCAGCCGGAACGAGTGGACGGATTGGCCGGAATACGCATCGAACTCCTCGAGGTGCGCGGTCCTCTCGGTAAGAAGCAGGGGCGAACGCCCGTCGGCGAGAGCTCGGACTAGGTCCTGGAAGATGAGATCGTTACGCGCTTCATCGGTCAGGAGGGCGGTGTAGACCTCCTGGATGCTTTGGATTCCGGGCTCGGCGCCGTTCCCCGGTATCCGGAAGGCAGTGGCCCTCGGGATGACGACATGGCTGAACGGTCTGGCGGCCGCGGCCTGCTTCTCGTCGGCCCGGAAACGGATGGGGCCACACTGCATAATGATGATGGGATGATGCCCGTCCTTCCTCACCGGAGTGGCGGTGAGGCCGACCACGTACCGGGCTCCTACCTGCTTGAGGACCCGCTCGAAGCTGAAGGCCGAGACGTGGTGGCACTCGTCGACGATGACCTGCCCGTAGCCGGCGACGAGGTCGCTGACCTCGCCTTTACGGTTGAGGCTTTGGAGAATGCCGACATCGATGACTCCCCGTGCGATTGCGGGCGGCACAGCTGGGCCGCAGCCATGTCCTCCCGCTCAACGGGGAGAGCTACCGCTTGAAGGAGAGCCGACGGAGGATATCGCCTAAGCATACCGACCCGCAGGCCCCGGAAGGGGGCGACAAAACCCCATGACCTTCACCACTCGCGAGATTCTTCACCTTGAGGGCGAGGTGCGAGTGATGCTGGACATCGCTCACGGTTTGTGCCTCCCGGCTCATGGAGTCGAGGCGGGGCTCGGGCGGTGCTTCACTCCGGCCAAATGCCCTGGCCGGTCTCGACAACCTTGCGGAGCCGGCTTGGCTTCTGCCCACTGTGCCACCAGAAGGTGGTGCTGGATGATACTTAACGGAGCAGTACTAAGCCGGTCACAGCCCGATGTTTCGTTTGTCCCCAGCGTAGCTGCCCGCCAGAGGAAATCCCTCTGCGACAATGCGCTCAAATGCCGGAGAGAAACCATAGCTGTGCAGGTCGTTAATCGCGACCATCTTTACGTCGGATATTGGGTTCTCGTCGAACTCGTTAGTGGGAAGGCGAATGGCTCCGCTGAGCCTTTCCAAGAGAAAGGTGATATGGACCACAGATGGTTCAACGTCGGTCTTATCGCAGACATGAAGAAGCTTTACTACTCTCGTCTTAAGTCCCGTCTCCTCTTCCATCTCCCGGGTCATCGCGCATTCAAGGGTCTCGCCGGACTGCAGACGTCCTCCCGGCAAGGACCATGATCGTGTATCGAGGGACTGCTTCACGATAAGGAGCCTTCCCGACTCAACGAGGATGCCGCTGACTCTCACCTGCACCAGACCAACACCCACGGCTGTCACCACCCCAGGTTGCCCTATCCAGTAGGGCGACTATTGCCGACGTAGAGGCACCTGACTCCCGCCGCATCTTCCGTATGCGCCTGCACCCGCTCCAGTTTCCCAACCAGCCCCCGTAGGGATCTAACCAGCTCTCCCCACAACAGGATATTGGCGGTCTCGTGCCCCCACGTACTCCCTGGTGAGTTCACGTAACACCTCAGTGACTTCGGCGTTGCTCAGCCTCCTCGCATGGGCGTGTCCTCGCACTCTCCACGAGAGCAATGACAGCAGAAGAAAAGGTGTCACAGGAGAAGTTGCCGCTGATCTTGTACCAAGGTATTGCGGCAAGTGCCCGCTTCATCTGATCTTTGGCGCCCGATTGAGCTTCTGCTTCCTGCAGAAGATCGGTCAACCACCGCGGGTGAACGTTATCGGTGAATTCTAAGACATCATGGGAAAGGAGGTCGTCAACTGCTCCTGCATCGAGCCGACCGATCTTGACGGTTGACTGGCTGAGATCAAAGTCAGGTGTCAGTATCAGATCCACACCATTACTCGGAATCACGGGTGTTCCGAATGTCTCTGAGAAATCATGAGGCCACACGTAGGTCTTCTGCCCGGATCTGAGGCTTATTCGTCGAAGGAGGTCCGGGTACTCTGAGAGGGTCCCGTCTTGTATGCCGATCCTCTGTGGCATGCCGATGGCCGTGACGGTCCCGTCTTGAACGGAGACGTAAGACTTGTCATTCGAGCAGAATGAAACCTCGGGTATGGAAGCTAGTGTTCTGCAGATTAGTGTCGTCTTCCCACTTCCCTTTGGGCCACAGATCCCCACTCCGATGTCACGGACCCTGAGTTGTCCCATGTGAAGCTTGGAGTAGCCCAGGTCATGGAGCATTGCCTCAAAGACGCCCCTGATGATACGAATTAGGTCGAACTGCACGGCCGTTTCGGCCATATTCCCAAGTACCAACACTGATTTCCTGTCGATTATGTACGAGAGGTCCTCCTCCACCGTGTCGACGTAGAGGGGTCCCGGCCTGCTGCCGCGGACAACCCCATGCCTGCCACAGTGGAGCTCAATCCTTGCCGAAGGGTCGAAGGGAAGAGTCGGAACATCTACGGCGTCTCGGTTGAAGACGAGGATGTTGTGCGAATAGCTGCGGCAAGAAGCTTCAGCCTTCACTGTGATGTAGGGAGAAACCGAGGCTAGTACATGGTCTGGTAGAGGGTCCTCGGAGGTCAGCCCTATTCTAAGCGAGTCGGACTGATACTGCACAGCGTAGTGAAAGCACTGTGCCAGATCTCGTTGCAGCTCAAAAGCTCCCATAGGCCCTCTTCCCCCTTCCCCCACCCCCCGCCACTGCCGCGGACAACCCGAAAGCCGATTCCGGTGGTTCCTATCCTGGGCCACTTCCCCGCCCGTCCAGAACACCTCAGGTGGAGCGATGGTTTGTCCCATGCCCCGCCCTTTACTACTCGGTATTCAGATTCAACCGGCGTGCTCCGGCAATCCGCCGGATACGGGTGTGCGGGATGATACGGATCCAGACACCACTGCCTCAGGTTACCCGCCATGTCGTAGAGCCCCCATTCATTGGGAGGGTACGCCCTGATTGGGGAGACTTCCCCAACGATGTGTCCGTAGTTAGCCTTTTCCTGAGCGGGTTCGTCGTTCCCCCAGGGGTATGAGTACTCGGGGTGCCCGCAAGTTGCACAAACCTCCCATTCCAGTTCGGTGGGAAGTCTGCCGCCTAGCAGGGACGAGAAGATGACTGCCCCGTACCACGTCACGCCCCGGGCCGGGCGATCCTCCCAGCCTGACCGAACCGTATACACCCCCGGTTGACGGTCATAGTGGATGGGATTGTTGGTGTTCACGTCATTGAGCAAGAGGTAGGCTCCACCCCGGTGGTTCGGCAGTCGGCAATCATTCATCAGACGGGCTATTTGGGCATTGGAGACCAGCGTTCTCGTGACCTTTAAGGACTCCACTCTGAGCCCATAGCCTGAGCGGGTGTATTCGCCTCTAGGTATCTCGACAAACCAACTATCGTCGATACCCGAATCGGAGAAGGAAGTCCGACAGATAGTCCTCAACCAAGATGAGATCTCCCCGTCCAATGTGCTTCTCCCACCCATAAAGGACATCTTCTTTCGTGCGGTAGTTGGAATAAGTGGAACCTCTGGTTTCCCGGGACGTTTCCTCTAGGAACTCCAACTGGGTGTCACTCACCTGCAATCCCAGAGAAGCCATGACCAGGGGCAATACAGTCTCAGTGTCGTCCATGATGTCTTCCAACCTGAGAACCACCGAATTGGGTTGGTCAATGATCTCGATCAGATACTCCATTCTGGATTTCCAGATAACAGCACAGAGAAGAGCCGGGTTGTCCAGCCAACTCGGTTCAACCACGTTTCGCTTGTAGTACCGCTCGGCTCTCTCACGGTAGTTCCACCAACTCTCATGGAGTCTCCGCTTCACGACCGATGCGATGAAGGCCCTCGGATCCCTCAATAGCACTAGAGTCTGGTCGAATCGCACCGCCTTCTTGAGCCAGCCGTACTTCTCAAACAACGCGGTCTCCTTGAAACCACGGACATTGGGAAAGGGGAAGTTCATCCACCGGTCCAGATCGCGGATGTACTCGATCGTCTCGTCCAGGCCCGCCAGTTCCCCGTGGAGGCACCTCACGTCGTATTCGTTGGCAGACCAGCGTGTTTCGTTTTCTCTAAAGAAATCAAGGTGCATGGAGAAAGGCTCGTTGATCGTATCCACCGAGGGGTGATGCCTTATGAGGTCAAGCACGCAAGAGGTGCCTGATCGATGCTGTCCGAAGAGGGCAAATGCCATGTCTCTCCTGATAGGTAGGAATTGATGACCATGGAAGTTTCAACGAGATACAGAGAATTCCTCCAGGGACAGGCTCGCTCGGACCTGGACCGGCGACGAGAGGTCCTCGTCATCACTAGGCTACAGGAACTTCTCGGGCGGGTCAAAGAGTTATTGCTGGAGTGGGAGAGCGGCGGGGCCTACACTCCGAAAGGGTGGCGATACCCATGAAGGCTCTTGCCCTGGGCGACATGGAAGGCGCGTCGGGCATCACGAGTGACCGCTTGTCGTGGACGCGGGGGAGGGCAGGGCTGTCCGGCCAAGGAAACAAGGACCCGGAGCGCGCCGGCTGGCTCTCGGTCCTTGCCGGCAGACTCCGGGTCCGCTTCTTGTCCCTTGTTCGCGCTTACTCGCCCGAGCGCAGATCGATGGGCAGCTCCGGCAGGGTAAGCATCGCGGCCGGCAAGAGCCCCACCGGCACGAGCAGGTGCTTGGTGGAAACCAAGAACTTGCCCTGCGAGTCCACCATGGCCACGGCGTAGAGGTGCCAGCCGGCGGCGGGCTGCGGGCTGAAGTTGTAGGCGCCGTCTGAACCGGTCGTCATCCCACCGAGCAGCTTCCACTGGGTCGGCAGGTTGAGGCAGCCCGTGAGGTCGCCTTCGTAGAGCCGGACGTTCTGGCCGGAGACTCCGGTCTCCCCGAAGATCGGATCGCCGCTCGGGGCGGTACCGATTCTACCGTACTGGGTGAGGGACCCCGTCAGAAGAAGGGGCTGGCCCGGCACGGCATCGCCGACCGGCTTGGTCAGCGTGAGGGTGTAGTCCGGCGGGGGCAGGTAGAAGCTGGGCAGTTCGCTCGCAACGCCCTGGACGTAGAGCTTGGCCGGCGCGTGTTCCGGAATGTTCTTCGGCACGTCGGCCGGCGCGGCGTCGTAGACGTCGGTGGAGAACCGGCCCAGGGTCCGGCAGGCATCGTTCCGGTTGAGCTTGGCCACGGTGAAGCCGAGGATCTGCATCTGGGGCGCTTTGAAGTCGTCAGGGTCGTTCAGGTCCTTGACCTCGACGTACCAGCGGTTGGTCTGGCTCGGCGGCCAGTGCGAGGCGGCGTAGGCCGGGAGCGGGATATCGACGGTGAGACTCGTGCTCGTGTCATAGCAGACCGAGGCCATCCCGTTTGGATGCTCGTAGAGAACCTGCGGCTCATGACCCTCGACGCCGACCGTGACCTTGAACCAGCGCCGGCCCTCCGTGCTCTTGACCTTGAGGCGGGCGGTGTAGGCGTCGGGCGACTCGGAGCGGTCCGAGGGGTGGTTGACGAAGTACTGGAAATCGGTCAGCTGGGTCTCCAGGATGTCGTAGGGTATGGAGAAGAACCCGTTGCCGTTCCAAGTGTCGCCCCAGCTGTTGAGGCACTTGAAGACGCCCTTGTAGGTTGTCACCTTGCCGTCGATGGTCGCAGTCATTGTCCCCGCGTTGTCGTAGCCGACGATGCTGATGCAGTGGCTCACCGTCTGCCAGCTCGCGTTGATGGTTGACAGCGGGCCTCCGGCGGTGACCGGGCCATAGCGCCAGAGATACCACTTCAGACCCGACACTCCGGCCGACTCGGTGGTGATATAGTCGCTCCACTCGTCGACCTTGTAAAGGAGAGCCTGGTTCATGTCGGCCTGGTCGGGTTTGGGAACCTTGGTGAAATCGATGTAGTACATGTTGTTGCCGTCCTCGTCCTTCTGCCACACGCCGTTCACGTAGTAGGGCTTCCTTTCCGCCAGGTCGAGGTCCGACGGCAGCGAACCCTCCAGGGCGAAGCCCCGGAACTCCGAGGTCGGGTCGGACTCGATTATCATCCACGTGATGGGCGGCCAGTCCGAGTCCGCGGCTCCCGGGTGGTTGGCTGACCACTCGTCACGCTGGTGCTCGTACGTGTAGTGGAGCCACCAGTAGGACATGTCCGGGCTGTAGGGGTGTTCCATCTCCTTCAGCATTGTCGTGCAGTGGGTGATCGAGCGGCAGATGCAGCCGCCCCAGCCGTCCTGATTGGAGGTCAGGGTGATGTACGGGGTCCAATCGAGGCTGGTAGGCGGAAGGCTCGCGAGCAAGTCAGGATTGGCGACTTTGGCCTTCGCGTGGCCTTTGTCCATTTCGTAGGAGTCGAAGAGACTGGCCGCCCCCGGCTTGCCGTCTTCGGGGTTGGCGAGCGACCACTCCCCGAAGCCCCCGGGCGGCGGGTCCTGAAACATCCCCAAAAGAGAACCCGGGAGGACCAGGTTGCGGCCGGTCACGGCGGCCGGGGCGATGAGAACGCGGCGGTTGACGGGGTCCCAGGTCACACCTGACCGCAGGGCCTCGCTGATGAAACGCAGCGGCACCAAGACCCGCCCGCGGATGTTGACCGGCGGGGCGTCGAGGGGAAAGGGCACATCGTTGATGTAGGCCGTGGAGTTCCCGACCTGAAGGACGATCCTGACCGACCCCTTGTGGGCCCTAATGGTCTGGGTGACCGGGTCCCAGGAGTCGAGGACGGCCCCCAGAGCCTCGAAGATGGCCCGAAATGGGACGAGGAGGCGGCCATTGGCGTTGAAAGGGTCGACGTCGAAGGTGAGCTTGTTGCCTCCGACATAGACGGGGAGCGGTGGTTCCGGCTGCGGGTTGAGGGCGACATTCACGGCGGCCCGCGCCGTCGTCTGGAGCCCAAAGCTCGTGACCAGTATGAGAGCGGCAAGCATCAGGATGCCTGCGGCTAGGAAGCCCCGGTTCCTACTTCTCCGGTTGGACCTCATGCGCTTCGCGCTCCTTCCTTGGACGCCCCCTGGACAATCCAGGAGTCGTTCTTCCTGCCCTACTACAAGCATTAATGACTATTCCGCAGTGTTGCTGGAATCCTCCAGTCGGGGGTGGCCAAGTCTCACTTTGTCTGTAGAATCGGCAGTTCGATCTGACGGCGCTCGAACTCGCTGAACCGAACGCGCCGCCTCGAAGCTGCGAACGGCGCCCCCGCTTGCCCCCCAGACCTTTCCCTAGTATGGTTGGGCTGAAGGGCAGGGTGCCATCGGCCCCCTGCCAGAGCGGGACCCGGGAGGGTGATTTGGAGAGTGGTCTTCAAGGCGGAGTTCGTCCAGGATCTGACCCAGAAGCTTGACGCTTGCCTCCTAGACAACAGCACCGACTATCTCCAGTGGGACTGGGAGAGGATGGCCGACGCCGAGATGCCGGACCGTCCCGACCGGAGCGTGGTGAACCTCATTGACATGCTCATGTATGGCTTCGGGGGGTTCAAGAAGTACAAGTACGACCGACTCCTCCTCCAGGTCCTGGCCAACCAGGCCGTCCCCGAGGCGGCCGACAAGCTCATCGACTACCTTGGCGACCGCAACCGCGCCGGCTTCGCGGCCCAGGGCCTGGCCAAGCACCACAAGAGCGAGAAGGCCGCCGGCGCCATCGTCGGGAAGCTCAGGGATGCGCTCATCTTCCGCCCGACCCTCATCACCTACCGCGACGGCATCACTCTCTCCCATTGGGTGTTCATGATCGAAGCCCTCAAGGAGATAGGCTACCCCGGGCCGGATGTGCTGAGG
>Ga0315291_10011012_pt1 | contig 11037 bp, 8 predicted proteins | sample YL17G12_20_MG_FD_203070 | JGI IMG/M metagenome (GOLD analysis project Ga0315291, IMG submission 203070) | Sediment microbial communities from Yellowstone Lake, YNP, Wyoming, USA - YL17G12_20 | ecosystem: Environmental > Aquatic > Freshwater > Lake > Sediment | place: USA: Wyoming | collected... | reverse complement strand
ATCGCGGTGCGCCCCGCCCAGCGGCTCGGGGATGACCTCGTCGGCGGTCGGGGGCTGTCCCTATCCCTCTGGGGAAGGCGTTGCCACCCCAACGGGAAGGCAGAGCCTCGGGTAGGGGCAAGGCATGCCTTGCCCCTACCCGCCCGCAAGGGGACAGTCCCTGCCGCGCTCGCGCGCAGGCGACAGTAGGGGCAAGGCATGCCTTGCCCCTACTCGATAAACCCGTGCAGACGCCCGAGCCAGTAGGCCATGACGAAATGCGCGCCGTGCAGCAAGTGGCGCCCGTCACCGCGGCCCTCGATGTGATAGTAGTTGCCCTCCCAGTCAGCCAGGGGGCGTTCGTTCCACCGCAGGGGGCGGTGGAACAGCCTGCCCTTATGACCTCTCACGCGCTTGAGGTCTGAGCGGTGCAGGTTGTGGACGGCTTTGTTGGTCAGATCAAGGGGTATGTCGCGCAGGGCCTGGATGCACGCGGCCGGCCGGAAGCCGCGCTGGGCGGTCGCGCCGTAGATGTAGTCGAACATCACGTTGGACTCCAACCGCTGCCTCTCCCAGTCGGCGCGCACGGCCTCGAAGTACACGGCGCGCAGGTCCGGGTCGTCCTCCAGTTGCAGGAGCGGATACCACGCCAGGAACGCGAGATGGTCGTCGAACTGGGGGTCTCCGCCGAGATCCAGGCACACCCCGCCGCGCACGTTCTCGAGGTACCCGTGGTTGTCCAGCAGGTCGCGATAGCCTGCGTGAAACCGCTCCTCGCCGGTGATATAGTGCGCGACTTTGAGGTAGGATAGGATCTCGAGCGAGTTGAGCCGGCGCTGGGCCGCGCCCTCGGGCGAGTACAGGAACGGCGGCTCCCAGCGCGCCCAGCGAGTCGGCTTTCCGTCGTAGTCCGGCAGGAAGTACGGGGCGTCGAGGATGCGGTCGGAAATCCGCGTCACCAGCGCCTTCAGTTCCTCGCGGTCCTCCTGCGGGCCGTAGCGGTAGTGAGTGTAGTACGCGAAATAGTGTCCGTCTATCTCATCCGAAGACGTATCGCCCTTCCACAGCCACTCCGGGTCCGGGGACTCGTGCCACTCCCCACTGCCCCCGAGCACGACCTCTCCCTTGCGGATCAACGCCCGGGCGGGGAAGCCGGGCAGGCCGGTCTTGGACTCGAGCATGGCGATGGCCGCGAACGCCTCACGCGCGCGCCGGGCGTCATCCGGTGAGCTGGTGAGAGCGTAGCGGAGGTCCGCCCCCGCCAGGTATTCCCCGGTGTGCAGGCCGTCGTTGTCCGTGGCCGCAGGCACGCCGCCCTCCTGCGGCTTGCGCGGATCGAACAGGATGAGCGGCACCACGAAGCCGTGACGGTCGCACCGGGTGGCGCAGACTTGCTCGAAGAAGCGCTCCTTTTCGGCCAGGGTCATGGACTTGAACCGCAGATGACACACTCCTTCGCTCGCCGCAACCCACACGCCGCCTGACGGATCGGGAACCAAGGCGCGCGGCGATCCCGCTATCCACCGACCTGCGGAGTAGTAGCGCCAACGGCCGTCGAAGTGACGCGCAATGCCCCGCGCGTCAGCGATCCAGATGGCGCCGTCAGGGCCGACCGCCACGCCCGTGACGTCCTCCACCGGCAGGCCCTGCTTGCCGGTGAGGACGCGAGCGGCGCCGTCGTCAATAAGCACGAGTCCCGCGCTGCTGCCGATCGCCGTCAGGCTGGCGGAGGTGGCGAGAGATGTGTATCGTGCGCCGGGCTGCAACTGCGGCAGGCCGCCAACGGGCTCGCAGCGGCCGTGCTTGTCGAGCCGAACGACTTCGCGGTCGTTCACTGCGAGAATGCCGCCCCCGGGCGCCGGCGCGATGGCCCGCAAGTTGGGCTCAGGATGATCGCACGGAGCCCAGTCGGCGCCGTCGAACCGCCACAGGTCCCACGGCGTCAGACGATCCTCAAAGGCGTCGTGCCGGTGGATGAGGGCCCACAGGTCGCCGTCTCCGGCCATGGCCAACTGTCGCACTGAACGGGTAGGGGCGGACGGGGCCATCCACCAGCGCGTCCACTCTCCGTTGCGATAGCGCGCCACACCGATCTCGGTGCCGATCCACAAGCTATCCCCGGCGGCGAGCAGGGACACGATGGCGGTGGTGCACTGCGGCTGGTCGCCGCCTGCCGCGCGCCATTGACTGCCGTCGAAGCGAAGGAGGTTGAATGTGCCTCCGCCCCACAGCGCGCCATCGCCGGTGAGCGCGAGGGCATGCACCGACGGGGTGGGCAGGCCGTCGCCGCAATAGTAGAAGTCAACCCAGTCCTGAGCATAGGGCGTGTCTGCTGCGCTCGATCGTCTGGCCATCGTCATTCCGCCTTTCCAAAGGGAATCCGCTATTGTTACGATCACACCGCATCACTGTCCTGCTCGCGATCGACGGGCGGGGACTGTCCCTACGTGGACTGTACCCGCCCGCAAGGGGACGGTCCCCATTCGGGGACAGTCCCTAAGCGCCTCGCGCGGCGGTCGCGGTGCGGCTTCCCAGAACAAAGCTGCGCGGCCCGAAGGCCGCGCAGCTATCTAAAGCGAAAACGCGCAGGGCGGGGACTGTCCCTGGGGCCACAGTAGGGGCAAGGCATGCCTTGCCCCTACCCGCCCGCAAGGGGACGGTCCCCATTCGGGGACAGTCCCTGCCGCCCCGGCCACGCATCGCCGCCCGAAGTCTGCCTGACATCCGGTATGACGGCTGGCGTGCCGTTTGTGCGGCTGGGCGGCTATGCTCAGCGGGCGCGATCCGCTGTCACGCGTTGCCACTTCCCCCCGGTCTTCCTAAGATTCCTGCTCCTCGCCGCGGCGCAGGCTGGCCACGACCTCGTCCTTCTTGCGCACCACGGCCTCTTTGCCCTTCTCGAGCCACTCCGAGCCGACGCGCGCGGCGCGGTCCTTGTAGTCACCCGCGCGCTCCTTGATCCGGCTCCTGATCTCCTCTCCCGCTTCCGGCGCGAAGATGAGCCCCAAAGCGGCGCCGATCAGCGCGCCAACCAGCAGCCCCCCAAGGAATTCGCCGCTTCTTACGCGCATGAACTGGCCTCCTTTTCTACTGTGCGCAGTAGCTTCGCTACGTAGCACGAGCCCCATACGGGCGCGCGGTCGCCCGACCGCGCGAATAACCCGCGACCTCGGGCGAGGTCGCGCCCATAGTGCGCGCGGATTATAGCAAGCGTCCGCACCCGTGTCAACACCAACCGCCACGCCCCGCCGCGCCCACCCGCGGCCGTTGTCGCGCCCATGGCACAGTGCGGGGCGCGCGCTCCATGAGCGCGCGAGGGAGCCGCGACCTTACGAAGGTCGCGCCCGCGACCATCGGCAGCGCGGGAAGGATTGCTCCCCGCGGCCGACGAATCTCTACCTCGCTGAGGGCCCCCTACACATGCGCTATTCAGCTCCCCGTGGAACCCAGGACGTGCTGCCGGAAGACGCCTCGCGCTGGCAGCGGCTCGAGGCGTGCTTCCGCGCCTTGTGCGCGCGTTACGCCTACCGCGAGATCCGCACCCCCGTGTTCGAGGAGATGGGCCTGTTCGCGCGCGCGGTGGGCGAGCAGACCGATATCGTCGCCAAGGAGATGTACGTCTTCGAGGACCGCGGCGGCCGCGCCATGGCCCTGCGCCCGGAAGGCACCGCCCCGGTGGTGCGCGCCTACCTGCAGCACAAGCTGTACGGCCTGCCGGGCGCGCAGAAGCTCTACTACATCGCCCCCGTTTTCCGCTACGAGCGCCCGCAGGCCGGCCGCTATCGCCAGCACCACCAGGTCGGCGTCGAGGCCATCGGCGCCCCGGGGCCGGACGTGGACGCCGAGGTCATCGCCCTCGGCCGCGAGCTGCTCGATGGACTGGGCATCAACGGCGGCCGCCTGGAGATCAACAGCGTCGGCTGCCCGGAGTGCAGGCCCCAATACCGCCGCGTGCTGCAGGATGCCCTGCGCCCGGTGCTGGGTGAGTTGTGCGAGGTGTGCCAGGTGCGCTTCGAGCGCAACCCCATGCGCATACTCGACGACAAGAACGAGCGCTGCCGGGAGCTGACCCGCGACGCCCCGGCGATCCTAGATCACCTCTGCGACGCGTGCAAGACCCACTTCGAGGGCCTGCAGTCGGCGCTGGCGGAATTGGGGCTGCAATACGAGGTCAACCAGCGCATCGTGCGCGGCCTCGACTACTACACGCGCACCGCGTTCGAGATCATCCACGACGCTCTGGCGGCCAAGGACACGGTAATCGGCGGCGGGCGCTACGACGGTCTGGCCGAGGAGCTGGGCGGGCCGCCGACGCCGGGAGTTGGATTCGGGGCCGGCGTCGAGAGGATGCTCCTCATCATGGAGGCGCAAGGGGCGGCGCGGCCGCCGGCGCCGGAGCTGGTGTACGTCGCCGCGGCGGACGACGGGGCGCGGGCGGCGGCGCCGCGGGTGCTGCGCGACCTGCGGGGCGCCGGGGTGAGCGCGGATACCGATTACAGCGCGCGCAGCCTCAAGGCGCAGATGAAGGAAGCCGACCGCCTGGGCTGCGGGCGCGTGGTGATCCTGGCGAGTGAGGAGCTGGAGACGGGAATGGTGACGGTGCGGGACATGGACAGCGGCGAGCAGCGCCAGGTCGCGATCGGCGAATTGGCGCAAGCGCTCGGCCTCAAGGAAGCGCGGCCGTGAGGCGCGACCGCCACTGCGGAGAGCTGCGGGAAGCGGACGCGGGCCGGCGCGTCATCCTGGCGGGATGGGCGCAGACCACGCGCGATCACGGCGGGTTGATCTTCATCGACCTGCGCGACCGCTCGGGGGTGGTGCAGGTCGTGTGCGACCCCACGCAGGCGCCGGCGGCGCATGAGGTGGCGAAGTCGGTGCGCTCGGAATTCGTGCTGGCGGTGGAGGGCGAGGTCGCGCGGCGCCCCGCGGGCACGGAGAACCCCGAGATGGCGACCGGGGCAGTGGAGGTGCGGGCGCAGGCGGTGGAGGTGCTGAACGTGGCGCGCACGCCGCCGTTCGAGGTCGCCGACGGCAAGCCGGTGGACGAGATGGTGCGCCTGCGTTACCGCCACTTGGATCTGCGCACGCCGCGCATGCAGCGCAACCTGCGGACGCGCCACGAGATGGCGCAAGCGGTGCGCGGCTATCTCAACGCCCAGGGCTTCTGGGAGATCGAGACGCCGCTGCTCATCCGCTCCACGCCGGAGGGGGCGCGGGACTTCCTGGTGCCGTGCCGGCTGCAGCCCGGACGCTTCTACGCGCTGCCGCAGTCGCCGCAGCTGCTGAAGCAACTGCTGATGACCAGCGGGATGGAGCGCTACTACCAGATGGCCCGCTGCCTGCGCGACGAGGACCTGCGCGCCGACCGCCAGCCCGAGTTCACCCAGATCGACCTGGAGATGTCCTTCGCCGACGAGGATGATGTCATCGCCGTCAGCGAGGGCGTCACCCGGGCGGCGCTCGCCGCCGCCGGCATCGAGGTCGCGCCGCCGTTTCAGCGGCTCACCTACCGCGCGGCGATGGATCGCTTCGGCACCGACAAGCCCGACCTGCGCTACGGAATGGAGCTGCGCGACCTGGGGGAGGGCCTGGCCCAGACCCAGTTTCGCGTTTTCCGCCAGGCGCTGGAGCAGGGCAAGTCCATCCGCGGCTTCGCCGCTCCCGGCTGCGGCGATTTCTCGCGCGCGCGCCTCGACGCTCTGGTGGAGGCGGCGGTCAAGCTCGGCGCCGGGGGGCTGGTGTGGATGGTGGTCGAGGACAACGCGCTGCGCTCTCCCGTGGCCAAGCACCTGTCGGAGCAGGAGCAGCGGGCGCTGGCTGCCGCCGTCGAGGCGGGGCCGGGGGATTTGATTCTCATCGCCGCGGACGAGCGCGACCGCGCGTGCGCGGTGCTGGGCGCGCTGCGCGAGCGCCTGGCGCGGGAGCTCGGGCTGACGGCGCAGCCCGGCTACAAGCTGCTGTGGGTGACCGATTTCCCGCTGTTCGAGCGGGGCGAAGGCGGGGCGCTTGAGCCCATGCACCATCCCTTCACCCAGCCCAAGCAAGAGGACCTGGCGCTGCTCGACCGCGATCCCCTGGCGGTGCGCGGGCGGCTCTACGACCTGGTGCTGGACGGGCACGAGATCGCCAGCGGCAGCATCCGCATCCACCGCCGGGAGCTGCAGGAGAAAGTGCTGCAGATCATCAACATGCCCTACGCGGAGGCGCAGCGGCGCTTCGGGTTCCTGCTCGAGGCGTTCGAGTACGGCGCGCCGCCGCACGGCGGCATCGCCTTCGGCTTCGACCGGCTGGTGGCGCTGGCGGTGGGGGAAGAAAGCATCCGCGAGGTCATCGCCTTCCCCAAGACCGCCGCCGGCAGCGATCCCCTGACCGGCGCGCCCGCCGAAGTGGACGCCGCGCAGTTGGAGGAGCTGGGGTTGCGCCTGGCGCGGCCCACCGCCGGGCCGCAAGCGGCTGCGGCGGAACTCGACGAACGGCCGCTGCCCGAAGGCGGCCAAGCGGAGGTGCAATCATGACCCTGGGCCGGATGCTCGACGACAACGCGCACAGGTTCAACCACCGCGCATGCCTGCTGTTCCAGGGCCGGCGCATCACCTACGGCGAACTGGGTGATCTCACCGATCGCTACGCCTACGCCATGCGCCGCCTCGGCATCCGCAGGGGCGACCGCGTCGCCGTGTGGGCGCTCAACTGCCCGGAGTTCCTCATCGCCTACTACGGCAACGCAAAGCTGGGCGCCATCACCGTGCCCATCAACATCATGTTCACCCCTGAGGAAGCGCACTACATCCTGTCCGACTCGGAGGCGCGCGCCATCGTCGCCCATGCGCCATACGAGCCCGCGCTGCGCCAGTTGTGGCAGCGCCTGCCGGAGCTGGAGCACGGGGTCATCATCGCCGCCGATGAAACCGCCCGCCCGGACCAAGCCAAGCCGGAGGAAGGCGAAGGCGCGATCTCCTTCTTGAGCTGGCAGGAGCTGATTGCGCGCGGGGCCGACGCGCTCGCCTACGCCGATGGCCCGGCCCTCGATTTCAAGCAGCGCCCGCAGCCCCGCGACGTCGCCGTGTTCCTGTACACCTCCGGCACCACCGGGCACCCGAAAGGGGCCATGCTCAGCCACCGCAACCTGCTGTGGGACGCCGAGGCGTGCGGCCGCGCGCTGGCGCTCAATCACAACGATGTGGGCCTGTGCGTGCTGCCGATGTTCCACAGCTTCGCCGAGCTAATCTTCATGGTGTGGAGCATTACCGTCGGCGCGTCGGTGGTGATCCTGGATCGCTTCGTGCCGGCGCGGGTGCTGGAGGCGATGCACGATCACAAGGTGACGCTGTTCTGCGGGGTGCCGAGCATGTTCGCCATGCTGCTGCAGGTGCCGCGCGACCAGCGGCCTCCCATCCCCGCGCTCAAGCACTGCGTGGCCGGGGGCGCGGCGCTGCCGGCCGCGGTCTTTCACTCTTTCCGCGAGGAGTTCGGGATACCGATCCTCGAGGGCGACGGGCCGACCGAGTGCTCGCCGGTGGTATCGGTCAATCCCCCCGGCGGGCCCTACAAGGTGGGGAGCGTGGGCCCTGCCCTGCCCGGGGTTCAGGTCAAGATCTTCGACGAGCGTGACCGCGAGGTGCGCCCCGGCGAGATCGGCGAGATCGTGGTCAAGGCGCCGAGCGTGATGGTGGGCTACCACAACCAGCCCGAGGCCACGGCGGAGACGCTGCGCGGCGGGTGGTGCCACACCGGCGACATGGGGCGCATGGACGAGGACGGCTATATCTACATCGTTGATCGCAAGAAGGACATGCTCATCTGCAGCGGCATGAACGTCTATCCGCGCGAGGTGGAGGAGGTGCTGTACCAGCATCCGGCGGTGGCCGAGGCGGCGGTGGTGGGGATGCCGGACGAGCTGCGCGGGGAGGTGCCGGTTGCCTTCGCGGTGCTGCGCGAGGGCAAAGAGGCGGGCGAGAAGGAGCTGATCGCCTTCTGTCGAGAGCGCCTCGCGCGCTTCAAGGTGCCGCGCAAGATCGAGTTCCGCGAGCAACTGCCGAAATCAGCGACCGGCAAGATCCTCAAGCGCGACCTGCGCAACTGGCATTGAGCGGGGGGCAATGGAAGCCGACTATATCAACCAGGGGCAACTGGAAGAGCTGCAGCAGCGGCTGGGCGTGCGCTTTCGCCGGCCGGGCAAGCTGGCGGAGGCGCTCGTGCACCGCTCGTATCGCGCCGAGGGCGACGACAGCGTCAGCAACGAGCGCCTGGAGTTCCTGGGCGACGCGGTGCTGGGCGAGGTGGTGGCGGAGCACCTGTACCATAATCACCCCGAGTGGAGCGAGGGCGATCTGACCAAGCTCAAGGCCGCGGTGGTGAGCGAGGTGACCCTGAGCGAGGCCGCATGCCAGCTCGGCCTGGGGGACTTCCTGGTGATGGCGAAGGGCGAGGAGCAGAGCGGGGGGCGCGAGCGGCCGTCGCTGCTGTCGGACGCGCTGGAGGCGGTGATCGGCGCGGTTTACCTGGAGCGGGGGCTGCGGGCGGCGCGGGGGCTGGTGCTGCGGATCCTGGCGGAGCCGATGCACGCGCTGGAGCGAGACGAGTGGCGCCGCGATTTCAAGACCCTGCTGCAGGAGCTCGTCCAGCGCCGGCACAAGCAGCCACCCCTCTATCGGGTGGTGGCGGAGGAGGGGCCGGACCACGACAAGACGTTCGTGGTGGAGGTGCGCTTCGGCCGCCACCTCTTGGGCGAGGGGGTCGGCAAGAGCAAGAAAGAGGCGGAGCAGAAGGCAGCCAAGGAAGCGCTGGAGGACGTCGAGCGCATGGAGCAGGTCACGAGCGGCGCGCAATAGGCCGCCGGTTGCGCGCCCTGGCGCATCTGTCGTCGGGGCGCGGACTGCGGTCGGCCGGCGGGGACTGTCCCTATCCCTCTGGGGAAGGCGTTGCCACCCCAACGGGAAGGCAGAGCCTCGTGGACTGTACCCGCCCGCAAGGGGACGGTCCCCATTCGGGGACAGTCCCTGCGAGCGTACCCGAAGGAGGGTCTGATGCGTCTGCGCTTTATCCCGCGTAACGAGCAGTTCTTCGATCTGTTCGAAACGGCGGCGGCCAACATTCTCCAGGGCGCGCACTACCTGCGCGAGATGGTGGACCACTACGAGCGCGCCGAGGAGCTGGGCAAGCTGATCTTGGAGACGGAGCACGAGGGGGATATCACCACCCACGAGATCATGGAGCGCCTCAACACCACCTTCGTCACCCCCATCGACGCCGAGGACATTCGCGATCTCGCCTCGACCCTCGACGACATCCTCGATTACATCGAGGCCACCGCGGACCGCATGATCCTCTACGACGTCGGCAAGCCGGCGCGCTACATGGCGGAGCTGGTCGGCATTCTCGAGCAGTCCGCGAGCGAAATCGTGAAGGCGGTGGCGGGCCTGCGCGACCTCAAGCGCCCGCGCCGTCTGCTCGACCAGTGCATCGAGATCAACCGGCTGGAAAACGACGGCGACCGCCTGTCGCGGCGCGCGCTGGCGGAGCTGTTCCGCGGCAACGGCAACGCGATGGACGCGATCAAGTGGAAGGAGATCTACGAGCACGTCGAGATGGCGATCGACAAGTGCGAGGATATCGCCAACATCATCGAGAGCGTGGTCGTTAAGTATGCTTAGCCCGCGCCTGCTGCTCGTGGTCGCCGCGGCGATCATCTTCGACTTCATCAACGGCTTTCACGACACCGCCAACGCCGTCGCCACCTCGGTGTCCACGCGCGTGCTCACCCCGATGCGCGCGGTGGTGATGGCCTCCGCGCTCAACTTCGTCGGCGCCCTGGTCTCGACCAAGGTCGCCCACACCGTGGGGCAGGGTATCGTCTCGCCCCACGCGGTGACGCAAGCCGTCATCCTGTCGGGCCTGCTGGGGGCGATCGCGTGGAACCTCGTCACCTGGCACTGGGGCATCCCCTCCAGCTCCTCCCACGCGCTGGTGGGGGGCATCATCGGCGCGGCGGTCGCCTTCAAGGGGTGGCAGGTGCTCAACCTGAGCGGCGTGGCCGACATCTTCGGCTCCCTGCTGGTGTCCCCGCCGGTCGGTTTCGCGGTCGGCCTGGTGGTGATGGTGGGGCTGTTGTGGATCTTCCGCCACTCCATCCCGGCGCGCATCAACGCCCACTTCCGCCGCCTGCAGGTGCTGTCCGCCGCCTTCGTCGCCTTCAGCCACGGCACCAACGACGCGCAAAAGTCCATGGGCATCATCACCATGGCCCTCGTCACCGGCGGCTTCCTGGAGAGCTTCGTCGTGCCGTGGTGGGTCAAGCTCACTTGCGCGCTGGCGATGGGGCTGGGCACCGCCGCCGGCGGCTGGCGCATCATCCACACCATTGGCATGCGCATCATCCGCCTGCAGCCCGTCCACGGCTTCGCCGCCGAGACCTCCGCCGCCGCCGTCATCCAGACCGCCAGCCACTTCGGCCTGCCCGTCAGCACCACCCACGTCATGTCCTCCGCCATCATGGGCGTCGGCACCTCCAAGCGCCTGTCCGCCGTGCGCTGGGGGGTGGCGGGCAACATCGTCCTCGCGTGGGTGGTGACGCCGCCCGTCTCCGCGCTGCTGGGGGGGCTGGCGTACCTCGCCCTCGGCAGACTGATGTAGAAGCGCGCGCCAGCGCCCGCGCCGACGGGTGTGACCTCGAAAAGTGGGGGTGTGAGCGAAGGACTCCTCTCCCTACCAGCTTAGCCCGGGTTATTCATACTGTGCTTGAATCCGACGCAGTGTGCGCACCGCAGTTCTGGTGGCGCAGGATTGCATCCTGTGTAATCTCGCAGGTTGAAAACCTGCGCCATCGGAGTATGAATAATCCGGGTTAGCATTACCCACTTCTTGCTCGACGGAGCGGGGGGAGAGGGAACCGGCGGCGTGCGGCGCACATGCCGGGCGCGACCTTCATAACCTATGGAGTGCGGCGGCGCGCCGCCGCTTTGAAAGCGGGAGCTTTGCTCCCGCACTCCAAAGAAGGTCGCGTGCTCCCTCGCGCGCTCATGGAGCGCGCGCCCGGGCCAGAACCAGTAGGGGCAAGGC
>Ga0315291_10011011_pt1 | contig 11037 bp, 17 predicted proteins | sample YL17G12_20_MG_FD_203070 | JGI IMG/M metagenome (GOLD analysis project Ga0315291, IMG submission 203070) | Sediment microbial communities from Yellowstone Lake, YNP, Wyoming, USA - YL17G12_20 | ecosystem: Environmental > Aquatic > Freshwater > Lake > Sediment | place: USA: Wyoming | collected... | reverse complement strand
TTTTCAGAGAGCCGGTAAGAACTGTTAATCTCACAAGGATAGATTAGGCGGCTGGCAAGTTCCAGTGATCTGAACCTGCAGTTGCAGTACCATCAATGTTATTGACGTAGGATATCCCAGCAGCACCACCAGTAGAGAATGCACCCGTTGCTACCGCAACTCTATTATCCACGACAGAACAAGTACTTTTAACAATTATGGCTTTAGTTACCGTTCCTCCACCACCACAAGATGTGATGATGTTATTCGCCACCAATCCGTCATCGCAACCAAGATAAATTACTACCGATGCCGTGAATGTTTCACCTATCGAAATGATGTTATTGCAAACTCTGCTCAAATAACCATCACCAGTTCTTCCAATATCAATGACACCTTCAGCACAAGTAACACCACCACCAGTATAGGCAAAGATGAAATTCTTTTCTATGTTGAACATAGTGCCGGTCCCGGTAGCCTTAGCAATTATCGCTCCCTTTTGCGCTCCCGAACTCCAGGTCATCGGGAAATGATTGTGGTGGATATGCGCACAATGAGCACCATCGCCGATATACACGCCACTTTTCTTATCGACGTTCTTTATGTACAATCCTGCCACTTCACAGTTTGCGCCAGTGATAGTGATTGCGTCCGTTCCTGCATAGGCCGCTACTCTGGCGGCATTGATTGCACCGACATCAGAACCTAATCCAGCTGGACAGATTAAGTGCACTGAGTTTTTGCTCATAGTCAAGGTGGCTGCCAAAACGTAATTTGATGCACTTGGCATTATCATCACGTAATCGTTACGAGAAGAAACGCACGCATCGAGGGCGGCCTGTATTGACGTAGAAGCATCTGCGGCAGAAGCCACATATACTCTTGGTACACCGTCTTTGTCTACTGGGAACTCGTTGATCAATTCTCCTGCATAAGAATCTGATCCATTGACAATAAAGAATATTTTTCCCATTGTCATCGGGAGTGTTCTTGACAACGCTCCGTATCTACTTAATTGATTTTCTTTCATATTTTTTTAATTTAATGATTTAGGTTTATAACTCGGCCTTTATCCCGAGGCCCTTTCGGGTCGACCTTTGCCATTGTTTTACTCGCTGGCTTAGGGGCGAGAGTGCTTAGTCGGCACTTTTCTGGCTCAGGTTCCGCAAAGTGCTTTGGGCCCGAGCCAGTCGACTAAATCACTTTTATTGTGTTTAGGCGGTTCCGTCACCTGACGAGAACTTCACCCATGCCGATCCGACAATAGTGATTCCGTATCCAACACGATTCCTGAATTCCCAGTCATCGGTCTGTACGTCCTCAGCGTTGCTGTTGGCAGAAGGTGGAATAAGATGCGGTTGCTCCCAGATGCCGAGATAGAACGAGGAGAGCTGTGAGCATGCGATGCCCCAGTACGCTCTCTTTGTTGAATCCGGTGCGCCGGCTGCGGTGGTTGCTAATCTCGGAAGTACAACGTGTTTGTATTTTCCTTGATATGCATTGACCACTCCAGCGTGTAACGCTTCTGGATTGGCGGTTGATCTTAAGTATTCCCGTGCAGTGTTGACGATATTCGGGTCGTCTGTTGTGAACAAGATGTCGAATGTGGCGGTCATCTTTTCACCGAGTTGGTTGAAGGTATTCTCCGTTACTAATCTCTCCATGCCTTCCAACGCTCCTTTTGAGAGTTGGGGGTTGTTCGCCAGTCTGTTTCTGAAACTGGTTGAACTTCCGGCTAAAGAGTGGTCTGTATCGAAGAGGTAATGACCATCACCGGTTGTGATGGTAATTGTCCTTCCGTCCCTATCGGGGTATGATCCGGCGGTTCCGAAGGTCAAACGGTGGGATAGATCGAGATCCATTGTATTGGCTCCCTTTCTACCTGCGCCTGTCAAAGCGTTGATCACTTCAGGGGCTTTATTCTCGGTTCTCATTTCGTATGTGATACCGATGTTTTCAGCCACTCTGTATTTGGTCATTGTCTTTGAATAACCTTGCTGAACTTTTCCACGAGACGCTTGGTCTCCCTCTCCTTTGTAGGAAAGGTATTCGTTGGTGTCTATCTCGGAGAACTCACGGGTATTGCCCGTATGTTCAGAGATGTTCATCACCTTCACAAGGCCAGAGTTAATCATGGCCGGGTCTACCGACTCGAAACCTTTGATCCAGATGACTTCCGCCAACTTGACGAAATCACCTAATGATACTGTATTAAGTTCCATATGATTAAGTTTGTCCTTTTATTTGACCCGTTCCGATATTGAGAACGCACAAGCACTTTGTAGTGCTAATGAATTGCGTTACCTGAACGATGTCAAGTGAAGATGCTGCCCTATTCACAGTAGATTGGTCCGTAAGATCGCAATGTAATCCGACGTCGCCCACTACCAAAGTTGCAGTCACTGTCGCTTCCCACTCTACTGCTTTTTCGACTGGGACACGAACAGGAATGTTTCCGGCTGTGGTGTATTCGTCAGACGCCGAGGTGATCGCTTTTAAGGCGGTCCCCGGTATGGCATAACCTTCGCTGCTTGAAGTTGCCGGGATTAATCTCCCAGAACTAAATGCAACTAAGCCATCCTTTGCTGTGACCTGCCCGGTTGTCCAGGGAAGCCACATGATCTTGGTTCGTCCTTTTTTTACTTTGAAAGACATATCTTTTTTGGACTTATGTTACTTTACTTAATGAGAACATTCGACTCCGATGTTCCATACCCTGAAGCGCCGTGTTTTTACGTGATGTCTCACGATCGTTGCGCTTTGTTTTTTTTACGTTGCTTATCTCATGGGTTTCTGCAACGAATTATTCGCTATTTCAATACAATGTTGAATAAATTCCTTTTCTGTTAATGTCAATTTCATCCAATTACATATCCTACAACATGAAACTGAATTTTCTATAGTATATCCTTTTGAATTATCTTTTCGATCAATACCAATTTTATTTTTGGTTCCACAATAATAACATTCACCATTAATTATTTTTTCAAACTGCTCTTTTGTTAATACAAAATCTTTTTTTCTTTTTTTTGCTTGCGATTTATATATACTAAATCTATACTTCCCTCTGTCTCGCTTCTTTCTGTTTTTATGCTCCATTAATTTTTTGAATCTATCTGGATATTTTTCCTTCAGAATATAATAATTTATCTTGGCTCTTATCTTTGATTTTTCTCTGTCTCTTAATACATACTCAGGATGTTTTTTCCTATACTCTTTCGAATATACTTTTTTTTCTTCCGATGTCATATAGTTACTTCTTAAGCAAAACGGACACCAAATCATAAAGATTTTAGTGTCCGCTATTTTTTTAGTAGGACGTATTTAGTTTTCTAATTTCATTTTCGCAGGTTCGTAAAGATCTGTCAAGACCCTAATCCAATTGCTCCGTGATCCCGATCAATGTCCTCATTTCGAACTCTGCGAGACTCTTGTCCATTCCCTCTTTTTTCGGAAGTTCCGTCAGATAATTTTTTAGGAATGTTGCCTCATTCAAACTGAGTTCCACTTTCGTGATTTCGTCCGCCCAGTATTTCAAAATCTTATCTTTTGTTTTGATAAAATTTTTGTAATCGTCCATGCCGTGCCTCTTTGAATCGAATCTGTTTAAGAGATTGATCAGTCCCACGAAGTCGTCTCTCTTGTATTGCTTTTCTCCTTTCTGGTCACGAACCTCTTTTCCTTTTTTGTCCAGCACTACTTCCTGAATGATGTCGATTGTTAATGTTTTTGGTTTGGTTGCGTTTTCCATATATTTGATTAATATTTAATAATTTTAGTGTGTTTCTGACTGTTGCAGTTTTTGCACAACGGTTGAATATTTTCGATGTTATCTGATCCTCCCTTTATCAATGGTACGATGTGATCCTCGGTCAGTTTGATTTCTGGTTCTTTTCTTTTACAAGATGGGCATATCCAATCATATTGCGCTTTCAAAGTTTCCCATTCGCCGAGAGTGTGAGTGCCACCATTGTGCATTTTTTCTATCGCCCTTCGCCTGGTGAAGAAATTCGCATATCCTTTTTTCTTGCTAATTCCACCTTTCCAGTTTGGATGTTTATCACCAGTTGGAAAACTGTTTGCGTTCAATGGCCTTTTTGATCCTTCTTTGAATGCGGTCTTTGGCGGTGGGTTTCCCTTTTTGAATTCTGTCTTTGGAGAATAGTGTTTTCCAGAATGAACTTTCCTGATTTTTTCTATCGTCTTTTTGGTATGATGTTTTCCCCAAAATGGATTGTTCTTTCCTTTTAAGTTGCTCATGTATCTATTATATCGCCACCGAGAGAACCTCTCAAGTCATCAAAAACATCTACTTTTTTGAGACGCATTGGCACTCCATCATGAACCACAATAATTACTTCTCCATAGCGATATGTCCTCCGCAACTTCAAGATGAGATTGCACTCATTTCTATTTAACGGAGGGCTTATCTTTTGCTCCTTTTCGTCCCGGCTTGGTTGATTTGATTGGTCCATCTTGTTTGTTGATTAGGACTTTATTAATGTCGGCCAACGTCCTTTCGTACAGTTCCTTTTTCCACAAGATTTCCGTCGCCTTGTCGAGGCTGATCTGAAGCGATGACGATGTTTTACCGAGCACATATTCTATGTCCGCAATTTTTATTTCACTATCTAATAAAATTGCCAACATCTTTTCGACCACCGGGTTGACGAATAGTTCTCTCAATGTTGTGGCGTCCTTCGCCTCATCCGTCGCTATTCTCTCTGCCAGTTCTGCCGGGAGTTCCCCGACCTCTCCGCCTTCGTAGATTATCGCAAGCACTTCTTTTCCCAGATAGGTTTTGCGATCCGCCACGAGTGTCTCCTGTATTTTTTTGTCTCCAATGAATTTTCCTGTTAGGTTTTTCATATGTTTTTCTTTCGCCAGATTGGGGGGCGGTGCATGACAACCGCCCCTTAATCTACACTCAATTGAGTAAAGAGAACTATGCTTCCTGATGGGGAGTTGCCGGTGGTTCTGCTGGATTCACTTTTTTCTCTGCCTTCTCCCTCGGCTTTTCCTCCACCTTTTCCTCCCTCGCCGGTCGTCCTCTTTTTGCTCTTTTTGGTATAGTCATATTAGTTAATGAAACTTTTTCCTAATGTGTATTCTTTTCCGTTGTCGAGACGAACGACCTTTAGTGCCACATTTCCTGTGACCTCGTCCACGATTTTTGAAACTACTTCGGCTTCCGCCTGCTTATAGTTTCGGGTGAACTGCACCTGATACATTTCCTCGCTGGTGCTTCCATCCTCAAATACTAATCTGCACTTTTGAACCTCTGCGTTCCATCTCCCGGTTGCCGGGTCGATCTGTGGTGGTATGTCTGTCGTGCTTTGCCATCCGAGAACTACCTTGCCATCATATATCCTGAGTTGCACCCTTGTTGGAATCTTACCCTTGTTCCTCTGGTAGAACGCCGACATCTGTTTTTTGTCTGCGACTTGCAAAAGCATGTCATTGTCCCTTCGCAGATCACTGAGCATTTTCTTGATGTCCTCCAGATCGCTTGCCGGGATGGTAATCATCTCACTTTCCGTTTGCTTCGGTTTTACCTCTTTTATTGGTTTGTCCATATAATTATATTAATTTATGCTTTTTTAAGTCCTGATCGGTCACTCCCAACTGATGCGCCAGGTCTTGAATTTCAGGGCTGACTTTTTCTCCTCCCTCGTTGATCGTCGGCTTACCACCTCCGGCTGAGGAGATGATCGGTCCCGATAGGGGAGTTGATGCCCGTCCTCCGGTCGCCAGCGTGTATGCGCTCTTGACTCTCTCTTGGATGAGCTTTTGAATGTCCTCGGGCTTTTTGTCCTTCTCGTCTATTGGCCTGAAGTTCTCAAAATGAAACTTCACCTTTGCCGAGATTTCCTGATCGCCGTCAGTTAGATCGTCGATCATGGCCGTGATCATCTTGTCGTGTTCCTTCCGGCTGATTTCGTCCAGTTTGGTATTGGTATTGGTTTCAAGGTCTGCGATTTTTTTCGTCAGATCCTCTATCACCTTTTCTTTGCCTTCGATGATTTTGCGCTGGCCTCCCAGGTTTTTGTCCTTATCCTTTTCCGATCCGAGTTCTGTCTCCGCTCCGGCGAGTTTGGTTCTTAATTCAGCCAGGGCGTCATCCTTTTCCTCGAGTGTTTGCTGCATCTCGGTTTTGGCGTCATCAGCCGCTTCTTTGCGGATCTCGTCCAGTTTTGCGTTTACCTCCTCGGGCGTGTAGGCCTCAACGAGGTTTCCGTCTTTGTCGAATAATTCTGCCATAATTTTACAATTTAATTTTTATAATCCCATCAACGCTAATGTCATTCCAATTAGCGTTCCTAATAAGAAGTACGATATTTTTCTCATTGTTTTGTTGTCACTCTTTTATTAGTTCGACCTTTACGCATTTTTTTAACGCTATTTGCGAAATAGCGAGGTCTTCGCCTTTCCATTTTATGATGGCACTTACGACACAATGTAATCCCATTCTCTATCGATGTTCTTAATTGAGGATATTCAGAAAATCTTTTTATATTTTGTATATTCCTCGTGGCATATTTATTTTCTCGCTGCCCTTTTCATGCTGCTGATCAGCGGATTCTCTCCTTTTGGCGCCGGTACGTGTTCTGGCAGTTTCGAGATACTTGGCGTCTTGGCACTGAATTCATCGGCCTTCTTTTTCATCTCTGGTCCAAGGTGTCCGCCATAGGCTGCTCTCATTTGTGATTTTGATTTCCACATATTTTTATTGTTAATAATTTATTATACGATCTCTCCCGGTTCGGCCTTTTCCTCGGGTTGTAATCTTGCCCGGGAGATACTGACTTGATTCTTGAACCATTCGTCTAAGAGATAGAATCCGTTGATGGTTCCCCGGCCGAACATTACTTGCTCCATGTTGAGTGCGTCCTTGCCGATTGATTCGAGTTGTTGCTGTATGAAAAGTTTCAGGACTCGCTCGATGTATTTTGTATAGAAAATCTCGCAGTCATTTGCCCGGCCGTCGTATTCTGCGTCGGTTAGTTGCGGTTCCTTTAGCGAATCGATTTCCTCGATCGTGATTGATCCGAGTTCTTTTCTTAGTTCGCTTATAAGTTTTGCTGATTTTTCCATATGTTAATTTAATTTTAGCACCCCGTAAAGTGTTGTCAACTACAAGATTTTGAATGCTCTTAGGGCCATGAAAAGAATCCAGCCCAGATAGATTGCCATGCCCACGTAGAATGGCCACATGTTTTGATTGTCGTCGTTGTCGTAATAACTCATATTATAATTTACTTTTTGGTCTGTTTTTAAGATTCTTTAACCTTTTATGTCTTTTCTCGTGGCATTCTCTACAAAGAGTTCGTCCGTTATTTATATCCCACAATTCTTCGCACTCTATTGCCTGCTCGATTGTTTTTATTCCATACTCCTTCAAAATTTTAGCAAGTTCTTTAATATGATCAGCTTCAATCGCCCTTATTTTTTCTCCACAGTTAACGCATCTCCATCCATCTCTTGTGAATATATCTGATCGCCATTGTCGGTATTTGAAACATTGTTTTATTGATTTTCTTAATTCCGTGATCCCACCCCTCCACCTCGGATGGTCTTTACCGAACAATCTTCTTCTGAATTTGAAATTCTTTTTTGTTTCCTCAGAATGTTTTTTGCCTCTGAATGGGTTATTTTTTAACATCCACTGTCGATGATTTTCTTTTTCTTTTTCTGTGTGATGATATCCTTTTTTATATTTATGAGTTAAATTTTTCAAAGAATTTGGGTGAGGTTTTTTACCCAAGTGTGCTTTCTTTTGCTTTTCTCTATATTCTTTTGTCCTAATATAAATTCCTCTTGGCATATGATTACTATATACTAAAGTTCACCAAACGGCGAAAAGGGGTCAATTCCCCCTTCCTTCCGCTGTATATTCTCTTGAACTTCGGGATCCATAGGAGGAATATCATTGGTGCGAAAGGTTAATGATAATGCATCAGCCACGTCCGGGCTTAAGATTCCTTCCGCTGCCAGCTCCTCTTTGCTGATAATCTGCATCTTGCCTCGTCGACCTTCGAGTTTTGATTTGTATCTTATCTTTAAGAGTTGATACCAATCCTCGCTTTTCTCAAGTTTTCCTCCCTGTGTGATCCACTCCCTCATTTTCCAATACATCTCGGCTCTTAGGTTTGTGAACTTTGTCTGTTCGACTTCGGTGGTCGGCTTTGATCCGGCGTTGATGCCGTAGATGCCCGGGATTTCCTTGTTAAGGATGTCATATACCCCTTTGCCGATGCCCACTGCGTCGACAAACACGTCGTCTGTGCCGATGTTCTGCTGTCGTCTGATGTTTATCACCGATTCGGCCAGGTTCATTGTGTCCGGGTCCTGATTCTTGTGGATTATCTTTGCGATGTTCGTGTGGCGTTGCACGATCACGCTGAAGTTCCTTCCGCCTCCGGCCACGTCCACTCCGATCTTGTTGATACCGAATCCTGGCGTTGGTTCCACCATCGCCTTTTCGATTTCGTCTCGGGTGAATAAAGGCACCCAACCCTTTTCGTCTATTGTTACCATACTTGGGAATTTACATTCGTATAAAACATCGAAGAATGGCTGCCGTCTCATCTCCTCCACGTACTCCGGCGTTAACCTTCCTTCCCTGATCGCTTGCTTATAATCTATAACTATTTTGTGATATTTCGGGTCCTCGAATGATTTCCTGAAGTGGTCCATCTCCCACGGGTTCCCGACTTTAACGATGAAGTTCTCCGGCTGATCGCCCAACATACGCATGACCAGTGCATGATCCTTATCGTTAATCAGTGCTGATTCATCCTCTACAACGTTTGCTGCTCCGAATCCAAGCGCTCCAGCTGCGGTTGTAATGAATAGTTCACCGAGCGTCCCGTCCAGCATTCTGAAGTTTATCCGGTCCTTGTTTTTATATCGCCTGATCCTCTCCTCGCTCTCTCCTTCGTCCATAACGAATCCTGCTCTTATTCCCGGACAGTCGAAGATGTGACTGATGGCGTAGGCCATGATAATCCTGGCCTTCTCCTTGTTGCCTGCGACTATCGCCCACTTCTCCGGGAACATTGATACCCTTGAGAGAACGGCCATTGATATCACGTCTGATTTGCCGTATCTGGTCGGTGTCTGCACATGGATTCTCGGATGGGTTTTCCTGCTGATTGCCGAATAGATTTCAGACTGCCCGTCAGTCAGACGAAACGGCTTCCCCAGGCTGTCCTTGAATATCCTCCCCACCGTCGTCTTTATTTTGTATCTCTGTATCAGATTCATCTGGTTTTTCACTTAGTATTGATTTGAATGTTTCCACGAACGTCTTTAAGTCCTCAGATTCTACTACCGACTTTTCTTTATATTCCTCGATGATTTTCATCCAAACCAGAACGTCTGATCCGTGTCCTTCTGTTGCTGATCTGCGATAGAGTCCTGCGATTACGTCCGGCGTCCTGTCTTTTCCCCATCGCTTCCATAGCTTTGTTACTTCCACCCAAAAGTTTTTGTCTTTTTTCCATTCTACTAAGGTCGCTGGATGAACATTATATTTTTCTGCGAAATCCTTGTCGTTAATATACCCGAATTCTGTCTGCCTCATTGACCTAGGAAGTGCGATAAATAAGATAAAATGATGCCGTTCTGCCTCTTTTGTTACGGGCTTTTTATTCGGATTAGTTCGGGTGGTTTTCTTGCTCTTTTTCGGCTTCGTAATGGTGTTTCCACTCCCAACCGCAACGGCAGGTGTCTCTTTGATGTGTTTTACAGTGTCGTCCATTTATTTTATGTAATCTTTTATTAAAATTTTTCTGCGAATTGTAAAATTCTTTTGGCTCTATCTCGCAACCATTATACTCTGCATGATAGTATGCGCTTTGCTGTTTTCTTTCAATCTCCGGGTTGTTAAGCGATCGTTGATCGATGATGCTTCCCTCCATTTTTTTATATTACTCCCTTTTCATAACTTCTTTGCTTTGCCTTTTGTATAGACTTCCCAGCGCTCGATCATGACCTGAACGTATTTCGGATCCAGTTCCATTACGTATGCCGTTCGACCTTCTTTTTCGGCTGCGATGATGGTACTTCCGGATCCTCCGAATTGATCTAAGATAATATCGTCTCGTTTGCTACTGTTCGTCATGGCCCTCGCTATCATCTCGATTGGTTTCTGCGTCGGATGAACCATGGTATTGGTAGCCCTCTTTTTTATTTCCCATACGTCCGCTTCGTCATGCACATCTTTGAAATAATGCTTTCCTTGATTCCAGCCATAGAGTATTGGTTCTGCCTTTTTCTTTTTCGGCGGTACGTTTTTGACCTTGATCATCATCTCATGCTTGTGCCGGTAGTCGTTCATACCCATACCTATTTGATTCTTTACCCAGATTATCGGGTTTTGGAATTCCAGACCGTTTGTTTTTAATGCAAAGACAAATGGCATGTAGCTTCCATATCCTGAGCAAATGTAGAATGGCGCTCCCGACTTTGAGTTCTCTTTCATCCGGGCCGTGAAGTCTATGGCGAACTGAATGAACTTCTCCTCGGTCATGTCGTCGTTTAGTATTTTTCCCTGTTTTCCTTTGATGTTCATTCGGAGGCATAATACTCACACTCAATCCCCAATTCTTTTAATGCTTGTTGGGCAACAGATATTCCGTCAAATAGCGATAACACTTTCATATATTTACTATCTCCCTTGTTAAATAATTAGTTGATAATTTCTCCCTCAACTATTGTTCCTTCGGCTAATCTTATTTTAACTTTCTTTCCTTGCGGTTTTTCTTCTTCTAATTTAGGTTCTCTGCATAGGGTTTCATATCCGTCATCGTAAGTATCAACGCTTTCAATCTTTTCTGATTTTTGTTTTGTGTGGTAGAAATATCCTCCTATGAGTTTTTGTTTATAGACCCAAGCATTGCCAGAGACCCAAGCATTGCCATAGACCCAAGCATTGCCATAGACCCGAGCATCGCCATAGACCAGAGCATTGCCATAGACCAGAGCATTGCCATAGACCAGAGCATTGCCATAGACCAGAGCATTGCCATAGACCAGAGCATTGCCATAGACCCG
>Ga0315291_10011010_pt1 | contig 11037 bp, 5 predicted proteins | sample YL17G12_20_MG_FD_203070 | JGI IMG/M metagenome (GOLD analysis project Ga0315291, IMG submission 203070) | Sediment microbial communities from Yellowstone Lake, YNP, Wyoming, USA - YL17G12_20 | ecosystem: Environmental > Aquatic > Freshwater > Lake > Sediment | place: USA: Wyoming | collected... | reverse complement strand
AGAAAGTACAACAATATCCAGTTGCAAAACCCAAGGCAGGGTCAGAAATGACTCTGCCTTTTTTATCTTTCAGCCTTCATTATGCTTGCCTTCATCCCTCTTCAATCCTCCGATGCTATTACAATTGGAGATTCATAGGCGAAGGTTTCAAATCGACCTTTTGCCCGGCATGATCTCGGAAAAAAAGGACTTCTTCCTGAAATGTTTTTTTTGCATTTTTATCCCTCAATACAACAGTTCAACCCGCAATCGATGATTTTGGTTGACTATCTTTCAGGTCTTGACCTTATTGAATTACCTGTTTGACGAATCCAACATCTTCTGATATAGATATTACTCGAAGTGGCTCACCCGAAAAAGCCAGGAAATATGAATTTTCCCTTGACGAATGAGTAATGAAAAAGGGTTCTCCTGCGACCATTTCCGAGGGTGCAGTGATGGGAAAAATACTCTTTAATACCTTCTTTATTTTAATATTTACCATGTCTTTCCCGTTTATTGCCCTTTCAGACGAAATTTATGAATTTGAAAGGATGTGGCCTGTATCAGAGCAGCCGTGGTATTTTTATCGTCCTAATGGCATGGCCATAGACAACAGCGGCTATGTGTATGTCGCTGACACATACAATCGCCGAATCCAGAAGTTTACATCAGAGGGGGAGTTTATCACCAAATGGGGGAGTTGGGGCGGTGGAGATGGTCAGTTCAATTTCCCTTGTGGCATCGCCGTAGACAGCAGCGGTTATGTCTATGTGGCTGATACATATAATCACCGCATCGAGAAGTTTACCCCAAACGGGCAATTTATAACCAAATGGGGAAGTGAGGGCAGCGGAGACGGTCAGTTTGATACATCTTGGGCCATCGCCATAGACAGCAGCGGTTATGTCTATGTCGCTGACTCAGGGAATAACCGCATTCAGAAGTTTACGTCAAACGGTCAGTTCATTGCTAAATGGGGAAACTCGGGTAGCGGAGATGGCCAGTTTTTCAACCCTTCAAGCATCGCCGTAGACAGCAGTGGTTATGTCTATGTCGCTACCACAGGTAATGCCCGTATCCAGAAATTTACCTCAGATGGCCAGTTCATTGCTAAATGGGGAAACTCGGGCAGTGGAGATGGTCAGTTTAATTCGCCTTCTGGCGTAGCCGTAGACAACAGCGGTAATGTCTATGTCGCTGACTCAGGGAATAACCGCATTCAGAAGTTTACGTCAAGCGGTCAGTTTATTGCTAAATGGGGAAACTCGGGCAGTGGAGATGGTCAGTTTGATTCGCCTTGTGGCGTAGCAGTAGACAGCAGCGATAATGTCTATGTCGCTGACTCAGGGAAAAACCGCATTCAGAAGTTTACCTCAAACGGTCAGTTTATCACCAAATGGGGAAGTTGGGGCAATGGAGATGGTCAGTTTAATTCGCCTTCTGGCATCGCCGTAGACAGCAGCGGTAATGTCTATGTCGCTAACACAAGTAATGGCCGTATCCAGAAGTTTACTTCAAACGGTCAGTTTATTGCTAAATGGGGAAACTCGGGCAGCGGAGATGGTCAGTTTAATTTGCCTTATGGCATAGCCGTAGACAGCAGCGGTAATGTCTATGTCGCTGACTCAGGGAATAACCGGATTCAGAAGTTTACGTCAAACGGTCAGTTCATTGCTAAATGGGGAAACTCGGGTAGCGGAGATGGTCAGTTTAATTTCCCTTGTAGCATCGCCATAGACAGCAGCGGTAATGTGTATGTTGCTGACATGGAAAATCACCGCATCCAGAAGTTTACATCAAACGGGCAGTTTATCACCAAATGGGGAAGTGAGGGTAGCGGAGACGGTCAGTTTGATAACCCTTGGGGCATCGCCGTAGACAGCAGCGGTTATGTCTATGTGGCTGACTCAGGCAATAGCCGTACCCAGAAATTTACATTAGATGGCCAATTTATTGCTAAATGGGGGAGTTGGGGCGGTGGAGATGGTCAGTTTAATTTCCCTTGTGGCATCGCCGTAGACAGCAGCGGTAATGTCTACGTTGCTGACGGAAGGAATTATAGCATTCAGAAATTTACCTCAAACGGTCAATTTGTCACCAAATGGGGAAGTATTGGCAGTAATGCAGGTGAATTTAGCTTTCCAGTGGGAATTGCCATAAGTTCAGATGGCAGGGTTTATGTCGCTGATACTGGCAATCACCGCATTCAGGTATTTAAACAAGCTTTATCTATAACTGAAACTGTCTCCCCACCTAATATGCCCAGTGGTCCAGCCAGCGGGAGGACAGGTGTAACCTACAATTATTCAACCGGAGGCTCCTCCTCAAGTCTTGGTCACGCGGTGGAATACCAATTCGACTGGAAGGGGGATGGTTCTGAACTTTCTTCCTGGGGATCTACTTCCCAATCCAAGACCTGGAATATCTCTGGTATAAATGGTGTCAGGGCAAGAGCCCGATGTTCACAAGATGTTTCTGTTGTATCGGGTTGGTCAGATGTTCTATATGTAAGCATAAGCATTCCTGATATTTTGGTGACTCCACTGACTTATGACTTTGGAAATGTGGAGGTGAAAAAGAGCAAGACAGCTTCCTTCAAAGTTAAAAACAATGGTAAGGCTGATCTCTTGATATCGATATCGATTACAGGTGCGGATGTGTCTATGTTTACAATTACGAGTGGTGGTGGGAACAAGACAATCAAGCCAAACAAAACCTTGACCATTAAGGTGTTGTTTAAACCTACATCAGCAGGGCTAAAGAGTTCTACCTTGGGGATAACTTCCAATGATCCCGATACACCAACGATTGACATCCCATTGACTGGGACTGCACCCTTTTCGGCAAAGACCCCCGATATTTCAGTTGCTCAAACTCCTATTGAATTTGGGAGTATAAAGGTAGGGAAGAAGGCAACGAAGACATTAAAGATTACGAACAATGGTGCAGGAGATCTTTTTATAACGCTTTCAGGATTAGAGGGGACAGGTTTTAGCATTCAGGGGAGCAGTGGTGTCACCATCAAGGCCAAAAAGAGTTACAGTCTGAAGGTGCTATTTACGCCGAAATCCGTAGGATTAGAGACAGCTACCTTGAAGATAGTCTCGAATGATCCCGATACGCTGACACTCAATATCCCATTGAGTGGGACAGGTCAGTAGTGTCATTATGGAAAGAATGATCAAATATGAAAAATTGTTCTTAAGTTACTTATTTTAGTTTAGTGATCTTCAATCAAGAAACTGGCGGGTGATATAAGTGGTGGTCTCGTAAAAGCTCAAAAAACAAAGAAAATGTCATGCTGAACTTGGTTCAGCATCTCAAAAGTTCTTTTATTCCTTTGGGAGAAGCACCTTCCATCCCATCCCTGCCTACCACAGGCAGGCACAGGAGGGGGTTTTTAGGTGCGGGCTTTGAATAAATAATTTTTGGGGTTGTTGTGATGTCAAAAAGTCTAATTAACATTTTCTTCATTTTGATACTCTTCCTCTCTTTCCCATTTATTGCCTTTTCAGAGGAAATCTATGAATTTGAAAGGATGTGGCCTGTATTAGAACAACCGTGGTATTTCAATACCCCTCTTGGCATAGCCCTGGATAGCAACGGTAACGTCTATGTCGCTGACAGAGGCAATGATCGCATCCAGAAATTTACATCGACCGGTCAGTTTATAACTAAATGGGGAAGTAGGGGGGGCAGAGACGCTCAATTTTTGGGCCCTGGGGGTATAGCTATCGACAACGATAGCAATGTCTATGTCGCTGACTCATTCAATCACCGCATCCAAAAATTTACGTCGAATGGGGAATTTGTGACTAACTTTGGAAGTTTTGGCAGCGGAGATGGAGAGTTTATGATTCCTTTCGGCGTGGCTATAGACAGCAGCGGCCATTTCTATGTCACCGACACATGGAATCACCGCATCCAGAAGTTTAAAAGCAATGGAGAATTTGTCGCCAAATGGGGAAGTGAAGGCAGTGGAGACGGGCAGTTTGATAAGCCACAAGGCATAGCCATAGATGGTAACGGCAATGTCTATGTCGCTGATACATATAATGACCGTATCCAGAAATTTACGTCGAATGGCCAGTTCATTGCCAAATGGGGAAGAAGTGGCAAAGGGATCGGTCAGTTTTCGGAGCCTGGGGGCATAGTTATAGACGGCAGTGGCAATGTCTATGTGGCTGACACATTCAATGACCGCATTCAGAAGTTTACATCCGATGGACAATTTATCATAAAGTGGGGAAGTTTTGGCAACGGAGACGGTCAATTTTTATTGCATGGGGGTATAGCTATAGACAGCAATAGCAATGTCTACGTCGCTGACACATACAATAACCGCATCCAGAAGTTCATGGCAGAAGGACGGTTCATTACTAAATGGGGAAGTGGGGGCAGCGGAGACGGTCGGTTTAATGAGCCTTCTGGGATAGCCATAGATGGTAGCGCTAACGTCTATGTCACCGATACTTGGAATGACCGTATCCAGAAATTTACGTCGAATGGCAAGTTCGTTGCTAAATGGGGAAGTAGCGGTCTCGGAGATGGAGAATTTGCACTTCCTTATGACATAGCCATAGACGGAAGTGGTAATATCTATATCGCTGACACATATAATACCCACATCCAGAAGTTTACGCCAAAAGGGGTATTCATTGCTAAATGGGGAAGTTTTGGCAGCGGAGATGGAGAATTTAAGACCCCTTCTGGCATAGACATAGAGGCGAGCGGTAATGTCTATGTTGCTGATACAGAAAATCACCGCATCCAGAAGTTTACTTCAAACGGCCAATTTCTGACCAAATGGGGAAGTGCGGGCGACGGAGACGGTCAGTTTAATAAGCCTGCGGACATAGCCGTTGGCAGCAACGGTAATGTCTATGTTGCTGACACAGAGAATCATCGCATCCAGAAGTTTACATCCGATGGGGAGTTTGTCAGCAAATGGGGGAGTAGGAGCAGTGCAGATGGGCAGTTTAACACCCCACAAGGTATAGCCGTTGATAGCAACGGCTACATCTATGTTGCTGACACATACAATCAGCGCACCCAGAAGTTTACATCCAATGGGGAGTTTGTCACCAAATGGGGAAGCCTTGGCAGCAACCCAGGTGAATTTTCTTTTCCAATGGGAATTGCAGTGAGTTTAGAGGGCAAGATTTATGTTTCTGATTCCGGTAACAATCGTATCCAGGTATTCAAGCAAGCATCCTCTGTTCCAAGTAATAAAGCCATAAAGGCTATCGTGGTAGCTGGGAGTGGTCCCTATAAGGGGAACAACCTCTGGGATGCAACCGAGATGAATGCGAACTTTGCCTTTCGTGTATTGACCTATCAGGGATACACCAATGACACGATTTATTATCTCTCTTCAGACAGGAATCTCGATCTTAACGGTGATGGCATCCCTGATGTGGATGGAGATGCAACGAATAGCAATCTTCAGAGTGCGATTACCCAGTGGGCAAAGGATGCTGAAAGCCTTGTGGTCTACCTGACAGGCCATGGAGGGGATGGGACATTTAGGATGTCAGAGACAGAGATCCTCAGAGCCGAAGACCTTGCTTTATGGTTGAATGAACTGCAGGAGACGATGCAGGGATTAGTTACTATCGTCTACGATGCCTGTGAATCAGGAAGCTTTGTATCGAAGCTTGTGCCCCCGTCAGGAAAGCAGAGAATCCTCATCGCCAGTACATCCCCTGGGGAACCTGCCTATTTTCTGAGCCAGGGGGCGCTGTCCTTTTCCTACCCCTTTTGGAGCCAGATCTTTGGGGGTGCAAAGATCTATGATGCCTATGTTGTGGGAAAGGACGTTATAGGGGTAGCGGTGGGTGCAGGGAAGTCCCAGAACCCGCAGATAGACGACAATGGCAATGGCATAGGCAATGAGAAAACAGATGGGGATGTGGCAAGGGATAAAAACATCGGCAAAGGGTTCATCATAGCTGGAGATATTCCCTCCATCAGCACCATCAGTCAGGATCAGGTACTGAATGGCCAGATCTCAGCGACCATCACAGTAGAGGTAGTGACAACAGGGAGAATAACGAGGGTGTGGGCCATTGTTCACAGCCCTGACTTTACTACCACGCCGGACAATCCAATCACAAATCTTCCCTCTTTTGACCTCACATGTATTGAACAAAACAAGCAATATGAGGGGACATATGATGGCTTTACGGTCACGGGGACGTACACAATCACGGTGTATGCGATGAATGAAAATATGATCATCTCCCTGCCAAAGACAACAAAGGTAGAGCAGATTCTGTATACTCTCACTGTATCTAAGTCAGGGACAGGGAATGGTACAGTAACCAGTAGTCCGGCAGGTATCAATTGCGGTTCTGATTGCAGTGAGACTTATGCAAAGGTTCAGAAAGTGAAACTAACGGCCAAGGCAGATGCGAACTCAACGTTTACTGGATGGTCGGATGGGGGTTGTTCGGGGACAAAGACATGCACGGTCACGGTGGATGCCGCAGTAACTGTGACAGCGAGTTTTGCATTGAAGACCCCTGATATTTCAGTCGCTCAAACTTCCATTGAATTTGGGGGCATAAAGGTAGGGAAGAAGGCAACGAAGACATTAAAGATTACGAACAATGGTACAGGAGATCTTGTAATAACGCTTTCAGGGTTAGAGGGTACAGGTTTTAGCATTCAGGGGAGCAGCAGTGTCACAATAAAACCCAAAAAGAGTTACAGTCTGAAGGTCCTATTTACGCCGAAATCGGTGGGATTAACGACTGGAACCTTGACGATAACATCCAATGATTCGGATACACCAACCATTGACATATCATTGAGCGGGACAGGCCAGTAATTTTGAGAGGGTTTTTTCTGTTTAATGGTAATATTGTCTGTATGCATCAACCACTGGCCTGGGAGAAGGGCAACGTTGAAGTGGTAAGTAGTAAAATATGAGGGCCTTTAATCTTGATATTTATTAAATACCCAAAGGCAAGGTCCGACCCTAATTGAAAAAAGATTAGATTAAGAAGGGAAAAGGAAATACTTTATTACGATTGCTTGGCCTCATGTCCACTGAGATGGTGGAATTTCTAATCGAAGACTCTGAAACGAAGGTTATTGGCGTGTATCTGGAAGGAATCGATCATACAGCGTTTGTGGATGAAGGTCGGGGAAGCGGGGGTAATACATGATTGGGCGTAAACATTTTTGGTTGTCGATCCTAACCTACTGTTTAATCGGGTTATCTACCTTTTTAATGCAGGCTGACCCAAAGATGATCTCGGGTGACGCCACGGAGAATCTTTCTCCTACCCTACTTGTCATGGAGAGCTATGCTGAACGATCCCATGATGGTGATTGGATAGTTACTGGTGCGGAAGCAATTGAGAACGATACGATTATCTTGAATGGTAACCTCATCATCGAACCAGGTGCCAGTCTCACATTAACAAACGTTACGTTGCTTTTCGAACAAAAACTCCAGGATATGTATCAAATTTTGGCAAAGCCATCGAGTAGCTTAGTCATCTCCAATAGCACAATCGCGGCATCACAAAGAGACTACCGCTTTGCATTCATTGTTCAAGGCGCTCATTTTATGCTTAAGCAGTCCAAACTCGAGGGATTGGGCCGCCCCTCTGGATACACTCCAGGTGGTGGATTGTTAATTAATAATACAAACACAACGATCTTGGAAGGCAATATAATTAATCATCATGAATCATATGGCGTTACCCTAAGCAACTCCACTAACGCTACTATAAGCAACAATACAATAACCTGTACCGGACCGGATGAGACATCACGGGGAATTACTCTTGATAATTCTCATAACAATACCATTACTTACAATCATCTTTACCGCCAGTGGGACCCTATCCACCTTCAATCCTCCTGGGATAATTATATCGCTCACAATGAGCTAACCCTAACAAGTCATAGCATAGGGATAAGCATTTGGTATGGTTCTGGAAACAACGTTATTGAATACAATAATATCTCAGTACATGAGGGCTATGATAATAATACTTGAACGGCCTTCAGGGCGGTCGGGACACCGCACCCCAATTTATTCATCGGCAATACAATCGTTGGCATATCAGAAGCAGGACTAATAAGCTATTCATCGAATATAATCATCGCCAATAACAAATGCTCAGGTCTAACAAATAAAAATATAGGCGCATTTCATCTTTACCGTTCTCATGATATTCATTTGCTGAACAACGAGGTCGCATCCTCCACCAATGGAATCATGCTGATCTCTTCATCGAACAACCAAATAAGAGGAAACCGCATTCTTGGTGCCTCTTATGGAATAGCGCTTTTCAACTCTTCCGTAAACACGATTGATAGCAATAATTTCTCTGAAAATGACGATAACGCTGTTCTGATGGATTCGAACGACAACGTGATTCAGCATAATAACTTCTTGCAGAAGCAACGTCAGGCCTATGACAATGGTGCAAATTCATGGGAAGCGAACTATTGGAATGACTATTCGGGTGTAGATAATAATGGAGATGGGTTTGGCGACTCCCCCTATTCCATTTCTGGGACAACCACAACTGCGGATGCCACTCCAAAGATGACGCCATATTCAGAACAGTCTGTACCAGTACCTTCGCTTGTTCCCACCGAATTCCGGGAAACCCCTTGGCAAGGACAGTGGATAGTAGAGGACACAGTCTGGGAGAATTGTAAGAAGCAGCTGAAAGGGGGTATTTTGATTGAAAACGGTGCAACGTTGACGATAAGAAACTGCATATTATCCGCTGCAGCATTGAATGAGGGCGTAGAAAACTTCATCGTTGTCAAATCTGGCGGTACTCTATACGTTTATAGAAGCACAATAAGTGGGGATAAATCCAACTCGTTCTTTACACTTCGTACTGAAAGGGGAGCTAACATAGTCATTCAGGACAGCAAGATCTATTATGCCGGTGATTGGGGTGGCAGTTCTGGCATTGAGCTTTTCGGGGATGGTGCTCTCATTGAAAATACTGAAATTGTTGGGAACTATTTCGGTATCGAGATTAGAGGCTCTTCTAATCATCGGCTTATGAATAACAAGATTTCAGATTGCGTAGACGGGATATTTGTCGAAGGACCCTCTCATGACAATATTATTGAAAACAACACGATCTCAGGATGTTTTTATTCCGGCATTTCCATAAACGATGCGACCAAGAACTAGGTTGTCAGCAATAGGATTGAAAATACTCTCCTTGGCCTGGGACTTCATGGAACAGAAAACCTTGTTCGTGGCAATCAAATACAGAATTCCTCTATGGGACTGGTAGCTTGGGACTCAGACAATGTGTTCTATCACAATAATTTTCTAGGTAATGGAACGTTCTCGCCCAGCTTTGGATGGGGGCAAGGACAGGCCTCAGATCCATCAGGCGGCAATAATTGGGATTATCAAGGGGAAGGAAACTTTTGGAGCGACTACACCGGAAACGATGCTGACGGGAATGGTATCGGTGATACACTCTATGTCGTTGCACCCAATGGGATAGACCACTATCCGCTAATGGCACCTCATGAGATTGTTTCTATACCTTCAACCCCTATTGGTCTTACCAATGGCACAACTGGTACATCCTATTCTTATTCCACAATTGGTTCGAACTCAAATCTTGGCCATTCAATAGAATACCAATTTGATTGGAAAGGTGATGGTTCAGATCTTTCTAACTGGGGTCCAGCTACCCAGTCTAAAACCTGGACAAATGGTGGTAATTATAATGTCAGGGTAAGGGCCAGATGCGCTACAGATGCCAGCATAGTATCAGGTTGGTCTTCAGGTTTTTCGGTCACGATAAATCCTCCCGAAACCGTCTCCCCACCTAATATGCCCAGTGGTCCAGCCAGCGGGAGGACAGGTGTAAGCTACAATTATTCAACCGGGGGTTCCTCCTCAAGTCTTGGTCACGCGGTGGAATACCAATTCGACTGGAAGGGGGATGGTTCTGAACTTTCTTCCTGGGGATCTGCTTCCCAATCCAAGACCTGGAATACCGCTGGTATGAATGGCGTCAGGGCAAGAGCCCGATGTTCCCAAGATGTTTCTGTTGTATCGAATTGGTCAGATGCTCTATATGTAAGCATAAGCATTCCTGATATTTTGGTGACTCCACTGGCTTATGACTTTGGAAATGTGGAGGTGAAAAAGAGCAAGACAGCTTCCTCCAAAGTTAAAAACAATGGTAAGGCTGACCTCTTGATATCAACATCGATTACAGGTACGGATGTATCTATGTTTACAATTACGAGTGGTGGCGGTGTGAGCAAGACAATCAAGCCGGGCAAGACCTTGACCATTAAGGTTTCATTCAAACCTACGTCAGCAGGGTCAAAGAGTTCTTCCTTAAGGATAACCTCCAATGATCCCGATACACCAACGATTGACATCCTATTGACTGGGACAGCACCCTTTTCTGAAAAGACCCCCGATATTTCAGTCGCTCAAACTACCCTTGACTTTGGTAGTGTGAAGGTAGGGAAGAAGGTAACGAAGACATTAAAGATTACAAATAATGGTACAGGAGATCTTGTGATAACGCTTTCCGGGTTAGAGGGGACAGATTTTAGCATTCAGGGGAGCAGTGGTGTCACCATCAAGGCCAAAAAGAGTTATAGTCTGAAAGTCCTATTTACTCCGAAATCCGCAGGATTAGAGACAGCCAACTTGGAGCTGAGCTCGAATGATCCCGATACACCGACACTCGAGATCTCATTGAGTGGGACAGGTCAGTAGGGAGGCCAAAGGTCTAAGAAAGTACAACAATATCCAGTTGCAAAACCCAAGGCAGGGTCAGAAATGACTCTGCCTTTTTTATCTTTCAGCCTTCATTATGCTTGCCTTCATCCCTCTTCAATCCTCCGATGCTATTACAATTGAAGATTCATAGGCGAAGGTTTCAAATCGACCTTTTGACCGACATGATCTCGGAAAAAAAGGACTTCTTCCTGAAAGAGTGATTTTACATTTTTGGTCCACCATACAACCTTTCAAACAGTAATTGATAATTCTTGTTGAAGTTTTCATTCAAAATTAGTAGACTTTTA
>Ga0315291_10011008_pt1 | contig 11039 bp, 8 predicted proteins | sample YL17G12_20_MG_FD_203070 | JGI IMG/M metagenome (GOLD analysis project Ga0315291, IMG submission 203070) | Sediment microbial communities from Yellowstone Lake, YNP, Wyoming, USA - YL17G12_20 | ecosystem: Environmental > Aquatic > Freshwater > Lake > Sediment | place: USA: Wyoming | collected... | reverse complement strand
CCCCTCCCGTCGCCCTCCCCCCGAGTGGATATGCAGGGACGTGGTGTCACCGTGACGGGCAGGGTGGGCAGGGTTCGGGGAAAAGACAGTGTCTTCTCCCTCTCCTCCCGTACTGTCCCGGTCGGCGTTTCCACCGTCCCAACCTCGCCGGAACCACGCCACAATATATAAATTCATCCCGCGCGTTCTCTTATACCTCAGCGCAGGGTATCTGTATCCTGAGAAATGTACACAATGAGGGTATCCCATGGGACAGGGAAAATTTGCAGCGAGAAAACTGAGTCGTGATTCCAAGAAGTTCAGGTGGAGCAACAAGCACTATGCGCGCCGCATGCTGCGCCTGGACGAGAAAGCCGACCCCCTCGAGGGCTCACCGCAGGCCCGGGGGATCGTGCTGGAGAAGATCGGGATCGAAGCCAAGCAGCCCAACTCCGCCATCCGGAAGGCGGTGCGGGTCCAGCTGATCAAGAACGGCAGGCAGGTCACGGCCTTTGCCGCGGGCGACGGGGCCATCAACTTCATCGACGAGCACGACGAGGTAGAGATCGAGGGCATCGGAGGCCGGATGGGGCGGTCCATGGGCGACATCCCCGGGGTCCGGTTCGTGGTGACCAAGGTGAACAATGTCTCCCTCCACGAGATGGTCATCGGCAGGAAGGAGAAACCGCGCAGGTGAGGGGCATGGTGGACGAGGAGACCGGGGCAAAGCCCGAGAAGCCCGTGAAGGTGGAACCGGTGGAGAAGCCGGAGAAGCCTGCCCGGAAGCCGAAGCCCGAGAAGCAGGTGAAGGCAGAGGGGACAGAGAAACCGGAGAAGCCTGCCCGGAAGCCCAAGGCAACGAAAGGCGAGGCGGCAGGGAAGGCGGAGAAGCCAGGAAAGGCCGAGAAGGCTGCCGAGAAGATGCTGGAGAAGGTCATCGCGGAGGCGGCGGTGAAGGGGGAGGCGCCCGCGGGGGCCCCGGCAAAGGAAGAGGGCGAGAAGACCCCCCGGCTCCTCTTCAACCGGTGGGACCTGAACGAGGTGGAGGTGACGGACCCCGGCATAAAAAGGTACATCAACCTCCAGTCCATGATCGTGCCCCACTCCAGCGGGCGGCTCTCCACCCAGCAGTTTGCGAAGAGCGAGATGCTGATCGTGGAGCGGCTGATCAACCGGCTGATGCAGAACGAGATGAACACGGGGAAGAAGCACATGGCGATCCGGATCACCCGCGAGGCGTTCGAGATCATCAACCGGAAGACCAAGAAGAACCCTGTCCAGGTCCTCGTGGATGCCGTCGCCCAGGCCGGGCCCCGGGAGGAGACCGTCCGGCTGAAGTACGGCGGCATCAATGTCCCCAAGTCCGTGGATACCGCTCCCCTGCGGCGGGTGAACACAGCCCTCATGTTCATCTGCAACGGCGTGTACGCGGCAACGCACAAGAACAGGAAGTATGTCTCCGACTGCCTGGCCGACGAGCTGATCGCGGCGGCGAAGGGCGACACCAAGTGCTACTCAGTGAGCAAGAAGGAAGAGCGGGAACGCGTGGCAAAGGCGTCCCGGTAATCCTGACAACTCTTTTTCCGGTGAAACGATGGCTCGAGGCGCAAAAATTGTAGAACGGGTTGCCCCGCTGATGGACAAGCCCGTTCGGATCCGCAACATCGGGATCGTGGCGCACATTGACCACGGCAAGACCACCCTCTCGGACAGCCTGCTGGCAGGTGCCGGGATGATCTCGGAGGAGCTGGCAGGGAAGCAGCTCTTCATGGACTCGGACGAGGAGGAGCAGGCCCGGGGCATCACGATCGATGCCTCCAACGTCTCCATGGTCCACGAGTACGAGGGCCAGGAGTACCTGATCAACATGATCGACACCCCCGGCCACGTGGACTTCGGGGGCGACGTCACCCGGGCCATGCGTGCCGTGGACGGTGCGGTCGTTCTCGTGGATGCGGTCGAGGGGCCGATGCCCCAGACCGAGACGGTGCTCCGGCAGGCCCTGAAGGAGGGCGTCCGCCCCATCCTTTTCATCAACAAGGTGGACCGGCTTATCAACGAGCTGAAGGTGGACGAGACCGAGATGCAGATCCGGCTCGGCAAGGTGATCGACAAGATCAACAAGCTGATCAAGGGCATGAACGAGGAGATGTACAACCAGGGCTGGAAGCTGGACGCCATGAACGGCTCGGTCGCCTTCGGCTCGGCGCTGTACAAGTGGGCGGTCTCGGTGCCTTTCATGAAGACGAGCAATGTCTCCTTTACGGACGTGTACGAGAAGTGCAAGAACAATGACCAGAAGTGGCTCGGCAAGCAGTCGCCCCTCTGCGCCGTGATCCTGGACATGGTGGTCCGGCACCTCCCCAACCCCATCGAGGCCCAGAACCGGCGGATCAAAGTGATCTGGCACGGTGACAAGGCCAGCACCGAGGGCAAGGCCATGCTGACCTGCGATCCCGCGGGGCCCGTGGCCCTGATGGTCACGGACATCTCCTTTGACCCCCACGCCGGCGAGGTGGCGACCGGCCGGCTCTTCTCCGGAACATTGCACCGGGGTCTTGAGCTCTTCGTGATGGGCACGGCCAAGAAGGGCAACCGGCTCCAATCGGTCGGGGTCTTTATGGGACCCGAGCGGATCGAGGTGGAGCAGCTCCTGGCAGGGAACATCGCGGCCGTCACCGGCCTGAGGGACGCCATTGTCGGGTCCACCGTCACGAACCTGATGGACATGACCCCCTTCGAGTCCATCAAGCACTACAGCGAGCCGGTGATGACGGTTGCCGTAGAGGCCAAGAACATGAAGGACCTCCCGAAGCTCGTCGAGGTGCTCCGGCAGGTGGGCAAGGAGGACCCCACGGTCAAGGTTACCATCGACGAGGAGACCGGCGAGCACCTGATCAGCGGCATGGGGGAGCTGCACCTGGAGATCATCACCTACCGGATCAAGCGGGACAAGGGCGTGGAGATCGTCACCTCCGAGCCCATCGTCGTGTACCGGGAGACCGTGACCGGGGTTGCGGGCCCCGTGGAGGGGAAGTCCCCGAACCGGCACAACCGGTTCTACCTGGTGCTGTCACCCCTGGATCCGGTGATTGCCAGTCTGATCCGGAACGGCGAGATCTCCATGAACATGCCCGAGGTGGAGCGCCGGGCCGTCCTGATGAAGGCCGGCCTCACGAAGGATGAGGCCAAGGGCCTCAAGGACATCCAGGGCACCTGCATCTTCCTTGACATGACAAAGGGCGTCCAGTACCTGAACGAGACCATGGAGCTGGTGCTGGAGGCGTTCCACGAGGCCATCGCGGGCGGTCCGCTCGCCGACGAACCGGTCCAGAACCTGATGGTGAAACTCGTGGATGTCAAGCTCCACGAGGACACGATCCACCGCGGGCCCGGCCAGGTGATCCCCGCGGTCCGTGCCGCGGTGAAGGCCGGCATGCTTCTCGCCGGTGACGCCCTGATGGAGCCCTACCAGAAGATCCAGATCAACGTCCCTGCCGACCAGATGGGCAACGCCACCTCCCAGATCCAGGGGCGGCGCGGCCAGGTCTTTGACATCCAGTCCGAGGGCGACTCCATTGCCGTCATCGGGAAAGCGCCCGTTGCCGAGCTCTTCGGGTTTGCGAGCGAGCTCCGCTCCGCCACCGAAGGAAGGGCCATGTGGTCCACCGAGTTTGCGGGCTTCGAGGTGGTCCCGTCCAACCTCGTGAAAGATGTGGTGCTGGCCATCCGGAAGCGCAAGGGCCTGAAGCTGGAGATGCCCCGGCCCTCGGATTACATCGACGGGGTCTAGGGCACCCCATCCCTCTCACTCTTTTTCAGGTTCTCCTTCCGGAGCCACCGTTCTTTGAAGCAACCGAATCTCCCGTGGCGATGTTAAGGTAACTTTTTTAGTGAACGATAGTTATTAAAATACAATCGATTAGAAAATTTTTGAAAACCTGCGAGATAACAATAAATGAGGGGGGCCTGATTTTAAAATTCATTCTGATTCTTCGAATCGTATCCCTTTGAAAAATCAAATAAGAGGCGTTAATTAATTCCTTCGTTTTCCACCGGAATTAACTATAAATACAACCATATCAGAAAACAACCGTGGATTCATGTAGGGATCCTCAATTTCTTCCTTTCAGAAAGTGAAGCAAAGGAGAAGGTTGACCTATGAAACGATTGATTCTCGCAACCATGGCTGTTCTCCTGGTCACAGGGATACTCGGAACGGTATCCGCACAGGATACCTGTCCAACGATTCTCGATGGGGCCAAGACGACAGATCTTCTCGCAGGACAGAAGACAGATATCGGTGATGTCTCTGTCTGGAACGATGCCAATGACATCTATGTGGTGTACAAAATCACCGCTACCGGCTGGTATCTGACCGAGACGCACCTGGACGTCCAGTGCGATTGGACGAAGATTCCCCAGGCACCGAAGATAAAAAATCCCATACCAGGGAAATTCGCGTACGGGGAGTCTTTCGCTGTCACCGATCACCAGACCGAGTGGTGCGAGGAGATTCCCATGCCCGATTGCGACGACCCGTGCAAACTCGCAATTGCTGCCCACGCGGCAGTCGTCCATGTGATACCAGGGTGCATGGACGTTTCGAGCGATGCCACTACCCAGGTGACGAAAGGGAATGAACCAAGTGCCACCTATCCCAAGAATTCTGTCACTGTGACCGGTCCCTGGGACAGTATGGGATTGTACTTCCCCCCCTCAGTTCCATTCACGTTCCCTGTCGCAGCGAACTGGATCTGGGAGACATCCCCGGTCGTTGACCCCATCAACGGGAACATCGTTGAATTCGCGAAGACCTTTACCATTCCAGGCCTTCCAACATCCGGTTCGATCTACATCACTGCGGACAACGGATATGAGTTAAAGGTGAACGGTCAGTTTGTCGGAAAAGCCCAGCTCGCCGATTCCTACAGGACGGATCCCCTGAAAAATAACATTGTCTGGTGGTATGATACCTATCCTCCAGACCCAGCGAGTACAGGTGGAGCAGGTCCGTACGGGTGGCAGACCGTCGAAAAGTGGGACATCTCCAGCACGCTGAAGACTGGAGTAAATACCCTGGAAATCACCGGCGTCAATGAGTACCAGAATACCGATGAGTATCCCGGGTCTATTGGCACCGCGGAAAGCAATCCCGCCGGCTTGAAGTTCTCTGCACAGGGGCTTTGCTACGATGTCGTAGATAAGCAGGAGACTGCCTGGGGAGACGGCACATGGTTCACGCCCAAGGGAAACTGGGGGATGTGGTTCTCCATTCCGACGTGTGTTGATTAGTGCCCCACCGCAATGAGTATGGCCCACTCAGTATCGGGCTGTACCAATCCAATTTTTCTCAATTTCTGTTGTGGCATCTTACAATCGGAAAAAGTTCTTCCGTAGTTTTTCCTTCTTATGATCTGATTTGATCTCAACTGCCGCGTCTTGCATGAGGCGTGCATCCCTTCCTCTCTTTTTTCTCGTGCCTGTTATCAAAAGAATTCTCTCTGGATGAAAGGATCCACCGGCCTGCTCTCGAGGGCAGGTTTTTCCAATAAAAGAGTGGGATGCACCCTTTGCACGTGCCCAATATTTCACCACCACTCAAGGGAAAAGGGCAAGAGGAGAATATCGTCATAGGGGAGGGCGACGGGAGGGGGCTCGCCCTCTCCCGACCCCACCCCCAATGACGATAGTATGGCCCAATGGTTGTTGGAAATAATTGTACGGATTACGGCCGGTTCTTCTGGGTATAGTACCCGTCATGGATCTTGTACTGGACGCCGTTTAACGTGACGGCGATGATGATCCGGTCCGTGCCGAGCGATCCCCGGAACACCACGTTGTCCCCCACCGACAGCTGGCCACCGGAGGGCCGGACCAGCTCCTTTGTCTCCGTGATGCCGTCCTCCCGGATCATCTGCACGGTCATCTTCTGCAAAAAGATCTGCCCCTTCCCGCCCCGGAAATCGACGGTGATGTCCGGTGTCACCGAGATCGGGTCCCGGGTCACCTGGTACTCGATGTCAAAGCCTGCCGGGGTCGTGACCACGGGGCCCGGTACAAGGGAGGTCCCGCCTCCCGGCCCTGCCCCACCGTCACCCGCCGGTCCGTTCCCCCCGGGGACCAGGGGAGTGGTGCAGGCGGCCGCGAGGGCAAGGAATACGGTGAAGAGGAGGATGGGAATAGCCTTTCTCACGTGCATACGCGACTCTTGGAAGTGAGCGGAGATAATCGTTCCGGCAGGGGACCGGAGAGCAGGCGGGAGAGCAGGAGAATGCCCCCTGCTCCACGCCCGGTGCCGCCCTTATCTCTGGAAGCTGGAATCTGGGGGAGGCATGGTATTGTTTAAATCATCCACGCCCAAACCATCTAACTCGCAAGAGAGAGAGGAACGAGTATCCATGGGAAAGAAAGAGACACCGAAGAAGAAGGCAACAACTCCCCCTCCCCCGCTCCTCGGAAACAGGGGGCTGATAGTCGGATTGGTCGTCATCGCCCTGATCGTCTCCACCGTCGGATATATTTTTGCCACCAGCGGGGGTGGGGTCTCCGTAGTATCCCCCCAGGAGTGCGGAACGAACGCGATTTCGTACATGAATGCCAACATCGCCCAGGCGAATTCGACCGCCACGCTCGTCTCGGTGACCGAGAAGAACGGGGTGTATCAGATCGCAGCGCGGTACCAGGGGCGCAATATCTCCATATACACGACAAAGGACTGCAACCTCCTGTTCACCAGCTCTTATAACATGAAGGGGGCGGCTACCACCACGACCCCCACCCCATCGCCCACACCTACTGTGCCTCCTGAGCCGGTGAAATCAGCCCGACCGTCAACCGAGCTTTTCGTCATGTCATTCTGCCCGTTCGGGGTCCAGGCCGAGAACGTGATGGAGCCGGTCGTTGGCCTCCTCGGAACAAAGTCGGACATCACAGTCCGCTACATCGCAACCGTCCAGGGAACAACCGTTGACTCTGTCAAGTCCCTCCACGGCCTGACCGAGGCGAAGGAGGACCTGCGCCAGCTCTGCGTAGCGAAGTATTATCCCGCGAAGTTATGGCCATACCTGATGGATATCAATGCGAACTGTTATCCCATCAGGCAGAACGTGACATCCCTCGACGCCTGCAGTGTCAATGCCACGCGGAAGCTGGGGATTGACAACCAGAAGATCGAGACCTGTGCGGGTGGCAGCGAGGGGCTCGCATTGCTCACAGCCGACGAAGCGATCACCACAACATACAAAGTTACCGGATCGCCGACGCTCCTCATCAACGGGCAGAAGTACACCGGCCAGAGGACACCGGAAGCCTACAAGCAGGGCATCTGCGCCCATTTCCAGACCCCGCCTGCGGAATGCAGCGTGAATCTCTCTGCCCAGGTCGCGGCTTCCTCGGGAAGCTGCTGAGACCTCTTATTCTTTTTTACGGAACTGATGAAGTTCACATCATCCCAGTGGCCTGCGAAAGGACAGTATCCCCCATGATCGGTGTGGGAGCGCCCTCATTCTCTCCCCGGTAGACGTGATTTGTTCCCTGCTCCGACGGAAAAATCAATCACCGGAGTTTCATCGAACCTGAGGTGATAGGAATCCGGTGTAAGAGCAGGTTAACAGCCACAGGAGCCGCCCACTGTCCGGGAATGGAGAAAAGGGAATAAGGAGGTTTCGTTTCCGCTGGATTGCCTGAGTCCCTTCACCCTCACTTCACCCTGACGTAATTGGTCTTCACTAGTGTGCTGGTTCCACCGGAGTTCCGGACCGTCAGCTTCACCGTGTACCGCCCGTTTTTGGTATAATCGTGGGAGGGGTTCTTGTCGGGGAGGTGGTCCCGTCCCCGAATTCCCTGATCCCGGACGTGGGGCTGCCTGTCGAGGTGTCGGTGAACTGGACCTTCAGGGTGGCCTTTCCGCTCACCGGGGTCCAGCTTCAGGAGCGATCGGTTGGCCTGCTCCACCTTCCGCTCGATGAGCCTGACGTATTAGTCGTAGTCCAGCACCTGTTCCATCCTCTGCGACTCGTAGATCCGCACCATGTTGGGCAGGACCTCGTGACAGATCGTCTCGATCAGCTGCCGGTGGGGATTCTCCGGGGAAGTCATCTTCTTAATAATTGGATTCTCGTCGTATATAAAAATTTCAAGGGGAGGCCTTACGTTCCCTGGGAACAGTATCTCCTCCCTCAATTCTCTTCGGAATAACGAGGGGAATTCCGATCCCGCACCTTTCGTTTGAAGTTCAGCTCATCATTTGAAAATGGGGGGATCCCCCGGGAGGGGGTATTCAACAATTCGTCACTCTGGGCAGTGGGGTGGCCATCCCGCGGTGCCACCGTTGTTGTACCTATCGAGCAGGGATGCCAAATTGGTGACCTGGGCCTTCTTGTTGCTGGGAATCTGACCCGGTCCATACGTGGTGAAGATGCCTTCCGCTGTGCTGAGGGCATCCGTTACAGTCTTCGGCGCAAAGGCTCCCTTCAGGATATTGAGCCTGGCTGCCATGTACTGGTAGGCCAGCTGGTAGTAGGGATCGCCTTTGACCGGCGTGTTGAAGACAGTAATCCAGGTCTGTTTGTTCTTTGGTGAGAAGAAGACCGTGTCAGGTCCTTTCCCACCACCAATCAGGTTCCAGGTTGGATCAGCCGGCTTTGCGGGTCCGTACTTCGAGTGCGTCTTCCAGTAGCCCTGGGTCAGGGTGCAGCCGAGGCAGGGGACATGGACCGTGATGCGCCAAGTAGAGCTCTTCTGTGTTTTGGTATCATCGGTCGTATAGGTCGCGGTGTTAACGACGGGGTAATCCTTGCATATATTATAAGGTCCGAGGTAGATATCACCGCTATTGAAGGTCTTCGCGACCTCGCAGGTGCTACCACCCAGACTGGGATAAAGGGAGTCCGTTACCGTCACGCAATCGTCGACGTTGCTGGCCTGGAAAGTCACAGGTTTGGATCTCAATTCTTCAGCTCCAATCAGATGGACTGTTAGGGTATTGGTGTCGTACTGAGTATTGGATAGATCGGCATGGTAGGGGCAGGTTAGTGTATCATCCGGCTGCATAATGATGTCGAAAGTAACCAGCTCTCCATTCAGGCTGCACTGTTCTACCGTTGCTGAAATAGAGTTCTGGTTCGAATTAGTTGCTGTGGGTACGATCTGATCGGTGACACCGGTTACGGTCAACGGGATGGTCAGGCTATTTATAAATGTGATCACGCCATGAACGTTAACGGCCTCACTGGAATGGGGAGTGACGGTTACTTCGTACTTCACCTTATACGTTTCAGTCGGTGAGAGTGTTATTTCGCGTGTGTTAGCAATCTCCGTCTTTACAATATCCCAGGTGTACGTTATTGTGTCAGACGTGGTTACAGACTTGTCCAGGTAGGCCGGAGGGAAATTAAAGTCGTCATTCGTGATATCACAGATGGCTGTCCCACCGTTACCGATCTCGATACCCGCGCAGTCAACCAATTTCTTGACATAAACGGAGACCTGATCTTCAGTGATCGTATATGTCCCTGCTGGGACCGTGAGGCGTTTCTCACCCTCAAGCGGATTGTTGGGATCCTCGATGAAGCAAATCGGGTTCCCGCTGTTCACCTTGAAGCAGAAGTCTCCGGCATGCAGGTATCCGCCGTTGTCGTTGACCACATGCTTCTTCACGATCAGGGTGGCCGGCTGGTCATTGTTGGTGATCTCGCAGGTGTCGTCCTGGCCGAAACCGAGAGTGATCTTGCCGTTGGTGCTCGACACATCGCCATAGCAGGTCCAGGTGCCCTTGGTGTAGCCGGTAACCGTGGACTCATCGAGGGTGTACTCGACATTGGCAGTGACATCCTTAGGACCCAGGGTCGCTTCGGTGTCATCGGCATTCGGGATGCCAGTGCCGCTGAAGCTCCCGGAAGTCCCGGTGGCCGAGAGTGTCCAAGTGGAGGCTCCGGTAGAACCGCCATAATTGTTTTTGACTTTCTTTACGAGGGTCAGGGTCGGGTGTTTGGTATCCGTGTAGGTACACGTCACCGTGTCGCCGGCCTTCAGCACGATCGAGGCGGTGGGTGAACCGCTCACATCGAATGTGCTCGTGCCACCTTCACTCACGGTACATGCCAGGTTTGTCAGGTCCCAGCCGGTGGGCACCGTCTCGGCCACCGTGTAGGTCCCCGGTACCAGTGCACCGCTGTCATACGGGGTTGTCGCGTCAGCCAGCGTGAAGTCCGGATCGTCACCGGAATCCCAGCTCGCCGCGAACCCGAACTCCTGGGTATCGCCGCCCGGTGACGTCACCTTGTCCACCCGGATGTGCCCGCGCTTGGTATCCGTGTAGGTACACGTCACCGTGTCGCCGGCCTTCAGCACGATCGAGGCGGTGGGTGAACCGCTCACATCGAATGTGCTCGTGCCACCTTCACTCACGGTACATGCCAGGTTTGTCAGGTCCCAGCCGGTGGGCACCGTCTCGGCCACCGTGTAGGTCCCCGGTACCAGTGCACCGCTGTCATACGGGGTTGTCGCGTCAGCCAGCGTGAAGTCCGGATCGTCACCGGAATCCCAGCTCGCCGCGAACCCGAACTCCTGGGTATCGCCGCCCGGTGACGTCACCTTGTCCACCCGGATGTGCCCGCGCTTGGTGTCCGTGTACGTGCAGGTGACGGATCCGCCAGCGCCCAGGGTGATGGTGAGCTTGCGGTTGTCCACAGAGGTCGAGGTCCCGGTCCCGGCTACCACGCAGGTAAGGCTGGTGAGGTCAAAGGCCGGGGCAGGGTCGGTCTCGGTCACCGAGTAGATCCCGGGCACCAGGGTCTGGTCATTGGACTCTCCATTCTTCAGGCTGAAGGGGTTGTAGCCGGTCCCGGTTGTTGTGAAGCTGAAGCTGGTGTCTGTGGGATCGGGCGATGGAATGGTCCTTTTAATGACGGTAATCTGTCCGCGCTTGGAGTTAGTGAAGGTGCAGGTGACAGAGCCGCCCGCTCCAAGGGTGATGGTGGCCTTGCGGTTGGCAAGGTCCGGAGTGACCGACGTCTCGGTGCCGGTCGGCGTGCAGACCAGGTTGCTGAGGTCAAAGC
>Ga0315291_10011007_pt1 | contig 11040 bp, 7 predicted proteins | sample YL17G12_20_MG_FD_203070 | JGI IMG/M metagenome (GOLD analysis project Ga0315291, IMG submission 203070) | Sediment microbial communities from Yellowstone Lake, YNP, Wyoming, USA - YL17G12_20 | ecosystem: Environmental > Aquatic > Freshwater > Lake > Sediment | place: USA: Wyoming | collected... | reverse complement strand
GCTCTCCAGTCGATGCTCCCGAGTCCTATCTCGAGATGCTCGTCCTGCTCACCTCTGTTGTCGTGAACGTGGACGTGTCCTATGAGAGAGCCGAAGTGCTCTGCCATCTTCTGGGCCGGTACTGTGGTGGTGTTCGCGTGACCGACGTCGAGAGTCACCCCGGCGCCGTCCAAACCCTTGACGAGATGCATCACTCCGGACGCCAGACTCCTGTCCGCGAAAGGGCTCCCCGAGGGCATGTTCTCGACGCAGATTCTGAGGCCCCTTGCCCTCGCCGATTCGTGAATGCGCACGAGCGATTCTTTCTCCAACGCCCTCACTCTCTCCCGTTCTTCCAGGCCGCCACGCGTGCCGCGGGTCGGATGTACCACGACGAGCGAAGCACCGATCATCGAACCCAGTTCGATGGATTCCAGCACGCCTCTCACGCTCTGTTCCCTAAGCGCGTCGTCCAGCGAGCCTATGTCAGACTTGCTGAACGGGCAGTGGACGGTGAACTCGGTTCCCAGGGACTTGCCCACGGACCTCAGGAAATCGCTGTTGACGTCCAGCGGATTGCTGTAAGGACTGTCGCAGACTACTTCGACCACCTCGAAGCTGGCCCTGGCACCGTCGAAAAACTGCTCAACCGTGCCCTTCATCAGAGTCGACGCTCCGTATTTCATTTCCTCCCCTTCTCTATGTCCAGTCTCCAGACGCTCGGGCGCGTCCTCTCGATCTCCGTGACTCTGTGACCCTCTTCAGTCAGAAATCTGGCCAGGTCGCTCGAGACCTGTTCGTCGCTGACGAGCACCTCGAGCACGCCGCCGTGCGGAAGCTCTTCCATCAGAAGCAAGCACCTAAGGAGCGCATAGGAAGAGGTATCTCCCTTCAGATTGAGGAACCGACCCTCCCGCATGGGCGGGCTCTTCCTCGGTCCGGTGCCGGCGCTTCCACGCCGCGCCTGCGTGGATCTGTCCGGCCGCGCCGGGCGACGACACGGCGCCGGCTCGCGGCCGGACGCCTTGCCGCCCGTGGCCTCGCGGCGTGTCTCACTTCCCGGTCTCTTCCGGTCCCTCTCTCGCTTCTTCAACTCCGTTTACCTCAGATCCGCCTTCAGCCCCGAGATACTTGTTCTTGAGGCGGACCAGCGTCCGGAGCGCCTCCATGGGCGTCATGCGGTCGGTGTCCAACCCCGCTAGCTCACCCAGCAGAAGACTCACGCGGTCCCGGAACAGCTCGAGCTGGCCGCTCGCCCGCTCCGGCGTCGCCTCTCGGGGCCCGACCGGCTCTTCGTTCTCTATCGCCAGCAGAACCTCTCTGGCCCGCTTCACCACGGTCTCCGGGAGGCCGGCCAGCCTCGCCACCTGGATGCCGTAGCTCCTGTCCGAGACGCCTTCCACCACCTTGTGCACAAAGACTATCCTGTCCCCCCACTCCTTGACCAGCACGTTCAGGTTCCTCACCCTGCCCAACTGTGATGCAAGGGACGTGAGCTCGTGATAGTGAGTCGCGAAGAGCGTGCGCGGGCCCAGCTCGTGCAGGTGCTCCAAGACGGCCCAGGCGATGCTCATTCCGTCGAACGTGCTCGTGCCTCGTCCGATCTCGTCAAGCACTACGAGGCTTCTGCGGGTGCAGTTGTTGAGTATGCTCGCGGTCTCGCTCATCTCGGCAAGAAACGTAGAACGTCCCCTGGCGATGTCGTCTGAGGCGCCGAGCCGGCAGAAAATCCGGTCCACTATTCCCACGTCCGCAGACGCCGCGGGCACAAAACTGCCCGCCTGCGCAAGGATCACGGCCAGTGCCACCTGCCTCGTGTACGTGGATTTGCCGGCCATGTTGGGGCCCGTAATGACCATCACCTGCCGCTGGTCGCAATCCATGTCCAAGTCATTCGGCACGAAGCCCTCTGTTTCCAGCATGGCCTCGACCACGGGATGCCGGGAATCCGAAAGCAGGATGCCGGTGCCCTGGCTGATCACAGGTCTCACGTACTTCCTCTCCAGAGCTGCGCGGGCCAGGGAGAGGAGAAAATCGGCCTGCGCCATCGCCGAAGCCGCCTCCAGGACGACGCACGATTCAGCCGTGACTCTGTCCTGGATCTCCGCCAGCAGCCTGAGCTCTATCCCCAGCTCGCGTTCCTCGCCGCCGAGCACGACGTTTTCCTTTTCCTTGAGCTCGGCTGTTATGAACCGCTCAGCGTTCACCAGAGTCTGTCTTCGTATGTAATCAGAGGGCACGCGGGCCAGATTCAGTTTCGTGACCTCGATGTAGTACCCGAACACCTTGTTGAAGCCGACCCTCAGGGAAGTGATCCCCGTGCGTTCCCGCTCCGCGGCTTGCAGAGACTTGATCCAATCCCTGGCCTCCTGGGAAGCGGCCCTGAGCACATCAAGTTCGTCGTTGAAGCCGCGTTTTATAAAGCCGGGAGCTCTCGTCAGCACAGGAGCGTCCTCTACGAGGGCACCTTCTATCAGATCAGCCAGCTCGCGTGTCTCCCCGATCCCTCCGGCCAGAGTGCCGAGCAATCCGCACGCGGCCCCGGACAGGACCGCCTTCACATCCGGAATCCGTCTGAGTGACCTGCCGAGGGAGACGATTTCACGAGGACCGCCCTTGCGGTTGGCTATCCTGCTGGCGAGTCTTTCCACGTCGGAGATCCCGCGCAGAGTCTCTCCAAGCCTCTCCCTCAGCCTCACGTCCTGGCAGAGCTCTGCTATTGCCTCGTGCCGCAGACGGATCGAATCGGCGTCTGTCAGTGGCCTCAGAATGGCCATCCTGAGAAACCTCGCGCCTGCGGCGGTCTCAGTCCGTCTTATCGTTCCAAGGAGCGAACCTTCCTCTGTGCCGTTGCGCAGGGAGCGCACCAGCTCCAGATTCCGGATCGTGGTGTCGTCCATCAGCAGGAACTCGGATTGCCTGTAACTGGTGAGTTTGAATATGTGCCTGAGGCCGTTGCCTTTGAGCTCTTTGAGGTATCCTAGAAGCGCGCCAGCGGCCACGACGGAGAGTTCGTCGCTGCCGAAGCCGAAGTGCTCCAAGGAGGCGGACCCGAAATGAGCAGTCAGATTCGAGAGAGTCGCGTGGGGCGAGAAGTGCCACGCTTCCCTCACAGTGAGCTTGGGGCCGGAGCGCAGTCTCTTCCTGTCCTCCAGGCGAAGCGGGAAGTCCGAGCCCTCCGGCACGATGATCTCCGCGGGTGATAGTCTCTCGACCTCGCCTACGAGCTCGGATGCATTTATCACGCCCGCCGCGAACTCGCCAGTGGATATGTCCGCCATGGCGATGCCGCATGGGTCGTTTCCGGCAACTGCCAACAAGTAGTTGTTCTTTCCCGCGTCCAGGAGCCCCTCCGAGAGCACGGTCCCGGGCGTAATGACTTCCACCACCTCGCGAGCAACCAGTTTCTTTCGCCGATCCGGCGCTTCAGTCTGATCGCACACGGCCACACTGTAGCCGCTCTCTATCAGACGGGATATGTAGCGTTCTGCGCTGTGCCAGGGGATTCCGGCGAGGGGCACCCGACCTTGAGCGTCCTTGTCACGGGCCGTCAGGGTGAGACCCAGCACCCGGGAGGCGGTCATCGCGTCCTCGTAGAACATCTCGTAGAAGTCGCCCATCCGGAACAGCAGGATCGAGTCCCGGTGCTTCTCCTTTATTCGGGAGTACTGCCTCATCATGGGCGTCTGTCTGGTCATAGCGTCCACCCTGTCGCCGACGGCCGCCGATCAAAGCGTGCCGGGGCCGGCGTTCTTGTCGTGTCCTGCCTTGGCACGCCTCGCCTCGCCCGGGCGACTTCTGTGATCCGCGCCCGACGAGCTCGTGTCTGAGCCGGCTCTACCTCGCGGCCACGCTGCAAGATAGGCCCAGGCGTGCGGACAGCTCCTTGCTCTTTTGCTGGGCGGATTCCTTGGTGGGGAATTCCCCGAGGTACACTATGAAGAGAATCCTGCCACCCCGCTCCTCTTTCACCACGCTCAGGCCGGTGATTCCCTTCTCCGTGAGGGTGGCCACGAGTTTCCTGGCGTTCGCTTCCTGACTGAAGGCTCCGGCCTGAATCGTGTAGCCGCTCGCGGTGGCCTTCTGAGCCCCGGCAGGAGCCGGGCTCTTCAGCTTGTTTCTTACGGCGGTGGCTTCGAAGCTGGAGGGAAACTCTCTAGCAAGCCTCGAAAAGGCCTGCCTGGCTTCCGTCTCTCTCTTCAGTTTCTCGAAGCAGAGGCCGGCGCCGTGAAGCGCCGCCGGCAGCCAGTCGCTGCCGGCGGACCTGCTCGTGAGCCTGGTGTATTCCGAGAGCGCTGACGTGTAGTCTCCTTCCTGACGGAGGCAGTCCGCCACGGCCAGGGAGGCCGCGTCGGAAAGCCCGGTCCCCGCGTCGTCCGCCTTCACTGATTCGAGTTCTCTTCTGGATTGGGTGAAATCCCCGGACCCCATCCGCGCCAGCCCGAGCCAGTACCGCGCCTTCACCTCTTCCCGCCTCGGGGCCTTCAGGTCAATAGCGCGCGTGAAGTGCCGGGACGCCTGTGCGTAGGTGCCGAGCGCATAGCTGTGGAGGCCGAGCTCCATCTCCGCGCGCCACTCCAGCGGATGGCCCCTGTACTCAGAGACAAACCTCTGAAGCCGGACCATCGCCCCTTCGCCGTCGGGCATGCACAGGGCCTCTACCAGCAGCGCCTCCCCCTTCTCTCTCTTGCTCTCCGCCTTCGAGAAGACTCGAGTGGCCAGGGCGTTCGCCTCTCCGCGCTGGCCTTTGTGAAGCAGTTCCCAGGCCATCGCCATCTCGGAGTCAGCCCGTGCCGGCTGCGCCGCCAGCGCCGAAACCAGAGCGAACAGCAGTATCCAGTGAACCCTTGCCTTTCTCACTCATGCTCCAGTGCTTGAATATTGCAGAAACGTCTCCCAGGACTGGCACTTGGGGCATCGCCAGAGCACGTCCGCCGAACGGTAGCCGCACTTGGAGCAGGCGTAGTCTTCTGTCCTGGGTCCGATCACTTCCAGCAGCTTCTTCATCTCTTCGATGGCCTCGTCAGTCTGGCCCGCCTCGTAGAGAAAAGCTATCAGGTGCTGCCTCGCGAGCGCGGAGGCGGGGTCGTAGGAAAGTGCCTCTCGCAGAACCCTCGTGGCCTCCTTGAGATCGCCTCTCTTCTGATGCAGGCACGCAAGCTCGACCAGCGTCCTCACGTTCTTGGGACTCTCCTTCAGCACCGCCTCGTAGACCGCCACGATGTCGCTCAGATTGCCCCGTTCGAAGTATGCCTTCTCCAGTCTCCCGAAAACGATGTGAGCGACCTTGGGGAACCTGGACGCGATGAGCTCCCAGAGGCTGATGGCTCTACGCAGATTTCTTTCTTCGAAATATATGTCTCCCAGATAGAGGAGCGCCGGTATACACTCGCTGTCCAGTCTGAGGGCGTCGTTGAAGTACCTCCGCGCCTCCTTGGGCTTGCCGCGCTTCATGAGATCGTAGCCGATCTGGCTCTTGTACAGCGCCAGGAAGGGACGACCCCTCTTCCCCTCCAACCTGGCCAGTTCCTCCTGCATCTCGTATGCCTTGTCCCACTCTCTTTGTATCTCGTAAACCCGCACCATCAGCTTCAGGGGAAAGGTGCTGTGTTTGTTCATCGCCCTGATCTTCTGGCCGCACTGAAGCGCCTCCCCGTACTTCCCGCAGGCCACGTAATCCTCGGCCAGGCCCCTGTAAAGCGACTCCAGCACCGCCTGGTCCGAAATCGACCTTACTGTCAGCCCGCGGTGTATGCGGAGTGCCTTTTCGACTTCGCCCCGCTTCCGCAGGAGGTCCCCCAGCCGGATGTAAGCGTCCACGTTCTGCGCGTCGTCGCGTATCGCTTCCTTGAGGTTCCGCATCGCCCCTTCCTCGTCGCCTTCCAGGAGAAGGTTGAGGGCCCGCGCGTACGAAGAATCGTTCGAGGGCGCCGGAGAAGCCCTCGGCCTCCTCACGCGCCAGAAAAGGTATCCGGCCACGACCAGAGACAGCAGTATTACTGTGAGAAGAGCGTTTGAGTGCATTTGGGCTCTCCCGTTGTCTTCGACCCGTCCTTGCCCGAGACCCGCCTAGTCTCGCTCCGGCTTCACGCTCACTTCGTCGAGCGCCAGATTCCTCAGCGCGTTCAGCTCTTCGAGCAGTTTCTTGTTCTCCTTTTTCAGCCGCGAAGCGTCCCTCCGGACCCTGATGTCGTGCCCGACCGAGAGGAAGAACCACACGAGCATTCCCACCACGAACGCTCCGAAAAGCGCGAATATGAGATGCACTTCGTACGTGTAGCTTTCCTTAGGGAAGAAGAACGCGATCTCGACGGACCTGTCGTTGTTGAGAAGCGCGAAACCCAGCACGACGACGAACACTGCGAGCAGGAAGAACATCCTAACGAACCACAAATCTATCACCTCCTGGGTGGATCAGCTGGTCACCAGGTGCCCTGAAAGTGAAACACCTTTCGACGAATCTATCTTGACGGAGACGAACTTGCCAGTCATTTCGCTGCGGCCCTCGAAGAGCACTGTCCGGTTGCACCTGGTCCTGCCGGTCAGACGGGCGAGGCCGTCCTTGACCTTCGTGCCCTCCACCAGAACCTCCATCTCTCTTCCCACAAGTCTCGCGCTCCTGGCGGACGCGACGCGACGCTCGAGCTCTATCAACCTCGCCAGCCGCCTCTCTTTCTCGATCCCGGGCACGTCGTCTGCGAGGCGCGCGGCCTCTGTGCCAGGTCTGGGCGAGAACTTGAACATGAAGGCCGAGTCGAACTGTGTCTCTTCGACGAAAGAACAGGTCTCCTCGTATTCTTCCACGCTCTCTCCCGGGAAACCCACGATTACGTCGGTAGTAATGCTCACGTCGGGCATCGAGTTCCTGGCGCCGGCCACTATTGCCCTGTAGTGCTCCTTCGTGTAGCCCCTGTTCATTCTCTCCAGTATCCTGTTCGAACCGGATTGCAGAGGAAGATGGATGTGTTCGCACACGTTCTTGCCGCGCGCCATCACGGCGATCACGGAATCGCTCATGTCCCGGGGATGAGAAGTCGTGAATCTCACTCTGGATTGCGGCGCTCGCTCCGCAATCCTACTGAGTAGCAGAGAAAAATCTGTGCGGCCACAGTAATATGCGTTCACGTTCTGGCCGATGAGGGTTATGTCCTTGACCCCGCCACGCGAGAGTGCCAGCACTTCCGCCTCCACTTCCTCGGGGGACCGGCTCACCGCGGGGCCTCTAACTGCCGGGACTATGCAGTAGCTGCAACTGTTGCTGCAACCCTTCATGATGCTGACGAAGCCCCTCAAGCCCCAACCCCGGAAACTCCCGGAGGCCTGGAAGCGGAAGCTCTCCTCCCGCGTCGTGTCCAGAAACTTCGCCCCGTTCCTCTGCGCCGCCTCGAAGTAGCCCGTGAGCTTGGAATACGAATCCGGTCCCAGGACCAGGTGCACTCCGTGGTTCTTAAACAGCTCCGAGCCCATCCTCTGCGCCATGCAGCCACAGACTGCAAGCACCGCCTTCCTGCGCCTTGCTTTGAGCGCGAGCTCGTTTATCCTCGCAATGGCGCGCCTCTCGGCGTGTTCCCTGACGCTGCAGGTGTTGACGATGATGAAGTCTGCCTCCTCCGGCCGCTCGGCTCGCAAGAACGACGCGTTCAAGAGCGTCTCCTCGATTGTTCTCGAGTCGTAGACGTTCATCTGGCATCCGTATGTCTCAACGTAATATTTCATTCCTGAGCATCTCGATTCAGTCTGGCCACCCGAAATCAACCTGCCCGTCTCTCCCTGCTGCACCCGACACACAGGCTCAGGCCGTAGGGAGTCCACCACGCCTCCTAGCAGGCTTCCCCCACAAGTCCGCCGTCTCCGTACGCCCCAATCCTCACTCTCACAACTTCGCCCGCCGCTCTACCCCTGCTCTTCAGCCCCACTCTGAGATAGTTGCCTGTCGTGGCCTTCCAGAGATCCTCCGCCACCTGTTCCTCGAGTATGGCCGTCTCCACCGAGCCTGCCTGCGACAGCGCGAACTCTCGCTTCTTCCTCGCACCCAGCTCGATGAGCGCCCTGGCCCTGGCCTTCTTCACTGTCCCCGGGACCTGGTCCCTCATCCAGAACGCCGCCGTGCCGGGTCTCCTCGAGTAAGGGAAAACGTGAAGGTACGCCAGGGGCAGGCTCTCGACGAGCTCGTACGTCCTGGCAAAGTGCGCGTCGCTTTCCCCGGGGAAACCCACTATGACGTCGGAGCCCACGCAGGCGTGAGGCAGTTTTCTTCTTATCGCGAGAATTCGCTCCGCGTATTCCCTGGCCGAGTAAGGTCTGGCCATGGCGCTCAGGACAGCGTCGTCACCGCTTTGCATGGGAACATGAAAATGAGCGCACACTCTCTCCCCGCAAAGAGCGGCGTCCAGCAATGATTCGGTGATCTCGCCCGGCTCGAGCGAGCTCAGGCGGATTCTGAAATCTCTTCTCACCCCTGCCAGGGCCCGCACCAGCCCGTCCAGAGACTGCCCGTTCTCCCCTTCGTTCCGGTAGCTGCCTATGCGTGCTCCGGTAAGCACGACCTCTCTGTAGCCGCTCTCACAAAGAGCGGTCACCTCCGTCAAGACCCGCTCCGGCCGCACGCTCCTGGCCTTGCCCCGGACCGAGGGGACCACGCAGTAAGTGCAGGACGCGTCGCAGCCGTCCTGTATTTTCACGAGGGCCCTGGCCCGGCGCTGGAACGCGGGGTCGCATCCGGCGAGACAGTGGTGTTCTTCCGGCGACGAGACTGCCGTGCGGGCGGCCTCTCCCCGCGCAAGTCCCTGAACAAGCAGAGGGAGCGAGGCCTTCTCGACGTTACCCGTCACGAGCCCCACTCCCTCGATACCCGCAATTTCGTACGGAGCGCGCTGCGAATAGCAGCCCGTCACAACCACGACCGGCCTGCGCCCCGACCGGAGAACTCGCCTCACGAGCTGCCGGGCCTGGTAGTCGCTCCTGGCGGTCACACTGCACGTGTTGACCACACAAACGTCGGCTGATGACGGGTCCTTCGCGACCGCGTATCCACTTCTGGCGAAACTCTCTGTGATCAGCTGCGAATCATACTGATTGAGCTTGCACCCGAAAGTTCTAACCAGAACTTGTTTCATCCGACTCTCGAGGCTCCTCCTCGGAAGAAGTGCCCGTGGACTCATCAACGGCCTTGTCGCCTTCCGCCGGCCCACTAACCCCCGCGGCGCTGCCAGAAGCCCCACCCTGGCCAGCGTCCGGTGCCTCGGCCGGTGCCGCCGGCTCCGGTCCGCGCCCCTCGTCGGAGCTCACCGGAGTCTCCCTTCCCTGGGCCTCAGCGGATGTCTCCTTCGCCTGCTCCTTTCTGCCTGCGAATTTCCTCCTCATCTCCTCCTGCTCTTCCAGAGGAAGCTCGCTGAGATAGGCTCTCAGGCTTAGCACGATTCGACGCGCTTCCGCGTCCACGCGGATCACCTTCAAGTCCAGCTCGTCACCAATCTGGAAGACGTCCATCGGCTTCCTAATGTCGTCCATCCCGAGCTGTGAGAAAGGCACGAAGCCTTCGATGTCCTCCCCGAGGTCAACGATGAGACCCCGCTCCAGCAGGCGGACCACCTTGCCGTTCACGGTGCAATTCAGCGGGAACTTCTGAACCAGATCGGGCCACGGATCCTCGGACACCTGTTTCAGACCGAGGGAGATCCGCCTGTTGTCCTTGTCGATGCTGAGCACCACGATCTCGATCTTGTCCCCTTTCTTGAGCACCTCGCTCGCGTGGGATACCCTGCGCGTCCAGGACATGTCGGAGATGTGCACCAGCCCGTCTATCCCCTCCTCGATCTCTACGAAGGCGCCGAAATTGGTCAGGTTTCGCACTTTCCCTACCAGTCGCGTGCCCAACGGGTACTTCTCATCGAGAGTGAGCCACGGGTCCGGCTCCGCCTGCTTCAGCCCCAGTGAGATCTTCTCATTGTTCTTGTCCACCTTCAACACCACCGCCTCTATCGTGTCGCCTATGGCGAGCACCTTCGACGGATGACGGATGTGTTTCGTCCATGACATCTCGGAAACGTGTATCAACCCCTCGATGCCCTTCTCGAGCTCTATGAATGCGCCGTAATCGGTGATGCTGACCACCTTGCCCCTGATCTTGGAGCCGACTTTGTACTTCTCCTCGACGTTCTCCCACGGATAAGGCGTGAGCTGCTTCAGACCCAGTGAGATCCTCTCTCTCTCCGGGTCGAAGCTCAGAACCTTGACCCTGATCTTGTCGCTTATGGCCAGAACCTCGGATGGGTGACTCACGCGGCCCCAGGACATGTCGGTGACGTGCAGAAGACCGTCTATCCCGCCGAGGTCCACGAAGGCACCGAAGTCCGTGATGTTCTTCACCACGCCTTCCCTGACCTGATCCTTTGCCAGTTCCTTCAGAATGCTGGACTTCTGCTGCGCCCTCTCCTCCTCGAGCACGACCCTGCGAGAAACCACTATGTTCCTGCGCCGCTTGTTGAGCTTAATGATCTTGAAACGCAGCGTCTGGCTGAGAAGCTGGTCGATGTTCTGCACCTGGCGCAGGGCGACCTGGGAACCGGGTAGGAAGGCTTCCACTCCGAAGAGGTCGACCACGAGGCCGCCCTTGATCTTTCTGAGCAGTCTTCCCTCGACCACCGCCCCGGCGTCGGACGCGTCCTTGACCTTGTCCCAGACCCTGGCAAAATCAGCCTTCTGCTTGGACAGTACGACCAGACCGTCCTGGTCCTCTATCTTCTCAAGGTAGACGTCCACCTCCATCCCCTGCTGCACTGCATCGCGGTCGGGGAACTCGGACAGAGGTATGATCCCCTCTGACTTGAAGCCGACGTCCACCAGGACGTCTTCTCCCTCCACCTTGAGCACAACGCCCTTCACTATCTCACCCTCGGTGATCTCCTTCATGGAGTCTTCGTAGAGGGCGAGCATCTCGGGCGAGAGTTCTTTCTCCTCGTCGTCGTCGAAACCCGGCATAGGACGAGCTCTTTTCCCGGCTCCACTGCCGGGGCCTCGCGCCGACGACGCGCCGCGGCCGCGGGCCGCGCTTTCTGCTCC
>Ga0315291_10011001_pt1 | contig 11042 bp, 9 predicted proteins | sample YL17G12_20_MG_FD_203070 | JGI IMG/M metagenome (GOLD analysis project Ga0315291, IMG submission 203070) | Sediment microbial communities from Yellowstone Lake, YNP, Wyoming, USA - YL17G12_20 | ecosystem: Environmental > Aquatic > Freshwater > Lake > Sediment | place: USA: Wyoming | collected... | reverse complement strand
CGTCCTGACGTTCGTCTGCCCCGACTGGCGCAGCAAGTTCGCCGAGCAGCAGATCGGGCGGCTCGGCGGCAAGATGGCCCTGATGCCGCTGCCCGCCGTCAGGCCCGGCGGCAGGCGGACCTCAAGTTGGGGCGGCACGATGCTTGGCATCACCAAGGCATGCCCGCACAAGGACCTCGCGTGGCAACTCGCGAAGCACCTGTACCTGAACCCCGACGAACTCGCCAAGCGATTTCGCGACACCAACATCCTGCCGGCACTCAAGGAGGCGTGGACGCACGAGGCCATCAACGAACCGCGGCCGTACTGGTCGAACCAGCCCATCGGCAGACTTTACGCCGAACTGGGCAATGACGTGCCGGCCCAGTACACCAGCCCCTGCATCGAGTTCGCCAAGAGCAAGTTGGCCGAGGTCGTCTCGTCGTGCGCCGGCTACTACAACAAGAACGGCGACAAAGGCTTCGGCGCCTATGCCGAGGACCGCCTGCGCCAGGCGGCCGACGAGGTCCGCGACATGATGAAAAGGAATCCGTTCTGACCATGCTCGGCTCGGCCTATTACCGGTGGCAGCATAAGTACGCGCCGTACCTCTTTACGGCGCCGTTCGTCATCACCTTCGCCGTGTTCGCGCTCTACCCGATGGCCAAAAGCCTCATCCTGGCGTTCTACGTGACGAGCGGCCCGAAGTCGCAGGTGTTCGTGGGCCTCGAAAACTTCGCGTTCATGCTGCGCGACCCGAACTTCTACATCGCCGTCAAGAACACGGCCATATTCGCGGCATTCTCGGTGTTCCTCCAGTTGCCGCTGAGCCTGGGGCTGGCGGTGCTCTTGAACGCGAAGTTCCTTCGCTTCCGGAACACCTTCCGCTTCGGTTTCTTCTCGCCGTACCTACTGGGACAGGTGTTCGTGGCGGTCCTGTTCTCGGTGATCTTCGCGCCGCGGTTCGGCCTGCTGAACCGGGCCCTGGCGGCCGTCGCCAACCTGCCCACGAACATGGACTGGCTGGGCCAGGCCAGCCTCGTGATGCCGGCCCTCGTCCTCACGGCGCTCTGGATGTACGTGGGGTTCAACATGATCTACTTCCTGGCGGCCCTCCAGGCGGTGGATAGGGACCTGTACGATGCCGCCGCCGTCGACGGCGCGGATGCCTTCCGGCGGTTCCTGCACGTCACGCTGCCGAGCATCAAGCCCGTGGCGGTGTTCGTGGTCGTCCTCTCGACCATCGGCTCGTTCCAGTTGTTCGAGTTGCCGTACCTGATGCTCCGCAACACGGCCGGGCCGGAGCAGGCGGGCCTGACGGTGGTCATGTACCTGTACCAGAAAGGCTTCGAGGCGGGCGATTTGGGGTACGCCTCGGTCGTCGGCTGGTCGCTGGCGCTGGGCGTGCTGTGCGTGTCGCTGGTCCAGATGCGACTGGCGGGAACGTGGAAGAAGGAAACATGAGTCGATGTCGCACACTACAGGTTCACATAGCGCGGCGGGTCTCCTGACCCGCCGCGCGCATGCGTTTTCTGGCCGCCGCAGGGCACCTCCTGCGCGGTGGGTCGGGAGACCCACCGCGCACGGCGTCAACTGGCGATGTAGCACGGATTTCCGAATCTGGATTTCGGATCGCGCCGCCAACGAACATGGCGGCCGTCTTGCCCTGCAATCCGCGATCGGCCGGCTCGTGGCTGTCTTAGTGGGTGGCTAACGTGACCACACGAAAACTGCTTATGCAGGTGCCGTTATACACGGTGCTCCTCATCGCCCTGGCGGCCATGTTGACGCCGTTGGTCTGGCTGGCGGCCGCCACGGTCAAGAACAGCGACGACTTCTTCCACTACCTCTTCTTCCCGCCGCCCCAGCGCCTGAGCGCCGAGAACTTCCAGAAACTTTTCGGCTCCCCTGCCCTGGCGACCGGCGAGATCCGCGAGTGGCCGGCCCTGTGCCGCAAACTCGCCGGCGACGGCCCGGCCGGCCGCCCGGGGCCGGCTTTGCGCGTCTGGGAACGCCTCTCGCCCGGCGACCGCGAGAAGGTCGCCGCGGTGGCCCTCGCTGGCCGGCTCACCCCGGCCGAGGAGCACGTGCTCGCCGACGCCTTCAACGACGTCCTCCGCATGCCCGACCTCTTCCGGAAGACGGACCTTGAGGGCCTGCCGCTGAGCGAGTATGCCCGCCGCCTGGCGGCACGACTCGACACGGGCCTTTCGTCGGGCGAGGCCCACCGGCTGAACCGGGCCGCCTTCGAACTCATCGTGCCGAACGCCGTCGCCCTGGCCGGGCGCGGCATACCGTTCGGGCGCTACGTGATGAACAGCCTGTTCGTGGCGGGGGCGAGCGTACTCATCCAGATGTTCTTCTCATCGCTCGGCGGATTCGCCCTGGCCAAGTACTTCTTCCGCGCCAAGAAACTCATCATGACCGTCATGCTGGCCACGATGATGATACCGGGCCAGGTGATGCTGGCGCCCCTGTACGAGTTGATCTTCAAGATGGGGTTCATGGACTCGTACCTGGGCCTCATCGTGCCGGGCATGGTGAGCGTCTTCGGCATGTTCCTCTTCCGCCAGTCGATGCTCCAGATCCCCGACGAACTGCTGGAGGCCGGCCGCATGGACGGGTGCACCGAGTTCGGCATCTATTGGCACATCGCCCTGCCCGTGTCGCGGCCGATGATCGGGGCGTTCTGCCTGGTGTCGTTCATGGGCAACTGGAACTCGTTCCTGTGGCCGCAGATCGTCCTGCACACCTCGGACCTCTTCACGATCCCCATCGGCCTGAACCAGATGGTCGGAACCTACAGCCAGGAATACGGGATGATGATGGCCGGGACGCTGCTGGCAATCCTGCCGGTGATGATCCTGTTCTTCATCCTCCAGCGCGAGTTCATCAGCGGGCTGACGGCGGGGGCGGTGAAGGGGTAATCGCCGACTGAAAAAACGCGCCGCGCAAGCGCGGCGGCTGAATGGGTCGAATGCTTGAGGTTTCGCCCCGTCTAGCCGCCCGCCTTGGTGGGCGCGTTGGCCCGCGCCACACCACAACGTCACGCGCTAAACGTCGCAGATAGCCACCGCCTGCCGCAGGCTTGTCAGCGGGTCGCGCTTCGGCACGAATTCGTGGGCCACGTAGCCGTCGTACTTCGCGTCGGCGAGGGCCCGCATGATGGCCGGGTAGAAGAGTTCCTGCGTGTCGTCGATCTCGTTGCGGCCGGGCACGCCGCCCGTGTGCACGTGGCCGATGTACTGGATGTTCTGCCTGATCGTGGCGATGACGTCGCCCTCCATGATCTGCATGTGATAGATATCATAGAGAAGTTTGATGCGAGGGCTCGAGACCTTCTTGCAGATGTCGGCGCCCCACGCGGTGTGATCGCACTGGTAGTCGCGGTGGTCGCGCTTGGAGTTCAGCAGTTCCATGACCACCGTGACCTTCTTCTCCTCGGCCAGGCCCGCGATGGCCTTCAGGCCCTCGACGCAGTTGGCCGCGCCTTCCTCGTCCGAGAGGCCCTCGCGGTTGCCCGACATCGTGATGACGTTCGGGAACCCTGCGGCCGCGGTCGCCTCGATCGCCTTGCGCATGGCCGCCAGGCACGACTCGTGGTTCTCCTTGCGGTTCAGGCCCTTGGTGATGCCGACGGCAGGCGTGCAGGTGCCCACCAGGCCGAACTCCTTCATGACCGGCCACTCCCCCGGCCCCACAAGGTCGATGCCCTTGATGCCCATGTCGGCGCAGGCCTTGCAGAAGTCCTTCATGGGGATGCCGCCGTAACACCACCTGGAGACTGACTGCTTGATGCGGCCTTTCAGTTTGGGGGCTTCCATTTTTTCCTCCGCCCTTGTGCCGGTGCCCACGAGGCCGATGGCCGCCACGGCAGCCGCGCCGCCCACAACGCCCTTCAAGAGGTCGCGCCGGCTGAGGCCGTTGGGGCCCTTCTCATCGACGTGGTCCATACGGTTATCCTTCCTTTCGTGGATGGCGCTCGAGTTCCCGCTTCGTCCCGCCACCGCACAGTATAGCGGTGCGGCCCCCGCGTCAAGCGAATGTGGGCCGGGGGGGTTCGGGCATCACTTGCCCGCGGGCGCCAGGACCCGGTAGAGTTCCGGCCGCCGCTGGGCGAGGATCGTCTCGCGCAGATCGTTGGCCGACGCCGGCATCTCGTCGGGCTGATACTCGGGCAGGTACCCCGCGGGCTTGTGCGGCGTGTACCGGCGGATGTACCGCAACGGGCGGTCGTTGTCGAGGTCGACCACGGCCGTGAAGACACTCGCCACGCGGTACTCGGACCGCGCGACGACCACGCCGGTCGGCTCGACGATCAGGCTTCGGTGGGCCACCTCGGTCGTCGGGTGCGTGCTCTCGACGAGAAACATGCCCGTGTCCATCGCGCGGGAGAGGTCCCGCAGGTCGCGGAACAGGGCGTCCGGGCCCCAACTCTGCGTCGGCGTGAACAGGATGTCGGCGCCCTTGACGGCGTAGCAGCGGTCGAGTTCGACCATCCACTCGTCGGCGCAGATGCGGCACGCGACCCGCCCGAAATCCGTCTCGAACACGGGGGCCTCGTCGCCGGGCACCTGCTGGTCATGCGTCTTGGCGATCTTGAAGAAGCGGCTGACTTCCTTGCCATCGCGGCCGAAGAGGATCGCCTCGTTCCGCTCGATGCGGTCGATGACACCCGCGATGAGGACGTACATCTTGTGCTGGGCCGCCTTGGCGGCCACCTTCGCCAGGTTCGCCTTGGCGGCGCGGGTCTGGGCCTCGTCGGGCTTGGAGATCCAGACATACTCGTAGCCGCAGACGATGTCGGAGCCGGCGGCGCCGGCGGCGTCGAGTTTTTTCAGGATGTCGTCGATGCCGCCGCCGGGCTCGATCACGCCGATGCGGATCCTGCGTTTCGTCCACGTCTTCTTCGCGAGCGGCGCGACCGGCGCGGTAAGTGCCGCAAACATGGCCCGGCGGTCGGCCCCGCGCCCGGCGGCGAGTTGGCCCACGGGAATCGTCGCGACGGCCACGCCCCCGCCCTCTCGCGGCGTGCCGGCAATCCGCTGGCCCTCCCGGTTCACGACGTACGACCGGCCCAGGGGGCGGCCGCAGTACGGCGGGTAGAAGTTCGTGATGTAGCCGGGCCTGCCCGACGCGTACCGCGCGCAGGCGATGAAGACGCTGTAGTCGACCGCGCGGCCGGCCGACGGAAAGTCCTGGCTGTACTCGTCCTCCACCGGCTCGGGCATCTGCGACCAGAAGATGAGGCGGGCCCCCTTGGCCGCGTACACGTGGTCGATGTCGGCGAAGAAGCGGTCGGTGCCGACGCGCATCGCCACGGGGCCGAACTCCGTCTGGAAAACCGGCAGGTCGTCGCCCAGGTCCAGAACCTCGTCGGGCATCTTGTGGCTCTTGCGGTACTTGCCGACGATCTTGCCGTCGCGGTCCGCCAGCAGCGACGTGACGAACGTCTTGCCGGCGTCCTTCTCGCGGATGCTGGCGATGAGCCAGAGGCGATGCTTGCGGGCCAGGTCGGCCAGGGCGGCGGAGACAGGGCCCGGAACGGCCTCGCCCGGCGTCTTCACGCACTCCTGGGGCAGGGCCACGATGTCGCAACCCTGGGCGGCCGCGCGGGCGACGTACCGCGCGACGGCCTCAACAGTGCGGTCGTCATCGCGCCAGAGTTGCGAGACCACGCCGACGCGCAAGATGCGGTCGGACGCCCGGCCGGGCGGCGACTCGGCGGCGCGACCGGCTGCGGCCGACAGCAGGATTGCCGAGAGCGCCCAGACCCACACATTGCCCATGTCTGCTCTCACGCTGCATCAACAACGGGGGCCGAGGCTGCGGCGCCCCGGCCCCACGGTAACCCCCACGGCGGCAAGTCTACAGTTTGGCCTTCGGGTTCGTGAACCGAAGCGCCTTCATGTCGTGGAACGAGGCGTACTCGGTCACGACGCAGCCTCGCGGCCCGGCGACCATGAAGTGCTTCGCCTCCACGCGGTTCAGCGGCGCGATGTCGCCGAGTCTCAGGACCGTGGCGTGCCGCACGGTGGTGAACTCGCGCTCGGAGGCCGGGATGGTCTTCTCGGCGTCGGGGGTCGCGTCGCCCTCGCCGAAGAGGGTGACGGCCCCGTACCGGAGTTGCCAGGACTCGGCCTTGGCGGCGGCCTCGTCGGTCTTCACGTGCCAGTGCTCGGGAATCATCTGCCCGGGCAGCAGGAAGATCTCGTGGCCCAGATACTTGCCTTCCTTGTCGTTGATCCAGAAGATGCCGCCCATGCCGGCGTCGGTGAACCGGCCGAGGCCGAAGTCGAGGACCCACATCTCGTCGCGGAGTTTCTGGTAGACGGGATAGTGGAGGCTCTCCATCATCTCGAAGTACGCCTTCTTGGCGGCATCCTGGTTGAACTTCCCGTCCGGGCCGTAGAACTCGGCATTCTTGTGCATCGTAATTCCCTTCCTGCACACCCGACACCCCGCGCCCAGCAGTGTGGCGCCGGCGGCCGCGCCGGTCGCCATGCCCGCCAGCCAACTGCGTCTCGTGATCTGTGCCATGTGTTGCGGCTCCTTTCCGGTTTCCTGATAGGCCGCGCCCCGGCGAGCGGGGGCGGCTAAATCGGCTTTGCCGCTTGGTTTGCCCCTCGCCGTTCATTACGCATTGCGCACTCCAAGCGCTCAACGTTTCTTCTTGCCCTTGGCCTCTCCCTTGAGGGTCTGGTACAGGTCAAAGGCCTTCTCGGGCTTCTCGTTCTCGTGGACGACGGCCCGGACGGCCTGGGCCATCGCCACGGGGTCCTCGGCACAGAAGATGTTGCGGCCCATGTCGACGCCGCAGGCCCCCTGGCCGACGGCCCGGCGGGCCATCTTGAGGGCCTCCAGTTCCGGTATCTTCTTGCCGCCGGCGATGACGATCGGCACCGGGCACCCGGCCACCACGTCCTCGAAGCCCGGCTCGCAGAAATAGGTCTTGATGAAGTGTGCGCCGAGTTCCGCCAGGACCCGGGTCGCCAGGCCCAGGTACCGTGCATCGCGGGCCATTTCCTTGCCGACGGCCGTCACGCCCATCGTCGGCATGCCGACGCGGTTGCCGGCGTCGACCGTCCGCACGAGGTTCGAGAGCGTCGCGTGTTCGCCCGGTTCGCCGACGTAGCACTGGACGGCCACGGCGGCGGCGTTCAGGCGAACGGCTTCGTCAATGTCGCCCACCATCTCCATGCTGAGTTCCCTGAGGATCGTCGCCCCGGCGCTCAGGCGCAGGCACACGGGCTTCGACGTGGTCGCCGGGATGCAACTGCGGAGGGCCCCGCGCGTGCACATCAGCACGTCGATGTGCGGTTCGAGCGGCAGGATGTCGAGGTCCATCCGCTCCAGGCCTGTCGTCGGCCCCATGATGTACCCATGGTCGAACGCAAGCATGACGGTCCGGCCCGACTTCGGGTTGAAAATGCGAGACAGGCGGTTCGACATCCCCCAGTCGAGCGACGCGGAGCCGCGGAGGAAGAACCCTTCGGTCTTCATCGGGATCTGCGGCCTGAAGTCTTTCTTGTCCTTCTCAGCCTCGGGGCCCGGCATAGAGGAATCTCCTTTCGATTGCACTGTCGCGTCGCTGCCGCGCGCGGCAGGTCTCCTGCCCCGCCGCGCAGCAGCGCTGCCTCACTTCTTCGCCACGGCCTCGGCGAAGCCGCGGAAGATCAGGCCCACCGACGTCGCGCCCGGGTCCGGCGACCCGATGCTCCGGTCGCCGAGATTCCGCGCCCGGCCGAACTTCGCGCGGAAGTCCGTGGTCGCGGCGGCGCCCCGCTCGGCGGCGTCGGCTGCCTTCGCCAGCGCGCCGGCCACGCTCTGTCCGGCCTGGGCGGCGGCCCGCAGGGCCTCCACTGCCGGCACCAGGGCGTCGATCATCGTCTTATCGCCGACCTCGGCCTTGGTCTGCTTGCGGACGGCCGCCACGGCGCCTTCGAACGCCTCGGCCACGCCGGCGGCATCGAGCACCTGCCGACCGGCGGTCGCTTCGGCCATGCCGATGAAGAACGTTCCGAGGAGCGGCCCGGTGGCCCCGCCGTCGACGCCCAGGATCGCCCAGCCGACGTCGCTCAGGACCGCCATCAGGTCGTGGGCCCGGCAGCCGTCGACGCTCTTGACGGCCAGGTTCATCGCCCGGCGCATCGTGGTGCCGTGGTCGCCGTCGCCCACGACCGAGTCGAGCCGCGACAGTTCCTGGTGCCCGGCCGCCACCTTGGCGGCGGCAGCGCGGATCATGTTCCCGAAATCCTCGTAGCCGACGCTGTCAGCCATGTGCATCCTCGCACATCTGACCCCGTGTATCCACGGGGGGCCGGGTAAACCTCATCGCACCGTGAGGTACGGCGTGTCGCACGGGGCGTCCCACAACTTCAGGAGGTCCGCGTCGAGGCGGGCGATGCACATCTGGAACCCCGCCATCTCCTGGACCGTCAGGAACTCGGCGATGCGCGCCCGCGCAACCTTGATCTTGCGGGCCTGGCAGACCTGGTGCACGCGGCGGAAGATGATGAACAGTTCCATCAGGGTCGTGGCGCCCGCGCCGTTCAGGAGCACCAGGAGTTCCTCGCCCGCCTTGACCTGGAGGTCGGCCACCAGCTGACTCAGCATGGCCTCGGCCGTCTCGTCGGCCGACTTGATTTTCATGCGGCCGGTGCCCGCCTCGCCGTGCTGGCCCATGCCGATCTCCATCTCGTCGTCGGGGAGCGTGAAGATCGCCTGGCCGGTCGAGGGGTGCGTGGCGGACGTCATGGCGACGGCCAGCGTGGCCATGTTGCGTTCCATGCGCTCGGCCACGGCGACGCACTCGTCGAGCGAGCGGCCGGCCTCGGCGGCGGCCCCGGCGGCCTTGTACACCGGGATGCAGCCCACGAGGCCGCGGCGGTTCTCGGGCTGGCTCCGCGGCCCGCCCGCGATGTCTTCGTGCGTCAGGACCATCTTGACGTTCAGGCCCTGCTTCTTGGCCATCTCCATCGTCATGTTGGCGGCCATGACGTCGCCGGCGTGGTTGAGGACGATGAAGAGGACGCCCGCCCCGCGGTCGGCCATCTTGAGGGCCTGGAGGCACCGCGGCGGCCCGGGCGCGGCAAAGATCTCGCCGGCCACGCTGATGTCGAGCATTCCCTCGCCGACGAAGCCGCTCAGGGCCGGCTCGTGGCCGCTGCCGCCGAGCGTGACCACGCCCACCTTGCCTTTCGCCTTGGGCCTGGCCCGGACGACCAGGCGCTCGTTCTCCAGGCGGATCTTGTCGCCGCACGCCAGGGCATACCCCTCGAGCAGTTCGGCGACGAGGTTCTCGGGCTTATTGATGAATTTCTTCATTACCATGATTCGCCTCTTGTCGTGTGGAACGGGTCTCGGGGCCGCGCGGCGGCGCCGCCGGCTCACTTGGCCTGCATCACCTCCACCGCCACGGAGTCCTTGACGATGAACGCGCACCGAAGGCTGGGCGTGGCGTCGAACGGCGGAACGATCACCTTCTCGCCCTTGAGGGCCGCGTCGATATCGTCGACCATGTAGGCGATGTGCGGGCCTTTCTGGATCGCCTCGGGCATGGGGCTGCCCGGCTCGAAGCGGAGGAACTCGAACCTGTACGGGTGGGCGTCGGGACTGGTGATGTGGACCTTCGCCCCCTCGATGTACACCTCTTTCGGCTGCCGCGCACGCGTCGGCACGCCGACATGATGGAACTGGGCCACAGAATCCTCCTTGCCCTCGGTGGGCGACCGGGCCGCCAAAGCACCCCTGCCCGCCCCGGCAGCCGACTGGCGAGGTCATAATCTGTCAGGCTGAGGGGGCGGCGTCAATAGTTATTTGGCGGGGAGGGAGGATTCGTGGCGAAAGGTCCTTGGGTGATTGCGGCAAGGCCATCTTGCCCCGGATGAAAGCAACCGGGGCGTCACTCGCGCCGGCTCAGGGCCTAGTGGTGCGTCACGCTTCAATAGAAGGGGTGCCATGCTTTCGCGCCGTTGCGAAAGCATGTGTTTTCGAGGCATGACGACCATGCTTTCGCAAAATCGCGAAAGCATGGCACCCATCGGTTCATGTGTGACACAGCACTGGAACGCCACTTAGGACTTTGCGCGGTGGGTCTCCTGACCCACCGCGCAGGAAGCAGCGTCCACGGGGCAGACAACGCGGGCGCGCGGCGGGTCAGGAGACCCGCCGCGCGAAATGGCGTTGTAGGGACAGGCGTGCCCGGCGTGCGCGAAGAAAGGCCGCTGTGGGTCAAGCGGCCTGGGTCTTCTTCTTCTGCCCTCGCATGAAGGCGTACCAGTAGGCCGAGCCGACGAAGATCGCCCCGCCCACAATGTTGCCGAGCGTCACGGGAACCAGGTTATTGACCAGGAACCTCGCCCACGTCAGCGATTCCAGGTTCAGGTCGGCGGCCGCAACGCCGGCGTTCTTCAGGAACAGGCCCATCGGGATGAAGTACATGTTGGCGACGCAGTGCTCGAACCCCAGGGCCACGAACGCCATGATCGGGAAGAAGATGGCCAGGACTTTGCCCGCCACATCCTTGGCCGCCAGGGCCATCCACACCGCGAGGCACACCAGCCAGTTGCAGCCGATGGCCCGGAAGAACGCTTCGCCGAACGCCAGGTTCACCTTGGCGAGGGCGATGGCCACTGCCTTCGCGCCGACCGCGCCGGCGGCCATCTTCCACAGGCCCGACTCGTACATGATGTACGCCAGCAAGACCGAGCCGACGAAGTTGGCCATGAAGACCACCGTCCAGCGGCTGAGCATGCGGCCGACGCCGTACTCCCGCCCCAGGACGCTGGTAATCATCAGGTTGTTGCCGGTGAAGAGTTCGGCCCCGGCGATGACCACGAGCATCAGGCCGACAGAGAAGACCGCCCCCACGAGGACCTGGCCCAGCCCCACGCCCACGATCTTCGGGGCATCGTGCGCCACGAGCGTGGCCATGGCAGCCCCGAAGCCGATGTACGCCCCGGCCAGGATGCCCAGCACCGTGACGTTGAGGAGCGACACGGTGGCCTTCTTGACGCCCACCGCCTTCGTGAGCATCTCGGCCACGTGCTGCGGCGTCCGGT
>Ga0315291_10011000_pt1 | contig 11042 bp, 6 predicted proteins | sample YL17G12_20_MG_FD_203070 | JGI IMG/M metagenome (GOLD analysis project Ga0315291, IMG submission 203070) | Sediment microbial communities from Yellowstone Lake, YNP, Wyoming, USA - YL17G12_20 | ecosystem: Environmental > Aquatic > Freshwater > Lake > Sediment | place: USA: Wyoming | collected... | reverse complement strand
ACGGCCATACAACAATATATCGACGCTCACAACCAGAATCCCCGCGTTTTTATCTGGAGTGCATCGGTCGAAAGCATCTTGGCGAAGATAGCCAAATGTAAAGAAGCGTTAGACGCACCACACTAGGTAGCGACAGCCGGTCTTTTTGAACGACATTAGGTTCTTTCTGTGTACCATCGAGGATAACATAAGCAAAACCGTCCGGGAATGCTCTAAGTCCTATGACCATACTATCACCTCATATTTTTACATGGGAGACTTTGGTATTCGCCGACAAGGCAGTAAAACCAAGATGGCTACCATTTTTGACCATCATACCATAATTCCGTTTTTTTCTTGTTTTACAATCCGCCTCGCCTTCGGCGAGCAAGCTTCTACTACGGCGGATAAATTCTACCCAAAACTGCAATTTCCGCAAAAACAAAGAAATTCCGCCGGCCCTTGCTCAATTTTCAGGACATAGTATAGCGGAAAAGGCGGAAAAAATCAATACAAAAACCGCAAAAAACCCCAGCCAGCCTCGCTCATGTGCTCCTATGCTTGAACTATGACTTCACCGCCGGCTGGTAACACCCAGCCGAGGGGCAAAGCCGAAAAGCTGACCACAGATACTTGTATCGAGGACAGATTCGGCTATGACCCATAAGGCGTTTTTCAAACGCCTGCGGTGAAGTCTCTCTGTGTTCTCTGCCCGCCCTGAGCAGAGTCGAAGGGTGCCGCTCCGTGGCCAAACAAAATCTGCGTGAATCAGTGAAATCTGTGGTTACTTTTTGAATCTTGTATTTCGTTCATTTGAATTTGTTTCGGATTTCGAGTTTCGGTATTCGTGTCTTCTTTTAACGAGCATCAAGTATCGAGCATCCAGCATTGACTAACGACTATTCGCCGCCCCCTGTTCCCCGACCCCTGACCCCTATCGCGGTCTCCCCCGACTCGCTTCAAAACCTGCTCAAAACCTGCTCATTTTTGTCAATTTCCGTTCAATTTCTGTTAAAAACTGACAAAAAGATGCAAAAAAGTGCTAATTTTTGCTCATTTTTACCCTCATTTTTAGCCCAAAAACAAATAAGTCCTATAAAATCACACTTTTTACTATCACCAACCACCCCGTTTTCCAAAAAAACTCTCAAAAACCCTTATTTTCCGTTTTTTTACTCTTTTTTTATCCCCGTACTATCGCTCAGCAGCTCCTCAATTTTTATCCGGCAACCTTTGCCTTTGTGCCTGATTTACTGTAATCTGAAATAATGAGTGGCCGTGCCTTTGCGGCCCAAAAGAATCTCGCTTTCCTTTATATTGCCTGGGATAGGCAGCCGGTCTCTTAACCCGAAGCGTTGTAATCACGGGTCGACCGTAGCCCCAGCTGCGAGGTCGTACCGTCACCTTGTGCCGCCAACCGTACAACGACACCAGATAATGCTCTTTCCGGCTTCACAGACCGTGGGAGAATCTCAAAGGGGAAAACCTCATGCTGAAACAGAGGAACTGCCTGATAGCTCACAAGAACACTGACAGCGCAGCTACTGCTGTGACAATCCCGTCGGGATGAGCAAGTTTGGCAAGGTCCCTATGGGCCCTCTCACGGTGAAAGCAGACAGCCCCTACTTCAGCCTGAAAAGACCTCGACGCACCCTTCTGAAGCGGTCATCAGTAGCCAGGATCTGACTTACTATGTTGCCGAACTGCTTTGAAGTTGTTTTGTAGCCTGCCCCAAGGGCCATCTTGGCCGCATCGCCTACACGCACGCTTCCCTTGCCTTTAAGCACCTGGGCAAGAACATCCCCCAAACTACGCCCGCCTTTTGTACGCTTGATAGCACGTTTCACTCGCTTCGTGCGAACTTTTCGGACTGCTGGTTTACCACAAAGGGCTGCAATCTCACGGTCAAGTTTCCCCACCTGAGAAGCCAGCTTCTTACGCGTAGCTTGAAGTCTCTGCAGTTGCTTTCCTTTTGCTTCAAGCTCCTTACGCAGATGAGCAATTGTCCTTGTCTTGGCCATCTATAGTTCTCCTAATCTAAATGTCATAAGTTACGATCGTTCTTAACAGCTCTACCAAATCTTCTAATGCTTTATAACCTTGACTGCCGGATATGTCAACCACATTAGGCAACATTCTTAGAAAAATCATATGATGGACAACGCGCTTGTATCAGAGCGAACCTCAAACACCTTCTTCTTAGACTCGCCACACTCTTCAGATCAGTCAATCACCACCACCTTCCCGTCATCCACAATACACCGTTTCAAGTTCCTATTCAACCAATATCTACCTGTATCAATCAAATCATACCTTTTAAAAACTCAAAACGCTGCTTTTCTTCTTCAAGCGTTACTACTGCCTCGTCGATGCGGGTTTCCAACGAAATTCGCAAGAAGGGTATGTTTATTTCGCCTGGTGGTGTGCGAAGCGTCTGGCTGCGGCATGACCTGCAAACCTTTATTGACACCTACACGAAGGTGACGTTTGCCAAGCTTTATGACCGTAAGAATGCCCTGGTTGCTGCTGACCTGTTAAATGACAGGGTTGTACCTTTCTTTGAGGAACACGATATTAAACTGCTGCGTATCCTTACTGACCGTGGTACAGAGTATTGCGGAAAACGTGAAGACCACGAGTACCAGTTATATTTGTCGCTGGAAGACATCGACCATAGCAGGACTAAAGCCAGAAGCCCGCAGAGCAATGGAATCTGTGAGCGGTTCCATAGGACGGTACTCGATGAGTTTTACAGGATTGTATTTCGCAAAAAAATCTACAACACACTTGACGAACTGCAGGAGGATTTGGATATTTGGATAAGAGAGTATAATAAACAAAGGCCGCATAGCGGAAAGTATTGTTTTGGCAAAACACCGATGCAGACGTTTATAGATTCGATACCGTTGGCAAAAGAGAACCTGCCTGCCGGCAGGCAGGAATGCTGAACAATACCTTGCAAACACAGCTACAGACAGAAGGAACTGTTTGTCAGGTCAAGTAGTGACTATTACAGATAAATCTGCCTACGGCGGACAAGTCCGCCAGACGAAGCGGCGGATAAAGACCCACTTGCCGGCAGTCGGTGAAGGTATTATTCAGTTGGCCAAAAAACAGTGGCTGTGGGGCTGTTCCCATGATTTTGATTTTGATTTAAAGATTAGGGTGCCGGTGCCCGTTTGCAGATGCGAATGTCGTCAATCATACCGGACCAGAATTCGGCTGCATCAAGGGTTTTTCCAGCACCGATGTACAGACCTCCATCACAAGAGAGCAGCTTATTGAGGGTGCTGCTATCATTAGCGACCTCCTGTCCACCTGCATAAAGGCACCTTCTCGACCCATCCCACGCAACTCCTACAAGATGCCACGAGCCGTCGGTAACAATGGATTCTGCTATTAGCGGCCGAGTGAAACGATTGCCATCTGTTAAGCTGGTCGCAAGCCTGCCTTGCAATGGCTCTGCCCAAAGCCACGTTGCCCCGCTACCGGTGCCGTTTATCTGGGATATAATCACCTGTCCTGGCGCACCTCCTCTTACCCAGGCAAATGCACTAAACGCCCCGTCGGCAGGATTTCGCACAAATGGTGTGCTTACATAATCATTGATTCCGTCAAGTTGCAGCGCCCCATCTAATTTTCCCCCGAATGGCTGCCAGAGCGGCTCGCCCAAAACTGTGCCGTTGTTTCCACCAATACTATCGTAGGCAGTGTTGCCTTCTCTTTCATCCATTCTCCAGTGTGCCACCAGCCCGGGAAATTTCAGCCAGTATTTGACGAGAATAGCTAAGTCTTGGAAATCCACCGTATTATCGCCAAAGGGCTGTGGAGCAATATCAACCGATGATTCATCCTGCCGCCAGTATTGGGCGAGCTTGGAAAAATCTCTTAAATCCACACTTCCATCTCTATTTAGGTCTGCAATCTCGGCCCGCTGCGCATCCCCATATTCGACAATAGTCATAGCCAGGTCATATCCCGTCGCTGTCCCTCTGCGGAATGCCGCCCCGTCCGAGTAGCTGTTCCCTGGCTCCTGCACGAAAGGCGTGAATCCCACCGTGTCGGTAACCTCGATGCAATATGTTTGGCCGGGAATCAAAGGCACCTCGTTCGGATTATAACTTACGCCGAACAGGCCTGTGGTCGAAGCAAAATACGCACCCTGAGTTGTCTTTGCAGGGCCAATCTGTGGGCCAGCCGGGCCGCCCTTACGAATCCTCCAGGTCAAATCAAAATTCGTATCAGTGCTGGCGGCAAACAAATCCGCCGCGGCAAGGCCGTTGCCGCTCGCCGCGAATGTCTGTCCCCACTGCGTGTCATTTAAACTGCTAATGAAAGTGCCTGGCCCGTAGCTAAGCCGCGTGTGCGTAACCATTTGACTATTACGGTCAACAAAGACGGTGACATTCAGGTCATAGCTCCGTGGACTGCCGGCCTCATCGTATGCCATGCCGTGCGGGTAGCTGTTGCCGTCTTTATCTCGCTTGTAAATTGCGCAGCCGCCGTTGACCCAGATTCTCACGGCATATTTCTTTCCCGGCGTAATCGGGATTTGACCTGAAAACCACCTGACCCACTCGTCCGAATCCGAAGCAATGCTGTTCTCTATTTTGCTGCCGAGCACCCTCCAGTTGCGAACATCCGCATTTCCATTATCTTCAAGGATACTGACCTCGGCCCAGTCGCCGGCATACTCTCCCCAACCCGCCATTATCCAGGACACCCCGCGCACTGATGTCCCTGTTGCTAAAAATGTCTGATACCACGTCCACTTCCATTCCGTCCACTGTTGCTGTGCTGTGTTCTTGAAATAGGTCGAGTAGTCCACATCCAAGTCTATGTTCAGCAGCGTTTCTTGACCATCAACTATCTGAACGTTTGGTGCCACCTTGGGCGAGGCAAAAAAGTCCGGCTGATTCACATATATCGAATAAACTCCTGCCGGCAGGTTGTCGATGCGGTAATATCCATCATTTGTGGGCGGCTGCCCGGGCGGCGCTCCCAGCCGACGGCACGGACCAACCATGGAATTGTCGGCAGGCGAAAGAAAAAGGTCCCACTCATAGAGTTGCACGTATCCCATCGCAGGACTGCCTGCTATTTTCTCAAAGCGCCCTTGACCGGTTACCCACCCGCTTGCGCGGACGCACTGTTCAAACGCAAGTAACGCAATTACGGCCGTTACACAACCGACGGAAAACCGCTTTAGCATCATCCTGGTGACTCCTTCCAGAGAGAGTATCTTCCGGTGGCCTGGACAGTTCAAAATGGCTGTTTTAGTGAATATGGCCTGCCACCGCATTTGGGCCCACTACTGCCGGTGCTATTATAACATATCAGGGCAATCAAAAAAAGTGCGGGTTCACCTGGCCAGAACGATTCCAGCCCCAGCCGACAATACTGCCGCCTGTCCCGAGCCCAGTCGAGGGGTCCAACCGAGGCGATGCGGTTTTTTGTCATTTTTTGCAGTTTTTAACAGAAATTAACCACAAATTGCACAGTTTTACACGGAAGTTTAACCACCCCCAAAATCAGGGCAAAAAAGGGGGTCGAAAAGTCAAGGGGCATTTTGAAAATTTTTACAAAAAATTTTCGCGTGTGACTTGTGATTGGTGATTTGTGCCTGTGACCCGTGGCTCGGGAGTAGAAGCACTAAGTCGAAATAGGTGAATTAGTCACTAAACCAGCTTGCCTGCCAGAGCCAGTTTTCAGCAAATTTCCTCAAGTCATTAAGGTCAACCAATCCGCTATGATCAAGGTCGCAACCGTCACACCAGTCAGGCTCTGTACATATATAGTCCTTCCAGTAATATGCCAAGGTAGCAAAGTCCTCAAAATTGACGATTCCATTACCGCTAAAGTCCGAAAGCTCACCAAATGCATATTCATCTGCACCAATATCTATTCTACCGCACATAATCCGCGATTCACCGTCTATATCGTGATCGTTAGGATCCTCGGGTTGATTTGGGTCGCCTGCATCGATACAGGGCGAGCTCGGTAAGAGGTGGAAATCAAAGTCAAGTATATCTATTCCTGTATCGAATGTACTTACAAATTCCGGCGAGCCATAACCTCCGTCATCCAAGTAACAATAAAACGGTTGAGAGCATGTCTCCCAGGGATCGGACCAACTAGGTATGTAATTAAGATAGAAAATACAATTTTTTATCTGCCCATAGCAGAATAAGACACCACCCCCCAATTCTCCGCCGGTATTAAAAGCGATAGTACAATTTTCGATAATCCCACTACAACCATAAATTGCGCCGCCGTTATGCCAAGTGTTATTAAAAGCTATGATACAATTTTTTATTGTCGGATTTGAATTCCCTTGTCCGTAAATACCTGCGCCATCCCAAGATGCATAGTTTCCAATTATTCGACATTGTAGTATTGTTGGGCTGCTTTCGTTACATAATATTCCTGCACCTGCACCCCCTAATGCTGGATAGCAACAACCATTTATTATTGTAAGCCCTTTCAATATCGAATTGTTATTTTCTGCATTCTGGAAAATGAAACCTCTATGTTGCTCTTCATATGATCCTTGGCAGTCAATTATGCAGTTTGCTGGGCCATTTTGGCTCCGGACAGTAATTGCTTTACCAAGAAAGTCGATATCTCGGTTACCTTCGCCGGTATACGTGCCATTAGCTACAATGACGTTATCACCGCTTGTTGCAGCATCTATTCCCCATTGTATCTTACTAAAGGGGTATGTTTCTGTGCCGTTCTCAACGTATGGGGTGTACTTACGCTTAACATAAATAATATTCGGATCCGTAACTGTAAAGTATTTTGGATTACTTGAAGCAGGAGTCTGAACTACAACATTTCCCGTGCTTGCGCCTTCCGGGACTCGACAATGAATAACCGTATCGTTCCAATCCAGTATTTCACCACTCACACCACCGTCAAAAATCACAGACCCTGAATCGTAAAAATACTGGCCTTGTATAGTCATAACAGTACCAATCGGGCCAGAATCAGGTAGTATCGACGTGATTTCTGATACCCGATGAGTGATCTCGGAGCCAAGGTCTATCCATTCAGTTTCAATACCCTCATTATTTCTTGCCTTGGCTCTGAAGGAGTAGTTTGTTGCACTTGTAAGTCCTGTGTTATTCCAACCGTATGTGTTATTTATCCAACCTGAATTTTGACCTGTCGTGATATTTTCACAATAATAATCAGTATCATAGTAGTTTCCATTGGATGTCCAATTCGCCTGAATGCTATTAGTAGTTATATTTGAGAATGACGAAGTACCCGGCTGATTAGCCAAAGTATATTTCCATATTGAGGCATAATAACCTGTTTCATCGCCATCACCGTTTCGAGCTTTAATGTGAAAACTGCAATCATAATTCGGTGTCAAATTGGAACATGTCCAAAAATCATTATTTTGTTTCCATCCCGAATTTGTTCCATACGATGAATCTATATACAGTCCTGAACTTCCTCGGGTAAGACCCGATGGTGTATTACTGGATTTTACCTGAATGCTCGTACTCGTTATTGTTCCAAAAATTGCTCCAGAAGGTGTCTCGATATCTGTGTAATCATAGCTTACAGAAGACCATCCAGTTGTATTCTGTGCGGGTGCACTATCTCTTGCTCGAACACGATAACCATATTGGTGATTTGCTTGAAGTCCTGAGTCGGTATACGTTCGGTCGGTACTCCAGCTTCTATCGTCTCCACCGCTGCCGCTGGTGGGACTGTCAACAAAGTCGAACTCGTAATAAACCGGAGGTGACCTATCATCCGTCGCTGTAGTTGCGGTCATCGATATTGAAGAAGTACTTGTTTCATATGGTTCTGTTTGCCAAGTCATTGGATTCGGTTGTGGAGGAGTAGTATCAGGAGGAATATTATAGACACCTATATAGACAGTTCCCCCCTGCGGAATTGGGCTCGAGGATATGTTGATGGTGATCGTACGGTTTGTGGAAAAAGAAGAACCGTCCTTGTCCCAGCGTATGAAAGTCTGACCATCGGTGTTGGTTTGAGGGGCAGTGAGGTCAACTGAACTTTTCGCAACAAAATAGAAATAACTATTGCTCGTGGAAGCGTTGAAAGTAGGACCATTGCCGAAATTGTCTTTGCGACCCCATGTGAATCCGTTTGCCTGTCCGTAATTGGTGTTTACCGCGACCCTGCGATTGGCTAAACCAAGAAGGCCAGCATTATAGCGAACTGTCAGTGGGTACCCATATTTCCCATAGTACAGATGAAGGTCATCCGTCATAGAATCTCCATTCGGGTACCGATTTGGGTAACACCTGCGGTTGTAGTTGCCTGAGATGTCTTTGCCAAGTTGGGTAGTGTCGAACCAAAACCTTCCTGTTATCCGAACGCCTCTTTTGTCTTCCTCGTCCCTACCCAAGTTAGTTGGGATTCTGATCGAACTGTCCTGCTGGCCATTCGCCCAATTCCGACCGCAGGAACTCCAATCGTCTATGTCTGTCCAACTCATCCAGATAAATATGTATCCCTGACGGTCACTGATTGAATAGTAGTTGTCATCCCAAGCTGCTATCCACCAGACATTGCCGTTGAACATAGTGTGCAAAGTGTTGGTATTTGCCCCAACGTCCCCATCATCAAAGCTGGTAGCAGTCGTTTGAGAGGATGTTGCGGGGCCGCTACTTCCCGAACTACCAAAGGTGACTTGGCCCCAGAATGTTGACCGGAAGTAGGTGATCCATGCCAAGACATCGATCCAGCCGCGCACGTCATCATTGCTCTTCTGCGGACAGTTATTATTGTAACGATACACCACTCTTTCCTGGGTGAAGGAATCCAGCTTCGCCGTTGCTTCCGAAGGCAGCGGGGCGCCGCTGTGCAATGGACCACCAATGCTATTCAGGGTTGATCCTAATGTGGAATCGTTATTTTCCCAGAATTTTTCGAATTGGCATCCGAAAGCGTGCCAATATGTTCCCAAGGCATGCAAGGGCGACGACATATCCTGAAGAAGATGAGAAACACGTCCAAGATAATGCCACGCTCCAACATCGTCACCACCGTCAAATTGGCCGTTGCTAAAAGCGTCCGTCATGCTGTTCCAGCGTGTAACTGATTCGTTGCGTGCTGTTGTGCCAACCCAGTTATCTCCTACAAATCCAGTATTGGTCAATGGGTTGTACCCGTGATTTCTGAATCTTAGCCACGAGTCTTCGTCCCTTGCTCCTTCGCGCATTCTGGTTTGCTGCGTGCTTGTAAAACTGAGCGGAGTTTCAAGGCTGGCCGCTTTGCTCACAGCATATTCCATGAGTGTCTGGTGCGTTGGAGTAGAGGCATGCAAAGGCTCGATCTCCCCGCTACTCTGAATACCTTGATCAGAGGATGAAATGGATAAGACGTCTTCTCTTGCTATCAAGAATGCCCGGGCTCGCTCACCGATTTTATCATCGCGCAGACTTAGCTGTGCGACAAAAACTCGACCTTCTGGCCCGCATTTTTTAAGGATCGTCTGGATGATCCAAGGTGCTGTTCGGCGCTCAGCAGGTTCAAGGGCATTTCGTAGAATGCGAAGTTTTTCAGCTGGAGTTTGGCCTCGAATCTGGCGATCAATGAGGCCAATCCTAGCAGCGGTGCGAACGGATTCATGAAAATCATGTCCTGCCATAGACTGCAGTCTCTGCGTAATGTCTTCGCCTTCTATAGCAGCAAGCGCTCCGCAAGCTTCTTGGCGAACTATGTAATTCTTATCATCTAAGGCAGATAACAGGAATTGGCGATCTACAGGTTCACCGAATTCGGCCAAGGCGCGATGTGCAAACAATCGTATATGGACATCCTCATGCTTAGTGAAAAGACTAATGGCACTCGCTGCTTGCCGATAACCGATCCTAACCAGTGTCGAGATAGCCACCAACTGAACACCACGAGGACAATTAGGTTCACTAAGTATAGGCAATATTTCCGGGCCCGCTAATGAATCGCCAAGTTCACCCAATGCATACAACGCACCTTGCCGCGGAAGCCAGTGTTCATTAGTATCTTGTGCAATATCAATCAACTCGTTGTGCACCTCGGGCCACGGGCTATATCGTAGCAGCTTTGTCAGCATGTGTTTTTCCAACATCTGACCTGTTCTAAGTTTTTCTTTAACAATTGGTACTGCCTCATTCTTCCGGACAGCCAAGACTTGAAATATCTGGTGAATTTCTGGTCCCCCCGGAATCTCGGTTAACAATTGGATAAGGTCTGGGATAGAAGTCGAACCATATGGGCTAGATAAGATTCTGGCTCGATGCTGTGGAATCGATATTCCTTTTTGGGACTGACTTATTTGAACTTGACCAGAGTGTGCCGAGGAGCCAGAGTCTGCATAGCTTTCGCCGAAGGTCTTTTCCCACTGGATGGGCGGCCCATCGGCCAGGGCGGGAGGGCAGGGACTAAACACAAGAGCCGCAATCAGGAGGGAAAATGCCAACATTGCAGGACACATCTTGAAAGTAATCGTTCGCATTATTTTTGCTCCTCGCAAATACTTTAATATGAAGTAATTATAGCAAACCGGGCGGTGAGAAGCAAGAACATAAGGGACTTTTATGGAAAATTCACCCTGCTTCGGCGGAGAGGACCTGCCGCGAAATCCGCCAATACGTTGTAATCCGCCAATACGTGGTGGCGGACTGCGCTCGGGAGGCGGAGGCCGGTCCATTGCCTTTGTGCCTGATTTACTGTAACCTGATAATAATGAGTGGCCGTGCCGCTGCGCCATCCAACAAAGGGCGGCAGTTTGGCCGGCGGTCGAGCCGGCCATTCAAAAACCAAGACGCTAAAGTAAGCCCGGGCCATTAAGATATCAAAAGGAGTAAGATTATGAGAAAATTCTGCGGGTGGAATGCAAAAGTGGTCTTCTTACTGACAGTTCTGGCTGCGAGTGTATGGTGCCCCGGATGGTCTTTGAGTGAGCTGGCCAAGCCGATGCAAGGACGCAGTATGCGCGAAAGCTCGACGCATCGGGTCGGGGCTGACGGCAAGTTCGACCCCAAGGGAAAGCCCGACCCGAACAGCAACTGGGACAACAAGAATGTCCCGCCGGG
>Ga0315291_10010999_pt1 | contig 11042 bp, 7 predicted proteins | sample YL17G12_20_MG_FD_203070 | JGI IMG/M metagenome (GOLD analysis project Ga0315291, IMG submission 203070) | Sediment microbial communities from Yellowstone Lake, YNP, Wyoming, USA - YL17G12_20 | ecosystem: Environmental > Aquatic > Freshwater > Lake > Sediment | place: USA: Wyoming | collected... | reverse complement strand
TACCGCTCCCACGCGTCACGTTCTGCGCCCGAAGACGATCGTTCGTCCGGCCGTGCCGGCTCTACCCGGAGGTTCTGCGCCAGCACAGTATGCAGGGAGGGGTAGACTACCACGCCTGTCCGGGCGGCCGTCTCTCTGCTCTGTGGTGTCTTAGGCGGGGCAGCGATCAGCTTGAAGGGATGCTTGCCGGGGCGGTTGTTCTGGTAACGCGACTTGACGATCTGCAGCGTCCGCACGAGGTAGCCCTGGGCGTCAACCAGCTCCAGCGCGATAACAACATCAGCCAGGTACTCAACGGTGTTGTAGTGGAACGGGGAGGTCCCCATCTGCTCGTCCAGTTCCCGTTCCTCGACGACAAAGACGCCGACCACCCCGTGACGAGAGAAGACGTCGAACAGCCGGAAGAGCTGCTCCCGCTCCAGCGGTTGGTCTCCGAAGACGTTCAAGCTGTCCACCACAATCAGTTTGAGTTCGGGCGAGCGATGACCGTCCTTGACTGGCTCTGAGGACAGCCAAGCTCCCGCCTCCAGTAAGTTCTCTATCTCCGTATAGCGCTGCCAGAACAGGCTTTCGGCGGACTCGGGATCGCCCCTCAAGCTCCTTGGGGAAAGGCGCGGCAAGAGCACCGGCTGTGGCAGGTCAGCTGTTGCTGTGCGCTGGCGTGAAGCTCTGCGGTCGCCGCATGGTCGGCCTCGGGAGTCGAGCAGATCGCTTAGGGCCTTACCCAACTCTTCCTGGGACGGCCTCTCACGGAGAGGCTGGAGGCACTGCACAGGCCAGAGCTCTCCGCAGAGCGGTTCCGCACCAGGCGGGGGTGGCTCGTCCGGTTCCCAGCCGAAGGTCCTGGCATGGGCAACGATGGCCTCAGGGCTGTGCTCGAGCGAGATGTAGGCGGAGAAACAGCGGCGGAGCCACTCCAGCCCGTCGGCTTCCTCGGGGTGGTAGACGCTCGGGGCGAGGCAGATGGCGCGGGCCATCTGAAGGGCGAGGGTCGACTTGCCGGTGCCGGGCCGACCGCGGATCACGATGTTGCAGCTCCCCTGGTCGCCTGAGGGGGGCGGCAGGGGAAGCAGAAGACCACTGTGAGGCCGATCAAGCAGTTCGTCGAAGACTCCGCCGGAGATGCCAAGCCTGACCCTCTCCCGCTCGATTCCGGTTCTGGTCTGACCGGGCTTGAGTCTGCGCGTAGCGGTCATGATGGCCCTCCGGCCTTCGGCGCTACAACCTCGTCCAAGTGCTGTTTCGCCTTCGCCCTCTGCTCATCCAGTGTCTCCAGGCGTTGCCTAACCTTCTCGAACCTGACGCACCGGCAGTGCCGCCTGGACTCCCCCTCCACGCGCCACCTCCACCACAGGTCATGAGCCTCGAGCGCGCCTCTCGACTCGGACTCCTCGGACTCGCATTTCATGAGAGGCAGATCATCGGTGAGTATGCTCAGGCGTTTCACCGCCTGCCGTATCCGAGCGACGTCGGGTTCGCGTACAGCCGCTGCAAGGGTGTCGTAGGTGAAGGTCGCCCGCCCGAAGATCTGGCCGCTGAGTTTCCACATCTCGCTAGCGACGCGCCGCAGGTACGAAAGGTCGAAGATCGGCTCCCAGGTTTCATGCCCCGTCTCGGTGAAGAGGTGCTCGTCCAATTCGAGGAGCCAGTCATCGAGTGTGATGCCCATGCTGTACAGATCAGTGTGGAAGCGCTGGAGCTTCGCTGCGCTGGAGCGCAGATCGCGCTGGAGCACCGCCAGCTTCTCGCACTCGGTGAGTTGTCTGTCTTCGGGGAAAGGCCCGCCCCCTTCCGCGACCGCGCAAGTCAAGGCTATCGCCGCGACCACCTCGCGTATTGCTGCCCGCTGCTCCTCATTGAGATGCCGTAGTGCCGAGTCCGTGTCATCGGGACAGGAGCATTCCCTCGCCTTTCCCACTGCACGGATGTACTCCGCCGCCCCCTGAGGGAAAGGCTGACCGCTGTCCTCCGCGTATCTGAGTGCCTCATCGGCCCGCCACTCCGCGTAGCTGCTGCCGGAGGCGAAGTACTCGAGCTTCCTCGGTGTCTTCAGCGGGCGAGGTTGCTGCGCCTCCTCGTCGTCACCCTCGAAGCCAGCGATGACGCTGCGCACAAGCCGGGCCTCTTGATCCAACTGCACGCCCTGGACGCGCGTGCGGAAGCCTTTCACTCCGGTTCCCATTTCGGGAGGTATGACACGCCTATACGAGGCGTCTAGTTGGTCCAGCAGGACGAGGACCGCAAGGAGTCCGTTCTCCCTCACTCGGCCGAAGGGGTCAACAGTCCGCTCGGAAAGGGGGTGCTGTTTCTCGCTGCCTTTGGTGGGAGCATGATGCAGGGAGAGCTTGGCAATGATATGCGCCAGGGTGTGGTCCGGGATGCCGTATGTTGCCCAGCGTTCAGCACCATCCCCGATAAGGATGTCATACGATCCCAAGGCGTGGTCTGGGTCCGGGTGCTTCTTCGAGCCACGGCCGATGTCGTGGAAGAGGATCGCTGCCAGCAGCAGGTACGTCTCGGCCGGGGACAGGCGGAAGGCGGGGCGCCGCTCGCCGCCCCCAAATGCCTCAGCCAGGTCGTTGAGCCGCAGCTCCATGTTGTGCAGGTGGGGGTAGGCATTGTGAGAGCCGTGGCTGGTGCCAATGGCCGGGAGCCAGTTCTCATGGGCGATCCGCCAACTCCTCTCCAGCGCCTCGTGCAAGAAAGGGTCCTCGGCCCGGAGCTGTTCGCGGACAGTCATGGCGACCACCTCCTCAGTTCGACCGGAAGCTGATGCTTGCTTCCTGTCCTTTCGTGGGAGGAGCGGTCGTTCCTCTAACCACCGCGGATGTTGCGACTTGTCCGCGCGGTAGCCCCCTGGGCAGCAGGAGGAGGCCGGCTACTTCGCGCCGACCGGGACGCCGTTGTATTCGGTGAGGACGCTGCGGCTGTTGATGACGGCTGACAGCGTGACGCTGACCAAGGTCTGGTCCGCATCGCCGACCTGCACGGTGAGGGACAGCCGGTCCGTGCCCTGGGCCGACGCGATCAAGCCTCGCTCGGCGTCGAAAAGCCAAGTGTATTGGCCGCTAGCTTTCGCCGATGCTTTGATCGTGCCGCCCAGCTCCGGCATGTCCTCGCGCGCGGAGAACGATGATGTCGCGGTAGTCTTGATCTTCTGGCAGACTGCTCCCTTGAACTGCTCCTCGCCGAGCAGCACGGACTGGTACTTGACCACCAGGTCTTCGTCCATTACCGCGCCCGGGACCGTGACAGTGCCGCTCCACTTGTCGCCCTTTTTCACCGCCTTGTCAGGCAGAATGGCGGCTCCCCCGAGCAGGAAAACGTCGTCGGGCGTAATGACCAGGGCGGCGCTCTCAGGGTCGTCGGTGGGATCGCCGGTGAGCCAGGAGACCTTCTTAATCCGGCCCTGCCTGTTCACGACGTACCTGGCTGCGCTTCCCGGCGATTCCTCGGTCCCCTCCTCCCCATCAACCTTGGTGTCGACTGTGTGGGGCTCGATCGCGGCCTGGACCCCGAAGTCGCCGCTGGCGGTCTCACCCAGGAACTCGACCGTGCACCTCGCCTGGGCGGTCATCTCCGTGCGCGACTTTTCCCCGGCCTCCTCCTTCATCTCAGCCCGGGTGGAGAGGGTGTGCTGATAGACGGCGGTGTCGCCTTCCTTCGGACGGAACCTCAGCACCTTGCCGGCCGGGGCAGCGGGGAAGACGGCAGGAGCGGCCGCCAACAGGACCGCGAATGGCAACAGCAAACTGCGCACGACATGCGAGATGCGCATGTGACCAACCCCCGTGCTACTTGGATCGGGAGCGCCGGGCGGACCGAGCCGGGTACTCCCCAGCGAAGGCAGTTCCGCGGCGAGGCCGGACATCCTCTCGCGTCAGACGCTGTCGCGCTAAGAGGGAACGGCATAGACCGGGCAGACGGGTCAGGCGGGAAAGGCGACAGGATTTGGCCCCTACTGCGGAGCTACCTGGCACCGACTGACACGCCGTTGTACTCGGTGAGGACGTTCTTCTCGTTGAGGACGCCGGAGGTGGTCTGCTCGCGGACCACCTCGCCGTCCACGATCAGCTTGACGGTGGTGGCCAGGCGAGTAGACCTCTCGGAGTAGACGATAAGGCCACGTTTGGAGTCGAACAACCATATATCAACGCTGGTTATCTTGCTGCTGACCCTGAGAGTGCCAGATCCATCCGGCGCATCTACTGCTTCCGAGATCGTCCCGCTGATGGTTGTCTTGATCCTATGGCAGTTACTGCCCCTCCAGCTTTCCTCGCCAAGCAGGACGGACTGGTAGTCCCAGTCGTTGTACTCGCCGCCGCGCGGCAACGGCACGTGAGCCGTGCCTTTCCACTTGTCGCCTTTCTGGAGCGGCTTGTCGGGGAAGATGGCCGTGCCTCCGAGCAGAAGTGGTTCGTCAGGACCTAGCACCAAGAGGAGACCGCCGTACATGAGGACGGGCGGATCGCCGCTGACCACCGACTGGCTCTTCATCTCGCCCCGATTGCTCACGATGAACTTCTCGGTGTATTGGGGCAGTTCCGCCTCGTGTTGGGTCCCGTCCACGTTAACCTTGAGTGTGCCTGACTCAATGGTACCGCGAACACCATAGTCGCCGCTCGCGGTGTCACCCAGGAACTCGGCGGTGCTTTTCATGCTGAGGCTGATTTCGGCTCTCAGTCTCTCTCCGTCGTCGCTCTTGCCCTCGGCGCGCGACGACAGCTTGCAGTCGTAGACCGCGGTGTCGCCTTCCTTCGGACGGAACCTCAGCACCTTGCCGGCCGGGGCAGCGGGGAAGACAACAGGAGCGGCCGCGAACAGCACTGCGAATGGCAACAGCAGACTGCGCACGACACGCGAGATGCGCATGGCGCACCCCCCTTCCTTCCCCCACGTGGAGCGTGGAGCGTAGAGCCGGGGCGGGAGAGTAGATAGGAGAGAGTAGAGCGTCCGCCTCGGCCGGACAGTGGTACGCCCGAGAGGATTTGAACCTCTGGCCTTGGGGTCCGCAACCCCACGCTCTATCCAACTGAGCTACGGGCGCAGTGGCCGTCATGGTAGCACAGCAACCGGGAAACGGCAAGGGCGAACGTGTGCGGGCCCAACCGGGGCCTCCTCAATTGGCCGATAGCGCCAACTGGCGCGCAGTTGGGTTTGAGTTGCCCCGCGTATGGCATTATAACCCCAGGGATGGCTTGTCGAGGCAGGTTCCGGTCCGCGTGGCAGGCGAACGCGGCATAGCCGTCGAACTGCGGGAAACGCGGGCGGGGCCGGAGAGATGAGATGGGTGGGCAACCGCGCGGGAAGAGGATACTGGTCGTTGACGATGAGGAGGCGGTGCGCAGTCTGTGCGTCGCCTGCATCCAGCACGCCCTCGGTGACAGCTACGCGGTCAGCGAGGCAGCGGACGGCGATGAGGCGATGGCGGCGGTGGCGGCGGACCGCCCAGATCTGATACTGCTAGACATCCTGCTGCCGGGCATGGACGGCTTCGAGGTCTGCCGGCGGCTCAAGGGATCGCCCGAGACGAAGGGCATCCCGATAGTGTTCCTGACGGCGCTGGGCGAGGAGAAAGATGTGCAGCAGGGCCTGGCGCTGGGTGGCGATGGATACATCATCAAGCCGTTCAACGCGCTAACGCTGGCCGCGCAGGTAGCTGAGATCCTCACCCCCGACTGCGACCACTGAGAGCCGCGCGCAGCGGCTGGGTTCAGTGGATCGGCCGAGCTCACTCCGGGAGGCACGCGTGGGAGAAGAAGAGAGAGCCGAGGGAGCCCGGCGCTACGTAGGCGTTGACATCGGCGGCACCAACATCCGGGCGGGGGTAGTAGACGAGAGCGGGCGCATCCTGGGGGAGGCGCGCCGGCCAGCCCTTGCCGAGGCCGGGCTGAGGGCAGCGGTCGGCCGCGCGATACAGGCCGTCGAGGACGCGCTGGGGAACGCGGGGCTAACCGCCCGCGATGTGCTTGCCATCGGGGCGGGCGTCCCCGGGGCACACCGCTCGCAGGAAGGCATCTGCGTCTTCTCTCCCAACTTCGCGGACTCCCGGAATGTGCCGGTGCTAGCCCCCATCAAGGATGCGCTTGGGCTGCCCGCGTTCATGCTCAACGACGTCGCGGTGGCCACGCTCGGCGAACATCGTTTCGGGGCGGGCCGCGGTTCCGCGCAGATGGTGATGATCACGCTGGGGACCGGCATCGGTGGGGGGGCGGTGATTGACGGCGAGCTGCGGGTGGGCCACACCGAGGGTTTCGCCGAGGTGGGCCACATGATCATCGAGCCGGACGGCCCGTTCTGCAACTGCGGCAACCGCGGTTGCTGGGAGGCGCTGGCGGCGCGCGACGCCATCGTCGCCCGGGCGATCACGAAGATACAGCGCGGGCGGCAGACGGCGATCGCGGACACGGTCGAGTACCGCCTCGGGTCCATCACCCCGGCCCTCATCGGCCGGTGCGCGGACGAAGGAGACGAGGTGGCGATCGAGGTGCTGACCGAGACCGGCTACTATCTGGGGCTCGGCATCGTCAACCTCATTCAGGTGCTGAACCCGCAGGTGCTTGTCATCGGCGGCGGCATCGCGGCAGTCGGGAGGTGGCTCTTCGAGCCGCTCACCCGGACGGTCAAAGCCAGGGCGCACATGGTCCCGGCTTCCACCTGCCGGATCGTCCGCGCCGAGCTGGGGGACGACGCGGGCATCATCGGCGGCGCGGTGCTCGCCTCCGTCGAACTGGAACGGCAGCAGAGCCGCGCGGAGCCAAGCCGGGCGGGGGTTGAGACTTCGCAGGACTTGGATCCCCAGGAGAACCCTGCTGGGTAGCATCCAGGGCATTGTCCGGTCTGCGCCCACGGTTCGAGTTTGTGGACGGGGGCTAACTCTGGTACAATCCTAAGAGAGCTTTCGCGGCCCCAGCAGGTGTGAGATTCCGGGTGGGTGGGACGCCCCGAGTCGGATGAAGGAGAGTCGCAGTTGGCGCGTTTCTTCAGAATAGCGATGTGGTTCGCGCTGGTAGCGGTGGCGGTGGTCTTCCTGCAGAAGTCCATGCAGCGCACGGAGCGCAAAGAGCCACAGCAGTTCGGCTGGCTGATGCAGCAGATCGACAAGGGAGCGGTCGAGAAGCTCATGCTCCTGCCGAAGAACACGGCCGAGGCGACGCTGCAAGGGGCAGGCACGATCTACGTCGTCAACATGCCTGACGACGAGCAAGTCTACATGCCGAAGGTGATGGCGAAGGTGCCCAAGGTCGAGGTGAAGAAGCCCTCGATCTCCGATGTGTGGATCAGCGGGCTGTTCTACCTGCTGATAACGGGCCTGCTCATCGTCGGTTTCTGGATCTTCCTCATGCGGCAGAGCCAGAGCACCGGCAGCCAGGCGCTTTCCTTCGGCCGGAGCAGGGCGCGGCGGCTCTCAGAGACCGCGCCCAAGGTGACCTTCGACGATGTCGCCGGTGTTGACGAGGCGAAGTCCGAGCTGATGGAGGTGGTCGAGTTCCTGAAGAACCCCCGCAAGTTCCAGGCGCTCGGCGCGCGGATCCCGAAGGGCGTGCTGCTGCTGGGGCCGCCGGGCTGCGGGAAGACGCTGCTGGCGCGGGCGATCGCAGGCGAGGCCGGCGTGCCGTTTTTCCACATGAGCGGCTCCGAGTTCGTCGAGATGTTCGTCGGGGTGGGCGCCTCCCGCGTCCGCGACCTGTTCGAGCAGGCGAAGGCGAACCGGCCGTGCATCGTGTTCATTGACGAGATAGATGCGGTCGGGAGACAGCGTTTCGCCGGCCTGGGGGGAGGGCACGACGAGCGCGAGCAGACGCTCAACCAGTTGCTCGTCGAGATGGACGGCTTCGAGCCGAACTCCCGCGTGGTGCTGATCGCGGCGACCAACCGGCCGGATGTACTCGACCCGGCGCTGCTGCGGCCGGGGCGATTCGACCGGCGCATTCAGGTGGACAACCCTGAGCTGAAGGGGCGGACCGCCATCCTCAAGATCCACGTCAAGGGCAAGCCCCTAGCCGATGACGTTGATCTCGAGGTGCTGGCGCGCCGCACTCCGGGCTTTTCGGGGGCTGACCTCTCCAACCTCGCGAACGAGGCGGCGCTGCTTGCCGCTCGCCGGGACAGAGACAAGATAGCGATGGCGGACCTCGAGGAATCCATCGAGCGGGTCGTCGCGGGGCCGGAGAAGAAGAGCCGTATCATCTCCGAGCAAGAGCGCAAGGTGCTGGCCCAGCACGAGGTGGGGCATGCGGTGCTCGCCGGACTGCTGCCTCACTCGGACCCGGTGCACAAGGTGTCCATTCTCCAGCGGGGCATGGCTCTTGGCTACACGCTCCAGCTCCCCACCGAGGACCGCTACATCATGAGCCGAAGCGAGCTGCTCGACCGGATCACGGTCTTCCTGGGCGGGCGCGTCTCGGAGGAGCTGGCGTTCCAGGAGATCAGCACCGGCGCGGCGGACGATCTGAAGAAGGCGACCGACATCGCCCGCCATATGGTGACCGACTTCGGCATGAGCGAGACGCTCGGCCCGGTGAGCCTCGGGCGCAAGTACGAGCAGCCGTTCCTCGGGCGCGACATAATGGAGGACCGGAACTACTCGGAGCAGGTCGCCTCGGCGATCGATAGGGAGATCTCGACGATCATCGTAGACTGCTACGAGCGCGCGAAGTCGCTGCTCACGGAGCAGTCGGAGGACGTCCTACGGGTGGTCGAGGCGCTGCTAGCGCGGGAGACGCTGAGCGGCGACGAGATCAGAGCCATCATGAGGGGCGAACAGCTTCCGCCTCCGGCCAGCCGCGAACCTCAACCGCAGAGCCGGGTGATTATCCCTGGCGCGGAGACAGACAAGAAACCGGCCATCGGCGGGGAACAGCCGCAGCCGGCGTAGCTTGTCCTAACACGAAGGCGCAAAGGGCGCAGAGAGACCGCAGAAGAACAAAGTCTGCGAGGCCTCTGCGCTTTTCGCGTCCGTGCGCTGAGGGCATGTCAGGGTTGCCTGTGAGCTATGCGATTGGGAAGGCAGCGCTGAATCTGCAACGGACCGAGCGCGTGGCGCGCACGGAGTACAACGACAACTGGGAGATAGTACGGCACGTCACAGGTAAGGATCCCCGGCAGTATCCGGAGGCCAACCGCGAGTTCAACGACGCAGTTCATCTCGACTTCCTGTGGTGCACCGATGATGGCCCGGTGCCGTGGAGTGAACGCGGCCGGGTGACCGACATGGGTCACGCGGTCTACCTGGAGGACGGCTCCGACTACCGTGCGCCACAGGCGTCGCCCTTCAAGACCGCGCAGGATGTGCTCGCGTTCAACGCGGTGGCGGAGTACGGGCTGCCGGACTTCGACGAGCTGGTCGCCTACTACGAGCGCTGGTATCAGGCGGAGCAGGCCGCGAACGACCAGGTCGTGCCTGGGGGCTACTACAAGACGCTGATCTCCGGCGCGATCGAGGCCTTCGGGTGGGAGATGCTGCTGCTGGCGCTGGGCGAGGAGCCGGAGCGCTTCTGCGAGGAGGTGCTTGGCTCGATCTTCGAGCTGTCGCTTCACCATTTCCGGGCGTGGGCGCGGACCTCCATCGAGTTCTTCATGTGCCATGACGACATGGTGTGGACGGCCGGGGCGTTCATGCGGCCGGAGCTGTACCGGCGGTACGTGTTTCCCCGCTATCGGGAACTGTGGGGCGTGCTGCGGGATGCGGGCAAGCGCGTGCTGTTCACATCAGACGGAACCTTCGACATGTTCCTCGACGATATCGCGGCAGCGGGCGCGGACGGGTTTTGCTTCGAGCCGACGAACGACCTGGCGATGATGGCGCAACGCTATGGCGGAACTCACGTGCTCATGGGCGGGATGGACTGCCGCACGCTCACCTTCGGGACGAAGGATGACATCGAGCGCGAGCTTCGGTGGGTGCTCGACACGACGCGGGACTGCCCCGGGTTCTTCCTTGCCGTGGGCAACCACATCCCGGCCAACATCCCACTGGAGAACCTGGTGTACTACTTCGAGCGGGTGGAGGAGCTGGGGAGGCGGACCTGAGGAGGACGCCGGGCCGTCCCGCAGAACCTCCCCCAGCGCGTCCGCTCCTTCGGCTTGGCTTAGGGCAAGAGGGGCTGCGGGCGCGATTCGCGTGTAGGTGAGCCAACGGCGTGAACCGCAACGTTAAGACAGTGCTCGCGGTTTCGATCCTGTTCGGGATGGCGACCGGGACATATGAGTTCGTCCTCCCCTACTACCTGAAGGAGCGGGGGCTCTCGTTCCAGAGCATGGGGACGATCTTCTCCATCGCCGCCGCGGGGATGCTGCTGGTGCGCGTCCTGATGGGGCGGCTGGCCGACGTGTGGGGGCGCAAGCTGTTCTACGGTCTCTCGCTGGGCGGCAGCGCGCTCGCCATGTGGCTGACACCGACGAGCGGATCGGTCCCGGGCCAGAGTCTGCTGAAAACGCTCCGCGAGGCGATGTTCCTGACGCGGGACACGCTTCACCCGGTGGTGCTCTATGAGGAGCACCGCGATCGGTTCATGGACTTCATGGGCAAGACGCGGGGCATGGAGTTCCTCTTTCAGGCGGCGGGGACGCTGATCTCGGGTGTCACCATCGCCTGGCTCGGGACTGGCGGGAACCTTCGGCTGGCGGGATGGCTGCTGGCGGCCGCCTCTGTGGTGTTCTGGGTCTTCTTCCGCGAGCGGCCCAGAGACGGCGAGGCGCGAGTGCAGACAGGCAGTCTTCGCGATCTGTTTTCGCTCAAGATGCACCGCAATCTGAGGGTCATCATGGTGTCGGTGTTCATCTTCAACATCGGCATCAGCACCGGCCACAACTTCATCATGCCGCTCTTCTTCTCGGAGAAGTTCCACGTCAGCACTTATGCGGTCTCGTGGGTGATGGTGATCCACCGGGCGACGATCGCGCTGCCGCTGCTACTCGCCGGCACCTTCGCGTTCCGCAATCTGAAGGGCGTCTACATCTGGGCGCTGGTGCTGGAGGGGGTCATCATCTCGGCGTCGGCGTTGATCCCCAACTTCCACGGGGCTGCGGCGGTCTGGCTG
>Ga0315291_10010998_pt1 | contig 11043 bp, 10 predicted proteins | sample YL17G12_20_MG_FD_203070 | JGI IMG/M metagenome (GOLD analysis project Ga0315291, IMG submission 203070) | Sediment microbial communities from Yellowstone Lake, YNP, Wyoming, USA - YL17G12_20 | ecosystem: Environmental > Aquatic > Freshwater > Lake > Sediment | place: USA: Wyoming | collected... | reverse complement strand
CTCTGCAACACGGTGAGGTTTTGTAAGCATTCAATATCCTCGGCCGAGCCCTGGCGAACACGGGTGCATTTCTGATTGTGGGTGGCAATCTTAGCCGTCAGCCGTTCCAGTTTCTTCTGTAAGTCGTATTTCCACGTGTTCAAATTCCCGCTGAATGCCGCTGGAAGACCATTTGGCACATCGACGGGCTTGTCCTGGGCATAGCCGCACACCGTAAAAAGTAAGAACATTAACCCGGCAGTTGCCATTAGTTTAAGGAAAACGGATCTCATTGCGCTTTGCCTCCTGAAGACTTCTCCTGTACATTTTCAGAAGAGGGTTGTGGTGTCGCGGGCTGATTTTTTTCGGTAGCTTTTTCCTGTTTCGGCCACTCTAACGCACGGCTTATCCATTTACCCATTTCAATTTCTTGGATCCTGATTAGACCGGGAATAGAGGACTGCTGCTGCTTGATATTTACTTCCTCCACCTCAAGGTTTCCTTTCTCCACCGAATTGGTTGCGTTCTCTTTCTTTCGCTGGACCTCTTTTAGCTGACTCTCGAGCTGCTGCTGTTTTTCGAGCAACGCGGCCCGCTTGTTCAACTGCTCGCGGAAATCCTTATCCTGGAACAATTCCTTCGGGAGTACCCGTGGCTGTGGTGGTGCGGGTTTCTGCTGCGCCGACGAGCCCTGGGGAACGACGATAGACCCGGGTTTTGCGTACTCTCCCGGACGATCGAACACACTGGATGCCGCATGACTCGCCGCTTCGGCAGTTGGGGGAGTAGGGACTCCAATGCCCTGGGTTTGCGCCCCGCTTTGTTGGGCGCTCTGCGCCTGGGGCATTGCCTGTATGGGACCGGTCTTCGGATCATCGGGAATGATGAAGGTCACCGGTATGTACCTTCCATCCTCCCTGACCAGGAGGGTAATGGTCCGTTGAGCGCTTGTGCCCTGCTGCCCCATCGGTTTCGTAGTTGGACCGATAAATTCGAGGCCGGCCAGAGATGGTGACGAAGGAACGGGAGAGCCGGGCGCTGAGGATCCGAGAAGATCGGAGGCAAGCGTATTTTTTATACTGTCCACTTTCTCTTTGGCCGCCTCGGCTCTCACCTTACGCTGCTCCTCCCTTTTCTGTTCAACCGAAGCCAATCCCTGGGTTGCGGCGGTTGAGGACTTGTTCAGGCTCAGTGCTTCCCGGAATGCCGCCTCCGCTTCTGAAGTTTTTCCTTGGCCATAAAGGCTCTTGCCCTTGTCGGCAAGCAGGTCTGACAGGTTTTCCCGCACCGTGGTATAGTTCTGATCAAGGGCCAGGGCAGTGCGGTATGTAGCTTCTGCTTCAGAAAGCTTTCCTTGTTTCTCTAGGACGACCCCCAGGGTATTGTGGGCCTCCTCATTCTTCGGATTAAGTCTGACGGCCTCGCGCGTTGCGCCTTCCGCCTCCCAGAATTTCCCCTGCTTATAAAGCTCGATTCCTTTATCATTAAGCACGTCTGCCAGGACATTCCGTGGCGCGGAATAGTTCGGATCAACCCTTATGGCCGTGCGTAATTCGGTTTCTGCCTCAGAAAGCTTTCCTTGCTTCCGCAAGACGACCGCCAAGGTATTGTGAGCACGGGCATTATTTGGCTCAAGCTTGACGGCCTGGCGCGATGCCGCTTCGGAGTCGGCATAACGCGCCTGAAGAAAGAGAGATCTCCCAAGCTGCTGGTGCAAATAAGAGTTGTTCGGATCTAATTTTATGGCCTCACGATAAGCGGCCTCCGCTCCGGCATAGTCTTTTTTGTTATAAAGTTCATCGGCCTTATTGCTCACAAGCTCTCCTTTAAGATATTGAAGATTGTTCTTGGCGTAGGGATGTTTTGGGTTAATCTTCAAAGCCTTCTCGTATGCCTTAATGGCTTCGTCATAGCGTTTCTGATTCTTCAGCACGATCCCAAGGATATTGTAGGACTCGGAATCATTAGAATCGAATTCGAGCGCTTTCTTCAGCGCCGTCTCGGCTTCGGCATACCGTCCTTGATCATCGAAAGTGCTCCCCTTGCTCCTATATAAAAAATTATAAGATTCTTTTAGATAATCGGGCATACTGAACGAGCTGCCATCCAACGCCTTAGCCTTCTTTAACGCCTCTTCAGCCTCGTCATAGCGTCCCTGGTAGATAAGCGTTAAACCAAGCAAATTGTAATTGCGGGGTCCCGGCTGGAATGCAAGCATCCGCCTTATTAGGGCCTCGGCTTCCGCCCATCTGCCAGCTTGCCAAGCTTTTACATATTCCTTGTACGTATTATTATAATCGTTTACTTCATCGGCATGCGTGCGACCTGTACACCCGGTACAACTCCCCGTGCAACCTGTACAGCCCGTACAGCCCATGCAGCCTGTACAACCACAGCCGCCACCCACGTGGCCCCCTACACACCTGCATTCATTGATGGGCGGAGCGGCAATGGCGGGTGTGACGAAGACCGAAGAAATCTGAGTTGAAGCCTTACCAAGCCAGGTCTTGCTCTTGTCTTGTCCTTCCTGCAGATATCGACCGGCAGGGTCCATGCAGAGTGGAAAAACCTGATACGAAGCGGCAACGAGCAAAATCGTACCGCACTTCGTGACGAATTTCCCCCTGGAGTGATCGCCTGCAGAAGAATGTCCCGCTGAGCAGCGATTCCGTTTCATTTTTTTCTTTTTCATCGGCCTCTCCCTCTTATCAGCAGACGGTTGTATCTACCATCGCTGATGTCTGGTTCTTCCTGTAATCTTCCAGAAGTTCCGACGCTGTCACCTGTGCCTTATCCCACAATAGTAATTCGAGCATCTTCTTCGTATATTCACAGGTAATGCGTCTACAATAATCTCTTACTTTTCCGCTGGCCGCAGGGTTATCTAATACTGTCAGCCGTCCCAGGGCACAGGCGCCGCCGCAAATGTACCTCCATGAGCACGTTTTGCAATCTTCCCTTTGATCCACATGCAGATAGTTATAGATCGATCGAAGCACATTCTTGTTCGGATAGCTTTCGTTCATGATATTGCCCATGTAGTATCCCTTCATGCCAACGAGATAGATGCACGGGTATACATCGCCGGTCACGTCGACAACCGGCGTATTGCCGTAGGGCGCCCCGCACCCCACCACCGAGCGCGAATCTGGAATAAGTCTAGCAACATGCTGGTTGAAGGGATATAATTCATTGTCCTTCCAGAGCTTGCTTTTATAGACATCCGTCATGCCTTTGATGATTTTGTCAGGTGACGGCAACAGCTTTTCCGTCAGAACATCTTCATCAGAATTAACAGGATTAACCGGGACAAAGGCGCTCGATTTCCCGCCGATTGCCCGGTGATGCCTGGTTATTTCCAATAAACGGTCATGATTCAACGAGGTGATTGTCGTACGTAGAAATACGCTCAATCCTGCCTCAGTGAGTCGACCAATATTTTTTACTATTACTTCGTGTGATGGACTTCCGTTTTTAAAGGGCCTGCACTTGTTGTGGATCTCAGGGGGGCCGTCTACGTCGCACAAGAAAGTGACATTATATCTTGTTGCCCATTCTATCAAATCGGCCGGAACAAGGGATAAATTGGTGGTGCAATGGTATTTTATCTGCTTCCCTGCATGTTTTTGCCTCAACGCGTTTTCACAATAAATTATTATTTCTTTAGCCAACGGCCAGTTTAAGAGCGGCTCGCCGCCAAAAAATATGACCTCCAGATAGCCTTGCGGACATAGGCCGTCAAGACACCTCTCGATACTCTCGAAGGCTATTTCTTGACTCATCATCAAGTCCTTGTCTTTTTGGTAGGTTTTTGTGCCGTTCAAGCAATATATACAGCCCATGTTGCAGGATTGGGAGATGAGAAGATATAGAGATATGCTCCTTCTGTTATCAAACCTTAACTCTTCCTGAGGCATTTGAAAGGTGTTATTTTGGGTGGAGCCACCAGGGATGATAATTCCGTGGTCGACGAGCATATCTAATAAACTTATATCATTTGGAAACGCCTCAATAATTTTATTATAAGTCCCCAATTCGGAGGCGGCTTTTAAAAATTGTTTGATGTATTTCCTTCCTTCTTTTATATAAAGAGGGCGAAGGTCAAGGTAATTGGCCAGAAGAAGCTCATTTCTTCCCCTTTCGAGCGTGAGGAGGTGTTCGGTAACATGTAAACGGATATCATTCTTCATCGCTTGGTACATAGCTCTCGAAATGATGTAGCGTCATCAGATTCATTTCTTGAATGTTTGCTCAACCTTCCAAAAGGAAAAAGGCCGAACCTTCGAAGAAGTCATCCTTCGAGCAGCCCTGATTCTTCTTGAGTGCTCGGGGTCTTGCCGACAGTCGCACTCGCCCTTTGCTGGCTGTCAGGAGAGAAAGTTTCGCGCGCCTTTTCCCGCCATTCTAACTAAGTACTTATAAATTGTCTCCGTTGCCTCCAGTTCCTCTTGGCAGTGGTAGCCTAGTCACGGTTCTTGACGTCCGTGCCGACCTTCTCCCCGGCCGTCGACGGGATCAGGGGGGGATCTGGGTCGCCGCGGCCTGTTCGGCCCTCGTCAAAATAATGCTGTCCCGCCTGATGGTTTCTATGATTTTCTCGCCGGCGCTCTCGATTGTCGTAGGCTCCTCCAATAAAAGGAACTTGTAAGTGTCAATCCGCGGACCCTTACCCGGGGGCCCAGGTATCACGATGCGTTGCGCCAGGTATAGATTGTCTCCATCCTTTAAGACGGACACGTCAACCATGCCCTGCCCAAGAATCCGCTCCTGGCCCTTGCTAAATTCGCCCCTAACGACGGACCGGTTAAGCACAGCTTCGACAACCGCCCGGAAATAGCCATTTTTAATCGCCTCGTTCCACTTCTTGACGTCCGTGCCAAGCTTATCCTTCCCCACCATGGTCAAGACCCCAAAGTTCTTTTTCATATCCCGCCAGTCTTCATCCCGCTTTTTTCTTGGCCGCCCGGCGCATCACCCGTCGCCTCAGCTGGTTCTTTTTTACCGCCCTGCGCCTTGTCAACGGTCGCCGGTGACGCCTGCCCCACCTTGGCGGGCTGGTCCCGCTTATTGATGTCCCTGCCGACCTTCTCTCCGGCCGTTGCGATGACTTGGCTCTGATCCGGTTCGACAGGAAGCGGGGTTCCGGAGGGGGTTTTGGCGGCCGTCGACAGAATCGGGGCAGAGGTCTGCGCTCCCGCAGACTGGCCCTGCTTGAGAACTTCACGCACCTTCCCGGCGATGCAGTCGCGCTCGAAAAGGGTGTCCGACCTCGCATTCAATTTGCCTTCCCTATCCAGTAGCGCCCAGGATGGCAGGGCCGTGCAGCCGAGCGCCTTGGCGAGATCCGGCTGGCAGGAGGCGACGAGATGCGAATAATGTTGGGCAGCATCCTTGAGGTCGGCATCCGGCACGTTCTGAGCAAAACCGACTATCTGAAGGCCGTCCAAAGCGAAACTCTCGTGTATAGATTGCATGAGATCCATGATCTTAGGGCAGCCTGGGCAGTAGGGTTTCGTGCTGCCGCCGGGGCCGGGAAGCGTCACCGGACCCCAGAAGTAGATCAGGACGGGTCCACCGATAAACTTGCGTTCTCCAACGGGTGGCGGCAAAGACGGGTTATGTATTGAGAAAAAGCGACGCCCGACCGGGTCGTTACGAAGTGATATAATCTGATGCGTGCGGGGAGAAAAAAAGACGAAATCCGGCGCGTTCGCGCCGATTTCCAGCACCCCGCCTATTTCCGCAATCGTGGCAGGCGGGGTTGATCCTAGAGCTCCCCCGACAGAATGCTCTGCATAACGGTAGTTATTGTCAGAGCGGAACTCTTCGAGAGCGGCCTGGTAGAGTGTCTTTCCGGAGACCGAGAAAGGGGTTGATTCCTCGGCCCAGAGAGTCAAAAGTGTGTCACCGGAGGCGGCTGAGAGAACGGTCAGTGTTATGCTGATCCTTATGCCGAATTTATCCCCGAAGCTATTGAAGGGCGTGATATACTCACCGCCTTTTGACTCGTCATACTCAATGAGGATGTCCGCGTCCTTCTCTCGCGCCCCTCTTGGTACGACCTGAATGCTCGCGCTCCGCAGCTTGGCAGGCAAGTCCTTTGCGATATCGAAGGGCTTCGCATCACGCCATGTATCCGATCGTGTCTCTAGGGAGACCTTCTTCTCGAACTGTTGCGCGGGAGCCGCGTGCGCAGTCTGGCCGATAAGGCATACGATCCACACTGTAAGGATTACGTTAAGCCTGCTTAGGTTCCTCATCGCCAGCCCTCCTTTTCCGGCGTGAAGCCTCCTCTTGCCTGGCATCTTTACCGGGGCGGCGTTGAGCCGGCATAAACCCGGTAGCGACCTTGACATGGGCTCTGAGAGCGAAACCGTGTCGGAGCTGTGCAAGATCCGGCAGGTTCTCAGCGCCCCCGCGTGACCGGACGAAATGGATGTGCCGCGGATCGCGCAATCAGCAACTCGAACCCTTCGGCCGGCGCCGCCGGCCTGTAGGCAACTTCCACACGGGAATAGGCCGACAATACCAAGTTGACGAGGTACCCTAACGAAGGCATACACGCCAGAATCGCAAATAGCCGGTCTCTGGTCGAATAACCACCGCCGGCGATGGAATGGTCGAAGAGGGCGATACTGGAGAACCAGACAACGGCCAGCGCTGTGAAGAAACCCAACGCGACGGATGTGACCGCCAACTTTAGGAGGAGGTGGTTGTCAAAGAGTTGCCTCAGGCTGAACCGCGATCCTCGGTACACGAACTCGTCGATGTTGCCGATCCCTTCGAGTTGCTGCCCCTGGTACACCGCGACCTGAAGGCCGGAAACCACGAGGGTCCTGCGCCGCCTGCGGCGCATAGCGTCATACGCTAGGAGGACGCAGCCGCCGGCCAATGGCGGCCCGCCGAACGTCCATTCGATCTCAGATGGCGTGTCTTTTAAGAGCAAAAAGGCGGCGAATATCAGCAGGATGGCTCCGGCGTTGACAAAGTTCCAGGTGAAGCATTGGGAGATATGCTTATCCGAGGCGATCTCTCGAAGATCCAGCGGGAACCCGGGGCTCGGCGAAGAAGTCAACATATTATTAAGTGATAAAGTGAAAAAACGAGAAATCCCTTGAATATGGGTTAAATATAGAAAAAGAAGAATAGTTTGTCAAGAAAAATCACCACAAGGACCACAAGATACGGAAGAGTCCTCTTCATCTGCTCGCGCGGCAGCCCAGTACCAGGCTTGTGAGGCTAATTTCGGACTGCCGCAGTGGGGTTTTTGGCCTTAAACTCTAACGCGCGAATAGCTTGCCACTATCTGCCCTCTCCAAAAGGTTGTGGTTTGGAAGGCAAATTGGAACAGTGAAGCTCCCCGTGCCTCCGCACGGGGCATCTTCACAGCTTCGGCGAAACCCGCCGAAGCATATCCACCTTCGCTGACCTACCCGCCAAACCTGCCTTCACCGAAACGCTTGGGGTAGGCAGGCAAGTTCTTTTGCAGGCGAGAGCTTCGGCGGATACCCTTTTCGCATTCACCCCCGCCCTTCCGCACGGGGCACTCTGCGAAGGCGGGTAGATTTGCATTTAAATTCTTGAGGGAATTAGGGTAAATCGCTTTTTCTGTTTAAATCGGTAAATAGAAAAATCTTTATGATCAAGGGTAAATATTTTAGGGACTTCGAGAATATCTGCAAGTGCAACCAGGGTTGCATCGGCTAAATCCATCGGTAAGTCGTGATATTGTTTCATCAACTCACGGCACCGAATAAGAAGCTCTTTTTCAATGGGATAAATTTCCACTCCACCTCTCTGAATGAAGACCCACAAATCGTCCTGAACTTCCCACGAAAAGTTCAATAAGTAGAAGGATTCTGTCAGGATAGGCCATGTTGTAACAAGGGGTTCTCTTATCTCTTTGAGAATTTCAATACATAGGACATGATGCCGATCGTCCTTATCAAAAAAGGCCACGATAGGACCTGTATCGATAAGAATCAACCCTTCGACTTTCCCCAGGCTAAAGCCGGGGGTTTGCTCAGGGTTGATACTGAGCGGCCCTTTCATCTCCGCCCTAAAGGGCTGAGTTTTACGCCGTCGAAGTATCAAGTTTTCCTCCTGAACCTTTCTCTCAGGATCTCCTCGCTTTTTACAGAAAGATCTCCCCTCCCGCTTCCTCCTTTTTCTATCAGATCCTTTATGACCTCATACGGCTGCTTGCGCCTTTCCGAAAGAACACGGGCACAGTAATCTGAAAGCGATTGTTTGATTACCTCGGCCTTGCTGGTCTTAAGCGCCGAGGCAGTCTCTTCAAGCAAAGATTCAGTCTTTTTGTCGAGACGCACACTGAGAGGCATCCTCATCATCTCCTTTCTTTATTTGTAGTACAAATTGTATTACAATGAGTGAGCCTTGTCAAGATCTGTTTGGGTTCATATTTCAGGTTTGAGATGACGTAGAAAATAGCTTTCTTAAATCCCTCCCCTCCTCCCTTTACGAAAGGGAGGAGTAACCTCCCCCTTTGCATCTTTTTCCCCGCCCAAGCGGGGCAAAAGGGGGATTGAGGGAGATTTTCATGGTTCGCGCCTGCCTGCCGGTAGGCAGGGGTGACGACCCCGTCATGTAAAATTTATTTCCGAAATATCCAAAAAAGAAAGGTCAGGATGATGCTGATAATGATACAGGTGGTGATAGGAAAATAAAAGCTGAATTTCTCTTTTCTAATGATGATATCCCCTGGAAGTTTACCAATCCAAGGGATTTTTTCACCAATAAGCAAAAAAAGGCCGCTGAGGATGATGAAAACACCCAGAAGAATAAGTAGCTTTCCTAAAGCACCCATTCCCACTATTGAAAATCTCCCTCTTGTATTCTTAAGCTCGAAATTCGAAGCACGAAATCCGAAACAAATTCGAAATTCCAATGTTCCAATGCTCTAAACATCACGTACTCTTAGATAATATGGCTCCGAAAATATTCATTAGCTCAGTGGCCTCTTTGACCAGGTATCTTCGATCGTTTTCCTTTTCTGGTTCACCATCCGTATCTATCAACATTAACCAATATCGACTTTCCTTAGCCTCTTTACGGCAAAGCTTAATTCTCATCATGAAGTCTTTTTTGCTGAGAGATTCATTCGCTTCAATATAATTCGCACCGACAGAGCCTGATGCCCGAATAAGCTGCTTTCCATCCTCAATGTTTGCCAAGGTTTTATGCAAATTTTTTACAAAGGCTCTTACCTTTTTAGCAAATTCGAAAGTACGATCTTCCAAATCATACCGTTTTGAATTTTTGTTCATTGGAATTTGAGATTTGTTTCGTGCTTCGATATTCGGATTTCGGATTTCTAATCTACTTCGGCTGATGTCTCCTACGTCCCGCATTCATATATCTTTCTTTTTCACTATAAATACAGCCACAATACTGCTGGCGATATAATCCCATTGTCTTGGAGACTTCCAGCCCTTTTCTCCATCCCTTTCGAAAATCCTCATAATAGAAGGGGACTTCAATCTCCTTAGCCAAACGTTCCCCAGTTTCTTTGATCAAAGCATGATCTTGGTGCGTACTTTGAAGAAGGGTGGTTGAAAATTGATCGAACCCGTTCCTCTTCGCCTCCTGAGCCGTGGCCTCAAGCCGAATCGAGTAGCAGTATCGACACCTCTCCTTTTCTCGGTGAGATACGTTTCTTAAAAATTCCTCAAGGAGATATTCATCCCGGTAGATCATTTTCAACCCAACCCTTTCCGCATATTGTTTCAATGACTCCAGTCGGTTCTGGTATTCCTGGTAGGGATGGATATTGGGATTGAAGAAAAATCCTACGACTTCATCTCCCTTCTCTCCCAATCGTTGAAGTGGATAAATGGCGCAGTTAGCACAACAGATGTGAAGCAAGATTCTCATCTCTTCGAATCTCAAGTTCAAATTTCAAAATCCAAATGTCAAATGAATGAGAAAGCTTAAAACCAGTGGTTCGACAGGCTCACCATGATTCTATTCTTCAGCATTTTTAAACCATCATCCTGAGCCTGTCGAAGGATGAACTTTTGCATTTGAAATTTTAAGGCTATCTCTAAAAATGTCATTCCTGCGAAAGCAGGAATCCATAAGCTTTTGACATAACTGGACTCCCGCCTTCGCGGGAGTGACAAATTGAGAATTATTAGAGGATCCCTTAAGATTCAAAACTTAACTTGCGGCCAATTTCTTCTTTTTACAATCCCTCCGGGGTATCCCCAACTCCTTCTCTACTTGCAATATCTTGTCGGTGGTCTTGATGACCGTGTCTGGATTGAGGGAGATGCTGTCGATGCCACATTGGACTAAAAATTCAGCAAATTCGGGATAGTCGCTCGGAGCCTGGCCGCAAATGCCTATCTTCTTGCCATTCTTTTTCGCTTTCTCGATGACCCATTGAACCATCCGTTTTACCGCAGGGTCCCGTTCGTCGAAGACATGGGAAACCTTCTCTGAATCACGATCCAGGCCCAACACCAATTGGGTGAGATCATTAGACCCGATGGAAAACCCATCAAAAATCTCGCTGAATTCATCCGCCATGATCACATTGCTGGGGACTTCACACATCATATAGATTTCAAGACCGTTTTGCCCCTGTATCAAACCATAGTTCCTCATCTCCGCCACAACCAACCTTCCCTCTTCCACAGTCCGACAGAAAGGGACCATCAATTTTACATTGATTAGACCCATTTCATCCCGGACCTTTTTCATGGCAAGACATTCGAGTCCAAATCCTTCCTGATAACCTTCGTCATAATAGCGGCAGGCACCGCGGAAGCCGATCATCGGGTTATCTTCAACAGGTTCGAATTGAAACCCTCCAATGAGATTGGCATACTCGTTTGTCTTAAAATCGCTCATCCTGACGATCACATCTTTTGGATAAAAGGCCGCAGCAATCTTCGCCACTCCTTGGGCCAGCCGATCGATGAAGAAGAGCTTCTTATCTTCATACCCGGCTGTCAATTGTTCGATCTCCTTTTTTGCATGATCGTCACTCAATGCATCAAAATGGACTAAAGCCATTGGATGGATTCGAATAGAATTGTT
>Ga0315291_10010996_pt1 | contig 11043 bp, 8 predicted proteins | sample YL17G12_20_MG_FD_203070 | JGI IMG/M metagenome (GOLD analysis project Ga0315291, IMG submission 203070) | Sediment microbial communities from Yellowstone Lake, YNP, Wyoming, USA - YL17G12_20 | ecosystem: Environmental > Aquatic > Freshwater > Lake > Sediment | place: USA: Wyoming | collected... | reverse complement strand
CCGCCGAGAAGGCTCGTGCGGAGGGTCGGCCGATCCCCGAGAAGCCACCGGCGCCTTCTCCAGCCGACAGGGATTGGAGGAATTCCCCAGGGCGCCCCGGGGCCGCATTCAATGCGATGGTGGCGCCACTGGCGCCGCTGGCGCTCGCCGGTGTTGTGTGGTACCAGGGCGAAGCCAACGTCGACTGGCCCCGCGACTATCGAGACCAACTGCCCTCGCTGATCGCCGACTGGCGGGCCGCCTGGAACTCCGAATTGCCGTTCGTATTCGCGCAACTGCCCAACTTCGGGCCGCGCTTGCAGCAGCCCAGCGTTGATCACTGGGCCGAGTTCCGGGAGGCCCAGGCCAGCGCCCTTTCGGTGCCCAGGACGGGTATGGCTGTGACCATTGACATCGGCGACGAGAAGAACCTTCATCCGCCCAACAAGCAGGAGGTCAGCCGTCGGCTGGCGCTGGCGGCGCTGGCCACCGCCTACCGCAAGGTGTTGGTCTACAGCGGGCCGATGTATGAGTCCATGTCGGTCGAAGGAGACCGGATTCGCCTCCGGTTCCGGCACGGGGGGGGCGGGTTGGTGGCACGGGGCGAGCGACCCACGGGTTTCGCCATTGCCGCAGATGACAGGAAGTTCGTGTGGGCCGAGGCCGAGATACAGGCCGCCGCGGACGCGGCAAAGGACGCCCCTGCCGTGCGCGTCTGGAGCCCGCAGGTCCACCGACCCGTGGCTGTTCGCTACGCATGGGCGGCGAACCCCGAGTGTAATCTGTATAATGCGGAAGGGTTGCCGGCCGCGCCGTTTCGGACCGACACTTGGGACCCTGCGGGGCAGAAGGCGATGAAACGCATGCCCACCGTCGTCTGGATTCACCTGACGTGGATGCTGCTGGCCGTGGCCGTCGGCACGTGGGCGGGGTACCTGGGCCTGGTGCGTGCGACGATGCACGGCGGCAAGAGCCCGCTCCCCGGCCGCTTCAACCTCCGCGTCCACAAGTGGACCGGCATCATCTTCTACGCGATGCTCTACCTGGGGCTTGGTTACGCCGCGTGGATGGTCGAGTGGCACTTCGGCGCCGAGCCGGCCGGCCTGTGGGCTTGGCATGAGCGCGTGGGCCTTGCCATCGGCGCCATCTACCTGCCGGCGATGGCCCTGGGGATCCAGATGCTGTACCGGCCGGCGGGGGTGCACCGCGCGCGGCCGATTATTCACATGCTTACGAATTTCACCGCGTGCACGTTGATTGCCGTGCAGATAGCACTGGCGGTTTACGCTGCGGGCTGGTTGAATTGATGCGTTTTGGCTAGCCGCCGCGCTTGCAGGGCGCGTGCTTTGTTGCGAGGTGGCGCGTGGACCTTATTCGCGAACTCGACAGCATTGACCCGCGCTATAAGGGCGGCGTCCTCTCCGTCGGCGTGTTTGACGGCGTGCACGTGGGCCACCAGAAGGTCCTCGGCCGCGCGGTCGAGCGGGCGGGGCGCCTGGGCGTCGCGCCCGTGGTCTTCACGTTCCACCCGCATCCGCTGGCGACGCTGCGTCCGGGCGAGGCCCCGCCGCTCATCCAGACGTTCGGGCAGAAACTGGACCTGATGCGCGGCCTGGGTGTTGCCGCCGTCATCTGGCCGCGCGACAGCCGCGAGGTCCTGGCGATGCCGCCGGAGATCTTCTTCGGCGAGGTCATCTGCGGGGCGCTGGCGGCCCGTGCCGTCGTTGAGGGCGCCGATTTTCACTTCGGGGCCGGCGGCGGGGGCGACCGCCGACTGCTGGCGGCCCTCGCGCAGCCGCGCGGCATCGAGGTCGAGTTCGTCGAGGACGTCCGGGTGGATGGCGAGCGGGTCTCGAGCACTCGCATCCGCCAACGGATTGCCGCCGGGGGCGTCGCGGAGGCCGCACGTTGCCTCGGCCGGCCGTACCGGTTCCAGGGGACGGTGGTCGAGGGTCGCCACCGCGGGGCGCGCCTGGGGTACCCGACGATCAACATCGAGTCGCCGCGGTTCCTGCAGCCGGGCGACGGCGTGTATGCCGGGCGGGCGCTGGTGCGAGGCGGGCAGTATGCCGCCGCCATCAGCGTCGGCCGCAAGCCCACGTTCCACGCCGAGCACCCGTCGGTCGTCGAGGCGTTCCTTCTGGATTTCGATGGGGAACTGTACGGCGAGCAGGCGGCCCTGGACTTCATCGAGTACCTGCGCCCTCAGCAGGCATTTGCCGACGCCGAGGCGCTCAAGCGGCAGATGGCCGAGGACTGCCGGCTCGTGCGGCATCTTCTGACAAAGCCTTAGCGTACAGCGGCCGCTTCAGGTGAAAGGGGACAGGTCATGAAGGCGACGACGCTAGGGAGGATGGCGGTTGCGGCTCTTGCCATGCTCGTTTCCCGGCCGGCGGCGGCAGACGAGGTGGCCGACCTCATCGCCAGGGTCAAGCCGCCGGCGCGGTTTGCCGAGTACAGGCCCGAGTTCTCGGTCGCCAAGGAAGACCGCATGTTTCTGAACGCCGCCGGCGGGCACAAGGAGATGCTCTGGGTCATCCGCGACGGCGAACGTATCGTCGCCCTGTACAGCCCCACCTTGGGGCACGTGGAACTGTTCACGCATGACCCTGCCCAGGGCCAAGCCAAACTGAACGCCGGGCCGCGGTACCACCTGCCGCGCTTGATCGGCACGCGGGTCACCACCCGCATCTGGCTCGCGCCGCTGGAAACGTTCGACTACAACTTCGGCGGAAACGAGCGGGCCCTGAAACTCGTCGAGACGAACCGCTGGCAGGCGGGCGGCCTCCAGGGCCTCGGCGTCAACGTGGAGTCCAACTACACCCTCACCCTGCGCCTCGACCCGGTCTGCGGCTACACGATCGACATGGACTGCCGCCTGCTGATGGAGAAGATCCCGAAGGGCAAGGACGGCAAGCCCCTGGCGTCCGCCGAGTGGTGCAACCTCCTGGCCGGCCACGTGTCAGACGTCTGGCCCGGCCGCGCCCGGTACAACAGGACCGTCTTCTCGCAACTGGGCCTCCCCGCCGGCCGCTACTGGGGCTGGTGGAACAACCTGGCGGCCAGCGACCACTCGGACGACGACGCGGCGAAGATGCGGGTCCGCGACGACGGCTTCGTGGCATTCCTCGCCGACAAGGACGGCTGGGGGCCGGCCCTGGTCTGCATCGGCCCGCACGAGCGCAGCCTGGCCACGGGCAACGCATGGCAGGACCAGCGCAACATCCTCGCCATGCCCGCCGAGGCGGACTTGGACGGCAAGTACCGGATGAGCACGAGGTTCCGCCTGGTCTTCCTGCCGCCGGAGGTCACCGCGGAAGTTCTGAGGAACACCGCGGTCAACGACTTCCGGGGGGCCCGCGCGGTCATGGTCCGCATCGGCGTTGTCGAGGATTTCGAGGACCAGCCCCTGCCGCTCACGACGCCGGTGCGCGGCTGCTATCCGGTGGGCGAGGTGGCGACGGACCAGGCCCACTCGGGCAAGAAGTCGTTGCTCGTCAAGGGCTCCTCGCGGACGGAAGCGGTCAAGGGCATGCCTGGTTCCGCCTGCGCGCCGCAGATTCCGCTCGATGAGAACTCCACGTACCGCATCACGTGCTGGATCAAGGTGGACGGCGACGGCGAGGCGTTTGTCTCGGCCGACCTGTACGATTCGACGCCGCAGAAGCCCGAGCGGTTCGTCCGCCGGCGGACGCCGCTCGCCAAGTGGGGCGAAGAGTGGAAAGAGGTCTCCCTGGAGTTCAAGACCCCCGCGCTGGACCCCTTTATCGACCTGCGGTTCGTCTGCCTCGGCACGGGGCCCGCGTACTTCGACGATTTCAGCCTGGTGAAGGTCGAGGCGGGCAAGTGACGCGGCTGCGCCAGAAGTTTCTGGCAAGTACCAAAGGATGGTCATTCTGAGCCCCCGCTTGCGGGGGCGAAGAACCTGCCTGCCGGCAGGCAGGTCTCGTCTTGGCCGCGCCCCGGCAGCATCCGAACAGCGAGATGTTTCGCTTCGCTCAGCATCTCAGCCCATGGCAAGTGTGCCAGAAACTTCTCGCACACCCCGATGCGGGGGCTGACGGTGTTGCCTGTTGACCTCGACCCGATTTATCCGACAATGAAGCGGCACACCTGCTGCGGGGGTCGGCATGATGAGATACCTTGCGGGGCCGGTTTCGGCGGCGATCGTGCTGGCAGCGGCTGGAGTCGCCTGGGCGACCGCCGCGCCTACGGGAAACGTATGGAAGAAGTACACCGTCCAGTCGCCCTCGACCGGAAAGATCGAACGTTTCTGGGTCGGCCACCCGGCGAGCATCCAGGCCGGCGTCGCCGCGGCGACCCCGGATGCGCGCGGGTACCCGGTCATCTACTTTCTGCCAGGCCTCCTGGACTCTGACGAGACGTGGAAGGGGGCCCTGGACCCGCACCTCGGGAAGCACGAAATCATCGCCGTGTGCCCGGCGGTCGGCGGCGCCACGTGGTACATGAACTCGCCCGCGCAGCCGTGGATGAAGTGGGGCGACTACCTGACGGAGGACCTGCGCGGCTTCATTGAGTCGCAGTACCCGGCGGCCCGCGAGAAAGGGCAGCGCGGCATCGTGGGCATCTCGGCGGGAGCCCAGGCCTTCTACCACGCCGTGATGCGGCCGGACCTTTACGGCAGCGTCAGCGTGCTCTCGGGCGCCTGCGACCTGCGCGGGTACGCCGGCACCGTGGGCCTCGACTACTGGATCGGGCCGAAGTCGCCCGAGACGCTGCCGCTCTACGCCGAGCGGTCGTGCATCGTCCTGGCAGGCAGGCTCCAGGGGCCGCCGCCTTTTGACCTTTTCCTCGACGCGGGCGACAAGGACGGCGCCCTGCCGCAGATGGAGGCGCTGCGCAAGATTCTCGACGCCAAGGGCGCCACGTACCGCTGGTTCCCCGGCAAGGGCGGCCACGACTGGAGTTACTGGACGGCCCGTGCCGGCGACCACCTGGCCTGGCACGCTGAGCAGTTTGCCCGCAACCGCCGGGAGGGCCGTTTTACCGAGAAGGCGCCCGCGAAGGGCGCGCTCCTGGCGGTGCCGGCCTCACTGCCCGAGGTCGCGCTGGGACCGGAGGCCGAGCGCCGCCTGACGGCGCCGTGGGCGACGCCCGGTCGCCCAGGCGACCCCGAGGTGCTCACCGGCCTGCCGAAGGAGGGCGGCCCGCTCTCCAGGACCGACGCCCGCTACAAGGAGGTCAAACTGGCCGCCGTCCTGGATGCGCACGGCCACGCGGCCGGGCTCTTCGTCAACCGCCTGACGCTGCGGGTCGCCGCGCCCGTGCCGCGCGAGGGAACGGTGGCGCTGCGGCTGTCGCTGCGCAACGGCCGCGGGCAGGAGATGATTGCGATGCCGGCGGCGTTGGCGGTCCCGGCCGGGCAGCCCGACCGGCGCGCGGACCTGCGGGCGCGGCTGGTCGTCGAACTGAAAGGCCCCGACCCGCTTCGCGGCGGCATCGTGGCCGCCCTCCAGGTCTTTGACGCCGCCGGCAGTCCGGCCCGCCATCCTGCTGGGCGGGTCGTCGGCAAGGCGCTCCCCGGGTCGCTCGAGGTCGAGCGCTGGCCGGTGGCGCCGCGCATGAACTCGGAGTGGGTGCTCTCGCTTGGGGGCGAGAACGGCCTGCCGGTTGCCGCCGTGTACGAGGCGCGCCTGGAGGCCGAGCCGTAAGTCGAAGCATTCGAGCCGCGGCCGTAAGGTCGCCCAGGCGGTCGAGTGTCTGCGGACTCGCGCCTGCGGCCCGAAAGGCACCAGGTTAAACTGCCTTGACGGCGTTGCCTTTGCCGATACACTCACGCACGTTGGGGGCCTCCCGCCAAGGCGGGCAGGCTGCGGCCAGGGGTGTTGAGGAGCGTTCGATGGCGGGTATCTGGCTGGTGACGGGCGGGGCGGGATTCATCGGGTCGAACCTGGTCCGGGCGCTCCTGGCCGAGGGCCGCCGCGTCCGCGTCCTCGACAACTTCATGACCGGGTTCCGCGCCAACCTCGAGGAGGTCCTGGCCGACATCGACCTGGTGGAAGGCGACATCCGCGACCCCGAGGCGTGCCGGCGCGCGTGCAGCGGGGCCGAGGTCGTGTTCCACCAGGCGGCGCTGCCGAGCGTCCCGCGGAGCATGGATGACCCGCGCACCAGTTTCCACTGCAACACGGTGGGCACGCACAACATGCTGATGGCGGCCCGCGACGGCGGCGCCGGCCGGTTCATCTTGGCCGCCAGTTCCAGCGCCTACGGGGCGTCCGAGGAACTGCCGAAGCGCGAGTCCATGCCGGTGCGCCCCATGAGCCCGTACGCCGCCGACAAGGCGTGCGGCGAGATCTACGCCGCCGCGTTCTCGCGGGCCTTCGGCCTCCAGACCATCAGCCTCAGGTATTTCAATATTTTCGGACCCCGGCAGGACCCGACGAACCAGTACGCGGGCGTGATCGCGGCGTTTGCCGCGGCGATGATCCGCGGGCGCCGGCCCACCATCTACGGCGACGGCACCCAGTCGCGCGATTTCACGTTCGTCCGGAACGTCGTTCACGCCAACCTCTTGGCCGCCAAGGTCCCCGAGATTCGCGGCGAGGTCGTCAACGTCGGCTGTGGCGAGTCCATCAACCTCAACGACATGGTCGCCCTCTTCAACAAGAGCCTCGGCACGCGCCTGGAGCCCGTCTATGCGCCGCCGCGCGCGGGCGACGTGTGGCACTCGCTGGCCGACGTCGCGGCCGCACGCGCCCTCCTCGGCTACGAGCCGCAGGTGCGCTTTGCCGAGGGTCTGGCCCGCACCATCGACTGGTACCGCTGGGCGATTGAGACCGGCTTCGGCGGATGGGGCAACAAGCCGTAGCCTCGCCCGGGCCGCAGCCGCAAACGCCGTCGTGCACCCGCTTGTGTCGCCCCGGGGTGCGCCAAGAGTTTCTGGCACGGGTGGCATGCCCAGGCCACCCACGAGCAGGGGCCTTGCCAGAAAACCTTGGCGCACCCTTCGCCCGGCGCCTGGGTTCTTTGACTGCATTTCGGCCCATTAGGCCGCCGATACAAATAAGCGAGAGCGTCCTTAACCTCTGCTTGAACAGCGGGGGCACGCGGCCGTATTATGGCGCGGGCCGGGCAGGAGCGGCCCGGCGCCGGCCGGTCACCGGTTGCGGAACTGACCATGCACGGACTATACAACCTCATCCGGCTCGCCCGGCCGAATCACTGGACCAAGAACCTCGTCGTCTTTGCGGCGCTGCTGTTTTCGCGCAAGGTGGGCGACGGGCAGGCCCTTGTGGCCGCCCTTGCGGCGTTTGCGGCTTTCTGCATGGCCTCCAGCGCCGTCTATGCGCTGAACGATGTGCTGGACCGCAGGGAGGACGCCCGCCATCCGACCAAGCGCCGCCGGCCGGTCGCCTCGGGCGAGATCGGCCCCGGCGCAGCCTGCTTGTTTGCGCTGGTCCTGAACATCGCCGCCATCGTGATTGCCATGAACGTCGCTCGCGGCTTCGACCCTGTGTTCCCGCTGCCTGATATTACTCACACAGAACACAGCGCAATTACTTTGAAGGTCGGGCGCGGCTTCGCGCTGGCCCTGGGCCTCTACATGGCGATCATGCTGGCGTACATCCTTGGCCTGAAGCGCCTGGCGGTGCTGGACGTGCTCCTGCTGGCGGTCGGGTTTGTCATCCGCGCCTATGCAGGCGGCGTGGCGATCGACGTCTGGGTCAGCCCGTGGCTCATCCTGTGCACGCTGACGCTTGCCCTGTTCCTGGGCTTCGCCAAGCGCGAGAGCGAGCGCGTAGCCCTCGGCGCGGCGGCGGGGGAGACGCGACTGGTCGAGTGGCGGATGTACGACGAGAAAAGCCTCGAGCACATGATGACCGTCTCGGCGGGGCTGGCCATCGTTACCTACATGCTTTACACGGTCAGCCCGGAGACGATCCAGCGCGTGGGGCACCCGTGGATGTTCCTCACCGTGCTGCCGGTCGTGTACGGCGTGTTCCGGTTCTACCGGATGGCGATTACGGGGCGGGCGTCGGACCCCGTGGAACTCCTGCGGCGCGATCCGGCCTTCGTCGCCGCGGTGGCCGTGTGGCTGGGCATGGTGGTCTTCCTGATGTTCGGATTGCGAGGATGATGGGCGGCCCAAGCGGCATGTCGGGACCGGGCGCAATCAGCCGCCTCGCGTGGCGGCGGTATCGTGGCGCGCCTATCTTTGTTCGCGTGCTGATGACGCTGCGGCCGTACATCTGTCCGCTGGAGGTCGTGGCGGAGGCGGTGCCCGCCGGCTCGCGCGTCTTAGACATCGGTTGCGGCGCGGGGTTGTTCCTGCGGTGGCTTGCCCACGCGCGGGGCGTAAGCGGTGTGGGCGTGGATGTTGAGCCGCGGGCCGTCCGTGCGGCCCAGGCGGCAGCGGAACCGGGCGAGACCCTGGAATTCATCTGCCGCAGGCCGGGCGAACCCTGGCCGGCGGGCGATTTCGGCGCGGTCACGCTGGTGGATGTCCTGCACCACGTTCCGTCCGGCGAGCAGCGGGCGTTCATCGGCCGGATTGGCCAAACGAGCGCGCGGACGGCCGTTGTCAAGGACGTTGACACGCGGCCGCGGCGGAAGGCCTGGGCGAACGCCCTGCACGATTTCCTGATGACCCGACGCCGCGTGCACCCGCGCGCGATGGCCGAAGTGGCCTTGTGGCTGCGCGAGGATGGGTTCACCGTAACGCGCTCGGAGCGCGTGGACCGCCTCTGTTACGCCCACTACCTGATTGTGGCCGAACGATGAACGCGCCCGCACAACCCGTGATTGCGCCGTCGGACGACCACCGCTGGGCGGCCGGCGGGTGGCTCGTCGCGCTTGCCGCGGCCCTCATTCTCTACGCTTTTACGATGGCCCCCGACCTCGTGTGGCACGATGCCGGGTACTACCAGTGGGAAGCCGCGCGGCTGAACCTTGTGCGTCCCGGCGAGGCGGTTCGCGTGCATCCGTTCTTTGTCCTCCTGGCGCACGGCCTGGGTCAACTAGGCATCTGGAACTACGCCAAAGCGGCCAGCGTGGCTAGCGCCATAGGGACGGCCCTGACCGTGGCGAACGTGTGGCTGGCGGTGTGGCTGCTTGTGCGGCGCGTCGGCCCGGCCGGCATCGGGGCGCTGGCGTGCATGCTCGCGCACACCATCTGGCAGCAGGGCGTGCAGCCGCAGACGTACGGGTGGTTGAACGCGGCCCTGTCCGGGATGATCGTGGCGGCAATCGCCTACGCGCGGACCGACCGCCTGCGCTACCTGGTCCTGGCGTTCTTCGTGGCCGGGGTGGGCCTGAGCATTCACTTGATGTCGCAGTTGGGGCTGGCGGTCATCGGCGTCTGGACGCTGGTGCGTGTGGTCCGCGGCCGCGCGCCGGCGTGGATTCTGCCGGCCGGGGCGGGACTCTGGGTCTTCGGCGCAACTCTTTTCTGGTACGTGGCGTGGCTGGAGTACGAGCGTTGCGGCAGCGTGGCTGCGACGGCGGAATCGGCGTTCCTGGGCGGCTGGGGCGCAGCGGTGTTCAACGTGCAGGGCCTTCCGCGCATGCTCGGCCGGAGCCTTCTGATGCTGGGGATGAACTTTCCGACGCCGGTGGTCCTGCTGGGGTTGTACGCCATCGGGCGGAGCCGGCGCCTGCTCGTCGCCTCGCCGATCGCGGTCGTCCTGGCCGGCCTGTTGGCGGTTTACTTTCTCTTTGGATTCCGCTATCGCGTTCCGAACCAGAATTTCTTCTTTACGCCAGTGTATATGGTGTTGAGTATTTACATCGGCCTCGGGGTCCAGGCCGCCGGGTGGGCGGGGCGGCGCGGCGTCCTGGCGGTGCTGGCGGCGCTGGCCCTGGCGGTGATCCCCGCTTACTGGGCCATGGCGCAGGCGGCACGGGCAATGAAGATCAACCTGCGCCAGAGCGGCCCGACCCACGAGGTTCCGTACCGCGACTTCTATGCCTATTACCTCATGCCGTGGCAGAACGCGCAAACGGGACCACGGCGGTTTGCCGAGGAGGTCCTGGCGTCGCTTCCGCTGAACGCGGTCATCCTGCCGGACACGACGACGTCGCCGCCGCTGAAGTGCCTGCACGACGTGGAAGGCCGCCGGCTCGACGTGCTGATTGCGGATCCCTACGATGCGAAGTTTGATTCCTCGCTGCAGCGGTACTGGCAGGGCGGCCCGGAATTGCTGGCGCAACTGGCGCGGGACGGCCGGCGCGTTTTCGTGGCTTCCGACCAGCCGGCGTACATTCCGGCGTGGGTGGCGCGGGACGGGCGGCTGGAGCCGTTCGGACTGGTCTGGGAGGTCAAGCCTGCGGCCAAGGAGGGCGGACCGTGAGCCCGGTGGGCAGGGCCGTCAAACGCGGGCTGGACGTCGTGGTGTCCGCCACGGCTTTGGCCGCCGGGTGGCCGGTGCTGGCCGCCATCGCGATCCTCATCCGGCGGGAGAGCCCCGGTCCGGCGATCTTCCGGCAGGAGCGGGCCGGGCGCGGCATGAAACCGTTCACGATGTACAAGTTCCGAACGATGCGCGCGGGGGGCGACCCCTTCGGAGCCAGCCCGGCGTCGCCGGAGGACCCGCGGCTGACGCCTATCGGGCGGCGCCTCCGCGAGAGCAGCCTGGACGAGTTGCCGCAACTCTGGAACGTCCTGCGGGGCGACATGAGCCTGGTGGGTCCCCGGCCGCTCTACATGGGCCAGGCCCGGGAATTCACCGAGCGCGAGCGCCGCCGGTTGGAGGTGCGGCCGGGCCTCACGGGTCTGGCGCAGATCCAGGGCCGCGGCGAAATCCCGCACAAGGAGAAACTCCAGATCGACGTCCAGTACGTCGAGCGCCAAAGCCTCGGGCTGGACCTGGCGATTCTCTGGCGCAGTTTCGCCCGCCTTTTAGTTCGCAAGGACGTGTACCAGAAATGGTAGCGGACCATCAGGAGGCTCCGGGGGCAGGTTGACAGCGGCCGGGCCGGCGTTATGCTATGTAGCGCGGGGGTTTATCCCCCGCGCCGGCCGCGCGGGGGCCCAGGCCCCCCGCAGAGGCGCACAAACGAAGGGGCGGGGGGTTGGGGGGGGAAGGGGCAGCCAGACAAACT
>Ga0315291_10010995_pt1 | contig 11044 bp, 12 predicted proteins | sample YL17G12_20_MG_FD_203070 | JGI IMG/M metagenome (GOLD analysis project Ga0315291, IMG submission 203070) | Sediment microbial communities from Yellowstone Lake, YNP, Wyoming, USA - YL17G12_20 | ecosystem: Environmental > Aquatic > Freshwater > Lake > Sediment | place: USA: Wyoming | collected... | reverse complement strand
TGTGTTCTCGTGCCCGCTGTTTTCTCTTTGGCTAGGGGTCGGCATTGAGCGCTGGGCAGTGGGTGACGCAAGCAGATGTCGCTCGCGTTCTTGTCACGGCTAGTGCCACATTCTCAGCCTCCATTTTTGTAATCATGGCATTCGTTGCGCGAGCAACGAACCCACTTACTGGAAATGCTCTTCTTCTCTTGAAAGAGGTATGGTTCGTGTCATTGATAGTGCCGTTCTTAGGAATGGGTGCGATCTATTCAAGGAACACGTTGTTACTGCTCTCTTCCATCTGCTCTTTGCTTTTGGTGCTGGGCAGTACCTTCGCGGTCGTTTTCATCTGGGTCTAAGCGGTTCACCATTTCGAACCACTCTATAACACAATCTCTCAACCGAGGTTTGACACCCCCCAACCAACCATGCCCAATCACGCCCTCAACCGAGGACTAGCCAGTGCTGTCTTAGAAAAGGCTTAAAAGAAACTCGTATTTCGCAACATAGGCGGCTGTTCTGGGGGCGCGAAAGCTTGGGTGAGGAAGAAGAAGACTGGGACGAGGAAGAGGACGAGGACTGGGAAGAAGACGAGTGGAGCGAGGAGGAAGGCTTCGAGCAAAAGTCTTTCTAGCATTTTTCCCCTTGGCTTCGTCACACGTTCTTTTGGAACTCAGTTCAATCCTGCGTTTTTCGACTGGTGGTGATTGCTAATGACAAGAGTGGCTGTGCTTGAGAAAGAGAGGTGCAAGCCCGATGACTGCGGCATCCCATGCTACAGGTTCTGCCCTGAGGTTCTGAACCGCAGATATGCGATCAAGTTCGTGGAGGGAGAGAAGAAACCGATCATAGTTGAGGACGTATGCACGGGATGCGGCATATGCATAAAGAAATGTCCATTCAGTGCGATCAGCATCGTCAACCTTCCTGCAGAGCTTGACCGGGATTGCAGCCACCGCTACGGCGTCAACGCGTTCAAGCTGTACAGGCTTCCGGTCCCACAAGAGGGCACCGTCACTGGACTCGTCGGCAGGAACGGAACCGGAAAGACCACGGCCCTCAAGATCCTCTCAGGCGAGATCGTACCGAATCTAGGGAACCTTGAAGGGTCACCCGACTGGCACAACATAATTCGAAACTACCGAGGCTCGATACTTCAGGACTACTTCGACAAACTCAGCGAGAAACGGCTCAGGATCATTCACAAACCACAGTACGTCAACCGGATCCCGGGATACTTGAAGGGCAAGGTCTCAGACGTTCTCGAAAGAATCGATGACAAAGGAAAACTTCGCACACTCGTCGATCTACTGCAACTTGACAAGATCAAAACGAGACAGATGAGCGTCCTCAGTGGAGGCGAACTCCAAAGACTCGCAATCGCGGCCGCTGCGGCGCGGAATGCAGATGTGTACATCTTCGATGAGCCCTCAAGTCACCTTGACGTCAGTCAGAGGCTGAGGGCCGCACGTGCAATAAGGGGACTTGTCGAAGAGGGCAAGACTGTACTCCTTGCTGAACACGATCTGGCAATGCTTGACTATCTATCGGACCAAGTGTGCGTACTCTATGGAGAACCTGGTGTTTATGGAATCGTCTCCCACATACATGGCGTGCGGGTCGGTGTCAACATCTACCTTGACGGTTTCGTCCCAGACGAAAATATGAGGTTCCGTGACGAACCAATCAGGTTCCATGTGAAGCCGCCGCGCGATTTCGCCCCGGCCGACAGTTGGCAGCTCGAGTGGCCGAAGATGGCGAAGAAATTCAAGCAATTCGGTCTCACCGTGAGTGCCGGATCGGCGGGGATAGGGGAGGTAGTAGGTATCCTCGGGCCAAACGGCATAGGCAAGACCACCTTCATCAAGCTCCTTGCTGGCATGGAAGAGTCAGACGACGGAACCGCCCTTGCCTGGAAGGGCCTGACCATCAGCTACAAACCACAATACATCTCGGCAAAATACGAGGGGACCGTCGAATCTCTCTTCCGATCGGTCGCAGGTTCGGCCTACGAGACCGAAGCATTCGCAAACCAATACATCACCCCATTGGGACTAACGAAGTTGTTGGACAGAAACATCGAGGAACTAAGCGGCGGAGAACTACAGAGGGTAGCGATCGGCACCTGCCTAGCAAAGGACTCTCAAGTCTACCTGCTAGATGAGCCGAGCGCCTACCTAGACGTGGAGGAGCGCCTAGCGGCTGCAAAAGCCATTCGGCGCACAGTGGAAGACAAGCATGCCTTCGCTTTCGTCGTCGAACACGACATTGTTTCGCAAGATTTCATTGCCGACAGATTGATGATCTTTGAAGGAAAGCCCGGCCTAGAAGGGCGCGCGGGTAAGCCCATACCGCTCAGAGAAGGAATGAACAGCTTTCTCACTCAAATGGACATGACTTTCAGACGTGACCCCACGAGTGGAAGACCTCGTGTCAACAAACTAGGAAGCAAACTCGACAGAGAGCAGAAAGGAATCGGTGAATACTACTATACCCGCGCAAGCGACTGAGACTCCGTCAGGAAACTCGCATCGCTCGATCCTGCGCGATGTTTAACTATCTTCTCGCAGTTACAGAACTTTCAGAAAGTGCAGGGTTTGGCTCAGTACTGTCTCGAATGCGGTGGCACGCTTGGCTACGACCCAGTTCTGAAACAGTACTCTTGCAAGAGCTGCGGCCTCACGTTCACGTCCCAGCAACTGCTCGAGGGTAGGGGGCAACTCCAAGATAGGGAGTCAAGCGACGAGCAGAAGAGGCGCAGGCAGAAAGAGTACCTGAACTGGTGGCTTTCAAAGAAGTAGTCTGGGCGCCTTCAACACGTCAAGTTAGCATCCGCTATTCTCTTCCCTGCTCAGAATGCGCGAGCATCCCGGACATTCGCTTTCCCTCGGAGCTTCCTTTTCATCAGTGCGACTGCACGTTTCAGCTCTGCTTTTGACTTCTCAGGAGACGTGCCGCCAATTCGGAAGTGCAGCTCAATTCTCGCTGATCCGTCCTTCTCAATTCCTCGTGGGTGCGATTTGATGAAAACCTGATGGTGTTTTCGCATCACATCATCGATCTTTGGTGACAATGATGATTCTGGGATTCCACGGAGCAGTAGAGAGTGCTCATAGAAGTGGTAAGCGCTTCCGAACCTCTCGATCATTGGTACGACTGACCCCCTGAAGATAGCTCGCATTTCCTTCGGAACCCCTGGAAGAGCAATCACGGTGGTTCCGCGGACAACAAGGCAAGGTGCAGGCGCTGTGCCAACAGGATTCAGCAACGGTGTAGCCCCCTCCGGGAACCTTGCCATCTTTAGGCGAGGCGGCGTGAGCTTCACACCGGGTCCGAATCTCGTCAAGTATCTCGTTCTGAGAAATTCGAGTGCCTCACGATTCAAGATTAGGCGCCGTTTGAGGAGCCTGCTTATGCTGGATAATGTGATGTCATCATGTGTTGGGCCTAGGCCTCCGAGTGTAATCAGAAAGTCGGGGTGTCTCGACAGGGCACTGCCAACCGCGCTTCCAATCTCGTCGTGCCGGTCACCCACCGTTGTGATTCGCCGAAGCACTCCGCCGAGTCTGCTGACCTGTATTGCCAACCAGTGTGAATTCGTGTCGAGTGTCTTTCCTATCAACAACTCATTTCCGATCGCGACTATCTCTAATATCGGCTGTTTCACAGGCAAGCCCCAGAAGCCTCGTTGGTTTACTTTGCTCAGTGATAAGCATGAGCGCCGGTGTGTTTAAGCCCCTTTGCTCAGAAAGTGAACTTGCTAGTGCTCGCGAGCTGTCTCGGCCGATCCAGCAGGCTGTCCAGGGGACGCTCGCCGGACCTTGTGCGTCTTCGTATACCTCTTGAGGCGCGGCCATCCTGTTTTGGCATGCTTGAATCGATGCGGGTCCTTCTTGAGCCAGCGTAGCATGTGAAAGAAGCTTCTGGCCCTCTTCTCTTCCCGTTCCGCGAGCGGCTCGTATCCTAAGTTGCGGATCTCGTCTAAGTACGCGGTCTCCACGAAACGTTGTGCATCTCCTGTGATCTTAGTGACTGTCACTCTCTCTTTCCCATATTTCTCCTCGAGATCGCGCACTGCTCTCTCGAAGATGAAACTGCTGCAGATCAGCATCGGTTCATCCTCGGCCAGCTTCATTCTGTCGATGACCTGGATGACGACTTCGGAAGCCTCTTCAAGGTAGGCTTTCCTGCCGAACTCCGGCTGCTGGAAGAACTCAACATCTATCATGCCATAGCTGAATTCGCCGGTTTCCGGGCGATACGCTCCTACTACGACGCCGTGGAGCAAGTCGCCGACTCCGGCATCATCGATTTGGAGAGTCATTGGATCAGTGCTCGCAGTACCCGACAACGATCTATGTTGTGCCCTATTGGGGCTTTTCTCCAGACATATGCCAATGGGAAGGCAGAAGACCCGCTACCATGCATAATCTCGACTGGCCGCAATGACTGGCAGGCTAGATACAGGATCCTCATGACTGTAGAATCCGGGTCGCGAGCGGCCTCCTGAGCAATTCCCAGAGTCGAAGTCTGACGAGAGAGGGAAGACACCTTCTGTGCGTGCGTTCTCTTTCAGGGTTCGTATTGCTAGCATCGGTTAAGACATATCTCGTGGCTGTGTGAATGTCAGCCCCGAGGAAGGCGAACCGCGATATTCGTCATATTCGTAGTCGGCATGGCTGGCTCCGGGAAATCCCTCCTCGTGGCGTCATTTTCTGAGTTCTTACGTTCCACAGAACAAAACGTTGTGACTCTTAATCTCGATCCAGGAGCAACGGCCTTGCCGTACAATCCTGACGTTGATGTCCGAACCTACGTAGACATAGATGATCTGATGGAGAAATACAAGCTAGGGCCAAATGGTGCTCTTATCATGGCATCTGACATTGCAGCGGATCACCTCGAGGAGATTCGCGGTGAGCTGGAGTCCGAAGCCCCTGATTTTGTGCTAGCCGACACACCGGGACAGATCGAACTGTTTGCATTTAGAGAAAGCGGTCCATACTTCTCTAACGCATTGAGCGAGGAATCGAAGGCGGTTCTGTACACGTTGGACGCGCCGTTCTGTAGAAACCCCGTGAACTTCGTGGCCAACCTGTTCTTGGCGGCCGCAGTCTGCACACGGCTTCGTCAACCGCAAATCTATGCGCTTACAAAGGCTGACTTGGTTTCCGAAGAGGAACTGGACGGAATAATCGGATGGGCTAGCGAAGTCGAGCAACTCGAAAACGCGTTCGGGGCAGCATCGAGCGACACAGGCTCACTCATCGCCCGTGACTTGGCGGTGGCAGTGTACTCTACTGGTTTGATCTTCGAGACTATACCCGTTTCAGCGAAGTCGAATGCCGGTCTGCTTGAGTTGAATGCATCGCTGACGCGTGCACTTACAGGCGGAGAAGAACTCCGACCATAGGGCGCTAGGTGAAGCTGGCCCTGAATCCGTGCTGTTCCTCACCTTGAAGAGAACAATTATCCGACATCATGATGAATGATCGCTGTCGACCCGACATGGGCAGGGATTACGGCTGAAGCGAATGCTTCCCGAGCAGGAACTGTTCATTCTCTGGCTACTGAAAACGGAGGGGGAAATCGGAAGATATCGTTTGGCGAAGATGCTCGGTGTGCCTCAAGGTGTCGCACGAGGCATGCTCGCTCGTATGAGAAGGGATGGCCTGATCATGGTGCGACACCGCGCAGGGACCAGAGCCAGCCCAAAAGGGCTGCGTAAACTGGCAGCTCTTATGAGACATCACCACCTGAGACAGGTGAAGAGATCCGATCAGGAGCTCCTAGGTTTAGACTCGAGGAGCGTCCTTTTCCATGTCGTGGGACGTTCACGAAAGCTCGGTCAAGGAATCGAACAACGAGACGCCGCTATCAAGGCTGGTGCGACCGGCGCGGTAACGTTCCTCGTTGATGGGAAGACGCTGAAGTTTCCAGGGGTCGCAGAATCGCTCTCAAAACGTGACCCTGCTGCCTTCGAGCAGCTCAAGAAGCAACTCATGATGAAGAAAGGAGATGTCGTCCTGATTGCTTTCGCTGGCACATGGTGGGATGCAGCCAGAGGCGGATTTGCTGCAGTCAAGACATTGTCATGATCGGATGCATCAGGGTAATGATCTCAGAGTCCATTCAAATCTAACACCAAGATGGCCCGCACTGGGAGCCTGGCGATTCATAGCAAGATGTCGCATGATCCCATCTACGTGACCCAAACCAACGACTGCGATGACCGGACCAATCGTTGAGTCCAATATCTCTTGCAGCCTGCAGGCCATGTATCGATCCCTCTCTTTCACCAGGATTCGGAAGAGCGTCGGGTATCTCGCACCGAATTCCGCCATCAGGCTGTCAAGTCCTGTCGTTGTTAACTGAGCGGTCTTCCGTTTCGTGGCTATCGCGAAGAGAGCTGCCAGTGCGTCAAAGCCTATCTTCAGTTTCTCCATCAAAGGCACGTTTCTAATCTCTTCCAGAATTGAGCCGATCGGTTTGTCGATCATAACCGTCTTCGCTCCGGTTCTTTCAGCTTCATCAACTGCCTCGAGCATCTCACTTCCGGGAAAGACATCCGTCAATGATCCCACCGATCTTTCAAGCAGAGCCAGCAGCCATGGCAGCAAACCCGAATGAATTGGAGAATCCAGTTTGCCTCTGTCGGGATCTCTCAGTGCCCACAGCCTCTCCTCGTCGAGTTCCACCGCGACTACAGATGGACGTACCGCTGAGATTGTCCTTCGGACGTGTTCGACGCTTGATTTGTCTACGTGGGTGGTCCCGAGAATTGTGAGCCTCTGCGAATTTCGGTCTTGTTCCAAGATCCCAACCAGATTCTGGCATGAAGCTGCAATCGCAAGCTGCAGCAAAGAGTCCGAGCAACCGTATTAAAGCGGTTGGACCATACCGGAACCAGCGGTAGGCTTGCGTTGGGTGCTGGGGTAGTACAAGCGATAATCAAGAAGGCGCAGGCAGAAGGTCGTAGTAGCCTTCTGGAACCTGAGGCCAAAGCGATATGCGTTGAATATAGCATTCCTACGCCCAGTTTCAAGGTTGCAACAAGTCCGGCGAGCGCCGCGGCGCTTGCTGGTGAGCTCGGTTATCCCGTTGTCTTGAAGATCGTCTCGCCTGAGATAGTCCATAAGACCGAGGTAGGCGGAGTCATGATCGGACTATCATCAAGTGATGCTGTGGAGTCTGCCTATTTACGAATCTTGGAAAGTGTGCGGGCCCGCAGACCAGATGCCCGGATCATAGGGGTTCTCGTGCAGAAGATGGCTCCTGAGTCAACGGAAGTCATTGTCGGGTCGGTGAACGATCCTCAGTTTGGGCACACCATCCTATTCGGTCTAGGGGGAGTCTTCGTCGAGATACTCAAGGACGTGTCCTTCCGCATAGCTCCCCTCGAAGAACGCGACGCACGTGATATGATCCGTGAAATCAAGGGGTACTCCGTTCTTGATGGGTACCGCGGTTTCCCGGCTGCTGATCAAAACGCCATAATCCACGTGCTCTTATGCGCGTCGCGCCTTGTAACGGAGAACCCTCAGATTGAGCAGATGGACCTGAACCCGATAATGGTGTATGAACGGGGAGCTCTGGTCGCGGACGCGCGAATGTTGCTCGCGGGCTAGAGGTCCGCTGAATCATAAACCTTGCAGGTTTGGGTGGGCACGTATCGGTCAGACTCACGTGGGAGTCTGTGAACGGGGTTTCGAGAAAGTCTTATGAGCAATAATGCATCTTCCGACAGGCGGCAAAAGGTACAGAGCGACTTGTCAGCAAACACTGACGCATTGTTCCGGGAGATCAGTGCGCTCAGGGAATCGAATGTCGGTGTTGTTGAGCAACGCGAGACTCTCAACCGCAAGGCCAAGGAACTGCTTGAACAACGTAACAAGCTGAATGAGGAATTCAAGCGGCTGATCGGCGAAGTCAAGACCCTCAAGGCTAGGAGAGACGAGCTGAATCGGAAGGTCAAGGAGCTCAAGGGTTCTCGAAACGTCGCACGAGATGCCGCGGTCGCTGAAAGGGAGAGGCTCGAGAAGCTCAGGAACAGGTCAGTCGAGCTCTCAGAGCGTATCGAAGGAAACCCGCGAAGAGCTGTCGAGGAGTTTGATCGCTTAGAATGGAAGATGCAGACGACCACTCTCACTCCTAAGGCTGAGAAGGAGTTGATCAAGCGCCTGAAGGAACTCGAGGCCCAGGTGCTTGTAGCAAAGAAGGCAGAGGCTCTCAGGGACAAGATTGTGGGAACCAGGGCGACTATCGGCGGCAGGAGGCTTCAGGCCCAGTCGTTCCATGAACAGATGACAAAGGTCGTCGAAGAGAGTGAGGTCATTCACAAGAGGCTGGTTGAGGTGGCCGCATCTGCGTCGGCGGCCAAGGCTGAGGCGGACAAGACGCATGCGGCTTTTGTGGAAGCCGTAAAGGGTGCAGATAACGCCCACAAAGAGTATGTTATCAACCTCGTTAAGATCCGAGAACTGCGCCAGCAGATCGCGCAATCGGGGCCCATGGCTAAGCTTCGGAAGGCGCAAGAAGTCCGTGAGAAGCTTGAGAAATCTGGCGCCGAGAAGCTTGAGCACAGAAAGAGGCTGTCTCTTGAGGAGTTCAAGGCGCTGATGGAGAAGGGCGCCATCTAGGCGTGTCCGCTGGCACTCCTTATATTGCCGCGTTCTCTGTCGTCTCAATAGTGTCACGGGATCGTTTCGGCGGGTGACTCTTGTCTAGCGTCAGAATAGGGCTGGTCGGCGGCTCTGGTTTTGAGAAGCTGATCGGACATGGAGAAACAAGACGAATAGACACACCCTATGGACCATCTCCTGATATCACGATTGCTCAGGTTGACGGTGTACGTGTCGCGTTCCTGCCAAGGCACGGACCCCGCCATGAATTTCCTCCTCACAAGGTGAACTACCGAGCTAACGTGTGGAGCCTGAAGCAACTGGGAGTGGAAAGGATAATCGCGACCAATGCCGTTGGCGCAATGAGAGAAAGCTACCGGCCAGGGGACCTAGTGATTCCTGTGGACATTGTGGATTTTACGAGGTTTAGGAATCAGACCTTCTACGATTCCGAGCCGGTTGTACATGTTGACGTAACCGATGTCTACTGCCCAGAGATTCGCAAGACCCTGATTGAGGCCTCGAGACGCTCGTCTCGGAAAACATGGAATGAGAGCGTTCTCGCTTGTACAGATGGGCCACGGTATGAGACTCCGGCTGAAATCAGGATGATGAGAAACGCCGGATGCGATGTGGTTGGAATGACATCCGCACCCGAAGCGTTCCTTGCACGCGAGCTTGAGATCTGCTACGGCGCCGTTTGCTTCGTAACCAACATGGCGGCAGGACTCCAGAAAACACTGACTGCATCTGAAGTGACTCAGCTAGCCGAGAAAGTCCTGCCAGAAGTAGAATCATTGCTAAAGGACGCGATAGCCAAGATTCCAGTCGCAAGAACCTGTAACTGTGGGAAGGCTCTCTCACAAGCCACCGCGACGTGAGTGACCATGCTGGAGGGCTTCCTACGGGCAGTCGGCGCCTACGCTGTCTACGAAAGGCGGCTTGAGGGACAAGTCAGGAAACAGCCCATCCCGGAGCACCTGGGCATCATACTCGATGGAAACAGACGGTGGGCCATCGCACGTTCAGGCATAGCGTATGAGGGGCATCACTATGGAGCAAAGACTAGCGAGCTCTTCCTAGAATGGTGCCTCGATCTCAATATCAAGACAATCACGCTCTATGTCTTCTCAATGGAGAACTTCAACCGACCAAAACAAGAGGTCGACACGATATTCGGCATCATCGAAGAAGAGGCAAGGAGGCTACTGAAAGACCAGAGGCTGCATCGGAGCCAGGTGAGAGTGAAAGCTCTCGGACGTTTGGATCTGCTGCCCAAGCGGCTACAGGAGGTACTCCGGGAAATCGAACATGCAACTGAATCGTATGACAAGCACTACCTGAACATCGCCCTCGCATATGGCGGAAGAACTGAGATCATTGATGCTGCACGCAAGATTGCAGTTGATATTCAAACGGGCTCAGCTAAGCCAGAGGAGATAGACGAGCAGTTCTTCATGAAGTACCTCTACACAGCTCATCTTCCGAACCCGTATCCCGATCTCGTCATACGGACCTCGGGGGAAGAGAGGCTGAGTGGCTTTCTGCTGTGGCAGTCGGCCTACAGCGAATTTTGCTTTCTAGATGTATATTGGCCGGAATTCAGGCGAATAGATTTACTTAGAACTGTCCGAACTTACCAGATGCGCCAGAGAAGATTCGGACACTGATCCTGCAGGCTCTCTGCAAGTCATTCTAGCGTGAATGCATGGAATTGCAAGCGTCTAGGACTCGCGTCAAGCTTTATCTCACATCCGATACGGATTCAAAGCCAATCGACATCACGACATGATCATCCAGTCTCGAAAGTCTGGCGTAGCACGGCGGGATCGGTTAGCTCTTGGTCTACATTCGCAGGATTGATCTTAGAGGTTTCAAGACCTTCGGGAAGAAGGTGTCCCTGAGCCTTGATCGTGGCCTAACAGTGGTCACAGGCCCTAATGGTTCCGGGAAGAGCAACGTCGTAGATTCAGTGAAGTTCGCGCTGGGAGAACTCAGCGCCAAGGAACTCAGAGGCGGAACGATCACCGACCTTATTCACAGAGGCTCCCCTCATGCCACGGCGAAATCCGCCTATGTAGCAGTCCAGTTTGACAACGCGGATCGTCGTATCCCAGTGGATGCCGACCTTGTCACCATCTCAAGGGAATTCAGACGAGGCGGTGAAGGCATCTACCGAATGAACGGACGGCGTGTCTCACGAAAACAGCTTACCGACATCCTCTCATCTGCAGATATCCAAGTTTCTGGCCACAATATCGTTCAGCAACACGCGATTACCAGACTTGCTGAAGTGACGCACGAGGAACGACGAAAGATAATCGAGGACATGATAGGAATCGCCGTATACGACTCCAAGAAGGCGGAATCGGAGATCCAACTCCAACAGGCCGATCTAAACATAAAGGTAGCATCCGCCCGAACCGACGAAGTTCGCCTCAGAG
>Ga0315291_10010994_pt1 | contig 11044 bp, 7 predicted proteins | sample YL17G12_20_MG_FD_203070 | JGI IMG/M metagenome (GOLD analysis project Ga0315291, IMG submission 203070) | Sediment microbial communities from Yellowstone Lake, YNP, Wyoming, USA - YL17G12_20 | ecosystem: Environmental > Aquatic > Freshwater > Lake > Sediment | place: USA: Wyoming | collected... | reverse complement strand
GCCGTGCATAATCTCCGGAAATGAGATGCCAACATAACGTGAAAAATAAAAGACCTCCAGCAATCCTTCGAGACGCGGCGTCATCTTAAGCAATGTCAGTAGCGAGGAGAAAACGATTAAGCCGATAGTGATAGCGATACGGTGCAGGTTCCCACTACCAAAGACCTCGGAGCGAACGTCCACGTACCGGCTACGATCCCCTGCGGTAGGCCGTGCCGCTTTAGCCGGTGGAGGCGGCGGTGCCACGACATCGAAAACCGCAGCGTCAGGCGCAACCCGGTAAGCACGGTAGTGTTCACCGGCCGCGGCAACGTGGTCTTCGTGGATGACCCATACTGCATACTTATCTTCGCCTTCGTCGCGCAGCTCGGATCGGATTCCTTGCGCTGCGAGAAATGCCACAAAACGGTCTGCGCGTTGGTGCCCGATGATGTTCTCACCTACCTGCCTCATATCATCAACTCCTCAGCTAAGCGCTGGATCAATTCACGGTCGCGTTGGGCCTCAAACACCGGGGCTCTATCCCAGTCGTAGAACCAAAAAGGCCTGGTAATCAGTTCCACTGCCTCATCCCTATAACGCGGGACGATGTGAGCGTGCAATGCCGGCTCGAGATTGCCGAGCATTTCGTAGTTGATCCTTACTGCGCCGGTGACCTTTAAGACCGCGTCGCCAACCCTGGCCATATCGTCTAAGAACTGTCTGCGGGCGGCTCCGTTCAACGCATTGAGGTGCGGGACTACAGGGTCCGGTAATAACAGACAGTAACCTCTAAGGACCTGCCTGTCACCGAGGACGACCCATCCGGAGCTGAGCCGGACGACCGCCGTCGGCAGTACCCCGCGCCTGGCCGCCTCGACTTGACGATGGATAAATGTCGGCATGATTTCGGTCCTCTAGACTTGCGAAAGTGGTTGAAAGTAGCCTACCATTGTCGGCTACAGGTTGGTTGATCCATTCTTTCATATAGCGAGGGAGCTTATGAGCTCAACAGCACTAGGGATTGTCGGTGGGTTAGTGGTTGGAGCCGTTTTAGGTTACGGCACGGCGACTTACTATAAAGGTGGTCGTGGTGCCGACAACCTCACCCTACTCGAAGTCGACGGCACTAAATACCGCGAGTCGGACCTACCCCCTGATGTGCGCTCCGGCTATTACGATATTAAAACTGAGGAGCACAGCCGCGGCGACGTCTTGCTTGGACAATTTGCCTTACACCTCGCCTTAGCGAAGGACAAGGACAAGAACGTCAAGGTCGATGCCCTACCGCCGTTTGACCAATTGGTGGAAGCGCCTGCGCCTACCGACCAAGAGCTGCAAGCGCTATACGATGCGAATAAGGGCCGACTCCCGCCAGGCACTACGTTTGATCAAATCAAGCCCGATATCGAGCGCTTTGTGCGCAACCAAAAGTTAACCGAGACGCTACGCGTGAAGAACGAGGAGCTAACCGCTAAAAAGCGCGTCGTGCTGCTAACCCCTGAGCCCTCGCCACCGAAGGTTACCCTTGCGCTTGAAGCCTACGCCGCCAAGGGTGTCGCCACCGCTCCTAACACCCTGGTCGAAGTCGCTGACTATCTGTGCGCCCATTGTCAGAGTTCAGAGCCGGAAGTTGCCGCGACGGTCAAGGAGCTGGGCGATAAATACCGCTTTGTCCATGTTCCGTTCAGCCTCCGCCCAGAAGGCTTAAGTGGCACCTTGGCCCGCGGCGCCTACTGCGCCAAGCAGCAGGGTGACGACGCTTTCTGGAAGTATCATGACAAGGCATTTTCTACGGCCAAGGAAAAGGGTTGGAAGCCAACCGACCCCGACAACATAGCCCCGGTCCTCGAGGTCGCAGCGGCAGCAGGAATCGATGCCACCAAGCTCGAAGCCTGCCTTGCTACACCGGAGGCCCAGGCTTTTGTCAAAAACACCTCGGATGGCATGCGTAAGGCTGGAGTGAGCGGAACGCCGACTTTTTTCCTCAACGGTCGCCGGCTGGCCCTCAGCAGCAAATCGCTGAAAGATGCAGTTTTGGGTCGCCTGCAATCGGCTAGCCACTAGAGGTTAGCGGCTAAAAAGCCACGCAAAAAGTAGCTACATTAGAAAAGCCACCCTTGGGTGGCTTTTCTCGTTCTTCTCACCCCCTGCGAATTAGACCAATTCAAGTGCAATTTATCCTGGGCGATAACATGTCAAATTAAACTCAGCGACCGCCAATCACGGTGAATTTTAAAGCGATTCTCTTGGGCGCCTTTAGCGTTGGTGACCTGATATTTGTCGATTAGCCCACGCCGCACCATATGATCCAGAGTGGCCGTGTCAAAGTGTGCGACCACCAGCTCGGATTCGGAAATGTCACGACCGTGAGTCTTCTTAAACTCACCGACGATCTTGGCGAGCCGGTGCATGCTAAACTGATCGACCATTTTTATCCATTTCGTCAGAATTTTTTATCGATGCTTCATACTAAACGTGGATCGGTCATTTGTACGCCGGCTTGCAGAATCTCACTGTGGAGATGCTGAAATTCTCGCAATGCCGGGCCGAGTGCGGCAGGATGGAGCAGCCCACGAAAGCAGCCCCAGTCCAGTAGACAGTAGAGGGACATAGCAGGGTAATCCCAACGTTGAAAATCGCCCTGATAGGTGGTTGGGCTCTAGCTAGAGCTATGCATATGGTCCAAGGCGGCATAATAGGCCGGTTGGTAACGATAGAAAGGAATGCGGGGGTTGGCATGATGCAGCTGATGCATATTTTGTCCAGCAAGGACGATGTTCCAGGTTTTCCCCGGGTAATTCCGGGTATGCTTAGCTAGCGACCGCTCCTGATGTGGGTGGTGCGGTAGCCAGTCAAAAAGAAACGCGGTCAGACCCGTACCAAGAAAGGTCGGCGCAATAATACCGTATACCGCAAGATCCTGTAGCGATGTGCTGCAAAGGGCTGCGACGCCAACCCAGTAGGCAATGATCACCGCTAGATCACGCGCAAACCAGGTCTCCTTGTGATCGAGTTTGAAAATAAACATATGTAAATAATGTGGATAAATAGTCAGGCATCGCAGCAGACTGATGATCACACTTGGACTCGCAACCCAATAGTCCGGGTCCCTATCTGGAACATTAGTATGCTGGTGGTGCGTTAGATGAATGATGCGAAAAGGACGAAATGGCCCGAGGAACATCGCACCTGATAGCCAGCCGATGGCTTCCGTTAGAATGCCACTGCGACCTCTGCCCTCAATATTTTCGTGGACGGCCTCGTGCAGGACGGTAAAGCTATAAAAATTACATACACTACCGATCAGCACCATGGCCCATGGCGGCAGTATTTGCTGGTACAGCAACGTCAATGCGACAAGGTAGACCACCCAACTAGCGATGGCGAGCAAGACGGTTGGCCAGGCAAAACCACCGACATACTTTCTTAACACTCGGTGATGGAAGGTCGCAGTGATCAATTTAATTATTTCCATCTTCGGGTGATTCTACCGCCGCACACAGCCACCGTGTGTGTATAAATAGAAAACGGGCTAACTCATGAGGAACTCGCCCGTAGCGAATGTAGGAGCGCTGCCTGCACCTGCATATTAATGGTTGCCGACTATCGAATCAAGGAATAGTCACCACACTCATCTTAGACAGGATACTCACTTGATTAGCGGCGACCGCTTGGCTGTTCGATAGGATGCTAAGCCTAAGCCTGCTGCACGGGCCCTAGGCTTGAGTCGCATCATCCTTCTACAAATTGTGGATGCTGGCGCACCGCTGCCGCAAATTCCAACTCACCCTCCGGCAGCAATCCGTAAGGAAAACGCGCTGAGCTGCGCTCCCAGCGGTCCAGCCAGGACTGGGCTAAAGCCGCACCCGTACTCAACCTCTCAACGCAGTAGCGCGCCCAGGCAGCCCGCGTCATCGCCAATGTTGATTCGCTGCGTGGCGGCACGCCAACACCTCGATGAACATAAAAACCTGCGGCTAGCATCGCGGCACGCACGGCAGTCGACGTCGAATAGGTCAGCAACTCAGTGGCGTGATCACCGCACACCGCATGGATCGCCGCAAAACACTCCAAGGTCCATAGATCATGGTTGGTCTTTGCTGAAAACGGGTCGAAAAACACCACGTCCGGAGCTGCCAAACCACGCATGTGCGTCCTAAAATCACCCTCAAACAAGGTCCAGCGGATCGCCCCGTCTCTGCTGGTCCAGTGACCGCTCTTAATCAAGCCATGTGGCGCCGCATGGCGCAGGTGCACGAAACGGCAGGGTTGACTCAGGGCTAGGCGCAGAGCGTCTAGGTCATTCTCGAAGCTTATGATCTCTAGGTGACGGCCCGACGCCGCCTGCGCCGTCTGTAATGCAGCCATTGCATTGTGGCCGGCGCCGAGTCCAACATCCCAGATGACCAACGGTGCTGCCACGCTTTCGCTTAGCCGCTGCGCTAAACGCGATCCAGTGACATAAAGTGCTAGCGCTTCTTCATCAGGAGCCCCACCACCCGGATGCATCACCTCGCCTGAGGTCAGGTCGCTGATTCTCGATTGACCCGTGGCGGAAACATGCACTGAGAAACGGCCTAGCTGCGGTGGCCTGTCGGCGGCAGCCTTTTTAACCTGAGCAACCGCTGGAGCTTCGATATCGACTTGCGCGATCATCAGGCGTTTTTTGGCATGATAGTCAGCAAAGGTATCGGCTTCGATATGGCCACGCATCTCTTGCATAAGCTGACGGTAAAAATGGAGGTTGTGCTGCGTAATCAAGTGCCAGCCGAGGCCTTCGGTGGTCTTTGACAAATGATGCAGGTAGGCCCTTGAATAGTTCTGACAAGTGTGGCACTCGCAGCCCTCTTCGATTGGGCCCGCACCAAACTTGTAAACACTGCGCCGCAAACGGACCATGCCCTGGTGGGTGTAGGCCGAACCTTGCTGCGCCAAAGATGATGGGATGATGCAATCAAACATGTCGACACCGCGGTGCACCGCTTCCAACAGATCGATCGGCGTACCAACGCCCATTAAGTAGCGCGGCAGATGCCGCGGCAGCATATCGGTCGCAACCGCGGTGAAATGTTCACGCTCCTCCTTGGTCTCGCCGACGGCTAAACCACCGATTGCTAGGCCATCGAAGGGCTGCTGGCTAAGAAAATCTGCACTGATTCGTCGCAGGTCCTCAAAGCAGGCGCCCTGGACGATGCCGAACATAGCTTGTGGACTGTCCTCGCGCGCAGCGAGGCTACGCAGCGCCCAACGATGCGTGCGCTCCATTGCACGAGCCGCCTCCGCATGCGGGCTGGTTGAGTCGATGCACTCATCAAGAACCATCATGATGTCGCTATTGATGGCGCGCTGCATGCCGATGCTAAGCTCCGGGCTTAACAAGATGCTCCGGCCGTCGACGTAGCTGCGAAACGCCGCGCCCTCTTCGCTCATACGGCGCTCTTTGGGCAGCGAAAAGATCTGAAATCCCCCCGAGTCTGTAAGGACGGGACCATCCCAATTCATAAACTTATGAATGCCGCCAAAGCAGCGGAAGACCTCAGGGCCAGGCCTGAGTAAAAGGTGATAGGTATTAGCGAGGAGAATCCTCGCACCTACGGCCTTAAGCTCCTCCACCCGCATGCCCTTGACCGTCGCCTGGGTTCCAACCGGCATAAATATAGGAGTGTTTACAGGGCCATGCAGGGTGGTCAAGGTCCCTGCACGGGCGCGCGAGGCGCTGGCTTCGGCGGTAAGTTTGAAATTCAATCGGCTCATGCGCCAACCTAATAGCTCAACCGCGGATCTTTGTCTCTAATTCAGCCCAGCGAGTGTAGAGTTTTTCAACCAATTCCTGGGCTGACCGCAGGGCATCATAGGCTGCCGTCAACTTTGCTGGGGCCGAATGTATGCTTGGGTCGGCAGCCGCCTCCTCCTGCCTGGCCATGTCTACCTCGGCTGCAGCTATGGCCGCCTCGATCCCCTCATACTCACGCTGCTCTAAATATCCCAGGCGTTTAAGGGAGACCTTGGCCGCAGGGGTATCAGCCGCAGAGCCCTTGGCCGTACCCTTAGCGACCGCGGCATCTTTAGCGCCGCGCCGGTTGCCTTTCGTCGCCTTTGCATACTGCTCGTAATCAGCGTAGGTCTCAGATTGACCGTCGCCTTCGAGGCCGACCAACATGTTAGTGATTTGACCGAGGAAATAGCGGTCATGCGAGACGACGACGATGGCCCCAGGGAAATCCTGCAGGCTTTCTTCCAGGGTCTCCAGTGTCGGGATATCGAGGTCATTGGTCGGCTCATCGAGCAGCAGGATATCGGCCGGCTCAAGCATCAGCTTACCGACCAAAGCGCGCGCTTGCTCGCCCCCAGATAAATCCCCCAAGGTGATCTGCAGCTGCTCTGGCCGGAAGCGAAAGCGCTGCGCCCAACTAGCGACGTGGACCGATCGGTCGCGGAAGACCACCGCATCACTGCCGTCGGCAAAGAAGTCCTTGAGAGTCTTGGTCGGATCGAGGCGTTGGCGGTTCTGATCAAAGTAAACGATCTTTAACCCATCGGCCTGGACTACCGTGCCCTTATCCGGCTTCAACTCACCGGTCATGAGGCGCATGATAGTGGTCTTCCCGGCCCCATTAGCGCCCATTAAGCCAAGGCCGAGGCCGGGTGTAACCACCAGGTTCAGGTCATTGACAATACGCTTGTCGCCGAGAGTCTTAGCCACGTGCTCCATGGCGATCAGGCGCCGGGTCTTGCGGCCGGTCGCTTCAAAATCGATGCGGGACTTACCGGTTTGCAGCCGCGACCGGACGCTGGCCAAGTCATCGATCAGCTCATGCGCATCGTCAATTCGCGACTGCGCCTTGGTGGCCCTGGCCTGCGGACCGCGGCGTAGCCATTCAACCTCACGCTTAACTTTGTTGGCCAAAGTCTCCGAAAGCCGCTGCTGCTGCTGTAGATAATCGGTCCGCTTGGTCAAGAAATTGCTGTAGTTACCATCGCTGACGAAGGCCCCTTCGGGATAAATCGGAGCTATTTCGGCAATCCGCTTGGCAGTTTTTTCAAGCAAATAGCGGTCATGGCTTACCATCACCCAGGCAAAAGAGGCATTAATCAGTAGCTGCTCAAGCCAAAGGATGCCCTCAAGGTCCAGGTGATTGGTCGGTTCATCAAGAAGCACGACCTCGGGATCCTGAACCAAGGCCAAACTTAGGCTCAAGCGCTTTTTCCAGCCGCCTGACAGGGTGTCGGCAACCGCCTGCGGATCAAAACCCATCTGAGTCATGGTGCGGGCCGCAGCCACCTCAGCCTGGCTAGCATCAAAGCCGCCGCTGCGGGCAGCCGCAATCATAAGGTCGACGATCTTGGCACCTGGCGCGAAGCTCGCTGACTGCGTCACATAGGCAAAACGTAAGTTGCGGCGCAGGGTAATGTCACCCTGATCTGCCTCTTCGAGCCCCGCGAGAAGCCGCAGCAGGGTAGATTTCCCCGCTCCATTTGGGCCAATAATTCCCAGGCGTTCCTTGTCATTGACGGCAAGTGACAGGTTATTAAAGAGGTGCCGGCCATGATAGGACTTGGCCAGTGATTGACAGCCGATAAGGATCGCCATGAAGTGTTCGTCCGCGCAAGGTAAGAGAAGGCGCCTAGAATACCGCTCCTTCGCCGTCTTAGCCAGCAACTTCAAAAACCCGCCCAACGAAAGCTCGATGCTTTGCGTTGCCATCACAGTCTAAAGGACGAACTTTGCGACATTCTTTCATACCCCGCGGGATGCCCTAGTTCATGGCCGATCGCCATGTTGCACGGCACTAAGTCCCCGCCGTGCTGGACGCTTTGGCAGATGTTTTTGAAACTCAAACACTCGCTTCAAAGCAAAGGCTCATGATTTTCTGGATTGTTCCGATGCGCCAACCAGACCACTAAATTTTAATCTCTACCTATTGCCGGCTATATGTCAGATCAAGCAGCACATTCAGTGCCTGGATACCAGGTCTTAGCCGTACTCCATCAAGGGGAACGGGCGGTGGTGTTGCGGTGCAAACGCCTGGCCGACTCTCAGTCGGTGATCCTCAAAAGGATGACGATAGTTCAGCCCAGCGCAGAGGATTTTGCGCGCCTAAGGCGTGAGGCAAACCTACTGCAAGAACTGGGAGGCACCGGGTCACCGCGCTATATTGACTGCAGCTACCTTGCCGGCCAATGGACCATCATCACCGAGGATATCGGTGGCCATTCTCTACAAAAATTAATCGCGCCATCAGGCATAGATAGCAAAACCGCAGTCGAAATTGGGTTAAAAATCTGCGATGCACTGGCAGACATTCACGCCAAATCAATTATTCACAAAGACATCAATCCAGCAAATATCATCATCTGTGAGGTAAGCCGCGAAGTACAGATCATCGACTTTGATATCGCCGCGCGCCTTAGCAAAGAACACGCCTTCATCACCAGCACTGGCCTTGAAGGCACCATAGCCTACCTTGCTCCAGAACAAACTGGACGCATGAACCGGCCGATCGATGCCAGGGCCGACCTCTATTCCCTGGGAATTACCCTTTTTGAGCTCCTAACCGGCCGACTGCCATTTCTTGGCAACACTCCGCTCGAAATGATCCACAGCCATATTGCCGTCACAGCGCCTGCGCCCAGCGACTTGGTGCCGACCATACCTAAACTCCTATCCAACATTGTCCTAAAGCTCTTAGAAAAAGAACCCAAGGCTCGGTATCAATCAGCAGAAGGTTTACACTATGATCTGAAACGATGCCTGCCAGGATCGGATAATCATACGGACCAGCCGCTTGGCCTAGGAGATCCCAAGGGCAATTTCGAAATTTCACGTAAGCTCTACGGTCGCGAAGCCGACGTAAAAATCATGATCGCAGCATTTGAACGAGCTGCTAATGGCCAGTCGGGCCTGCTATTGGTAGCAGGATCATCCGGCATTGGCAAATCGATGGTCGTAGCAGAAATAAAAAAGCCGATTGTCGCGCGCGGTGGCAACTTTATCGCGGGAAAATTTGATCAGTATCAACGAAATCAGCCGTATCAACCTTTCATTCAGGCGTTTCGGAGCCTGATGCGGACTATACTCGCCAGTAGCACGGGTGAGTTAGCGTGGTGGCGTGGCCGCATCAAAGACGCCCTTGGCGACCACCCTTTGGTCATCGCCGAGGTGGTGCCGGAGCTTACCGCTTTGCTAGGCGCGCTAAAGCCGGTGCCAACGCTGCCGCCACTAGAAACGACCAACCGCTTTCGCCTTGTTTTTGAGTCGTTTGCCAGGGCGGTATCGCCCAGTGAACACCCATTGGTGCTGTTTATCGACGACCTGCAATGGGCAGACGGTGGCTCCCTCAAGCTCATCGAGATCCTAGCATCAGAGTCAGAGCGGCAAAACCTACTCGTGATAGGAGCGTATCGTGACAATGAAGTCGATGAGTCACATCCATTGCGAGAAACCCTCCGCGTGCTGGCCCTGCGTGGGATCAAGCCACAGGTCCTACAGATACTGCCCTTAGTCCTAGACGACGTGAGTAACCTGATCGCAGATACCCTGGTCATGCCACCGCATGCCGTAAGTGACCTGGCTACTCTTGCCTTGCACAAGACCGGAGGTAATCCATTCTTTTTAGCGCAGCTTCTTGGCCTACTCCATGAACGTGGATTGATCTATTTTGATACTTCATCACTCGAATTTTGCTACGATATTGTCCAGATTCGGCTAATCAATATCGCCGACAATGTTGTCGATATCGTGCTCGCCAAGCTACGGCGTATGCCACCCCAAACCATCAATGCTATCAGCTACGCTGCTTGCCTAGGCTCTGAATTTAAACTCGCTACTCTGGCAGACTGCCTTAGACAGTGCCTCCAAGAAACCGCCGGGGCACTAAAGCCTGCGATGCAACAGGATGTTTTGTTTCCGCTCGATGCGGCATATCGATTATTCGAATCTGCGGATGTGCCGATTGAAGTACGCTACCGCTTTAGCCATGACCGCATTCAGCAGGCATGCATCAATTTAATGTCAGAAGACGGCCTACTTGCCGCCAACCTGGTCATCGGCAGGCTATTGCAGCAAAGCCCAAGCAGCACCAATGAAATATTTGCCGCTGCATCGCACCTTTTCATCGCCCGCCAGCTCCTCGATGCTGCCGAAATCCCCAAGCTGGCAGATCTTTGCTTGGGTGCAGGACGGCAGGCGGTCCGCGGCGCCGCTTATGAACCGGCGTTTCGCCTTTTCGAGATGGGCTTAGAGGTGCTTGGTCCAGCCGCCTGGAAACAGCACCCTAGCCTTACCTTAGAACTCCATTCTAACTGCGTCCAAATCGCTCACAGCTCGAATATGATCGACGAAATGCAAAATCACTACAATGAATTGCTCAAACACTGTCAGAATCCATCAGACTACTTTCCGGCTACTCGTGCCATCATTGATTCTCTTAGCCAAAGGGCTAAACACGCTGCTGCCATCGACGTTTCCATCGCCGCCTTAAAATTAAGAGGTGTAACATTCAGGAAATCAGTCAACTCCTTTGGTGCACTGATCAGCATCCTAAAGACGATGATTGTCCTGCCGATCAAATCACTGCCAAAACTCAATCAGCTACCAGAAAATACCGACAAAAAATCCCTGGAGATTATGGCCTTAATTGAGGAGGCCCTGCCGTCGGCATTTTTTCATAATCCCAATCTATTTGCTGTAATGTCGCTAAAATGCGTACGACTCATGAGCCGAGATGGCATCAGTGAGGACGGGGTCATCGCTCTTGCTGTGACCGCCATGATTCATGCGGGAGCGCTGCAACAGTTCACAGATGCCGCGAAGATCATTACTTCGGCGACGGAGCTTGGAAAAAAATTCGCCTTTCGCCGCGGGATGCTACGAGCGAAGGGTATCGGCTTAGCCTTTAATCATGGTTGGCTCAATCGAATCACCTCAGATACCCCCCGTCTCGAAGATTTGGCCGATGAGTTTAGGGAAGTTGGCGATCTCGAATGGTCTTGCCTGTCCTATGTGGGCTGTATGACCAGCCGGATGTTTACCTGGGAGCATCTGAGCAATTTGGTTGAGGGA
>Ga0315291_10010993_pt1 | contig 11044 bp, 20 predicted proteins | sample YL17G12_20_MG_FD_203070 | JGI IMG/M metagenome (GOLD analysis project Ga0315291, IMG submission 203070) | Sediment microbial communities from Yellowstone Lake, YNP, Wyoming, USA - YL17G12_20 | ecosystem: Environmental > Aquatic > Freshwater > Lake > Sediment | place: USA: Wyoming | collected... | reverse complement strand
TTGATCTTCGCGGCGTCGAGCCACTCGATCGCCACGATCGAGGCGCGGTTCTCGACCACCCCCTGCGCCACCACACCCGCCCGGATCGCCAGGGTGTCACGCGCCTGGGTGATGTCCTCGGCCTTGCACCCGTAGTGCTTGAGCGATGCCACCCGCTGGTCGAGATCGATGATCTGGCCGGTGCGCCAGAACTCCATCTCCAGGTCGCAGCCGTAGGCTTCTGCCTCGTAGCCCGCGCGCCAGGAGCTCGAGGTCAGATACCTGGCCCCGAACGTCGCCCATCCCTCGCGCCCACCCTGCACGACGTGCTGATGCTCGTGAACACAGATCCGGAGCTGCACCCAGAGCGGCCACTGGTCGCTCTCGACGCCGATCTCGAAGGGGATGTAGATCGTTCCACCGACGGTGGTAACGAAGTCCTTCATGAACTGGTCGCGGTCCTGGACGTCGATCAGATCGAGGAACGTGGCCGCGATCTGCATCGTCGCCGAGCTCTGCTTCTGCTCGACCTTCGACTCGAACTGCCGTTGCATGTGCGCCCAGAAGTCGCGCACCACCTCGGGCGTCAACTTCATCGCCCACCCCCGGGGATGCAGGTGTTGCCCGTGGTCGTCGGTCCGCACGTCCAGGCCGTGGGTACCCCGGGCTTGATCGCCCGAACCTGGGCGCAGTCCATCACCCGCTGCCAGCGACGATTGCTCCCGCAGAGCTCGACCACCTGCCCCTGGCAGCGCGTCGCCCGAACCTGCTGGCAGGGTGAACCGCAGCCCGCCAGGAGGAGCAGGGCTACCGCCATCGATCGCATCACCATGATCTCACCCTATCCTGGTCAGGGCCGCAGCCGCAACCGCCGCAGCCGATCGTTGATCGAGGTCAGGGTCTTCGGCCCGACCACGCCGTCGACCGCCAACACGCGATCGGGATGGGTCGGCGCCCAGGCGGCGGTGCTGCGCTGGTACCAGCGCACGAACTTCGCGAGCTTCTCCGGGGTGGGAGCCTCGGGGCCGGTGGGGTACCCGAGATCGTAGAGTGCGGCGGCGACATACACCGCGTCCTTGGGATCGGTCTCGAGCGCCAGGGACTTCCCGCTCGGCTGGCGATCGGGCTCAGTCGTGTGCCGGAGGTCCGCCGTGGGCTTCCAGTCCAGGCGATCCTCGAGCGCAAGCTCGGGCTCGGTGTAGTAGGCGATCCAGGGGGCGGTCAGGGGATCGCGGTCGATCGCGATCTCCGTCCGGACGCGGTGGAGCGGGAACGCGGGCCCGGGGTCGCTCTTGGTCGCCCAGACCATCGAATGGCCCACGATGTAGTCACGGTCGAACAGCGGACTGGCCATCGCTCTCACGAGTCGCCCGACGTTGATCGCGGAGATCATCTGCGAGCGCGTGTAGGGCTCCCATGGCAGGGTGTTGATGATCTCCGGGGTCTTCCCCTGGAGCTTATAGGGCCCGAGGGGCGCGACGCCGTACCCGACGTTCCGGAGCTCGACCCCCAGACACCAGCGGTTGATCCAGTTGGTACACCAGGTACCCCACCGCCAGTCGGCGAGCACGATCGCGGGAGCGGGGAACAGGCGCAGGATCTCCGCGTCGGCGGCGTTCCACGCTTCGCCCATGGGATCGTCGGGCAGGCGGTCGAGCACCAGGACGTGGCAAGAGCTCCCGGTGTTACCCCACGAGGGATCGTTGAACCACCTGGCCGACTTCACCCCCGAGGGTCCGCCCGTGTAGTGGTAGGCGACGCCGATCGGCCCCTCACCCTCCCACTTGCAGGTCCGCTCCACCGGCTTGTGCGGCTCGTGGTCGATCCCGAGCTCGTCGAGCGCCAGGTGTGAGATCTCGCGGATGCGCTCGTAGATCTTCAGGGCCTCTTGCCGATCCATGGCGGCGATACTGCCATAGTCCGGCCGGGGATGTCAGCGGGTTTCGTCGTCCGAATCGTCGGGATCGACCTCGGGACTTCCGAACGTGTAGGTGACCGTGGTGGTCACGTCGAACTCGCGCCCACAGCCACAGGCCACCGTGTGAACGCCCTCGGCGTACAGATCGTGGTCCTCGAGCTCGTGGGGGTTCATGAGCGCCCGGCACTTCGGGCAACGGATCCGGTGGGCATGGTCCACGGCCTCGGACCGGTCGAGATCCAGACACTCGGGACACAGCGTGGGGTAGTCCTTCGGGAACACGATCAGGCGACCACACCTCCGGCACGCCTCGCCCGCGCGCTTCTGAGCCTCACGATAGGCGTCCCAGTCGACGCTGCCGTCAGCTTGGAGATAGTCGTCGAAACGGATCATGGGAACTCCTTCGGCGGGTCGAGCATGAACGCCACGTTCAGGGACGCGATCCCTCGGGGATCGGCGTTCATCTTCTCCCACGCCGAGATCGTGGCCAGGGCTTGCAGGATCATGTTCTCGAACGTCCCGCCGGTCTTGTCCTCGGTGGCCATCTGAAAGGCCAGGAGCTCGTCGAGGCGCTTCATCCGATCGCCCTGGCGAATCAGGTTCCCCGTCGGAAACCCCTGGCTCAGGTCGTGGTGGCCATGCTCCCGATCCAGCTCCTCGCGGATCGCCATGATCTCCCCCAGCGTGTCCTGGAGCACGGCGACCCCGAGCCTCATCACCTCGATCAGCGGGTTGGGCATGGCTACAACCCCGCGGCCTTGACCGCCGCGTCGAGCAGGCCCTTGACCAGGAGGTCGACCGGCACCCCGGCCTCGACCCCCTTGGAGATCGCCGCCAGGATCTCCAGCCGGGAGATCCCGGTGAGGTCCGCGCGCTCGATCCGCTCGACGTCCCAGCCGCCGGTCTTTCCCGCGACCTTCGCCACCATCGCCCCGTGCCCGAGGTGCCAGGCTTCGGAGCGGACGACGGTGCGGGTCTCGGTTCCGTCATCCTCGGTCAGGACCACCTGGGTCCCGATCGGGTACTCGGCTGTCCATTCCTTGGCGTCCATCTTCCGCTCCTCCTCCTGTTCGCAGCGTTCGCAGAGCGCATGTCCGGGTTCCACCGTGTCCTCGCACTCCCGGCAGGTCTTCAGACGGTGGGGACCGCCGTACTCGTGCATCATCCTCATGGCTTCCTCCCTCCTTCCCGGCCGGCGGATGGCCTCGAGCTCGCGCCGGGCCGCGGCCATCACGTCGCGCACGGTGGCACGGTGGGCGATGTAGCCATGGCACCGGGCGATCTTCGCCTGGGGATCGTTCCATAGCCAGTCGGCCACCTGGTCGACTCCCTGGGCACCGGCATCGAGCGCCAAACAGACCTCGCCAACGTACTCGGTCCTCATGGCTCGTCCATGCTCCAGCCCTTCGCCTGGAGCGCCTGCTCTACCTGCTCAAGCTCGGCGATCTGGGCGTGCTGCTCGGGCGAGATCACCAGCGCCGCCGCGACCACCGTCCCCTCGTACCCGGCCTTGGCCAGCAGGTCGTCGCGGATCACCGAGTAGGCTTCCACCCGGTCGCCCGGGGCCATCCGCGCGTAGTTGACGGTCGCGCCCATCCAGGTTCCGCCGACAAGCGCGAACACCCGGTCCCCCTGGTTGAAGCGGTTCATCGTCGGGCCTCTATCTCTCTGCGGACGGTACAGAGCGGTCTGCCAGGACAGTCGAGCTCGACCGTTGCCGTGCCCGACCACTCGTCCTCGTCGGCGATCCCCTCGCGGGTCACGCGAACGACACCCTCCCCAGCGCCATTGACCGCCCCTGCAAGCCGGCTCCCCAGCTGCTCACGTCCGCCCACTCCCTGCTGCCCACTCCGCTGCCCACTCCTCCAGAAGCGCAGTTGCACCGCCTGCCTCCCTGCTGCCCACTCCTCCAGAAGCGCAGTTGCACCGCCTGCCAAACCTGCCGCCGCTCGAACCTGCCTGCTATCAGCCGCCGCGTCGTCTTTCCGAGCCAAGGCCCGGAACGAAGCGGTCGGACTATTCCTCGATCTCGTCCTCCGCCGCCCCGCCATCGCCCAGCACCTCCGTCAGGTCGCCGGTCCCATTGCCGCGCGTGATCGGTCGCGACTTCGGCGGAGGGATCAGCCCGAGCAGATCCAGAGTGAGCAGCTCGGCGCCTCCCCCATACTGCGTCCCTCGGCCCGGCGACATGCTCCTCTCCCGAGGCATCTCGAGCGCCGCAGCGAGGAACACGCGCATCTCCTCCAGGTCCAGGAAGTTGACGGTCGGCGCCGTGAACTCCCAGACGATCGTCTCCTCGACCACCGCCTCGTAGTCCCCCAGCCCGACACCGATGCTGGTCGCCGTGGTCTGGCCATCAGCCCGGCCCGGCGGCCGCTGGATCGGCAACTGCCTCACCAGAAGCTCGCGCGGCTTGAAGAGGATCGGCTTGATCCCGAACTGCTGGCTCCAGGTCTTCGGCATATTCGCCAGCGCCATGTTCCGGGTCAGCCAGCCGCGGATACAGGCCTCGTTGATCATGAGCCGGTCCTTGCCCATGCGCTCGAAGGTCAGGAAGACCTTGTTGGGATCGTCATCGACCCGCTCCGCCCGCAGCTCGCTGATCTCGTAGGCCCGCGCATGCGACGGTGAGCCCATGACGGAGTGCCCTCCGATAAGGAGAGCAGACTTGAACGTTGCCCGGAACCGGCCAGGGCTGTGCGGCCATTCCGTGTGCTTGGTGACCTTCCCGCCGTTCTCGAGCGCGCTCTGGATCAGAGCAGCCTGCGCGTCGGCCCCGAGCGCGAGGTATAGGCTTGTGAACTCCGCGATCTCGACGCGCACGTTGAACTGCGTCGTCTTCATCGAGTAGACCCGGAGCCCGCCCTGCTGACCGATCGCCAGGATCCCCTTCTTCCGAAGCGCCTCCATCACGCTGCACACCGTCTTGCCGTTGACCGTCACGAGGCACTGCTCGTAAAGCGCCTCCTCCACGTCCTTGGTCCGCGCGTGACCGCGATGCTGCACGATGTAGGCGATCACGACGCCCAGCTTCGCGAAATCCTTCTTTCCCATTCGAGTCCGCTTCACTCCGCTTGCCTTCTCGCCGTTTGCCTTCTCGCCGTTTGCCACTTCATCCTCCTCGGGGGTTGTCTATCTCGCCAGCGGAGATGGATGCGATCCCCTGAGGGATCCCCTCTCCGAGAGCCTGATCCAGCGTGGCCCGGACGAGCAACCCTAGGTCCATGTCCGCCGCCGCTGCGATCTGCGCCAGTGCGCGCTCGTGTCGTCCGAGCAGATCCGTGCTCCGCCTCGCGAGCCCGGCCGCGAGCCCGGAGGCCCACGCCTCGTTGATCTTTTTCTCCCACGCCGCCACGCGCCGGCCCATCAGCGCAGCTCTCGGACGTGGTAGATCCGGATCGTGTAGTCGGAGAGGTCCATCGTGGTCTCCTGTCGCCCGAGGGCGGTTGCGGGACCGAGGTCCCTACTCACAAGATGGTGACGCGGCCACCGAGGTCAAGCTGACAAACGAACGGCCCGAGCTCGCGCGAAGGGGGGGGACGCGAGAACCCGGGCCGTTCAGATACTCGACCCTACATCTGGAAGATCGTCCGGTCAACGGCTACTCTCTCTCAGGTTCGTACTCGGCCCGCTCGGAATGGTCCGGGCGGGCTTCGTTTTGATAGTCCGGGCACGAGGCTCTCCGGTAGCAGTCCTCGCAATCAACCGGATTCTCCTCGCACCACATCACCGACTCCTCCGGTAGCAGGTGGCACTTCCGTGCTCGCTATGGCTGTCGAGCTCGTGAGCGAACGCCAGGGCCATCATCTCACCGTTGGTGGCCTGGATCTGCCGGGGGTAGAACCATCCGTCGATCGCGCCAGCGAGGCGCAGGAGCTCGCGCCGGCGCGCGGGGGTCAGCTTCGCGACCTTGGTAGGGGCGGGGCTCATTGGCCGGCCGCAGCGCGCTCGCCCTTGGCCGTGCGACGGTACTCGATCTGTCCGCACGCGAGCGTTCGAGCTCGCAGGAGCCCCTGGGCTACCAGCGAGACCAGGCACCGGCCCATGGGCCCGGGGTAGCTCCGGAGCCGCTTCGCCGCCTGGAGCGCGGTGGTGGGGGCCCACGCCAACGCCAGAACCTTCGCCTGCATCTTCGTCATGTGCCTCTCCTGACTATGCCCCGAACCTCCTCGATCAGGCGGTCCAGGCGCGCGACCTCCACGCCGTCGTACCGGGCCTCGTTCCCCCAATTCCTGAAGAAGCAACTTCCCGTCGAAATCGTCTACCGTGAGCTCTCCCAACGGCATCGCCGCCCCTGTGCCTATTTGAACCTGAGTTTCGGGTTAACTGCCGTTGTGTGGCTCGCTGCCGCAGCGAGGTCTCGCGCTCGTTTGCCTGTCAGAAATGCCTCTGTGATTTCTGTTTCGGACGGTGCCGCTGTCTTGTCAAACTCTTCATTGGACAGGCTCATTAGCAGACGGCTGCTGTCCTGGTCTTTCGTATCTTGCTTGCTCTCCATGGTTGCGCCTCCCGCGGTTCTGTGGCTCGATGCGCGAAACACGCTAGGATACCAGCGGTCTCTCCTCGCGCTCCTCAAGCAGCTTGGCGACTTCATCCAGCGCCGCGCTCCAGCCCGCTAACGCCGCCTCCAGTCGCTCACCCTGCACTAGTCGATCGCGTCCGGTGGTCATGCTCCATCTAACATCGATTTAAGATCGATGTCAACTGCCCCGAACAGGGGAAGGTGGTCATGGGCTCACTGCGCTTGCAGCCGCAGCCGGGCCTGATGGACGTAGCCGGGGTCGAGCTCCACGCCCGTGGCGTCGATCCCCAGGCGCTTGCACGCGGCGAGGGTCGAGCCAACGCCCGCGAAGGGGTCGAGCACCTGGGCGCCCGGCGCTGCGTGCCGCCGGAGGAGCCGCTCGAGGAGCCATTCGGGCTTCTGCGTCGGGTGATCCAGCCGCTCGTTCCCGCCGCACACGGGTCCCTCGATCAGGTTGTGGACCTCCGGAGCTCCCGCGTTCTCCCAGGGCTCGAAGTGGTAGCGGTTGCCCTTGGTCACCCAGACCACGGCCTCGACGCTTGAGAGGTAGGTCGAGCGATGGACGGTCCCGGGGTTGGTCTTGTGCCAGAGGATCGCCCCCCGGTAGGTGAGCTCCACGGCCTCGCAGACGAGCTTGTAGTCGCCGATCGCCTCGAGCGGGCAGAAGATGAGCATCTGGCCACTTTCCGCGAGCGCGGGCGCGGCCTTGACCACCCACCCGACGTCCAGCTTGTCCCAGCCGCCGAACTTGGAGCTGATGTCCTTGCGGGTCACATGCTGGATCACGCTCTGTCGCTGGCCGTAGGGGGGATCGGTGAGGATCAACGCCCAGGACTCGGGGGGCGTGGTGGCGAAGAACTCGCGGTTGTCCCGGAGGTGGAGCACCACCCTCGGGCCCGTGTCCACCGGCCTGGGCGCCGCCTCCTGGGCGCGCTTGACCAGCTTCGCGCGCTTGCGCTCGACCCTCCCCGCGCGCAGGGCGTCCTTCGCGGCCTTGTTCCGCGCCCTCGTGGTCTTCGCCCCGCTGATCGCCGCGAGGGCGCGCTTGGGCAGGCTCGCGAGCTCGATCAACTCCTGGGCCCGCCGCTCGCTGATCCCGATCTCCCGGGAGAGCGCCCGGGTGGCCCGCTCGGGCACCCCCGACTTCGCAGATTCTGCGAAGTCGGCTTTGCTCCGGACGCCCGCACCCTTCCTCCCGGTGGCCCCCACGCGGGTGGAGGGGTAGATCTCCTCATGCAGCTCCTTCTGGCGCTTGAGCCCGCGCCCGAGCTCCAGCTCGTCGAAGTCCTTGCGCGCGACGTTCTCGGCGATCTGGGCACTGAGCGCGTCGAGCTCGGTCGCGGCCTCGACCACCACCGCCAGGACCGGGCGCTCGAGGCGCTCGCACGCGGTCATCCGCCGGACGCCCGCGACCACCTCGTAGTGGCCGTTCACCTTCCGGACCGCGATCGGCTGCACCTGGCCGCGGTCGGCGATCGAGGCGCAGAGGGCGTTCAGATCCCCCAGGTCATCGCGTGCGCGCCAGCCCCTCTCGATCGTCGTCGGGTCCAGGCGCATCACCTTCTCGGTCGTCGGCGTCGTCTTCGTCATCGTCCTCTATCCCCAGATCCTCCCGGCGCCGTCGGCGGCGCTCGCGGAGGAGGTTGTGCGCGAGCTCGCGCATCTCGTCCTTGTTGAACGGAAGCTCCCGGCCGCTGGCACTCCCTGCGATCTCCTGCTCACTCGCGGCGAGCAACGGCTCGAGGGAGGTCAGGATCACCGCGCGCTTGCTCTCCACGAGGTCGTCGAGGATCGCGTAGGCTTTGATCATCCCCTCCCATGACCGGGGGGCGATCGGGAACCGCTCGATCCCGCGCTCGTCGACCTTCGGGCGAATGAACTGGAACACCTTGCCCTTGAGCTCCTGGGCCTCGATCAACTCGCCCGCCCGGGTCTGGATCAACTGCACATGCTTCTGGCGCAACCACGCGGCCTGGACACCCTTCCAGAACGCCTGGCGCCGCTCGGTCCAGTGATTCAGCCGCGCGTGCTCGAGGAAGTCGGCCAGGGGGATCGTGGCCGCTGCCAGGCGGTCCCACCACCACTCGAGGGATCTCCGGCTGGCGTCGGCTACGAACTCGGCCTCAGTCCGCAGGAGTAGGATCTGATCTGTCAACTACCGCCTCCGCGATCTCTGGCATGAGGTCCGGACGCTCGCTCCGGGCCATGGCTGCCAGTCGACCGTTCACGTCCTTCTGGAACCGCTCGTAGAACGTGGCGATCACCCCCCTAGCATACTCCTCGGCCGTGCCCGAGGGGGCGTGGTAGTCATCGGGCAGGTCGATCTCGATCTTCGGCGTGAGGTGACGGTGGAGCGGATGGACGTCGAGGTCCACGCGCACGAGCTCGGCGGGGATGCCCATCTCGGCAGCGATGGTCAGGCGCAGGTCGAGCAGCCGTCCGGTGAACACCGCCTGGCGGTTGCACAGGCAGGTCCCGCCCGGGGGGAGCGGTTGTCCGGCCGCGGCCATCGCCTCGGCCCACTCGCGATAGCACTTGTAGCCCTCGGCGAGCTCGGCCATCGGGTCCTTCATGGGATCGTGTTCGTCGCTCATGGCGTCCTTCCCCTCGGGATCGTCGTCGGCGTCGGGTCGGGCGCACACGCAGGCGTACTCCGGTTGCTTGCATCTCGGGCACTCTGGCACGCTAGCTTCGCTCATCGCAACCACCTGTCGACCCCCTGGCGCATGTTCTCGAGCGCGACGATCATCAAGGGGGTGACCTTCTCGTTCTCCTCGATCCAGATCCTCATGCTCTCGACCTTTTCCCGCACGGAATCCGCGAACTCCTCACCCCGCTCGGGGATGTCGTCCAGGTCCGAGAGGATGTCGTCTGCCAGTTCCATGGCTTCCTCGTAGCTCATCGTCGGCTCCTCAAGATCTTCAGGAACTCCTGGTAGTCGATACGAACCTCCAGGTCCGCGATCTCTCGGGCGCCGAGGGGCATGACCCCGCCCGCGCCCTCGAGGAGGTCGTGGAGCTCGAGGCAGACGATGATCGAGCGCGCTCCCTTGTGGTGGTAGATCGCCACCGGGCGCCGCCAGGGGCCGTCGGCGTTGCGCCCGCGGTAGACCGCGAGGTCGCGCTTGGCCTGGGCGAGCTTGGCCTCGGGCGTCCGGCTCTCGCCGTTCTGGAGCTCCATCCACCACTCACACGGGGCGATCACGTCGGGCTCGTAGGCGTCGCGCCCCTGCTCTCCCCGGCGCACCCAGCTCTGGCTCATGAGCTTCTTCCGCTGGGTGCTGTCCGCGGCCTCGATCGCCTTGACCAGCTCGGGCTTGTCATAGATCGCTCGCAGGTCCCGCGCCACCTGGCGCTCGAAGTCCTTACCCTTCTGCCGGGCCAGTCTCCCCGCCCGCTGACGCTTCGGATCCTTCGTCTTCGCCGCGCCGCATGGGGAGGATGATCCCTGAGTCGGCCTTGGTTCCATCTTGCCCCTCCTCGGTCATGAGCTTCTTCGCCTCTGCCGGCGCCAGCGGTCGGAGGTTGACGTAGTGGACGTTGGCGGTGGTCAGGACCACGGGCATCCGGAGGTTCGCCTCGCTCATCCGTCGCAGGCTCTCGCCCAGGCTATCGGGCAGCCCCATGGGTACAACGCAGATCGCGAGCTCGGGCGAGAGGTCCAGACGATCACCGCCGGCGCCGACGCGGAGGTTGTGCAGGCGGATCGTGTTCCCGCACTTGCTGCACTTGATCGACGCCGCGTAGCGGATCCCTCGGAGGATGATGTTGTGCTCGCCCACGTCCGCGATCTTCCGCGCGAGACCATCGAACAGGCGCTCCATCTTGTACCAGGTCGGCTTGCGTAGCAGGTCCCGCACGCTCATCGGTTCTCTCCCAGTTGGATTTCGGACGTCCGGAGCAACAGCGCCGCGAGGAGCTCGTTCTTGAGCAACTGGAACAGCTCGGGCCCCAGGTGGCCGAACGCCTGGGCGAACATGAGCGATCCCAAAGCCTGGCCATGGAGCATCATCACCCGTCGCTCCCACATGAGGTAGTCCACTCCCGTGAGCTCGTCCGTCGGGGGTGGGGGGCGATTGCGGATCTGCCACCGCACCTCCTCGATCCGCTCGCGCAGGTAGTTGGTCGCCTGCTCCGGGCTATCGAGGGTCTGGACGACGTTGGGATCGACGATCAGACGGTCATTCATGGGTCCCCGCAGTCGGAGTCTCGGCGAGCTTGACATCGGCGGTCAAGGCCATTCGCTCGGCCTGGCGTCGTCGGGCATCCTCCTCGATCAGGATCCCGTAGCCCGCGAGGTCCATCCCCGGACTCTCGAACGGCCTGTTGCAGGCGGGGCAGGGCGCGTGTCCGGCGTTGTGGTCCTTGCCCGTCGCCAGGCGAAAGAGCTTGTCGATCACGCGCGTGATCGCGAGCAGAGCGCGGTACTGGTCTGGTCGAACCCCGTCGGGGAACAACACCGAAAGCACCCGGCAGCTCTGACTGAAGGCATCGCCATACTGGCGGTTCTTCACCTCGACCAGCTCGCCGATCTCGCGCCCGATCGCGGCGAAGCGACCTACGTCCGCGGCCATGTGGCCCTCCAAAGGTTGAGCACCGAACGCGGGATGCTGTAACGGATGGTCC
>Ga0315291_10010991_pt1 | contig 11045 bp, 10 predicted proteins | sample YL17G12_20_MG_FD_203070 | JGI IMG/M metagenome (GOLD analysis project Ga0315291, IMG submission 203070) | Sediment microbial communities from Yellowstone Lake, YNP, Wyoming, USA - YL17G12_20 | ecosystem: Environmental > Aquatic > Freshwater > Lake > Sediment | place: USA: Wyoming | collected... | reverse complement strand
AAGAACAGTACTGTCTGTCCTGATTTCCAGTTTCGGCGCACGCTTGTGAAGTAGATTGCCATTTCAAGAACACGGTCAACCCACCTCTCACTTGCGATTCTCAGTATGTAACCCGCAGCCTCAGACATCTGACCTCTCACTATTCTCCTACGGGATTATTCCTATCTTTATCTCAGTCTTGGAGGTTGACAGCACTTCGAAAGCGTCCTTGATTTGTTCAAGCTTCATTTTCCGTGTAACCAATGGTCTGACATCTATTGTTCGGGACGCAATAAGGTTGAGAGCTTTTCTGAAATGCAGAGGAGTCGCGTGAAAAGTACCGAGTACCGTTTGTTCGCCGTAATGGAGTTTTTCTGCGGCGATCTTGACTTCTGTTCCCGGTGGGCATCCTCCGAATTCCAAGATTTTCCCACCTTGTCTCGCAAGCTTCATTGCTTGTTCCCATGTTGCTGGAAGTCCTATTGCTTCAATAACGACGTCTGCGCCGTATCCGTCAGTGAGTTCTTTGATCTTCTCTACGACATCCGTTTTCTTGCCGTTAACGGTCTCGTCGGCACCTAGTTTCTGAGCAAAATCTAGGCGTTCGTCCACTAGGTCTATCATAATCGTCTTCTGGACGCCGATCTTCTTGACTGTTAGGAGATGTAGCAGTCCGATCGGTCCTGCGCCTATTATCGCCACAGTGTCCCCCAGACCGACCTGCGCTTCCTCTATACCGTGCAGAACACAGGCTAACGGTTCCGTAATAGCTGCTTCCTCGTAGGAAACATCTTGGGGAATCTCCTGCATGTTCACAAGGACCATGCGGCTCGGCACTCTGATGTACTCCGCGTAAGCTCCCCAAAGCCAAATCATGTTCTCGCACAGATTATACTTCCCCCTCTGGCACATTGTACAATGCAGGCAAGGCGCACTGTTGCCAGCACGGACACGCATGCCAACCTTCGGCCACTCCAGACCTGGAGCAACCTCAACCACGTCGCCAGCCCATTCATGCCCAAAAATCGTCGGCAACTTCACGATTCCCTCGACGTAGCCTCTCTGAAAGATCTTCAAATCTGTCCCACAGGTCGTGGCAGTCTTCACTCTGACAAGAACTTCGCCGTCTCCAACGCGTGGAACAGCGACATCCTCGATTCTCAGGTCCTTCACGCCGTATAGCATAGCAGCTTTCATAGTCATCGCTAGTCTACAACTGATATTTTAGTATTTGGAGAGTTCTACTGCACCGGACACTCATTGCCTGTAACTATGTGAGGCGATTTCTGTCGATAGCTGCAACGAACCTTAGACGTGCATGACAAAAGGTGAAGGCCAGAAGAAAGAGATTCGAAAATTGCGTGCATAGAACGGTGTCATGAGTACGTGCGCCTATCTCTTATCTTGTCTTTCGCCCACCTTCGGAAAAATGGAGATGCGACCGGAAGCGGATTGGGATTCGAACCCTTGTGCTAGCTTAGGTCAACAAGTTTGTCGGTGGGAAGACCGCCAGGTATGTCTCTTTGAATCATCAGAGCTGCGCCCCTACTGGTCCTGATTTCCACTTTGACTTTGCTGTAGGAGCCCAGCACGTAATCAGCTGACAGGTTTATCACCATGTAAGCTTTCTCGTTCTGCTTGAGCAGTGTATCGCCGTTGCCGTCATCGTTGAATATGTAACATTTGGCTTTGGCGGCAGTTGTGTCTGTCATTAGTGCAGTCAGGTTTGAATTAGTTGACACTGCTGCAGTGTCGTAGATGTCTGAGAGTGCGAAGCCATCGCCCAAAACGGAAACGACTACTGTGTCACTAGCCATGTCTACTTCACTTCGGCCGACAGCCAACTTGATGGGTATTGCAAGATACTGAATGTCTGTGCCGTTTGTCAGGCCGGTGATGAAGCCGTCAAGTGTCAAGGCGCTTGTAGCTTCCTGGATGCCTTTGTCAATCGTTGATTTCGCCTGCTGTGCAGAATAGAAACCCATGTTTATGACAACATAGGCCAACGCTGCGGCAATGACGACGAAGGCAATAAGCACTATCGCAGCCTCTATGCCAACGATACCGCGCTTCTGCCTCAGGACGGCCTTCAATATTCTCATTTACACCCTCACCTTCACTGACGGTCTGTATTCAGAATCTGTAGATATAATCCTCTGTGCGTCGCAAACAAATCAGACTCGGCGCGCTCGCGTGTCCAGTGGATGACTTGATAGGGCGCAGATGAGTTTTCAGGTCAGACTGTAACGCGCCTTGTCGAGTGCCTGGTTGGCCAGCTTGTCCACTTCTTGAACATGCCTGTCTGTCCGAAGGACATGCACGAAGGTTACTTCACGAAATGTCCGCACTAAGCCGGATACCTTCGCCCACAATGCCTTAAGAGCAGGGTCCTTCACGGCATACTGCCGGTTGAGTTGCCTGACAACTAGCTGACTGTCCATGTTGCACACTAGCTTGTCAGCCAAACCTGAAACGGACTCAAGCGCATAGATAAGCGCCAGATACTCTGCCTGGTTGTTGGTCTTCGTTCCCAAGTATTTGGTGTGTTTCTGTTGAATTCTTCCATCTTCAGTTAGAACGATGAATGCTGCTGCGGCAGGTCCAGGATTGCCTCGTGAAGCGCCGTCAGAAAAAAGTATGAGTTTTGCCATTTCCCCAGTTTCATTCTCCTTGTTGTTCGGTTTCAACGGTTTTGCGCGTCTCATCACTCACACAGTGCCGGCCCTTCTCAGCTCACGATCAAGACTCTGAGGCTTTCTTTGCTTTTGAGCGCTGTGCTGAAGGCTTTTGCAGCTTGTGCAAGTTTGAAACGGTGTGTTACCAGTTCTTCGACTGCTATTCTGCCCGAGGACAGAAGCTGTAACGCGGTTCTTGTCTCCAGATGAGAGGTTGAATATGATGGAATTATCTGGATTTCTGAGAAGAAGAGGTCCTTTGGGCTCAGCTGCAGGTATATTTCTGGGTTGGTGGGGGCAAACACGCACAGTTTCCCTCCTTTCCTGCAGACGCTTATCCCTGCCTCGTACGCTTCCAAGCTGGGCGCGGTGACGATGGCAAGGTCTACTCCTCTACCGTCAGTTTCTTTCATCACGACTTGAGAAAGGTCCTGATTTTTCGGGTTGACAATTATGTCCGCTCCAAACTTGCTTGCAGTTTTGAGACGGAAGTCTATAAGGTCGCTTACTATTGTGGTTCCTGCGCCGTAGATTTTGCTGAGTGCTGAGTGAATCAGCCCAGTTGCGCCTGCGCCGATGATCGCGACGGAATCACCTATCTGGGCGTCGCATTTTTTCATGGCCCTCAAACAGCATCCTACGGGTTCGATGAAGGTTGCATCTTCGAAGGATAAGTTGTCAGGTATCTTGAGCGTATCTATTTGAACATTCGATGCGGGGACCTTGAAATACTCTGCAAACCCGCCTGGTTTGATGTTCGTCTCATGGAATTTTCTACAAAGCGTATAATCACCATGTAAACAATAGTGGCACGTTAAACACGCTACATGATGGTGCACAAAAACACGGTCTCCGATTTCCAGCGAACTGACTTTGCTTCCCTTTTCTGCGACCACGCCCGAAGGCTCATGCCCCAGAACGAGAGGTGCACGAGATTCCAAGTACCAGTCCATCAGGTCTGAACCGCAGATTCCACACGCTTTCATCTCAACAAGAATCTCCTCATCACCAATCTCAGGAGTCGGAACGTCCTTCAACCGGATGTCACGCTGGTTGTAGTACATGGCAACTTTCATTGGAACCCACAGATTTTCTCTGGTATTCTGCACTTAAGACTTTCCAATTCACGTATTGCTATGCTTCTCACCAGGAATCCCCTCATTGTGCATGCAGAGGAGTAATGTCAGACAGATAGATATGGCAGCTATTCAAGAATCGCAGCTTTCTCTATCTTCTCTTTAACGCTCTGTAGAAATGTCCCAGCCGGAGCGCCGTCGACGATTCTATGGTCGTACGACAGACTGAGCGTGACGAAGGGTACAGCGTCCACTTTTCCATCCACCATCGTCAGTTTGTCGGCGATTCTGCCCACGCCAAGGATGGCAGCCTCAGGGGGGTTTATTATTGGGGCAAAGAAGTCCACGCCGTACATACCCAAGTTTGTGACAGTGAACGTGCCACCGGACACTTCTTCCTTCGACAGTTTTCCTTGCCGGGCCTTTTCCGTTTTTTCCCTGATAGTACCCTCTATCTCACTCAAAGACTTCTTGTCTGCACTGTGTATCACAGGCACGACCAGGCCGTTTTCAGTGGCAACGGCTACCCCGACGTTTATGTCCTCAAACATCTTTATCAGGTCGCCCTGAAGGGTGGAGTTTATCCAAGGGTGTTCAGCCAATGCTTTGGCCACTGCTTTGACGAGGATTGAAGTGTATGATACCTCCAGTTTTTCACGCAGAGTTTTTGCACTGGAAAAGGTGACCTCCACAAATATCGTACTGTGAGGCGCCGTTCTGAAACTCGCAGAAAGGCGTTCCGCCGAGGTTTTTCTGAAACCCCCTAGGTGAACAGTCTGTTTGACTTTTGGCATGGTTCCGCTTCTCTGGTCCGCAAAGCGTTTGACATCTTCCTCGGATATTCTGCCCTCAGGTCCGCTTCCCTCGACGGCGGAAATGTCAATACCATGTTCTTTTGCCAAGCGCTTTGCGGCGGGTGATGCTAGAACCCTCTTTTCGCTTTCACCGCCAGTTTCTTCAGCTGCTTCTGCACTGGCTTCCGTTTTGGGTAGGGTTTCATCCGCCGCGCCTATGATACCTATGGGCGCGTTTACCGGAACGTCCACTCCCTCTTCTGCGATTATCTTTCGGAGGACACCTGATGCTGGAGCCTCCAAATCGTAGGTCGCTTTCTCTGAGACAACTTCCACGACCGGTTCGCCCTTTTCGACAGGGTCACCTTCTTTCTTGTACCACTTGCCTACGGTGCCTTCTTTCATCGTGAGGCTGAGCTTAGGCATCACTATGTTCGTTACCATTCTAGACAACTTCTTTCACTGCTTTGATTATGGACTGTTCGTTAGGAATTATGAATTGTTCCAGTGGCGGGCTGAACGGTATCGGAGTGTCGGGAGTTGTCACACGTTTTATCGGCGCATCCAGATAGTCGAGTGTTCTTTCGGCTACGAGTGCAGCTATCTCAGCGCTGGCGCCGCCCGTTCTGCAGTCCTCACTTACGATGACTATTCTTCCAGTTTTTCTGACTGAGCCCGTTATCGTAGCTACGTCCAAGGGTGTCAATGTCCTTGGGTCTACAACTTCGGCATCTACACCTTCCTTCTCCAACGTTGCGGCAGCGTTCAAGGCCTTGTGAACCATGTAAGAAGTGGCAAAAATTGTAACATCAGCACCCTCCTTTTTCACATCTGCTTTGCCGAATGGAATCAAGTACTCCTGATCTGGAACCTCACCTTCAACAGGGTAGAGGAGTTTGTGTTCACAGAAAAACACAGGGTTGCTGCCTCGAATAGCTGTCTTCAGAAGCCCCTTAGCATCGTAAGGTGTTGAAGGGACAGCAACGTACAGACCTGGAACGTGCATAAACCACGCTTCCAAGCTCTGCGAATGATGAGACGCGATATTCACTCCGGCACCGAATGGCGTCCTTATCACAAGTGGGCATGAAACTTGACCGCCGAACATGTAACGAATTTTCGCTGCCTGATTGGCTATCGGGTCCATGGCTAGGGCCGTCAAGTCTCCGAACATAATCTCTGCGACTGGACGCATGCCCGTTATTGCTGCGCCGACAGCGGTGCCGATGATCGCCGACTCCGATATAGGGGTGTCTCTTACTCTTTCGTCCCCGAACTCCTGTGCTAATCCGTCAGTGACCTTGAATGCTCCGCCCCAGAACCTGCCGATGTCTTCTCCAAGCAGGAACACTCTTGAGTCTCTCTGCATTTCTTCTCTCAACGCTTCACGAAGCGAATCACGATAAGTAATCTTGCGCACATGTTTTCCCTCCTTCTATGAATAGACGTCCTCCAGAGCTTCTTCTCCGTCAGGATAGGGACTCTTCAAAGCGAATTTCACAGCGTCCGCAACCTCCTCGGCGACCTCTTTTTCTATGCTGTCTATCTCCGCCTGCGTCAGAATCTTGTCCTCCACCATGGTCTGCCTTAGCCGCTTGATGGGATCTTTCGCGAGCCACTGCTCAACTTCCTCCTTAGGACGGTATTTGGCTGGGTCGACCCTTGAATGCCCCTTGTGACGGTATGTTTTGCACTCAATCAACGTCGGCCCCAGACCTGTTCTTGCACGCTCGACAGTTTTTCGCGCAGCTTCATAGACTGCAAGAACATCGTTTCCGTCCACGATCATTCCTGGAATGCCATAAGCTGCGGCTCGGTCTGCAATGTTCTGAATGTTCATTATTCGTGATTGGCGTGTTCCCATGGCGTACAGGTTGTTCTCGCAGACGAAAATAACGGGGAGTGACCAGACTGAAGCAATGTTTATGCTTTCGTGAAATGTGCCCTGGTTTGAAGCTCCTTCGCCAAAGAAGCATGCCACAACTTGACTTGTCTTTCTCAGCTTGGCGGACAATGCTGCGCCCACAGCTATTGGGAGTCCGGCTCCGACGACGGCGGTGGCACCAAGCATCCCAACACTGAAGTCAGCAATGTGCATCGATCCACCTTTGCCCTTGCAATAGCCGGTTTTCTTGCCCAGTATCTCCGCCATCGTCCGTTTGAGGTCGGCGCCTTTGGCTATGCAGTGGCCGTGACCTCTGTGAGTGCTTGTGATGTAGTCGTCCTTGCTCAAATTGCTGCACACTCCCACGGCGACTGCTTCTTCTCCTGCGTAGAGGTGGATCGTGCCTGGAACAAGGTTTTGGCCATAAAGGTCAAACACTTTTTCCTCAAAAAGGCGGATCTCGAGCATTTTTCTGTACATTTGTGAGAGTTGTTCCTTTCGCAGGCTGGAGGTCAAATGTTATCTCTTCCTTTTCCCTGAAGTCTATTTCTTATACTCAGAGGCTTTTATATTAATTTACCAGAGGGAAAAACAGAAGCACCAATCAGACTGTTCTCAAACTCGCTTAGCAATTCTTTTTCTGAATCGTCATGACCTAGCCAGCCTATTGAAGTGTCCGAAGGCACTGACCTTGCCTACAAACATGGAGCGCAAATCATAAAGAGCGAGAACGAAATACACTGTGGAAGTGTAGAGAACCAACGTAGTGAAGCCAGAGACAACCTTAGAGCGTGAACCTAGTGCAGAAGTCCTATTCAAGACTGCTGGGAATTGTTGGAAAGCCCAACACCGGCAAGTCAACATTCTTCAGCGCAGCCACCTTGGCGCCAGCCGAGATTGCGAACTATCCCTTTACCACGATAAAACCTAACAGAGGTGTCGGATACGTCAGAACACCGTGTGTGCATGAAGAATTTAATATGGACGACAACCCTGCTAACTCAATCTGCTTGAATGGCGTTCGGCTCATACCGATAGAGTTCATTGATTGCGCAGGCCTTGTGCCAGGAGCATGGGAAGGCAGGGGCTTGGGCAACCAATTCCTGGACGAGATAAGGAGGGCGGACGTTTTGATCCATATAATCGATGCTTCTGGGGGAACAGACTGCGAAGGCAGACTTTGCAGACCTGGTGAAAATGATCCACTTGATGACGTGAAATTCCTTGAACGTGAGATAACCATGTGGATGGCGAACATACTGAAGAAGGACTGGCCGAAGATCGCAAGGACAGCTGAAGCCGAATCGAAAGACATGATCTCAATGCTAGAGGAACGGCTCAGCGGCTTGTCAATCAAGAGAAGCCATGTCGTCGAAGCTATAAGAAAAGCCAAGCTAAATGCAGATAAGCCCACTGCCTGGAGCGACGCGGATTTTCTCAGATTCGTTGATACACTGAGACAGACTGCTAAGCCTATGCTGATCGTTGCAAACAAAATGGACCTCCCAACATCTCAAGAGAATCTGGACAGACTGAAAAAAGCGGGCTATGTCGTCGTTCCATCATGCGCAGAAGCAGAACTCGCACTGAGAAGAGCCGCTGAAAAACAGCTCATAGACTATAGACCAGGAGACTGCAATTTCAAGATCAACAAGCCTGAAAGCCTAAATGAAACCCAACGAAACGCCTTGGAAACTGTAAGAGACAAGATCCTGCTTACTTTCGGCTCCACCGGCGTTCAAGAAGCAGTAAACACGGCGTTTTTCAAACTGCTGAACATGATCACTGTCTATCCTGTTGAGGATCTTGAGAAGTTAGCTGACCATGCTGGAAGGGTCCTACCGGACGCGTACCTTGTACCTTATGGAACGACGGCGCGACAACTCGCGTACCTAATTCATACAGAGCTTGGACAGGGATTCATCTACGCGATCGAGGCAAGAGAAAAGAAGCGAGTCGGAGAAGACCACGTGCTGAAAGACAGAGACGTAGTTTCGATAGTGAGCGCGAGAAAAAGAGCTTGAACTCTATCCGCCGAACCGTCTCTTTCGTTTCTGGAATGTCCTGACCGCCCTCAAAAGGTCGATCAGGCGGAAGTCAGGCCAGTAAATGTCTAGAAAGAACAGTTCGCTGTAGGCAGACTGCCAAAGAAGAAAGCCGCTTAGCCTCTCTTCTCCTGAAGTCCTGATGATCAAGTCCGGATCCTGATTGGGCAAGTGGGACGTGTAAAGATGTTGCTCAAAAGTCTTCTCATCAACACTTTCGGGCTTCAGCTTTCCCTGACTGACTTCTTCGGCAATTTTTCTCGCGGCGTCGACGATTTCAGCGCGGCCTCCATACGCAAAGGCGAAGTTTAGAAAATGCTCGTCGTAGTTTTGTGTTGCTTTCTCCACATCTGCTATCAGTTTCTGGAGCTCGCTTGGGAGCAGATTGACTCTGCCTATAACCTTGACGCAAATCCTGTCTTCGTGTATCCGTTCATCGGTCAATATTTGTCTAAAACGCTCTTCAGCGATTCGCATTATCTCGGCGACTTCGCTTCGCGAGCGCCGGAAATTCTCGGTTGAAAAGGCATACAGAGTCACAGACCTTACATTGAGTTTCAAGCACCAGTCGACTAGCTGGTCAACCTTATCAGCGCCTTTTTCATGACCGAGCCAGGGATTCAAAACTTTCTCGGATGCCCATCTTCTATTCCCATCCAAGATTATGGCAATATGTTCTGGTTTTACGCCATTTTTCACTTGACGCCAAAGCCACCGTTCATAGGCTCTGTAGGCTCCGATGGCTGAAAGCACAGCCTTTATCACGGTTCAAACCTCGTGCTTCTGCCCACATCAGTGCTCTTGTTTTTGATGGTCAAACCCTTGAGCATGTTAATCAGAATTTTCTCAGGCTCCAACATAGTCTTTTCGGAATTTTCCTCGTCTTTAGTGATGCTCTACCGCTATTAAACGTATGTAAGAGCTGTGAGTCCTCAATTTGCTCCATTTCCATGAAGTGTGGCATAGTCGTAGATGCTAACCTTCTCCAAACTCCTTGGCTTGCTCTTCTGTCTCCTTAAAGAACTCTTTTGCATACCTATGGACAACGAATATCACCAATACTGAAGCGACACCGATGAGTATGCCGACGACAATTGAGAATATCAGTTTTCCGATGCCTGCACGACCCAACAGCAGATCTGACGTCGACACGAAGATTTGCTGGGACCACCCAACTATAACTATCAAAGCTGCGTTGCGAAACAACCTTACATCATGTTCAAGATACCATCGAATAGCACGACCCAGCAATGCAACACACGCCCCGACAACTATCAGAGTTATGGAACCATCAATGAAGAAGCCTGCGGCTCTAGGCAATATGCTGAGCCAACCAGTAAGGTCGCTTGGAAGCACTATGTCGGCAGCCGCTGCGGTCCATCCCAAGTAGACTGCAAGCACAATGCACAACGCGCCAGCCAGCATAGAAAAGTTCGAGATTTGCACTCGAATCGGCGGCGGCGAGTATTCCTTCGCCCACTTATAGAAACCTCTTGCTGCCCTGTCGGCACCAAAACCTTTGACCACCAAGATCACGCTTACTACGATGACGAGTACTATCAGGTAGTATTGAACCCACCCAAATATTGCAAGAGCTCCCAGGATTAGAAAGAGTATGCCAGGTATTCCCAGCGCAATGCGGGAATATCGGGGGTTCTCAGCGATCGTTCTTAGATATCTTGAGAATACAGCAGCAGCCTCCTCGATTGATTCACTATGTTTCATCACTATTCTCCTCACAGATGAAACCGGAACCCTCGACTGCACGAGTGGCAGTACAGCCTCGTCTGAGTAACCATCTGTCACCAGGATGACTTCTTTGGCAGGGTACGAGATGAGTAAATCGTTAAGACCTGCGGCAATTTTCCTGTCAGCGCCGACTCCCCCAAACTCAGAGCCTGAGAGCGTGGCCACTTCGAAAACCTCTTCAGGTTTGCTCTCAGTTATCAAGCGGTCGTATATGCGGACGGCTTCGAAAATGGCGTTTGCATCAGGTTCCTCTGGGTCCCGCAAGGCCAGCGCGACAGCCGCGTCAAGATTCCCGACCCTCCCAACAACCGGAGTTTTTACCCCAGCCTTGACCTCAAGATCGCCATCTCTGTCTACGCACAGTATGAGGATTCGTTTCTTTTCCTTTCCTTCCGTTTCAGACATGACTATCTCGTTGTTTCAATACTACTGTGTGTGTTTACTTTAATCTTGCGATGTCATTCCCTTCTCAGCCAGGAGCTGGAACTCTTCCCAGCTCAGTTTTTCTCCGCGCCTCAGTTTTTCTCTTGCCTGGTTCTCTATCGTTTGTCTAAGTGTGTCCTCACTCTCCTTTTTCTGTTTCTGTTCTGCTTCCCGCAAGCCCTTTCTCAATTGCAGCATTTGGGCAGAAACTGCAACGACATCGTCTTGAAGGGGTTTCACCTTCATTCTCGCTTCCAAAAACTGTTTGTGCATTTCGTCTGCCTCTCTTCTCTTCGTCTTTGCTACTTCAATTTTCTCCAGCATGTTCTTGTGAAGCTCTTGGCTTCTCTGTGCAAGGGTCGTGAGCTTATGATGACGAACCTCGTTTTCATTCTTTAGAGTGTTGACCTGGTTGCGAA
>Ga0315291_10010990_pt1 | contig 11045 bp, 6 predicted proteins | sample YL17G12_20_MG_FD_203070 | JGI IMG/M metagenome (GOLD analysis project Ga0315291, IMG submission 203070) | Sediment microbial communities from Yellowstone Lake, YNP, Wyoming, USA - YL17G12_20 | ecosystem: Environmental > Aquatic > Freshwater > Lake > Sediment | place: USA: Wyoming | collected... | reverse complement strand
CTGCTTTTCCCGGACCTCCATCCGTTCGCGCCGGATTCATTCGACATCACCAACTGGGTGCTGGGCGCGAGGCCGGACACCCTGAGAGGGGATGAGACCAACCCCAACATCTACACGAAGAAATATCCCAACTACTATCTCGACACGCGCTACTACCTGGACGTGCAGTACCGAAGCCCCCAGACCACGTTCTACTTGGGATGGAACGTCCTGGAGAACTCAGAAGTCGTGACGCTGAACGGCGTGACGCTGCAGCGTGGGGTGGGCTACTCGATCGACTACGACACGGGCGAGCTCGTGCTGCTCACGCAGGACGCGCTCGAGCCCAACGCGGAGGTCTCGGTCGATTTCTCGCGCGCCTCCACGTTCGGGCTCTCGAAGACGCTTCTGGGGTTCTCTACCCAGTACAAACCCACCGAGGACGTGTCATTCGGCACGACGTGGCTCTACGAGAGCAAGGGGACACCCGAAGAGCGGCCGCGGCTGGAGCAGGAGCCTTCCAGGACTATCGTGGGCGGTCTCAGCACCGCGATGAAGTTCTCGCCCGCGTTCATGACCAGCCTGGTGGACGCGCTTCCGCTGGTGCGGACCCGCGAGAAATCGAGCCTGGCAGTTTCCGGCGAAATGGGGCTCAGCGTCCCGAACCCCAACACCAGGAACGAGGTCTACATCGACGACATGGAAGGCAACAAGGAGACGAGACCCCTGGGACTCATCCGTACCCAGTGGAAACCCGGCAGCATCCCGGACGACCCGCTCCTGCTCGTGGAGCCGACTGGGAAGCGGGCTCTCTGGTGGTACAACCTGCACCCGCAATTCAACCAGGCCAACGTGGTGCACGAGGGCGACCTCTATCCGGAGCGGTCGGCCCAAGAGCGCGAGCGAGCCATCACGGCCCTGGAGCTCTATTTCAACCAGACCCAGGGCGCCCACGGTCTGACCCAGGCCTTCTCCTGGCTGGGAGAGGATTTCTCCGAGATGCAGTACGTGGAGATCTGGGTCAACGACTTTGGGACCGGAAGAGACGCAGCGAAGAAGATGAGACTGGACCTCGGCGTCGTGAGCGAGGACGGGACGTGGGACCCGGACAGTCTCCCGAACAACAGGCTCGACACCGAGGACACCTCTCCTCCCAACGGACAACTGGACGTCGCGCCCACGGACGAAGACACCGGGCTTGACGGAAAACTCAACGGCGTGGAGACCTGCGTCGCAGGCGTGACCGGCGATCCGCCGGACTGCAGCGAGGACGACTACAGATACGAGCCGGAGACCGCGCCCACCGATTTCTCACGTATCAACGGCACCGAAGGCAACAGGAGGGCGATGGCGCACCCGATTCCAGACACCGAAGACCTGGACGGCGACGGCACGCTGGACGTAGGCCAGGACTACGTCGAATACGTCGTGACCCTGGAACAGGACGGCCGGTTTCAGGTGAGGGACAACGGAAACGGCTGGAGGCTTTTCAGAATCCCGCTCTCGGACACCCTCGCTGCAAAAATCGGACTGCCTCGCTGGGACAACGTCAAACACGCCAGGATCTGGTTTGACGGCTTCACCGAGGGCGAGAAGCTCCAGATAGCAGGCATCGAGATAGTCGGAAACAGGTGGGTGATCACGCCCATCTCGAACGAGAGTTCGTTCGCAGAGGGCGAGAGATTCTTCGTGGGCGTCATAAACAACAAGGACAACGGCGACATCTACCAGCCGCCGCCCATCCAGATAGGCGAGGAGAACAAGATTCCGAAGAGAGAGCAGTCCCTGGTGCTCACCGCAAGAAACCTCTTTCCGTCCGACACCGTGGCCGCCTACAAGTCCTTCGCCGGCGGCAGCGACTACACCCAGTACAAGACGCTCAAGTTCTGGTTGAGAGGGGATTCGGACTCGCTCGTCTACTTCATGCGGTTCGGGACCGACAGTCTGAACTACTACGAGTTCGCCACGCCGGTTTCCACCATGTGGGAATCCAAGGAATTCAATCTGGAGGACCTGAGCATAATCAAGGTGGGACTGCCGACCTCCGTGGTGGATACCACCATTCTTAGAGAAGGCGGCTGGCTGCGGCTCAGGGGTAGACCTTCCTTCACGAGGGTGCAGAGGATCACGATGGGACTCATCAACGTGCCGTCGAGGACCGACTCCTCCATGGTCGCCTCGGACGACGTGTGGGTGGACGAGCTCATTCTGACGAGCGTCAGGAGAGAGACAGGCATGGCTAAACGGCTCTTCGTGGAGACGAAGTTCGCCGACCTCCTCTCGATCACCACGCAGATGGAATCTAGAGATCAGGACTTCCTCTCGATCGGAAGCACCAGGGGCAGCGGCCGTCGCACAGACACCTACGCTGTCTCGGGGTCCATGGCGCTTCACAAGTTCATTCCGAAGGGCCAGTTCAACATCCCGGTGACCTTCGCCCTCTCGTCGAGGAAAGAGATACCCAAGTTCCGGACCGGGGACGACGTCGTGCTGACGAAGGAATACGAAGAAGCACAGACCGCGAAGAACGGGTCGAGGACCGTCGGCTTCAGCTTCAGGAAGTCCCCCTCTCCGAACAAATGGCTCAGGTACACTCTCGAGGCAGTCGGCGTCGGGTTCTCGATGAGCAACACTCATTCCGCAAGTGTGACCAGTGTGGACTCCTCGCGCACCCTGGCCGGGTCGTTCAGCTACACCTTCACTCCTCCGGCGAAGTCCTCCCTCCAGATCCCGTTCGGTCGCGGGAAGAAACTCTCGCTTTCCCTGCTGCCGAGCTCACTCATCTTCACGGCCCGCGGCACAAGCTCCAGGTCCAAATCGTACCAGCGCCAGACCGAGGACCCGCTCAAACTGATACAGAGAAGCGACGTCAGGCGGAGGATAGGAGACTTCGGTTTTCAGACCTCCTACGTTCCCGTCTCGATGCTCAAATGCAACTACGCCATGAACACGACTCGAGACTGGATGCTGTACAACCCAAGCAAGGCCTTCGGGAACATCGGCACCGAGGTCTCGCGCAGCCAGAATTTCAGGGCGGACCTGACGCCGAGGCTGGGAAACTGGCTCACTCCCAACGCGAGCTTCAACAGCTCCTACAGCGAGGACCACAGACCGGAAATCACCAGGGCCGATGACGAATCGGACATCAGGAACATCGCCAACTCGGGGGGCATAAGTTTCGGCCTCGCGATCCCGCTCTCGAGGTTGGCCCAAGTCTTTTCCGGAACAGGCGGCGGGAGCGGGCGGAAAGACAGCGCGTCTGTCGCTTCCGGTGGGGGCCTGCGGCCGGTTGGCCTCCTTCTGGGGAAGATCGGTGACATCAGGGCGAGCCATTCCATCTCGTACGGCGCGAGCTATTCGAGAATGTACGGAAAGCCGAACCTCAGCTACATGTTCGGCGTGCGCCGCGCCACCGGAGGCAACGCCCGGCTCGCGAGAGACGGGGTGATGACCTCAAACATCGGAAACACGTCCTCGCTGGCCGCATCGGGCCGGCTGTTCCGGGGGATCACCCTGGACGGAAAATTTGAGACGTCCGAACGGGAGGTGGAGGGTCTCACCGGAGTGAGAGTCGAGAAGAAGACCACCTGGCCTGAGCTCAGGCTCGGCTGGACCGGCGTGGAAAACCAGCTCCGCATTTCGAAGACAGTGAGTTCGCTGAGGTTCGATTCGAACTTCAGGCGCACGGTCGAGGAGAGTGGCGCCAAGGGAAAGGCGAGCGAAAGAGTGGTCACCAAGAGCGACTGGCAACCGCTGGTCAACGTCGCGGCATCGTGGAAGAGCGGGATGAGAACGAGCTACACTTCCAGTGTCTCGACCACCGAAACGGAGAGCCGCGTGGGCGCGGGTTACACGTCCACGACCACGAGCTCCAGCCATTCCTTCAGCGTTCAGCAGACCATAGACGCCACCAAGGGCATCTCGCTGCCTTTCGCTTCCAGCAGGAAGTTCAAGCTGAAGAGCAGCGTGAATCTGGGTCTGGTGGTCCAGTACTCCAGTGTCAACTCCACCATACCTCCTCAGCTCTCCGAGAAGAAGGACGACCTCTCGGTCACTTCCACTGCCACGTACAGTTTCAGCACCAACTTGTCCGGCAGCTTCAACTTCGGCTTCACCCAGAACCGCGATCTACAAATCGGCGTCACCAGGCGGGGTCTCACGCTGGGGCTCACCGCCTCTTTCAGGTTCTAGCCGGTCTCCGGAAGCGGGCCCAATCCCCGGGTCTGCGGCCAAGTTTTTCCTTGCCATTTGCTTAGCCTTGTAGTAGATTGTCCCAGAGAGTGGACCCATTCTTGTCCACTCTTATATTTTATTTTGGTGTGACGATGCAACTGGTTGACAAGATTTGGACGATCTGTGAACCCGCGATTCGCGAGCTCGGCCTCGAGCTGGTGGAGGTGGAGCACTTGGGGGCTCCGGGAGGAGCGGTGCTCAGGCTTTACATCGACAGGGAAGGCGGTGTCACCGTGGCCGACTGTGCGGGAGTCAGCCGTGAGGTCGGGCACCTGCTCGATGCGGAGGACGTGATGCAGGGGCGCTACCTTCTGGAGGTCTCTTCTCCCGGCATTGACAGGGTCCTCCGGAAGCCGGAACATTTCGAGAGGTTCCGGGGGCGCGAGGTCCGGATCCGCACCAGAGTGCTCGTTGACGGGAAGAGAAAACTGGGCGGCAAAATCGTGTCCTGCAGCAGCGACACTCTCCGCATCGAAAGCGAGACCGGGGAGGTCCTCGAGGTGCCTCTGGACTCGATAGAGAGGGCCAGCCTTCGCGGCGAGATAGAGTTCGGAAAAGGGAAGAGCGGCGAAGCAAGGAAGAAAAAGAGCGGCAAGAACAAGAGGTAGGCTTTGATGAATTACCAGTTGAGTGAGGCCCTTGCCCAGCTCGTGAGGGAGAAAAGTCTCGACAAGAAACTCGTGGCCGAAACGCTCGAGGTGGGTCTCGTGTCCGCGGCCAGAAAGAAGCACGGGCCGAACGCGGACATCCAGGTGAAGGTGAACGTGGACGCGGGGAAGATCGAGATGTGCATCAAGAAGAAAGTCACGGCGCGAGTGCACGACCCGGACTGCGAGATCTCTCTGGCCGAAGCTCACAAGATAAAGAAGACCGCGAAGGCCGGTGAGATCGTCTGCGTCGAGCTCGCCGTCGAGGAGTTCGGCAGAAACGCAATACAATCAGTGAAGCAGATGCTCGTGCAGAGGGTCCGGGAGGCTGAGCGAGAGCGCATTTTCAACGACTACCAGGGCCGGATAGGCGAGATAGTACGCGGCACGGTACAGCAGGTGGACCGTGCATCGGTCATCGTCAAGCTCGATAGAACAGAAGGGATTCTTCCGTCGAAAGAGAGCATGCCGCGGGACAGGTTCAGACACGGCGAGTACGTCAAGGCCTGCGTAGTCGCCGTGGACAAGTCGAGCAAGGGACCTCAGGTCACGCTGTCCAGGACACACCCCGACTTCCTGAGGGGACTCTTCGCCAGTGAAGTCCCTGAGATCGCGGAGCGCATCGTTGAGATAAAGAACGTGGCGAGGGAACCGGGTAATCGTTCGAAGATATGCGTCGTCTCGAACGACGTGAAGGTCGACGCGGTCGGTGCCTGCGTGGGAGTGAAGGGCTCCAGGGTGCAGGCCGTAGTGCGGGAGCTGGGTGGAGAGAGAATAGACATCGTGCCGTGGAGCGCAGACACTGTAGTGTTCGTGACGAGGGCGCTCAGCCCCGCGAAGGTCGGCACGGCCCGGGTCTTCGAGAGCGAAAGGCGGGTCGAGGTGGTGGTCAGCGATGACCAGCTTTCACTGGCGATAGGCAAGGGCGGCCAGAATGCCAGGCTTGCGGCCAAACTGACCAGCTGGAAGGTGGATTTGCTGAGTCTCTCCCAGAAGGAGAAACTCCTTGCCGAGGAGAAGGCCCTACTCGTGACCGTCGAGCGCGTCGACGGAATAGGCCCCAAACTGGCCTCCAACCTATTAAAAGCGGGCATCGAGACGGCCCAGGACATCGAGCGCAAGGGTCTCGAGGGACTGAACGAGGTGCAGGGGATAGGCGAGAAGACCGCAGTGAAGATCCTCGCCTCGGCGACTGAAGCCATCGCGGCGGCGAAAGAGAGTCTGCGGAAGGAAAAGGCGAAGGCCGCAGAGAAAGCGGCTCAGAGGGAAAGAGAGAAGCAAGCCGAAGCGGAGTCCAGGGAACCGGACGAGGCCTTGGTCAGCGAAGCCGCTGGAGGCGCCGTTCCGGAGACTGCCGAAGCCCGCGAGACGCAGGCGGAGGACCCGGTGGCTGGCGAGGCGGGAATGTCCGCAGACCCCGCGGCCCCGGAGGCAGGCACCGCGGACGCTTCGGAAACTCCCAGGCAGTGCGAACCCGAGTCGTCGAACTTAAAGAGCTCAGAAGAACAAGAAGAGTCTTAAGAGAGAATCGATTGAATCATGTCCGACCCGGGAACAGCCGGACAGCAAAGGTCCACATGAACTCCGTTCTCGAATGGGGGTGTCCTCTTGGCAAAACCGCGCGTTTATGAAGTGGCGAAAGAGCTGAACATCTCGAGCGTCGCACTTCTCGAAGTGATAAGGGGACTCGGGGTTCAGGTCAAGAGCCACATGAGCACCATCGACCGCGACGTGGTCGAAAAGGTCAAGAAGAGATTCGAAAAGGAAAAAGAAGCGGTAAAGGAAGAGTACGCCCGCAAGATGGAAAAGCGCGCGGCGCGGCTCGAGACCGAGGCCAAGGAACGCGCGGTCAAGGTCGTGCCGAAGCCTCCCGAGAAGAGGATCCGAGCCAGGGTTCCCAAGAAAAGAAAGAGGACAGTGGACGAGAAGGCAGTGCGCGAGAGCGTCAAGCGCACCCTGGCCGGACTCGAGACCGGCAAGACGAGAAGGAGAAGGCGCAGGGGAGAAGAGAGCGAAACCGCCATCGTCGAGGAGCCCAAGCTCATAAAGGTGAGCGAGTATCTCACTGTGGCCGAGCTGGCCACGCGAATGGGCGCGAAGCCGAACGAGGTGCTCGCCGCGTGCGTGGAACTTGGTCTCATGGTCAACGTCAACCAGAGACTGGACCAGGACGCCATAGTGGCGGTCTCGGACGAGTTCGGTTACAGCGTCGAGTTCGTGTCGGAATACGGCTCCGAGATAATCGAACAGACTCCTCCCGTTGAGGCGGCCCTGTTTCCACGGGGTCCAGTCGTGACGATCATGGGCCACGTGGACCACGGCAAGACCTCGCTTCTGGATTACATCAGGCGGAGCAACATCATAGCCGGAGAGCTCGGCGGCATCACCCAGCACATCGGTGCGTACGAGGTGAAGCTCGAGGGCGGTGTGGTCACTTTTCTGGACACGCCGGGCCACGAGGCGTTCAGTGCCATGCGGGCCCGCGGGGCCCAGGTCACCGACATAGTCATCATTGTCGTGGCCGCCGACGACCGCGTGATGCCCCAGACCGTCGAGGCCATAGACCACGCCAAGGCCGCGGGCGTTCCGATAATAATCGCGATCAACAAGATGGACCTGCCCGGTGTGAACGCAGATATGGTGAGGCAGGAACTGTCCAAGGCCGGCGTGCTCGTCGAGCAGTGGGGCGGCACCACGGTGTGCCTGGAAATCTCAGCGAAGACGGGGAAGGGCATCGAGCGCCTGCTCGAGATGATACTGCTGCAGGCCGAGATACTGGAACTCAAGGCCGACCCCGGACGAAGGGCCAGGGGTGTTGTGATAGAGGCGAGAGTCGAGCAGGGCCGGGGCGTCGTGGCCACGGTGCTGGTCCAGGACGGAACGCTCAGAGTCGGCGAACCGTTCGTGTCCGGTCTTTATTACGGCAAAGTACGCGCCATGTGCAACGAGCGCGGTGAGAAGGTGACAGAGGCGGGTCCGTCCCGTCCTGTGGAAGTACTTGGTTGGACGGGCACCCCGCAGGCGGGCGACACCTTCGCCGTCACCAAGGACGACCGCGAATCACGGGAGATATCGGTAAAGAGGCAACAGCTCCACAGAGAGCACGAGTACCGGCTGCGAAGGCACATGACGCTGAGCGACCTCTACGAGCAGATCAAGCACGGTATGAACGAACTGCGCCTGATCGTGAAGGGCGACGTGGGTGGTTCGGTGGAGGCACTCTGCGACGCCCTGTCGGGGATCTCCTCACCTGAGGTCAAACTCAACATAATCCACCGCGCCGTGGGCAACGTGAACGAGTCCGACGTGCTTCTGGCGGCAGCTTCCGACGCGGTGATAATCGGTTTCGGCGTCAGGACGGACGCCGGTGCGCTCGGGCTTGCCGAGCGCGAGAAAGTCGACATCAGGCTCTACGGAGTCATCTACGAGGCGCTCGATGACGTCAAGAAGGCCATGTCAGGTCTTCTCAAGCCGGAGAAGAGAGAGACGGTCATCGGCACTGCGGAGGTGCGGGCCGTGTTCAAGCTCTCCAGGGCGGGGGCGATCGCGGGGACGTTCGTCACCTCCGGCGTGGCGCGCAGGAATGCCAAGGTCCGTCTGCTGAGAGTCGGAAAGGTCGTGTTCGAAGGCTCGATCAGGTCCTTGAAGCGCTTCAAGGACGACGTCAGGGAAGTGAACGCGGGTTTCGAGTGCGGGATCGGCCTCGAGGGCTTCGAAGGCATAGAGGAGAATGACGTCCTCCAGTTCTACACCGTGGAGGAAATCGCGAGAACGATCTAGTTGCTGGCCGTGCGGAGCTCGTCGTCTGTGGCTCGGGCAGCGGCGCCCGGCGCCGCGAGCCGGGACGCGCCGCGCAACCAGCTTTTTTCAAATCGGCTCGATTCGCGGCGGACCTCCGGCGGGCCGAGGCGGTCGAGGATTCTGTCGCTGAACCCTCTCTGGGTTTTGCCCGGTGCTTGAAATTGGTAGTAGGGACGGTCCTCGTAGAACTCCATATTCCTCAGAGCACCTCGCTCAAGGCAAAACGCTCCGTCGTAAACAGGATAAAGCAGAGACTCGCGAGCAAGTTCAACGTGTCCGTGGCCGAGGTGGACTACCAAGACCTCTGGCAGCGTGCCGCAATAGGCGTGGCGGTGGTCGGAGGCGAGAAGGCCGTGGTCGAGAGCTCGCTCACCAAAGTGGTCAGGCTGATAGAGTCGGAGACGAGCATCGAAGTACTGGCGGTGGACGTCAACTTCTATTGAGTGGTCTTGAAGGGTCGGTCCGGGCGCGGGTGCGGAGCGGCGTTCGAACGTGACCCGCTACGCGGCCTCTCGCCGTGGACCAGGGAGGGGATTCGGATGGATTCTCAGAGGCTGCAGCGCGTCGGCGAAGTCCTGAGGTACGAGATAAGCGAACTCGTCAGGCTCAGGATCAGGGATCCCCGTCTGGGCTTCGTCACGATAACCAGCGTCGAGGTCAGCGCCGACCTCAGACACGCGAAGGTCTTCGTAAGCAGTCTGGGCACCCCTGAGGAACTCGCGAAGAGCGTCGAGATCCTCACTGGAGCTGCCGGCTTCATGAGGAATGAGCTCTTCAGGCGGGTCAGTCTGAGATTGATACCGGAGCTTTCTTTTAGGGTCGACAGGTCGATCGAACACAGCGTCAGGATCAGCCAGGTCCTCAAAGAACTGAAGGACGAGTCGGAACGGAGAGAGTCTTGAGTCTGGAAAACGTCATCGACGCCGTGAGGTCTGCGAATTCATTCCTGATCACGTCACACATTGATTTGGACGGCGACGCCGTGGGTTCCGAGCTGGGTCTGGCCCTCTTGCTCGAGCGAATGGGGAAGAAGGCGGTGGTCGTGAACCACGATTCTCTCCCCGGCCACTACGACTTTCTTCCGGGCGGGCATCTGGTCAGGAGTTCGCCTCAGGAGGCCGGCGGCGTGGAGGCCGGAGTGGTCCTCGACTGCACCTCGCTGGAGAGGACCGGGAGTATCGGCAGGTTCCTCGTTGAGAGCCGAATCCCGATCGTCAACATAGACCACCACAGCGGGAACGCCAGCTTCGGCGCGGTGAACCTGGTCAGGCCCGAGGCCTGTGCGACGGCCATCATAATACTCGACTTGGTCCGCGCCCTGGGCCACAGCATAGGTCCGGACGTGGCCACCTGCCTCTACGCGGCCCTGGTCTCAGAGACCGGTTCCTTTCGACTGTCAAACACGTCGCCTGAGAGCCTCGAGGTGTGCGCCTGCCTGGTCAGGGAGGGAGCCGGGCCGTACGAGATCGCGGCCAGTCTTTTCAGCAGGAGGTCGCCGCAAGCGCTGAGGCTTATCGGCGAGGCCATGAGCTCGCTCGAAATGAGTCTGGATGGGGCGCTCGCAATGATCTGCCTGCGGCGCTCTCGGATTGAGGAACGCGGGGTTCGAGGAGAGGAGCTGGAAGGCATCGTCAATTTCGCCATGTCAGTCAAGGGCGCGAGAGTCGGAGTGTTTCTACGCGAGCTGCCCGACTCTGTGGTCAAGGCGAGCCTCCGTTCCAACGGCACGGTGGACGTCGACCAGGTCGCCCGCCGGTTCGGCGGAGGTGGTCACTCCAACGCCGCGGGCGCCAGGATACCGGGCACGCTGGACGAAGTGAAGGGGATCGTTCTTGAGAGAATCGCTGAGGCAGTTGGCAACGGACGGAGTCATCAACGTTGACAAGGCGCCCTCCCTGACTTCCTACGATGCAGTTGACGAAATAAAGAGACTGTTGGGCATCGAGAAAGTCGGCCACGCCGGAAGTCTGGACCCGTTCGCCACCGGCGTGCTTCTTGTTTGTACTGGAAGAGCCACGAAAGTGACACGCTTCCTCATGGAACTGGAGAAGGGATACGCCGGCACGATCAGACTGGGCTCCGAGACCGACACGGACGATTCAACAGGAGAAGTGACTTCCGAAGTCAGGGATTTCGCAGTTTCACCCGAGGAGCTGTTCCGCGCCGCCGGCACGTTCGTCGGCAGTGTCCTCCAACGGCCGCCCAGGATCTCCGCTCTCAAGCGCAACGGAAGACGTTTCTACGAGATGGCCAGGAGCGGCGAGAGCTTCGAGCCCGAGGCCAGGAATGTGACTATACACGAGTTCGTGATAAAGGCGTTTCGCGCTCCTGACGTCGAGTTCTCCCTCAGGTGTTCCAAGGGCACCTACGTTCGGTCGGTGGCCA
>Ga0315291_10010989_pt1 | contig 11046 bp, 7 predicted proteins | sample YL17G12_20_MG_FD_203070 | JGI IMG/M metagenome (GOLD analysis project Ga0315291, IMG submission 203070) | Sediment microbial communities from Yellowstone Lake, YNP, Wyoming, USA - YL17G12_20 | ecosystem: Environmental > Aquatic > Freshwater > Lake > Sediment | place: USA: Wyoming | collected... | reverse complement strand
AACCTTATTCAAGAGGTGATCTAGACTTTGCAGCTTCTGACTTAATTCCTTTTTCTGCTCCAGTAGGTAATTCAACGTTCTACCTAGATCGGGCAGGTTAAATGTAATGTCAAACTTTTTAGTCGAAGAATCAATCTCACGCAAGCGATTTGATTGATTTTCATCCGAGGAAGGTAACTGCTCAGATTCTGATTTTTTTCTCTTTCTTTTTCTGAAGAAGTCTAACATGTTTTCTCTATTTAGAAAACTCACTACAAGGAGAACAACCATCACCACAACGATTAGGATCCACTTAAGAATAAAAATTAGTTCCATTAGAATGAAATGAAAAAAAGTATCGCTAGAGATAAGTTCGGTCTATATTGCGACCAATTTTCAAAATAGTTACTAATAATTAGAAGCTCTGGACAGCGCTACAAGAGAGTAAAGCAAATCGCTCACTCACATGCTGATTCTCACAATCTCTATTTGTCGGTTCTTATTAATACTTACGCTAAACCTCTCGTCTTGCCCGAACAAAGGTTGCCCCACCACTGGCTGTCTCTCAGGTTTTTCCACCCCTAGCCTTGTATATATGGCCAAGGAGACTTGGTTGTCTGCCCTTAGTCCTAATTGCTTTATACTCCATTCAAACTTTTCTTCTAAAGGAGAGCTTTTCTCTATTAACACACAGTATTTGTTTTCTGTTCCGTCCGCTTCCGAAAAAGTCACCACCTTGCTTGGATCTATTGGATCGCATCCAGGAGGCAACCACGCTAATACTTCAAACGCGGTGACGTTATGATCACTTATTAATCTAAGTGAGCTTCCAGAGTCTACGTGAAGTTGATACCAAAATGCACCCATTGAAACACATTTTTTAGGCTCAGGCAGCATTTCCGCACCCAATAGAGTCAATTTGAGACTAGCTTGTGTAATTATTTCCTTAACAAGGTCTTCAACTATTTTAGTGAAACCGTCCAGGTTTGAAGATCCACCTGCCAGCAAGATATAAAGAGATTTTTGATCGGTTAGGTTTCTGATATGATGGTCAGCGAGCTCTGTAGCTAATATCTTCTTTACTTCGGCTTTCACGTAACTATTGAACGCCTGAACGGTACGTTGCTCCACATCTTTCGGAAGCTGGGTTTCGGATTCACTAACGGATTTCAAAAAGTTTTCCCAGTATTCCTCTTTATTAAGATTGCACTTCAAACCTTCTATGTCGTAGTCTTTGATGTTGCTTCCAACCTCTCCTAATATCTCTTTCAATTTCATATCGAGATCCATACCCCCAAAACGCGGATTCCCCCCAGCTCGAATTGGTGCGTATTCAATATTCCCGTTCAGTCTACTTTCCTTTTTAAGAATACTAACATCAGTTGTACCTCCGCCAAAGTCATAGATCAGGAAATAATCTATAGCATCCAAAGAAAGGTTTTTTTTATGCTTTTGTAGAAAATAATAAAGGGCTGCTAATGGCTCATCCAGAATTTTCACTTCCTTAATTTCGGGCAAAGCTTTTTTGACTGAGTCCCGGATGGCGTCTATTTCTTTGGGATAAAAGGCCGGGGGAACAGTTACAAGTGCTTTCTGAATCTTGCAGAGTTCACTTCCCATATCTTCCAGAAAACCCTCTGCTCTTTTGAGTACACCGCCGATAATCGTGTCGATAGCTTCCCAAGCTTCTGAATTTATTTCCCCATTTGATTTTATCAGTTTCCTTTTAGCCTCCCTATAACAGGATTTACTTTCCATGGCAGGCTTTCCAATTTGATTATACCAATATTTTTCTTCAGGATTATACGCAGAAGGAAGGACGCACGAATCGTAAGGAATATTTTTCCCTTCGGCCACCACATGGTCAATCGGTAAGACCTTCAGTAGTTCTACATTGGTTTCATCAACGAGCCAGGTATTGCCTTCTTTTTTTGTTGGTAGAAGAAGGGAAACGCAGGAATTTGTGGTCCCGAAATCGAGCGCTACGCAATGAGGATATGGTTCTGGCTCAAAAAAGTTGACATCACACCGATACTCTTCAATTCTTTCCGCTGACTCTTTGCTGAAATCTGTGAAAAGTAGCTTCATCTTACCTTTTTTCCTTCCACCAAATCCCCGGTTTTTGAAAACCAACTGGACGGTTTTTACCTCCGAGACAGATATTGGGAATTTATTTTGTACCAGACCTACTTCAATGTCCTGATGTGTCTGTTCTACATTCTTCAAGATGATTGGGTTTACCTGTTCCCCGTCCAGTTTAATCTGTTTTATGACGAATTCCTCAGGTGCTTCAGCGGTCATGGGAACAGACAGCGTCAAACCTTCATCTTTCTTCACCGGGAATTGAATGTCAAGTCCTTTATCTGTAAATCTGATTGTTTCCAATTCTATTCTACTTTCCGGAAAGTATCTTAGCTTTATTGGAACAGATCGAGACATTCGGGCATGATCATTCAGTTTCAAGGACACCTTGGTTTCTGCTTCAAAATCCTTGATCAGGACTGGAAATTTTACTCTGAATTTGACCTTGCCATCTTTGCCCTTGAGGAGAATAGGTCCGTATAATATAGGAACTATGTTTTTGTTTTCGATGGGGTCAAAGAAAACCGTGGATATCTCAGCATAACTATCATTTTCTAAAGAAAGAAACAATTCTTTTTCATACCCGATATTAGGCCCCAAAAATACTTGATTGTTTCCCTTATCTCCTAATCCAGAATCAGTTATGGTTATCTCGGGAAGAGGGAATAAACCTAATTCAACTGGAATAGGATAGGGCTGGTCATCTAGGTTTGCATTAATAAGTATTTCTTCCTCTATTGTTTTTTCCCGTGCGCTCTTACTTAGTTTCAAAGTCATATCAAAATTTTTCCTTTGTTCTTCCGCACCTAACTCAACTGACCCGGATATGGATTCTAATTCGAAGTTCCGGGTTTTTGGAAGGCTCCTGACTTTGAAACTCATCTTCCCCACCTTTTCTAATGTGATTTGAAAATCTATTGACTTTTGCTTTTCTGATTTCTCTGGGTGATGGTACAGAACAAGCTTGCGAGGGAAGATGGAATAGAATTCTTTTCCACAATTGGCACAGTACTTCGCATCCGTAGGAGATAAATCAAACGTGCATTTGTTACATAATACATTCCCACTCATTGTGCTTTCTCTAACTTTATATCGAAATTCGCTCTTTTAGGTGACCGATTAGTTGCATCACATAGAATTTCATTTTCGAGCCTTTTCTAACGCTTTACGGAATGCCGCGGTTGTAATGACGATCTTATTTTTTCCCCCTGAGACTTCGGAAGGCTGTGGATCAAAGGTAATACCTGCTAAAAAGGTGCTCATCCCTTTTCTTACAGTGACCGGCAGCCCGCCTATGCGACCGCCTTTTAGTCTGGGTTCAACTTCAAAATTAAAGTTGTCTTTAGATACTCTTACAATCTCCCCAAATCTTTCACCCCAAGGTTTTACTGTGTTAGCATCCAGTCCCCATAGATCCGCTCTGGTTCCTTCTAATTTCTCAAAGTCCTTGTCCATCAATAAAGACAAATGTTTAACAGCGGTAATATTAGTTCTTATAACCACAAGCTCTCCAATGGAACGAGAACCCTCTTCAGCTGGATTGCCGATCCAAATCACTTGACCTTTTGCCCTTAATCCAGTAGAGAAGCTCAATCCTACTTCCGTTCCAATATCCTGTATCGTAAGTTTCCCTCCAGAGGTGGTGATAATGAAAGTACCATTCTCGTTCGAGCTCACCACTATACCTTGGAGCTTAATCAATTTATTTGGATCTCCCTTAGAGACTACCACTAAAGCCTCCGGGGAGACAACGTACCCGCCTGTGATTAGAAAAACCATCAAGAAGAGAAGTACAAGTGCAAATACCCAAAAAAGGCGCAGAGGGTATCTCACTTTATTGAACCTGCCTTGAATGTCCTTTTCATTTTTCTTTGTGATTCCTAATCTCATAGATTTCTCCTATCTTAATACCTTCAGCATTTCAACATATCTGTCCCACTGGATATTCGGATGAGCCTGAAGGTATCTGCTGGTTTGCAATCTTCTTCTGATGTTTTCTTCCCCAGTATTTCGGAATTCACTTATGACCAATTTTTTGAATTCACTTAAACTGGTCTCGTTTTGAATTAGGGTTCTAACAAGTTCGTTTTGGATCGCAGTGCACTTCTCATCACTTTCCTTTGGATTTCCCAAGTCTTTTTGATACGGAGTGAAAATAAGATTGCCTTTGGAATCGACCATAAATAAAGTAGGTGAATAAGACTGTTCAGGTGCCCATTTGTCCCCTCTCTTGCCATATTCTACGAAAACATTCAATGTCGCCTCCAAAAGATCCCTTACCTCTTTTTCTTTTTGGAAAAGATCGATACAGAAGGTATCAAAGATGAAATCCTGCTTAAATCGTTGGTTCTCATAAGCGTCTTTCAACTGCGGTTCGTCATTCAGCTCCTCCATTAGGCGTATCTCGCTTTTCTCCTTATAGAAAAGAACCCAACTATCCAAGCCAGGAATAACGAAAGGCATGAATCGGAACTTCGCCAACTCAGGTCTCTCTGATAATGTCTGCATTTGATTTAAATTACTGCCAAAGATGCAAGAGGCAACAAAGCTGTGTTCGGTCTCTTTTGTAGGATTCAACTCGATAAAGTTTTCCGCAGCTCTACTGGCGAATCTTAGCGATTCTCTTGACATCTCATTCGCACGAGCTGCCACGTTGACCTGGGGTAAAAAGGATCTTACCTTCCTCATTAGATCATCTTTAATCACATTGCAGATTCTTTTCTGTTCTTCTGGTTTGGAAATAACCATAGCTTCAAAATTGGTCCACGGAAGGTCCGTGATCCAATCGTTTCGCTCCACCTTCGAAAGAAGACGATTGGTGAACAGATTCAGATCAGTCACTCCGATTTCCAACTCAGCCTTAATGATGGGATCCCAACTCAAGAACTGAGCTATAACATATTTCACGTCTCCCTCAAGATTCGAACTGTGCCATATAGGCTGTATTAAGTCCATTCGAGAGATAGCATTTTTTAACTGAGAGATTCGATCCTTAAACAGAGCTTGCACCCCACTATTCAAATTGGAAATAAGTGCCTCTAGACCTTCTTGGTATCTTGAAAGCCGAGCTTTGAGGTCCTCAAGATTGGTTCTTAGCTTGTAAAGCTTTAGTACCTTCAGAAGCTCGGATATTCTTTCCTCAATTACCTCATAATACTTGCCTAGGTATGAAGGACCGGGCGTCGGGAAGGGAGGTATCTTTTTCAAGTCGTCCAAAGATGACTCATATTTTTTCATCCAACTGTCTTTATCAAAGGGAATCTTGCTCTCATTTAAATGTTGAATAGTCTCATCGATAATCCCGTTAAGTTTAGATAGTTCTTTTAATGCTGAATATCCCCATGTCACGCATTTTTTCTCTCTAATACCGTCTAATATCGACTTCTGGAAATCTAGCTCAAAATTCTTGGTCCAGTTGTTCTTTATATTTTGCTCCACCAGATTGAAATAAGCGCCACCATCTTCAAAGCCTTCCTTTAGTGTGGCTATGAATTCATCCAGACTCTTATACTCTTTGTTTTTTAATTTCAGGATCTCCTCCTGGATCTGCCCATCAATCTGAGGAGCGAGGGTTTCAGCGAATTTTATTAATGCGCTATCAAATTTCTCTTGCACCTCCTGATTGACCTCCTCTTCTATAGCATTCTGAGTATACCTCCTAATCACTTCCAGACCCAGAATGCAAGATGCGGCTTCTGCGATTTCCTTCTTCGGGTTCGAAAAACCGTAAACTCCAAAGGATAAATATGGTAGCACGACTTTTTCCAGGTTTACTCCACCTGTCATCTTCCCTGTCAGAAGCGCATCAGACAAGCCCAAAATGTTAAAGAAAAGTTTTAAAGCGACACCCTTCTTAACTCTCTCCAGGTCTGGTATTCTGCCGTGCATTCCGCTGCATAAATACATAAGGCCGTAAGGTCTCCCCTTCACGTCTCTTCTAAATCCCTCACCATAGTCATTGTCTTCTAGGCTTGAATGAGGAGTACCTCCTTCCTTATAAAACAGCAATTCCTGTAATGTGGCATAAGCGTTGGCAAGCTTTACGATCCTGAACTGATCTGTGGAGATAGGCTGCATGGGAGCAAGGAAAACTCCAAAAGTGGAATCTCCCAGGTTAAAGTTGTTACTCAGAAGATAGCCCAGATCGATAATTGTTCCGCTACCTGTCCCCCCGACTAAAGAGCCAACCACGATGGCAATTTGCCTTTGATCGTCAAGTTGAAAATCCCCTTTTTGTCTGAAATAATTATTGGTTTTCGCAATGTTTGTATTATTGATTATCCCCAGATCCCCTGACCCAAGAAAATCACTTAGCAAATTATGTATTTCTCTAATGTTACGCCACAAGGAAAGCCTGCCCAAGGCTCGGATGTTCCAAGCACCCCCCACACTGGAACTTCGAATTTGAGATATTGTACGACCCATCCTTCCCTGGATGTCATCCAGCCATCGTGGATTACGTTTTAATCTTTCTTTGACCACGTTTACCGCCCCTTCAGTGTTGTCGATACTAATATTTTTGAGAATAATCTGACTTTGGCCCAAAGGAGTGGGTTCAGCTAACTTTCGGTCCGTGTCCAAAGCTACAAGTTTTATACTCGGAGGAATAGTATCTCCAAATGTAATAAACCACAGCCCTTCCAGCTCTTCCAATATCTCTACTCCTGTGGTTCCAATTCCCAGAATCAAAGTCGGTTTTATTGTAATCATGGTCAATTCTCCTAAGGTTATCTGCTTTCCATCCAACCGATGCATAAAGTAGATAGCGATACCAAAAGGTAGGGGAGTGCATGTAAAAATGCGAAATTTTGTGAAACAAATGTCCCCTTTTTCAATAGAGCAATCATATATAGGATTACCAACAACCCCAATAAAGTTAGACTGTAAGACCAACACAACTTGGTAACAGTTTCAATCCCCAAATGGGTTCCCTTCTTGGTGTCTTCTTTCCAGAAAATGGAAAGAATTAAGGTAATAATCCAGGTCGCAACAAAAGAGAAAATAACCATCCAGAAAAAGGGTAATATTATGTCTCCCCACCCGTAAATAGGGGGATTGAAGATCGAGCTAATGGATCCGAAGATTTCTGTAATAGGATTCAAGTATATCCTCCTTCATTCAGTAAAGAGAAGTTAAGATGATTTTCAAATTGTCACAATCTTTGTATACTGCCCTAAATATTTCTCCCCCTTTATAGTCTACAAAATACTTTAATACATACTGCTCCCATTCCGGAGTTTGAACAATGATATAATCCTCTTGTTCGTCAGTAATCAACAAAGCATCTGCATGCTCAAATTGTAGGTTCTTAAATGTTTCTATTGCCTGAGCCTTGGCTAAATTCAGGTAAGTATACGGATAGCGAAAATCGTCAATACTATATGGTAATCGGGAATTTATTCCTTCAGTTAGGTCATTCTTGTCAAGTATTGAAACTTCGTAGAATGGGTTTTTTTCTTTTGGAAGACCCGCTTTGACAAAAATCACCGTATCATAGTTTTTCTTCTGAGGGGAACTATTAATCCACCATACAATTGGGTCTAATGATTTTCCTTGGCACACAAACTCCAGAATTGCATTATTCGCTTTGGTAAACGCAGAATTAAAGGACACATTTCTTTTTGCAAAAACTACGGGAGAACTTCCCGACAAGTCATAAATAATAGCCAGGCCGGTTCTTGGCAAGCGTAGTCCTTCCTCATAGATGATCTGTCCACTATTATTGTGCCCTGACTCGATAAGGGACATCCCCAAGATGACAACGATTATAACCAGAGGGATTATATAGGGATATTTTTTAATTAATCTGTAAAAATCCGAAATATCTCTCATCTGTTACTCCATTTTGACCAAATACAGTTTATCTGCTGAAATTGAAACGTATAATTTGCCATCGCAGGCTGAAAAGATGGTATCTTCAAATATACCCTGATCATTCAAGATTCTCCTTCCATTTAAATCAAAAAGGTTAAGCTTTTCTCCTGCGCATCCTAACATGCCATCTTTAGTTCCTAAAAACTTCCAGTGACTGAGTTTAAATTGCTCTTCAAATCTGTGTCTTCTTGTTCCGTCCGATGCCTTCACAAACCAGAATTCATTTTCCTTGAAACTAGACACACAAACCCAATCAGAAAAAACTCTCACCGGAGCTTTCGCTAACCTCGTATCCATCTCCTCTCCCCAAGTAAAAGAATCAATAATTTTGTCGAGCTTAATCGGGTCTTTGTTACAATTGAAACCCGGTTGCGAAATATCAAAAAAGCGGAGGAAATGCTCGATAGACTTGGTGTCGAAACTTTCACAAACCATGTAGTTCCCCATACTTGTCGGAGCGGAAAACTGTTCTTGCCCGTTATTGAAACTTTGGATTTGTATCAATCTATTGTTTTCTTCCTTGAAGATCTCCCCTTGTTCCGACAGAAATACGACTTGATCCTGAAGAAAAACCGGACTTCGTAGCACCTGCTGAGCTGGAATTTCCATGAAATTATAAGTAAACTCAGAGTAGTTTTTTACCTCTAATTTCAATATCTTGTCATAAAATGTCCAATACGTCAGTCGGTGACTTCCATGACTGATGCAAAGAGGACGAGTGTCAATCAAATTAAAGCGAGGAGAAGCCTCAACGACTTTTTCGACTTTTTTGTTCCATAGATTTATTTTCCACAAGGCATCTGTGCTCGCAACGAAAATAAATGGTCTAAGAACAATGGGACGGGAATGACAACTCAACTCTCCTAATGAAACTGTCGAACTCACATTAATTGGATCTAACTGCCAAAAATAAATCTTGTCTGTAGAAGCGTAAATCAGAAGGTTGCCCATTATGGCTGGATCAGAGAGACATTCCATTCTCTTTAGTGAGTTGCTTCGTACTGGCACGTTGTCAGTTTTGACCTCCACACGGCTATGATAATTCGGATGACCACTATTATCTAGTCCTAATACCAGTTCCTCGCAAGGAATCACGGACCTGCAATATGGACAGAAATTATAGCTATTCTCTAATTGTTTAGCACACTTACTGCAGAGAATTTTGTGCGATAAACCGAAATGGTCTGTTGACATCTTTGACTAATCCCTAGATAAATACCTAGATTCCGTATCCCTTTATTAAACCTATGTGTCGGAAACAATATATGTATACCCTCTATGTTTGTCAACAATTATTTTTGAATTACCCAGACTATTGTCCAGAAAAAAAACACTCAATTCGCACACCATATCAAGAGACATGAATCTATCTCGAACTTTCTTCCAGTTCTCGAGGAAGATCTACACTTGAAGAATTATATATAATCTTAACCAGATTCGATGGTTCTAAACGGAGATGGCTCTAACTTGTGGAAAAATACCTGGCATGGAACCATTCGGCCTCTAGTTTAAATTCTGATTGCTAAATCACTGAGATTCATGCGCTTATTCCCTGAGCAACCGAAGTACACATACAAAACCTGTAGATTTACTACATCGAAACAGTGCAAAGTATTTTTAAGATTCCCCAGAAAATCCTGGTCTTTCTTTCAGCTTAGGGAAAACGCTGGAAAATCTCGAAAAAAATCCTGTTACCCCAAAATGATAATGTCCTAAATTACCAAAGTAGAAATGTCCTAAAACTTGGCTATAATTTTCCCTTAAAAAAGAGGGAGGATTATGGCAGAAGAGGACATTATCCGGATGAGTATAAAAGAGGTTAAGCGGTTAAAAGTGATCCAGGAGGCTATAGAGAAGCGCATAACCCAGAGGGTGGCTGGCTCGATGATAGAGCTTTCAGAAAGGCAAGTAAGAAGGCTGATTAGGGCAGTGAGTGAAGAAGGAGAGAGGGGTGTGATTCATAAGTTGCGAGGTTGTTCTTCAAACAGGAGGACAGCGGCTGAGGTTAAAGCCAGGGCATTGATGCTTTACCGGGGCATGTATACTGGTTTTGGTCCCACCCTTGTCTCGGAGAAGCTGGGTGAGCTTGACGGCATTAAGTTAAGCGATGAGACTCTAAGGAAGTGGCTTATGGAGGCTGGACTATGGCAGAGGAAGCGGAGGAGATCGAGGCACAGGCAGTGGAGACAGAGGAAGGAGTGTTTTGGAGAGATGGTTCAGCTGGATGGTTCACATCATGCTTGGCTGGAGGGGAGAGGTCCTGATTTTGTGCTGTTAGCTTATATAGACGATGCCACCAACAACGTTTTGGCGAGGTTTTACGATTATGAGGGGACTATACCGGCGATGGACAGTTTTAAGCGCTATGTGAAAAGATATGGGCTTCCGCTAAGCATTTATCTGGACAGGCACACCACCTACAAGTCACCCAAGAAGCTTAGCGAGTGGGAAGAGTTTGAGGGGGTAGAACCTTTGAGCCAGTTTGAGAGGGCTCTGGAGGAGCTTGGGGTAGATGTGATCCATGCCTATTCTCCCCAGGCAAAAGGAAGAGTTGAAAGGCTTTTTGGGGTTTTACAGGACCGGCTGGTAAAGGAGATGAGGTTGAGGGGAATAAAGACGCTGGAGGAGGCCAATGAGTTTCTTAAAGATTACCTGCCATCATTCAACCGGAGATTCAGGGTCTGCCCGGCAAATAACACAGACGTACATGTGAGACCTCCAAAACACCTCAACCTGGACAAGTATCTTTGCATAAAGAATAAGCGCACCGTGAGAAATGATAACACTATAGCTCATAACGGCAAGCTTTATCAGATAGAGGATCCGGTAAAGAGCAAAAAGGTAACTGTGGAGGAAAGGCTTAATGGCTCTATGGTCATAACGAGTAATGGGGTGAACCTCAAGCATAGGGAGATTGCTGAAAGACCTGTTAAGATAGAGCATGCAGTAGACCTGAGAAGATTTCGCCGCCCCCATAAACCTGCAGAGAATCATCCCTGGAGAAAACCTTTAAATTGGAATGCCGTTGCAAAAAAGGAAAGAACATGTATTTTAACCAAATAGGACATTTCTATTTTGGCAAAAATAGGACATTTCTAAATTGGCTTGACA
>Ga0315291_10010987_pt1 | contig 11046 bp, 8 predicted proteins | sample YL17G12_20_MG_FD_203070 | JGI IMG/M metagenome (GOLD analysis project Ga0315291, IMG submission 203070) | Sediment microbial communities from Yellowstone Lake, YNP, Wyoming, USA - YL17G12_20 | ecosystem: Environmental > Aquatic > Freshwater > Lake > Sediment | place: USA: Wyoming | collected... | reverse complement strand
CGTGCCCCTACCAGGCCACAGCCACGGCTTTGCCTAACGCACCCTGACGAAAAGGGCAATTGCCTAAAAATCAAGGTGATAAATTCTTAGCCGGAGATTTAGGGCACACGCGCTGCCTTGACGGATGGGGCTTTGAAGGCTATCTTAAGACTATGGCAAACCTCTGGATTTTAACGAGCATTCTTGTTCTCTGGTTCGCCCTCAACCGCTGGATCCTGCCCCGCTTCGGAGTCAAGACCTGAATGGCCCCGGAAGGCGACGTCCGTGACCGACGTCCAAGCCAAACCTCCTGCTCCTCTCCGCCTTCCTCCCAGGAGCCGTCCCCATGAACGCCCCGACTCGAACCCGGCGCGTCTGGCCCTGGCTGGGCCTGGCCCTCGGCGCCCTGCTCGGCGGGCTTTACGGCCACTACCTCGACTGCCACCGGGCTTGACCCCTGACCGGCAACCTGTGGTTCACAGGTCTCTTCGGCGCCGTCCTCGGATATTCCCTCTTCGACCTCTTCTTCTCCGGCCCTCGCCCCCAACCTCCCCACCCGGAATAATTCCTATTTTTTTGTTGCATTGCACAAAATCTTGAACTATGATCGGTTTTCGGCTAGATTGGATGGCGGCGGCGAGAGCAAGGGGCGATCATTTTCCAGGCCTCAGCGGGGATGGACCGTGCGGCTGAGCACGCCTTGAAAATAGATGGGAGTTTCTGATCCAGAACAGGCCGGCGAGCCGGATCCAAGCCGGCTTCGAACCGGAATTAAATTTTAAGAATTAAGAAGGAGGAATGAAAATGCCGGACAGCACCTACAAGATCATCGAGCTGGTGGGGACCAGCAAAACGTCCTGGGAAGAGGCGGCCAAGAATGCCGTCGAGACCGCGTCCAAGTCCCTCAAGGACCTTCGGATCGCCGAGGTCAATCAACTGGACATGAGGGTCGAGAACGGCAAGGTGGTCGCCTACCGCGCCCGGGTCAAGGTTTCCTTCAAGTATATGGGCAAATAATAATCCTGCATCCCTGCCGAAAAATGAGGGCCAGCGCGCTCGCCGCTCCGGCGCGCGCGCTGGCCTTCTGATGGTTCAGCGGCCAAGTGTCAGCATTAAAAGGTCGCCCAAAACGTGATTTGATGGCAAGTGTCAGCATTTCGAGGTCGCTCCTTTCCCTTCCCCTCGCGCTTACTCCGGCGGGGGATCGCTTCCCCGAACCCCCTGGGATTTTCCAGGCATCCCTCCGGTGTCCCCTGGGCCTTGACCAAGGAGAAATTCCGGTGGTGAAATTCTCTTGCCTGGAGAAACGGAGTCAGGCTCTGCGGGGACGCAACCTGACAAGGGATATCCAGGCCGACGGTGCGCCCATGGCGCCGAGGGCCCCGGGCCGAAAACTTGGCCAGGGGTTCCTCTTTTCAAGCGCCAGGGGACACCTGAGTTATGCCTTAAAAAATCCATTCGGGTCTCGTCTAACCAGCTGGTCTCTACCCACAGATTCTCGATTCTCGAGAGGAGCCCTAACTTAAACCCAATGACCTCGAATTGCTGACACTTGGCCGTTCAGCCTTCGGGATTGGCCGGCGGCTTTCAATCTCGAGCGCGCACTGACCCGCCTCCGCCGGCCTTTACTCTGAAAAGCTTCCCTCGGCAACCCGAGAGCGGAGGCCTCTCCTGCTACCTTCCCCGCAGCACTTCCTTGGCAATCAGCCGGGTCTGGATCTGGCTGGTGCCGCCCCCGATCTCGCCCAGCTTGGCGTCGCGCAGGAACCGCTCGACGTGATACTCCTTGATGTACCCGTAGCCGCCGTGGATCTGCACCGCGTCCAGCGCCGCCCGCACCGCCATCTGCGAGGCGAAGAGCTTGGCGATCGCGGCCTCCTTGATGATGCTCCGGCCCCGCATGCACAGGGTCACCACCTTGTAGCAATACTCCCGCGCCACCTCCAGGCCCGTGGCCATGTTCGCGATCATCTCCTGCACCAATTGGAACTCGGCCAGCGGTTTCTCGAACTGCACCCGCTCGTTCGCGTATTTCACCGAGGCCTCGAGACACGCCTGCATCACCCCGATCGAGGTGCTCGCGCCCATGCTCCGCTCCGCGTCCAGGGTCTTGAACATCTCCGGGAAACCCTGGCCCTCGGTGCCGATCAGGTTCGCCTTGGGCACCTCCACGTCCTCCATGAACACCTCCGAAGTCGGCGAGCAGCGCATCCCCAGCTTGTCGAACTTCTCGCCCACCTCAAGCCCCGGCATGCCCCGCTCGAGCAAGAGCTGCACTCCGCCCCGGGCGCCCTTGGTCCCGGGCAAGCGCGCGATGCAGATGAAATACTCGGCCAGCGGCGCGTTGGTGATGAAGGTCTTGCTGCCCTTGACGATATACTTGTTCCCGTCCGGCCGCGCCACCGTCTTGAGCGCGAGCGCGTCCGAGCCGGCGTTGGGCTCGGTCAGCATCCAGCTCGCGAGCTTCCTCCCGCTCGCCACCTCGGCAATATACCTGCGCTTCTGCTCCTCGGTGCCATACATCTCCAGGGTGTGGCAAAAGTTGAGCGAGCAGACGTTGATGCTCATGCCCAGTCCGGCCGCGCCCCGCGCCACCTCTTCCTTGACCAGCGCCGTGCTCAACAGGTCGGCCCCCGCGCCTCCATACTCCGGGCTGACGCTCGGCGCTAAAAAGCCCAGCTCGCCCATCTGGCGGTAAGCTTCCAGCGGAAACTTGTTCTCCCGGTCCAGCTCCGCGGCAATCGGAACAATCTCCTCATCCACAAACTTCCGCACCGACGCCCGCAGCGCCCGGTGCTCATCATTCAAATACAACGACATCTTGCCTCCTCAGTGCCGCGGGTTTTCCAACCCGCGCACCTCATCGTTCCTCAAAATCAGTCTGGTCCAGGTGCCGCGCCTTCATCGGCGTGGTCGCCCCGCCGACGATCGCGACTTTGCGCAAGGGTTTGCCCATGGCTCTCTATTTTACCTCCACCCGCATAGTGGCTACTTCGCCAGGCCCGAGGGTAATAGAAAAACTATTCTGCTGAGTTGGGAGCTCGCCTTTGGGCAGGAGCACACCATCCGAGCGGGAGCGGCTGGCGGAGATATCCGTCTTTACCTCCGAAAGAGTTATCTTGGTCTCAGCTCCCGCCCCAGAGACGTCGTAGAGACGAAGCAAGAGGGAATGGTCTGCCACAGGCTTGAGCATAGTCACCATAACCGCCGGGTTGGATGATCGAATGATATCTACCTGCTCGGCGTTGAACCCTAAACGGCGGCCAAACTGCGCCGCTTGACTTTTAGCCTCGGCTTCGTCCTTGGCCGCAAAACTCGTGAGCCGGCTCCAGAACTTGAATTCGCTGGAGCGCGGAGCACCCAGGAAGGCGTGGCCATAGGCGGTCCAGCCCAAAACCAGGTGCTGAAAACCTCCGCCGAAAGGACCCTTGACCGGGTCTTTGTCCAGAGGGCCGGGCATAATCACTCCTGAATGATCGGAAGTGAAGGCAACGCCAAAACCGTCGCCCATGGCCAGCACGTAGTCGCTGAAGACCGCGTCCGCGGGCATCCCGTACATCCAGCCAAAGACCTGGGTGAGGGCATTGATACCGGGAAAGTTCGGGTCGGTCATGCGCGCCCCGGGTATAAGGTCGCCGTTGCCCACCGGAGGACCGGGGCTGAAATGGTAGGGGTTATAAGGGCTTTCCACGATCAGGGGCCGGTCAGCGGGCACGTTGAGCGGATAAGCAAAGGTGTGGTCTATGATTTGATCTTTTCCTGTTTTAATTGTTTGGAAGAAGGTTACCTCCTTCGCTCCGCAATCTAACCAGATCTCCTGGCTCACTTCTTCCACCGGCCCCAGATCCACTTTCAGAATTGGGGCGACCGCTTTGAGCAACCACCCGGGAATCGTGACCCCCAAGGCTTCTTTGATAAACTTGGTTAGCGTCTTGACCGCATCAGGATTGCGGGCGAGCTTGCCGCTGATCTTGACCCAGGCCCTCTGCGGCCCTGCCTCCTTGATCTCCACCTGGACCTGCTTGAATCCCGGGCGATGAAATACGTTTCCGCGCCTGCCCGCATCTTCGCCCCGGGCCACCACCACATACTGGTTCAACTGATAGGGACCTGATCCCACCAATTCCCGACCAAGCTCTTTGTCATACAGACTCGAAACGCCGCCGGTTTTCCTATCCACTTCGAGATGGTAAAACCGGTTCTCCATGATGACCTTCCCGCCCTCCTCGCGGGCGAACACCTCGCCCGGCGGGCAGAGGGAGACTGGACAGATGACCGGCGGGTAAATGGGTAATTGACTTTCGATCTTTTGAATGCGTGCAATCCACTCCCTTCGAGTCTCTTTCCACTCCGCGGTGTCTTCCTTAGTGTATTGGGTGTTGCCGAACGGCACCGGGCCCGGGTTGTGGTCGTTGTTGAGGCTAATGAGCTTGTAAGCTTCAAGAATTGGAGCCGCAATCTCCGGTAGCTTTTCTCCTTGCATGACGTCAAAGGCGGCGTTGGTCTCAATGCTCGGAACCATGCTTTCAAAATGCCGCTCCACCGCGGTCCTTTCCGGATCGGTCTGGGCCATCGCAAAAAATATTTGCTCGCCCCAGAACCCGGGCAGCTCCCCGCGCAGGGTCGGGATTTGCCCGGCGTAAGCTTTTTCGACCTCGGCGAAAAATTCCGAGGGGGTAGCCACAATCAGTTTGGGATAAGCCCAGCGGGTGTTCCAGGCCTGGGCCAGCTCCGAGGGGGTGAGGTCCTGCGGCCCGTTGTCCACCGCGTGCGCGGGATAAAAGGGCAGAAGATAAATATCATAGGGGTAGTCCCAATGCGCGCCGAAGAAATCGAAATGCTCCTGCACAATCTGGGGAGGCGTTCCCTCGGTCTCGAGCGACTTGAGGTAAGGCCCCAGCCGCGACTCGATCTCGGCCAGCGCCGCCTCTCTGACCGGAAGCTCCGGCTTCATGGCAAAATCAAAGTTCTCGCCGTAGCCGTTGAGGTTGGGCGTGAGCCAGACCAGGATTTTCTCGTTGCCCACCGGCGGCTGCAGGTAAAAGAGCGGCGGGGCCACGTAATGGCTGGTGTTGGGCCCGCCGATGAAATAGGGAATCTGAGCTGCATAAAGCGGCTTGACAATGCCGGAGAGGTCCATGACGTCGTTGATGCAGGCGGTGCGGATGGGGACGCCGTAGTCGCGGTTGATCTTGAGCGCCCAGTCGGCGGACCGGAACAGCGCCTCCGCGGGCAGGAACTTGTTCTGGTGCGAGATCAGGAACCCGCCGACCTCGATCTCGCCGCTCTTCAGGGTGGCGATCATCTTCTCTTTTTCTTGCGCGGTCGTCGCTTCGGAGTAAAGGAACTCGGAAGTCGGCCAGCTCACCTCGGTGAAAAACTTGAAGCGCGCGCCTTCCGGATAGTCCTTGGTCTCCTCCACCAGCTTGAGCGCGGCGCGGAGGTTGTCCAGGTTTTGGGCCAGGATCTTGCGCTGGGAATTGGTGAAGCCCACGTCAATGTGCGAAAAGGGCGAGACGAAAATTCTCCAGCGGCGCTGATAGGCCAGCTCGAACTCGGTGCTGGCGATCTCCCGGCCGGCTCCATCCCCAAGCGTGATGCGGGCGGGGCAGCTCTTGGCCGGGCAAGCCGGCACCAGGATCGGGACCGCCTCTTGCGGAGCGGCCAGGGAAAACTTGGATTCGGTTTCCATCTCACCTTGTTTTGCCCTTGCCACAAACTCGCCTTGTAGTCCTTTAGGCAACGTGAGCATCACGAGCTGGCGGAGTTGACCCTCCTGCTCGGCCAGAAAAACGGTAGGAACGACCGGCCCGAGTCTTCGATCCGCGGTCCGCGCGGCTGGGAGGCCAAAGCCCGCCCAGATCATTACCATCAAGATAACGCTTTGCCTCTTTCGCACTATGCCAACTCCTTTTCCTCGCCCAGCCCGATCACCAGCGTCTCGATCCCGGTTCCTTCCAGCAGTGTTCTTAGCCGCTCCGGGTCCACCTTGACCTTGAAGCGGCCATGATAATGCATGGGCACGACCACTCGCGGCGAAAATGCCCTGGCCAGCTCGGCCGCGGTGGAGAGCCGCAAGCCGTCGTCCTTGCCGAAATACACCGCGCAGGCGATCTGCAAAAAGGCCAGGTCAATTTTCCCGCTCCCTTGGAGGAACTGGACCAGCCGCGGATCAAACCGCGTGTCCCCGCAAAAATAAATCTGCCGGCCCTCAGCCCGGATCAGAAAGCCGATCGCGTCTTTGGCCAGGGGATGAAACGCCGGGGTCGCCTTCACCGTGAAGCCGGCAAAACTTTTTTCCTCCCCCGGCCGGAGCGCCACGGCATTCTTCACCCCGGCCCTGGCCGCGCGCTTGGCCGCCCGCTCGGAGCCGACCACGGTCGCGCCCTGCTCCCGTGCCAGGGCCAGGCTGGGCCGGTCAATATGATCGAGGTGGTTGTGCGAGCCCAGGATGAAATCCACCCGGCCGAGTTCCCCAGGCGAACAAGCCGGCGGCACCGCGCGCCAGAATCCCCGGCCCGCGAACCAGGGGTCGGTGAGGAGCACGGTGCCGTCTTGCAGCGTGATCCGAAACGTGCTCTGCCCAATAAAATAGACTTTCATCCGTCTTGTAGCCCATCCTTGGCGTCTGCGCCAAGGGTGGGTTCAATCCAGAACGGCCCCCTTGGCCGCGCTGCTCACCATCCGGCGGTAGCGGCGGAGATACCCCGGCGGAACCTCCCGCTCGAGCGGCTTGAACCCTTGCAGCCGCTTTTTGATCTCTGCGTCGGAGAGCTTGACGTTGAGCTTGCGCTTCGGGATGTCAATCTCGATCTCGTCGCCGTCCCGGACCGCGGCAAGCGGGCCGCCGTCATAGGCTTCGGGCGAGACGTGGCCGATGCAAGGGCCGGCGGTGGCGCCGGAGAAGCGGCCGTCGGTGACCAGCGCCACTTTCTTGAACTTGAGCAGGTCGAGCATGACGGTGACGCTCAAGAGCTCGGGCATGCCCGGTCCGCCCTTGGGCCCCTCGTAGCGGATCACCAGCACCTCGCCCTCCTTGAGCTCGCGCTTGCGGACCACGTCCATAGCGCCCTGCTCGGTCTCCACCACCCGCGCCCTTCCGGTGAAGGTGAGCATGTCCCGGGCCACGGCCGACTGCTTGATCACCGCGCCGTCCGGCGCCAGGTTGCCGAAGAGCACCGCGGTCCCGCCCTCGGCCAAATACGGCTGCTCGCGCGGCGGGATCACCTCCGGGTCCAGCACCTTGGCGCCGGCGATCACCTCGCCCATGGTCTTGCCGGTCACGCTCAGAGCGTCCTGGCGGATGTCGGCGCTGAGCCGCTTCATCACCGCGGGGATGCCGCCGGCGGAAAAGAGGTCCACCACCCCGAACGGCCCGCTGGGACTGATGCCGCACAGGGTCGGCACCTTGCGGTTGAAGTCGTTGAAGACCGAGAGGGGCAGCTCGAAGCCCAGCTCCCGGGCCAGGGCCGGCAAATGCAAAGTTGAATTGGTGGACCCGCCGATGGCGTGGTCCACCATCACCGCGTTTTCCAGCGCGGCCTTGGTCATGATCTTCCTCGCGGTCAGCTCCTCCTCCACCATCGCCACCACCCGCATCCCGGTCTGGCGGGCGAAGCGGAGCTTGTCCGCGTGGAAGGCGGGGACGGTGGAGGAACCCGGGAGCGCCATGCCCAGCGCCTCGGCCAGGCACTGGAAGGTGTTGGCGGTGCCCATGATCTCGCAGGCGCCGCAGGAGGCGCAGGTGGCGGTGGCGATCTTCTGGGCGAAGTCGGAGTAGTCCTTGTGGTCCACGCTCTTTTTGCGGCCGGGGGTGAAGCGGATCTGCCAGACGCCCGGTCCGCCGGACAGGTAGATGGCGGGGAGGTCGAGTCGGGCCGCGGCCATGAGCATGCCGGGGTTGATCTTGTCGCAGCCCGAGATCAGGACCAGGCCGTCGAACCATTGCGAGCGCACGTAGGTCTCGACCATGTCCGCGATCAGCTCGCGCTGGGGCAGGATGAACTGCATGCCCTCGTTGCCGTTGGCGATGCCGTCGCACGGCGCCGGCACGTTGAACTCGAAGGGCAGGCCTCCGGCCGCGTGCACGCCTTCCTTGACCCGCTCGGCCAGGTATTTCAGGTGGGCGTGGCCGGGGTTCAGGTCGGTGTGGGAGTTGACCACCGCGATCATGGGCTTGACCCGGAGCTCGTCAATGTCCACCCCGATGCCCTTCAGGATCGAGAGCCGGACAATGCCGATGGGCGCGCCCTGGTCCTCGAAGATCCGCCGACTTTTCGGTTTTTTCATCGCCTGATTCCTCCTCGTCCCATGGTAACCAGCTCGGACGCTTATTGCTTACGTTTGCCGCCTTTTCGCGGCTTCGCTTCGATCAACTTCGCGATGCGTTTAAGTTCCGCGTCATCTTCCCCGGCCTCACGCTCGGCTTCCTCGGCCAAGCGGCGTCGCTCAAACTTTTCGTATTGCTCCCGGGCCAAGACTTGAGCCACGGCCATGGAGACCTTGCCCGCATGTTCCAAAATGTCCCGCTCGTTAAACTTCAGGAAGGCATCGAGCCTTTCCCGCCAATCCCGCATATAAAGCGGTCGGCGCCTTCGGGCTTGGTCTTCAGCGTAGTCCAGGTACATCACCACGATCCGATTGAACTGTTCGATCTCCTCGGCCTTCAGGTAATTCTTGGCAATGGCGACGTCGCCCTGGCGGACCTTCGCCCCTTTCCAGGAGGTCAAGCCCATATTGGGTCGGGAGGCGTCAGCGCGCTTCGCAATCAGCTCCGCGGCCGTCTTGCCGGTGATGGCCCAGTGGAGCTTATTTTGCACGATCTGGAAAAATTCCAAGGTCTCTTCGGACTTCGGATCATAATCGCAGGCGAGCTTATAGATGTCGCGGATCTTCTGGTAAAAGCGCTTCTCGCTGGCGCGGATGTCGCGGATGCGTTCGAGCAGTTCATCGAAGTAGTCCGCGCCGAGGTTCCGCCCTTGCTTCAGGCGTTCGTCATCCAGGACGAACCCCTTGACCAGATATTCGCGCAACCGTTCGGTGGCCCAGCGCCGGAATTGAGTGCCCCGAAGGGATTTGACCCGGTAGCCCACAGAGATGATGGCTTCCAGGTTATAGAATTTACGGTTGCGCTCGATTTGGCGCGTTCCCTCGATTTGAACTTGTAAGAAATCCTTACAAGTTGCCGCCTCCGCCAATTCTCCTTCCTGATAGATGTTCTTCAGGTGTAAAGTTATGTTCTGCGGCGTGGTTTGAAACAATTCCGCCATCGCCCCCTGGGTCAGCCAAACCGTTTCGTCCTCCAGCCGGACGCTGATGGAAGTCCGGCCGTCTTCGGTCTGATAGAGGACAATTTCCGACCGAGGAGGCAGTTCAAGCTTGCCGCTCACTATCCCATCTCCTTGCGCAAATTTCCCAGAGCCTTCACGATTTCCTTTTCTGCCGCCAACCAACCCTCCCTCGAACCTAAATCCGCTTTGTAGCTCACTCTTCGTCCGCGAAGGGCGGGTTCGCTTCAGCGCAGCAGCAAGACCCCCGCCACCACCAAGCCGGCGCCCAGCATTTTCGCCAGCGTAATTGACTCGCCCAGGAAGAGAATGGAAAAGATGACTGTGACCAGCGGAAAGGAGCTGGCGATCGGCGCCACCCTGGAGGCCTCGCCCGAGCGGAGCGCCAGATAGTAAAGGTATTGGGCGATGACCCCGCCGGAGACGCCGCCCAACGCGATCCAGACCAGGTAGCGCGCGTTCAGGCGCGTGATCACCACGCTCTCCCGCTGCCAGAAAAAGGCGGCCGCCAGGATCAGCCCGATCGCCAAGGTGACCACCACGCTGCGCACAAAGACGCCGGGAAGCGGCGGCAGGTGGCGGAGCCCGACTTTCTCGAAGATCGGTGCCAGGCCCCAGAACAAGGCGCAGAGCAAAGCCAGAGCGGTAGGCGATTTGAGCATGGATTCCTCCCCTCACCGCAAACTTGAAAGCATCTTAGCAAAACCGCCGGGCTATTGCCATTCCGAAGCTAGCGGCGTAAAATGAGCCGCCTTAAGAAGGGAGGAACAGATGCCCAAGGGGAGTATCTTTTTGGTTCAAGAGAAGGAAGGAAGGTTGGTTGAGATGAAGGAAGCAGCCTATGAAAGGGAGGATTTACTCCAAAGACTCTTAGCCGATTATCCGAACCTGCTGGCTGGAGACCAAATCAATAGCGCCGAGCCAAGACGATGGTTACTGATCAAACGAGAGATGCCCGTGCCGTCCGAAGAGGACGGTGCGGATCGTTGGTCGGTGGACCACCTCTTCTTGGATCAAGAAGCAATTCCTACTTTGGTGGAAGTTAAGCGAAGCACGGATAGTCGGATTCGCAGGGAAGTGGTAGGCCAAATGCTTGACTATGCCGCCAACGGAGTAGTTTACTGGCCGCCAGAAAATATCCGGGCCACATTTGAGGCAAGCTGTGAAGCCCGCGGGGAGGACCCTCAAGAAAAACTCCAAGAATTTTTGCAATCCGACAAAGATTCCGATCCCGACCAACAAAAATTTTGGGAAAATGTAAAAACTAACCTCAAAGCTGGAAAAATCAGGATGATTTTTGTGGCTGATCAAATACCCGATGAACTTCGCCGGATTGTTGAATTTATGAGTGAACAAATGGATCCCGCGAAAGTTTTTGCCATTGAAATTAAACAATTTGAAGGGCAAGGTTTGAAGACTTTGGTTCCAAGAGTGGTTGGAGACGTCACCTCAGCGGCACCGACGCGACAGACCGGAAAATGGGATGAAGCTTCATTCTTCAAGGCAATAGCGGGAGAAGAATATGAACCGGGAATGCGAAAGGTTTTTGAATGGGCCAAAGCAAAAACTCCGGATATTCGGTTCGGTCGGGGAAAAGATTCTGGTTCCTTTGCCCCGGTCTTTAAGCACAAAGATTTGGAGCTAAGGCTTATCACGGGCTGGACATCAGGCATTATCAACATCGAATTCTGGTATTTAAAAGATCAAGCTCCTTTCGAGGAAGAAGCTAAGCGAAGCGAACTGCTGAAGCGGCTGAATTCGATTCCAGGTATTCAATTGC
>Ga0315291_10010986_pt1 | contig 11047 bp, 8 predicted proteins | sample YL17G12_20_MG_FD_203070 | JGI IMG/M metagenome (GOLD analysis project Ga0315291, IMG submission 203070) | Sediment microbial communities from Yellowstone Lake, YNP, Wyoming, USA - YL17G12_20 | ecosystem: Environmental > Aquatic > Freshwater > Lake > Sediment | place: USA: Wyoming | collected... | reverse complement strand
TGTTGCCGTCCGGAAGGCACGTCAGACGAAGTCCGAGGGCGAGCGAACAGTCTCCAAGGCGCGGGCCGATGCCGACGCCATCCTCAAGGAAGCAAGGGTAACCGCCAAGGAAGAGGCCATCCGGGCCCGCGACGCGTTTGAGAAAGAAACCGCCCGGACCCGGGAGGAACTCCGCGAACGCGAGCGGATCGTTGCCAAGCACGAAGACGGCCTCGACGCCAAGATGGAGACCCTCGCGCGCAAGGAAAAGACCGTTGAGGCCGGCGAACACCGCGTGGCCGATATGGAGAAAAGCCTGAAGGCCAAGCACGCCGACCTTGACCAGAAAATCGCCGACGAGAAGCGGACGCTCTTCAAGGTGGCCGGCCTCGACCAGAACCAGGCCCGGCAGATGCTCCTGGAGCGGATGGAAGGCGAGGTCCAGCACGAGGCCGCCGCCCTCATCCAGCGGGCCACCGAGCACGCCCAGGAAGAGTCCGAACAGAAGGCCCGCCAGATCCTCGCCGGGGCCATCCAGCGACTGGCCTCGGACTACACGGCCGAGGTCACCGTGGCCACGGTCGACATCCCGAGCGACGAGATGAAGGGCCGCATCATCGGCCGCGAGGGCCGCAACATCCGGGCCTTCGAGCGCGTGACCGGCGTCGACGTCATCGTGGACGATACGCCCGGCGTCGTGGTGCTTTCGTCGTTCGATTCGGTCCGCCGCGAGGTCGCGCGGCGGTCGCTGGCGAAACTGATCTCCGACGGCCGCATCCAGCCGCCGCGTATCGAGCAGGTCGTCTCGGAGTGCAAGAAAGAGGTCGAGGCCGACATCAACGAGACCGGCAAGCAGGTGGCCCTCGACACGGGCGTCCGCGGCCTCCATCCCAAGGAGGTCCAGTTGCTGGGGCGCCTGAAGTACCGCACGTCGTACGGCCAGAGCGTCCTCGGGCACTCGATCGAGGTCGCCCACCTGTCGGGCATGCTGGCCGAGGAACTCGGGCTGGACGGGCAACTGGCCCGCCGGGCGGGACTGCTGCACGACATCGGCAAGGCCGTCGACCACGAGGTCCAGGGCGGCCACCCGGAGATCGGGGCCGACCTGGCCCGCCGCTACAACGAGCGCGAAGAGGTCATTCATGCCATCGGCGGCCACCACGAGCCGAACGTGCAGGATGCCCTGTACACGATCGTGGTAGCGGCGGCCGACGCCGTCAGCGCCTCCCGCCCCGGCGCCCGGCGCGAGACGCTCGAGAAGTACGTCCAGCGCCTGGAGAAACTGGAGGAGATCGCCCGCCGTTTCGACGGCGTCGAGACGGCGTACGCCATCCAGGCCGGCCGCGAGGTCCGCGTGGTCGTCAATGCCGACAAGGTGGACGACGGCCTCGCCATCAAGGTCTGCCGCGACATCGCCAAGGCCGTCGAGGCGGAACTGACGTACCCCGGCGAGGTCAAGGTCACGCTCATCCGCGAGCGCCGCGTCGTCGAGTACGCGCGCTGACGCCCTTCGAGCCGCAGGCGCTCGACCCGGCCGGCCAATTGCGTGGCGCACGCAAGCGCACAGGCGACCTTAGGGTCGCGGCTCGATTCGCCCGTAAGGGTCTCTATGGATTTCCGTGCCCTTCTCATCGGCGATGTGGTCGGCAAGCCCGGGCGGCGGGCGCTGGCCGCCGCCTTGCCGCAGGTCCTGGCGTCGCGGCCGATCGACGTCATCATCGTCAACGCCGAGAACGCCGCCGGCGGCTCGGGCATCACGCCGCCTATCTTCGAGGAACTCCGCACCCTGGGCGTCGACTGCGTGACGATGGGCGACCACGTCTACCGCAAGAAGGAAGCGGTGCCGCTGCTGGCCGAGTCGGACCGGATCCTCAGGCCGGCGAACCTCGCGCCCGAGGCCGTCGGGCGCGGCTACACGATCCTGCAGAGCCAGTCGGGGTTCCCGTTTGCCGTCATCAGCCTCCTGGGCCGCACCTTCATGAAGGCGTCCGACTGCCCGTACCATGCCGCCGACCGCATCCTGGCGGAGATCGGCGACCGGGCGAAATTGATATTTGTCGACATGCACGCCGAGGCCACGAGCGACAAGGTCGGCATGGGCTGGTACCTGGACGGCCGCGTCACCGCCGTCGTCGGCACGCACACGCACGTGCAGACGTCGGACGAGCGGGTCCTGCCCAAGGGCGCCGCCCACATCAGCGACCTGGGAATGACGGGCGCGCACGCCGGCATCCTGGGCCGCAAGAAGGAGAAGGTCCTGGCGGTCATCGTCACGGGGATGCCGACGTTCTTCGACGTGGCCACGGGCGACCTGCGGGCCTGCGGGGCCGTGGTGACCGCCGACACCGAGACCGGCCGCGCCACGGCCATCGAGCGGGTCATGGTCTGTGTCCCCGAATCGGCCCCCAAGGCCGCCTCTTCCTCCGCCGGCGCCGCCGCCCCCGAAGCGCCGGAACCCCCCGAGCCGCCCGAGGGCGGCGACTCGCTGTGAAGGAGGCCGGCTGGGGCTGGGCCCTGTGGAACCTGCGCGGCTCGTTCGGCATCGTCGATTCCGGCCGCGCCGACGTCCAGTACGAGGACTTCAAGGGCCGCAAACTCGACCGCAAGTTCCTGGACCTCCTGCGCGAGTGCTGAGGCGCGCCGCGTGGCGCACGGCTGTTATGCCGGAGTCTCCCGCCGCCCCCGTGGTGGGCCTGTTGGTCGCGTCAGGCCGGCAGGCCTGCGTTGCCCTTTCGATTGATTCCCCTGCCGCAATCCGGTATCTATTGCACAAATGGGCACGCTGTTTGATCCCGCGAAGATTCCCGCCCCGGAGCCGGAAGGGCCGGAGACCGTGGGCGAACTCACCCGCCGCATCACGGCGGTGCTGGAGGACTCCTTTCCCGGCGTCTGGGTCGTGGGCGAGATCTCCAACTTCAACTGCCACACGTCCGGCCATGTCTTCTTTACGCTGAAGGACGAGCGGGCCTCCATCCGCTGCGTCCTCTGGAAATCAAACGCCGCGCGCCTGGGCCGCGAGATTGCCGACGGCGTGGAGGTCGAAGTCCGCGGCCACGTCAGCGTCTTCGAGAAGCAGGGCAGTTACCAGATTTACGTCTCCAGCATCCGGCCGCGCGGCGTGGGGGCGCTGGAGGTCGCGTTCCGCAAACTCAAGGAGAAGTTGGAGAAGGAAGGCCTGTTTGACGCGGCCCGCAAGCGGCCCCTGCCGCGATTTCCGCGGCGCGTGGGTGTGGTCACGAGCCCCACGGGTGCGGCCATCCGCGACATCATCCACATCCTGCGGCGCCGTTGGCCGCCCATCAGGATCGTCCTGGCGCCCGCCCGTGTGCAGGGCGAGGGGGCGGCCGCCGAGATCGCGCGCGGCATCGAGAACCTGGGCCGCCTGGGCGGCATCGACGTCTTGATCGTCGGGCGCGGCGGCGGCAGCCTGGAGGACCTCTGGCCGTTCAACGAGGAGGTCGTGGCGCGGGCTATTTACGCCTCGCGTGTGCCGGTGGTCTCGGCCGTCGGGCACGAGACGGACTTTTCGATCAGCGACTTCGTGGCGGACGTGCGGGCCGCCACGCCCTCAGCCGCCGCAGCGCTTGTCGTGTCCGACCGGCGCGAGGTCCTGGCGTTGCTGGAGGCGTCGCGGGCCCGCCTTGCGCGGAGCGCCAAGCACACGGCGGACCTCCTGCGCGACGAACTGGCGCTTTTCGCAGCGCATCGCTTCTTCCGTTACCCGCAGGAGATCGTGCTCTCGCGCGAGCAGGCGCTGGAAGACCTCGAGTTGCGCTTGAGGGGCGAGATGAAAGACAAGTGGTCCGCGCGGTGGATGCGGCTCGAGCGTGCGGCAGGCGGCCTGGCCAAGCACTCGCCGCGCGCCCGCTGGCAGGAGGCCGTCGCGGCGGTCAGGATGGCGGCGTTCCGCATCCGGACGGCCGAGCGGACGCTCCTTGAGCATCGCTGGACCGTGGCCGTAAGCCGGTTGGCCGGGCGCCTGGAAGACCTCAACCCCGACCGTGTGCTGGCGCGCGGCTACAGCCGCACGGTCCTGGAGCGCACGGGCAAGACGCTCCTGCGCGCGGCCGATGCGGTTGTCGGTGAAGTCATCCGTACGCATCTTGCGCAAGGGGCGCTTCGCAGCAAGGTCACCGAGGCGGGCGCTGGCCATTTAGCCGGCGGGCTTGCCCGCCGCGAGGAGCCACAGAAGGCGCCCCGCCCGGCCGCCCGCGGCGCGAAGACGCCAAGCAGGAGAAAGGGCCGCGATTCGCAGGCGACCCTCTTCGACTGAGAAGCACCACGCATGGACACGGAAGTCAAATTCGAGATGAGCGCGGCGCTCTGGGAGGCGGCTGCGCGCCGCATGTGGCGGCAGTTCGTCTGGCGATACGCCCAGTGGGGCATCGTGCTGATGCTCTTTGCGTTCCTGGCCTTCCCGCGAGTCGCCGGGTTCCGGGGTCTCCTTGCGGCGGTGCTGCTGGCCATCGTTGCCGGGGTCGGCCTGTGGGTGGCGTATCGTTTGTCGGTGCGGAGGATTCAGTCGCGTGCGGCCGCGCTCGGGCGGGGGCCGCAGGTCTACCGGATAACGGAGGAGGGCCTGCGCATTGCGACGCCCGCCGGGGAAGCCCTGTATCCGTGGAAGGAGTTTCACGGCCTCTCCCGGTCGCGCGAGGTGTGGCTGCTGTTCCACGGCAAGGCGAGCGCCCTGTTCTTCCCCGCGGAGGTCGTGGAGGGCGAGGTCGGCGATTTTCTCACGAGCAAGGTCCGCGAGGGCGGCGGCATGGTGAACTAGCGGCAGCCCGGCGGCAGGCGGGTGCGGCCTGGAGTCGCGGGGGCGTCTGGCGCGGGCAAGAGCGTTGTGCGCGAGTTGAAATACGCCAAGCCGTGAATCGTTCAGCCGCGAGCCGAAGGCGAGCGCGGGCTTCGGCGAGCCAAGGAGGTCGAGGTCATGGCGAAAAAGAAACCCGACGAGCAGGGCGAGCCCAAGTTCGAGGAGCGCCTGGCGAGGCTCGAGCAGATCGTCACGAAACTCGAGTCCGGCGACGTGGGCCTCGATGAGTCCCTGAAACTCTACGCCGAGGGCGCGGGCCTCATCAAGGACTGCCGCAAGACCCTTGCCGAGGCCGAAAAGAAAATCGCCCGACTCACCGAGGACGCCGCCGGGGAACTTTCGACCGAGCCGTTCGAGCCCGAAGCAGAGGGCGGCGGGGCCGAAGAGGCCGAGACGTAGCCGTGTCGCGCGATGGTTCCGTGTCATCGCGGCGGGTGCGGCCGGCCACGGCACGGCATGTGGCCGTGCCAGGGAGACCCGCCACGCAATAGGGCGACGGTGACGGATTGGCAGAGGAGCCGACCATGACCCCGTATTCACGCCGGGCGTTTCTCAGGGCCGCCGGCGCTGCCGCAGCCGCGGCTATGGCGCCGCGGTGGCTGGCGGCAGGCGAACCGCCGGCCAAACGGCTCAACTTCGTTTTCGTCCTCATGGATGACCTGGGCCAGCGCGATATCGGCGCGTTCGGCAGCGCGTTCTACGAGACGCCCAACATCGACCGGTTGGCGGCCGAAGGGATGCGCTTCACGAGCGGCTACGCGGCCTGCCCGGTCTGCTCGCCCACGCGGGCCAGCATCATGGCGGGCAAGTACCCCGCGCGCCTGAACATCACCAACTTCATCGCCGGCATGAAGAGCGGCAAACTTGTCCCGCCCGAGTACCGTAAGGAACTGCTGCTGGAAGAGTTCACCGTGGGCGAGGCGCTGAAAGATGGCGGCTACACGACGTGCTTCATCGGCAAATGGCACCTGGGCGGCCCGGAGTATTATCCCGACAAACAGGGCTTCCAGACCACGGTGGCCGTGGCGGCGGGCTGCGGCGGCTACTTCAGCCCGTACAAGAACTTTCTGAAGGACACGCCGCCGGGCGAGTACCTGACGGACCGCCTGACGGATGAGGCCCTGAAGTTCCTCGACGCCGCCAAGGGCCGGCCGTTCTTTCTGTACCTATCGCACTACGCCGTGCACATTCCCCTCCAGGCCAAGAAAGACCTGACGGCCAAGTACGAGGCGAAGGCGGCCAAACTGCCGCCCGTCGAGCCGCGCTTTCTGCCGGAGGGCCAGGTCAAGGCCCGCCAGGTCCAGGACCACCCCGTCTATGCCGCCATGGTCCAGAGCATGGACGAGAGCGTCGGCCGCATCATGAAAAAACTCGAGGAACTCGGCCTGGCGGACCGCACGGCCATCATCTTCATGTCCGACAACGGCGGCCTCTCGACCGCCGAGGGCACGCCCACGGCCAACGTTCCCCTGCGCGCCGGCAAAGGGTGGCTGTACGAGGGCGGCATCCGCGAGCCGCTCATTATCAAGTGGCCGGGCGTCACGCAGCCCGGCGCGAGGTGCGATGTGCCCGTCACCAGCACCGACTTCTACCCGACGTTGCTCGAGATGGCCGGCCTGCCGCTGCGGCCCGAGCAGCACGTGGACGGTGTGAGCATCGTGCCGCTGCTCAAGGGCGGGCAGTCGCTGCCGCGACAGGCCATCTACTGGCACTACCCGCACTACTCCAATCAGGGCGGCGGACCCAGCGGCGCGGTGCGGGCGGGCGACCTGAAGTTGATGGAGTTCTATGAGGACAACCACGTGGAACTCTACAACGTCAAGGAAGACCTCGGCGAAAAAAACGACCTGGCGGCCAGGATGCCTGAGAAGGCGAAGGAACTCCGCGAGAGGCTCGCCCGTTGGCGGCAGGACGTGGGCGCCCGCATGCCGACGCCCGCCCCGGCTGCTGCGAAAGCCGTGATGCCGGCCCCGGAAGAGATCGCAAGCGGCGAGTGAAACAGCGTCGGGTTTCTCTCAGAGGATCGTCCCCAAGACGGGAATTGCGCAATGACCAGGACGTACGCGAAAAAGGCGCAATCGTAAACCTCTATGTTGCAAGGGGTTACAGACGCGAATTGCTTTGAATTGCGCGCAATTGGGTTACGAGGTTCAATGCTTACGTTTTCCGTGCCTCTTCTTCTGCGGATGCGGCCCGCGCTTGGCCCACTTTTCGGCCTTGGCGGCCTGGCGGTCTTGGCGGCGGGACTTGCGCTCGACGTTCTTGCGGGCCTTGGCGGCCTGCTCCTGCTTGGCCCGCTCGGCGGGCGCGACGACCGGTTCCAGGTCCAGTTCCCTCCGCGGGATGTTCACGCCGGCGATCTGCACTTCAAGTGTTGAGCCGATGCGCAGGACCCGGCCCGTGCGCCGGCCCACCAGGGCCCACCGCTGCCGGTCGAATTGGTACGTGTCGTCCTGGAGGCGCGAGATGTGCACCAGGCCGTCAATCAGGAACTCCGAGTTCTCGACGAACACGCCGAAGGCCTGGACCCCCGTGATGACGCCGGTGAACGTGTCGCCGAGGCGGGTCTGGAGGTACTCCAGGAGTTTGACCTTCGTGAGTTCCCGCTCGGCGGCCTCGGCCCGGCGCTCGGTCCGCGAGCAGTGGATGGCCAGTTCGGCGAGGCTGCCGGTCGCGGCGTCGCCGGCCGCACCGCTGCGGGCATGCTTGTGGCGGCCGCCGCGAGGCCTCTCGACCTGCCCGGTCACCAGGGCGTCGAAAAGCCGGTGCACCGTCAGGTCGGGGTAGCGGCGGATGGGCGATGTGAAGTGGCAGTAGGCCTCGCTGGCCAGGGCGTAGTGGCCCTCGGGCTTGATGCTGTACACGGCGCGCTGAAGGCTCTTCAGGACCACCAGGTGGATGCCGTACGCCTCGGGCCGGCCGCGCACCGCCTCCAGGAGCCGCTGGAGTTCCCGCCGGTCGCGCGAGTCGTGGAGCACGTGGCCGACGCTCTTGGCGTAATGCATCAGGTCCTCGGCGGCCTCGTCGTCCGGCTCGGGGTGGATGCGGCGCATGAACGCCAGGCCCGCCCGCTGGAGTTCCCGGGCCACCGCCTCGTTGGCCTCGACCATGAACATCTCGATGATCTTGTGGCTGAAACTGGTGTCCTCGGGGTGCGCGGCTACGACGCAGCCGTCCTCGTTGAATTCCAGGTCCACCTTCGGCAGGTCGAGTTCCAGGTACCCCTGGCGTTGGCGGCGCGCCAGCAGGCGCCGGGCCAGGCGGTCCATGGCGCGCAGCAGGTCCACGATCCCCGGCGGCAGGCCGCCGGTCTTGCCTTCCAGGGCCGCGGTGGCCTGCTCGTACGTCAGCCGCTTGGCGCTGCGGATGAACGAGTTGGCGAGTTCCACGCCGACCGGTTCGCCTTCCGGGTCGACCCGGATGAACGCGCTCTTCGTGAGGCGCGTGCGCCCCTCCTGGAGGCTGCACACGCCGTTGGAGAGGACCTCGGGCAGCATCGGCACGACCATCGTCGGCAGGTAGACGCTCGTGCCGCGATCGCGGGCCTCGAGGTCCAAGGCCGAGTCTTCAGGCACGAAGTACGGCACGTCGGCGATGTGGACGCCCAGGGTGGCGGTTCCGTCGGCGTGCTCTGAGAGGCTGATGGCGTCGTCGAAGTCGCGGGCGTCCGCGGGGTCGATGGTGATGACGGTCTCTCGCGTGAGGTCCCGGCGGCCCTCCAGGGCGGCGTCGTCCATCCGCGCCGCGGCGGCGGTCGCCTCGGCGAGGACCTCCTCGGGAAACTCCAGGGGCAGGTCGAACTGGTGGAGGATGCAGAGCGTGTCGATGCCGGGGGCGCCGCGCTGCCCGAGGACCTTGGTGATGACGGCCTCGCCCGGCTCGCCGCGCAGGGCGTAGCGGAGGACCTCGAAGACGACCTTGTCCTTGGGCCGGGCGCCGGCGCTGGAGGCGTCGGGCACGGCGAAGTCCTGCGACAGGATGCCGCCATCGGGCCGCACCACGCCGCCCTCGGGCGCCGGGTAGAAGGTGCCGACGAAACGGGTCTGCCCGCGCTCGACGATCTCGACGATGCGCCCGTAGTAGCCTCGCGGCGACTTGCCTTTCACCTCGGCCAGGACGGTGTCGTTCGTCACCGCGCCAAGGGTGTCGTTGGGACCGATGAAGATGTCCTCTGCGCCGGTCGGCCCGTCGGGCGACTCGGGTATGACAAACCCGAACCCGCGGTCCGACAGGCTGAACCGGCCGCGGACCGTGCCCGGCCGGGCGCCGGGGCGCGCCGCCGAGCCCGCGCTGGAAGGCGCGGGGCAGCCGGGCATACCCCGCCGCTCCCGCGGCGGGCTGGATGCGGCCGGCGGCTCGCGCGGAGCCCGGAGTTTCCCGCGAGGGCCGGTCTCGATCTGGCCTTCGCGGATCATCGCCTTGATGAGGGCCCGGAACTCGGGGTAGGTCTCTTCGGCCACGTCGAAAAACCGGGCCAGGCCGCGGACCTTCGCCGGCTGGTAGTGGCCGGATTGAAGGTGGGCCAGGATTTTCTCTCGCATGACGCCTCTTTTCGTGAAGGGCCCGTTCGGCTGTGCTCAGGGCATGGTTGTTGGGCGAGTATAGGCGGTGCGGCGGGGGTTATCAACCGCGATTCGGGAGGCGCCCGCGCCGGCGCCGCGAGCCTTCGGCCGGGCTTGCCACGGCGTCGCCCTGGCGAGCCGGGACAGGAACACCGGCAGCACCTTGTATTTGCCCGCGCGGAAGCGTAGGCTGGAAGCGCATCCGCAGGCAACACTAAGGAAGCCCCCGTGAACGATACTTATGAGGAAGTGCTCAAACTGGCGGCACAGTTGGGCGAGGCCATCCGTCGCCACCAGCGATACGTCAAACTCCGGGAGACCGATGAGCGGGTCCGCAACGACAAGTCCGCCACGGACGCCCTGGAGGCCTACAACAAGGCCGCCGAGGACATCGCCCGCAAAGAGCGCTCCGGCCAGCCCGTCGAGGTGGAGGACAAGCGCCGCCTGCGGGCCCTCCAGGAAACCGTGGCCGGCAACGCGAGCGTCAAGGTCTTCCTGGCGGCCCAGGCGGACTACGCGGAACTGATGCGTAAGATGAACGACGCGATCTACCAGGCCATCGCGGCCGAGAAAGGCGGCGGCACGGTCGAAGCGCCGTAGGCCGGCCGATTTTCGATTCTTGATTCTCGATTCTCGACTGAACGGCAACGGCGCGCGGGCCTGTGGGCAGGCGCGCCGAGAGTTCTTTCAAGTCGAAAATCTGAAATCGAAAAGGTCTTACAGCCCGCCCTGGAGGTCCTTGCCGGAATCTTCTTCGCCCTCTTCGGCCGGTTCGTCGAAGCCCTTGTAGAGCGCCCCGCCGAACATCTTGTTGAAGCCGGTCCAGCGGCGCGCGGGGTCGGCGTCGGCGGCCACGTCGCGGAAGAACGCGTGGAGTTTGGCGTCGAGGTTGTCGAGGTGGTGCAGCGTGAACGCCTCGGCGGTCATCGGCAGTTTCGGGCTGCCGAACGCCAGTTCCCCGTGGTGGGCCAGGATCATGTGCCTGAGGACGTTGGCCAGTTCCTCCGGGAAATCGGCGCCCGCGGCGCGGACGGCGGCAATCTTCTCCTCGATCATCAGGACGCCCTGCACCAGGTGCCCCACCAACTTGCCCGCGTCGGTGTAGCCGAAGGACTCGCCATAGGCGAGTTCGCGCGTCTTGCCCAGGTCGTGCCACAGGCTGCCCAGGAGCAGCAGGTCGCGGTCGAGTTTCGGATAGCGTTTGCAGATGGCGATGGCCGTTTCGACGACGCTCAGGGTGTGCTCCAGGAGGCCGCCCAGATAGGCGTGGTGGAGCCTCTCGGCGGCCGGGGCGCGCTTGAAGCCCGTCATCAGTGCCTCATCGGCCCAGAGCGCCGCCAGGAGGGCCCGCAGGGCGGGCCGCTCCACCGAGTCCAGGGCCTGTTTCAGTTGGACGAACTGCTCCTGGGGGTCGCCGGGGCCGACGGCCAGGAAATCCTCGAGGCGGACCTCGTTTTCCCTGGCCGGCCGCATGGCCTCGATGACGACCTGGAGGGCCCCGCCGAACTCGCCCAGGCGGCCCTTCACGAGGGCGTAGCCGCCCTGCGGGATGGCCGCAAAGAGGGCCTGCGTGGCGTCCCACATGACGGCCGGGAGTTCCCCGGTGCGGTCGCGCAGTTTGGCCGAGATAAAGAGGGCGCCCTTCTTGGTCGTCCGCAGGTCCTTCTGGGCGACATGGAAAACCCCCTCGACG
>Ga0315291_10010985_pt1 | contig 11047 bp, 28 predicted proteins | sample YL17G12_20_MG_FD_203070 | JGI IMG/M metagenome (GOLD analysis project Ga0315291, IMG submission 203070) | Sediment microbial communities from Yellowstone Lake, YNP, Wyoming, USA - YL17G12_20 | ecosystem: Environmental > Aquatic > Freshwater > Lake > Sediment | place: USA: Wyoming | collected... | reverse complement strand
CGGCCGGCGGGCTCGGAGCGGCGGTGGGGGTGCGGGTGGGGAGGGTGTGCAGGGTACAGAGCCTTGGGAGCCTAGGCACTTGACACGCCCTATGAGGGTATGGTAGGCTCTTAACAGGCACCGACTAGGGTGCGGGTCAGGCAAACTGAGGCTTATACAGGCGAAAGCCCTGTCGCAGGGGCTGAAAGGTGGACGCAAATGAACCGTGCGTCGAACAAGAAGCACGCGGTCTCGAGTCCCGCGGTGGATCCCTCCCCGAAACTCTCCTGCACCGATATCGAAGTCACGATCGCGGGGCTCAGGAAGTACCGCGACGTCATGATGCTCATGGTCTCCGCGGTCGCGCTCGCCCAGGCGAAGGGCATCCTCGACCAGAGCGACTGCGACACGATCCGCAACATCTTCTGCCTTCGGATGGCCCAGCGCGGATTTCGCAAGTGACGTCGACCGAGCTCGGGCTCAAGGTCAACGAGGCGCTCGTCGCGCTGGAGACTCATTGGGCGGGGTGTTGCCGGGCGTCGGCGGCGCACTACCTCGATGACGCCGATCTCTGCGAGAAGGGCAAGGCGCTCTACAAGGTGTTCTGGGACGCCGAGTGCGCGTATCGGATGGCGTCCTGGGGCGATACGCTTCCGTTGATGGCCGATCGAGACCTCCCGCCGGCGCGGGCGGGAGGTGCGGCCGGAAACGATGGTCGGATGCCGTGTAGTAACCGGGAAGTGAACCCCGGTCAAACGCCCAGGCAGGCGGGACTCAAGCCGGGTGAACTACCACCGGACGGCGAGCTCGTCGCGGATGCCCTACACGGCGCCGCACCGACCGTGGTTTCCGAAGGGGCTCTCACATGAGCGCCGTGATCACCGTTTACCGGTGCACCGAGTGCGGCAAGCTCATGGAGGAGCCGCAGTTCGTTCCGGTGTTCCACATGGAGCCCAATCGCGACTATCCGACCGAGGTCATGGCCTCGGCGTGTTGCCGCCGGGGCGTGTTCGAAGAGGTGAACGTCTACAGCGGCACCTTCGGGGTGGCTGGCGATCCGTTCATCGTCTTCGCGTATGATGTGGACGAGGCCGAGGCTCGGCTCCGCGCCGAGCACGGCCGCGAGCCGCTCACGGTTCGACTCAGCCGGCCCGCGCCGTCGCCGGCTCTCAAGGAGGTCTGATGTGGCATTCGACGAGCCTGTTCGCGAACTCAGTCTCTTCACCGGGGGAGGAGGCGGTCTCCTCGGTTCCAAGCTCCTCGGCTGGCGCACGGTCTGTGCCGTCGAGTTCAATCCCAAGGCGCGAGAGATGCTCATGCGCCGACAAGAGGACGGTGTGCTGGACCTGTTCCCCATCTGGGACGATGTCAAGACCTTCAATGCTCGAGCGTGGCGTGGCTCGGTGGATCTCGTATCTGGCGGGTTTCCCTGCCAGCCCTGGAGCCAGGCCGGAACCCGCTCTGCTGTACGGGGTGAGGCTGATCCGCGCAATCTCTGGCCGGACACCTGTCGCATCCTCGCCGAGAGCGGCGCCACCGCTTTTCTATTTGAGAACGTCCCTGGCCTCCTCGCCCGCGATTACTTCAAGCGCATCCTTTCGGATCTCGATGCGCTCGGGTTTGCTGTACGCTGGGATATTCTCTCCGCTTCCTCAGTCGGAGCTCCTCATCTCCGCAAGCGGCTCTGGATCGCCGGCCGGAAGCTGGCCGACGCCGAGAGCCTCGGAGTGGAAGGGGTCTGGTCCCTATGGAAGTCCCTCGCAGAAGTACCGGCTGGACCGCAAGTACCTCGACGCGACGGTGGTGGAGCGGGAAGCGGAACGCCGCGGGTTGACTGGTGGAGCGCCGATCCCGCGGAACTGGCCGACGCCGGCCGCGCACGACGGGAAGGGGATGCGGGGCCCGGGGTTCTCGACGACCGGCCGGCACTATCTGCCGCACGATCTTCCGAGCGCGGTGCGCCGCTGGCCGACGCCGACCGCGGGGGACGCGAGCTCGTCGCCGAAGGCGAGTCCGAGCGGGCCGGACCAGGCGAAGGCGAGCCGGTATCTGCGGGGGAACCGGCAGGAGAGCCGGTCGGAGTCCTTGCCGACGCAAGTGGCTCACCTGAGTGGTGGGGCCTTGAATCCCGATTGGGTCGAGTGGCTGATGGGGTGGCCGGTCGGGTGGACCGCTTGCGCGCCCTTGGCAACGGTCAGGTTCCAGCGGTGGTGCGAGCGGCATGGCATCTACTCGGTGCGCCATGAGTGAGGAGGTGCCTCATGCCGGTTCTTGACGCCGTCGACATCCCCGACGAGCTCCGCGCCATGTTCGAATTCGTCGTCGACCTCCCCAAGGAGGTCGTGGTGCGGAACGCGACCCTGTTCTTGCTTGCCGCCGGGCATCTTGGTATTGTGGAAACTCAAACGATCCAGCCCGTGCTGGATGCGCTCAACGCCTTTGCACAGCGTGGGAGCGACAAGGAGAAGTCGAAATGAAGAAGCGGAAGACCGACAAGGGGCTCACCTCGCTGGTGGCGCCCCAGAAGTTCCTCAAGCGGTACTACGACCGCCACATCGAGATCGCCGACCGGGTCGCCCTGGAGCAGGATGACCGGCGGTCCCTGATCGCCGCGTGGAAGGCCAACGGCCGGAAGGCCCGGTTCCAGCCGGGCCCGTACATCCCTCTCTACATTGCGTACCGCCAAGCGGTCGTCGACCTCGCCGGCATCCAGCGGGATGTCGTCGCGAAGAAGTTCCCGGCGAAGGTCGTCCGGCTCCTCCAGCGGTACATCTCGTCTGTTCCCGTGGTCAGGGTCGAGGTCAAGTTCAAGCCGCGGGCCGATCGGTGACGAACGAAGGCGCTCTCGCCGCGGCGGCGTATCTGGAGGACGAGCTCGCCCTCCGGCCGGCGCTGGCTGGGTGCCCGCCGATCCTGATGCTCACCGTCGAACCGCTCGGGTTCTACGTCCTGGGCCTGTCCGGCGCCGACGCGGCCGAGTGGGTGCCCAAGCTCCCGTGGGGGCTGGGCGTCTTCTTCGGCTGGCGTCCGGCGCGGCGGGACTGGACCGGGGAAGGGGAGATCGCATGACCACCATTCTCAAGACTCTCGGACTCGGTAGCCGCCGGGGCTGGCCGTCGTGGATCGTGCTGGTCTCGCACGACCCAGCGCCGCGGCCGGGCGTGCGGCATGTGACGCGCTACGGCATCGACGCGCCCACGATCGGGCACGCCGCCCGACAGGTGCTCCAGCGGGCGACGAAGGAAAAGCTCCGGCACCCGGTCGTCGAGCAGATCACGCGGGTGATCCCATGAGCCCGCTTCACGAGGGTTTTTTCGAATCGGCCCGCACCGAGCGGGACGGGTTCATGATCTTCGCCGTGCCGATCGCCGATGTCGAGGAGGTCGGGCCGGTCGTGGTCAGGATCTACGTCGGCGAGGGACCGAAGATCATGCAGTCGATCGTGCCTGACGGGTACTCGTACCAGCAAGTCCATGTGCTGGCGTGGGACCAGAACAATGATCAGGCGATCGTGGCGGTCCTATGAGGCTTCATCGGCTCAGTCAGACGGGCCGTGGAGGTGCACCAACGCTCGGGCGGGCTCCTGCCAGGATGCAGGGTCTGACGGCAAGCTCGTCCCGGGCATTCACGGGCGCGGCGTCCCTGATCGCCGCAAGGAGAACCTGAACATGTCCAATCTCAGCGATATCGAGAAGTCGGGGGAGCCGGCGGGAGCGAAGTTCCCGCCCATCCTCCAGATCGTGCCCGCTCCGGCGAACCGCTCGGCCCGTCCGGCGATGCTCGGCGAGTTCCTCTCGTTCAAGCATGTCGAGAAGAAGGTCGGCGAGGGCCGGAAGGCCGAGGTCCGCAAGTACGACATCTTCAACTTCCGCGTCCTCGAGGTCGAGGGGATCGACGGGGTCGTGCTCGGCGAGGAGTACGCGATCTTCGCCCCCGGCCAGCTGGTCTACCTCCTGGGCGAGATGGCCCAGAAGCCCGAGGAGAACGTCGGCCGCAAGGTCGTCATCCGGTACGCGGGGATGTCCAAGATCAAGGAGGGAGACTGGGCGGGGAAGGATGCCCACAACTTCAAGGTGACGTTCCCCAAGTCCTAACCGGGGGTGCCGGCGCAGGGCCGGCAGTCTGAACGGATCCCGGTGTCCCTTCCCTGCGACAGGGGACTTAAAGGCTTGGTTCGACTTCGCCGCCGGGCTCCAGATTATAGGAGTCACTCGTGCCCCAGATGTTTCTGGTTTCATACGAGACCCTGATCATCGGCCATCTCGGCCAGTCGATCCCGGCCGAGCTTGAAGACCAGTTGGTGTGCGGTCATTGCCTCTACCGGCTCCAGACCGACGCCGGGACGAAGATCGTCGCGACGAAGACGCTGGCTGATAACAAGCTCGGCGACGGGGCCGTGGTTGCCGAGGACGACTGCAAGTGCATGTGGCACGGGCAATGGCTGGCCGATCAGGTGCCGGCGTGAGCTTCCGGTTGAAGATCCGCGCCGACGAGACCTGGCCGGCGGTGCCGCCGACCGGGGGTCCGAGGATCGAGGTCGTGGTGGTCGCCGTCAACGGCGAGGTGCTCACCGAGCCGATCCGGCTGGTCGACTGGATGAAGTCGCACGGGACGGTGGTCCCCGACGTCGAGGTCTACACCGAGGAGGAACACGATGCCACGCGGTAAGCACGACAAGAAGTTGAGTCGCAACAGGCAGGAGAAGCTCGACGACCTCGTGCGCCGGCTCACCCGCGTCTACCGGGAGGATCCCGGCTACGGCTCGTTGCGGGCCCTGGCCGAGCACCTCATGCGGATCCAGTTTGGCGCCGCCGATCTGGAGCACAAGATCGAGGGGCTCGAGCGGATGATCCCGTGGGACCACCTTCGGCCCGAGTTCCGCGCCGGCTGGCTGGCCGTGGCCCGCCGGGTCGCCGACATGGAAGAGAGCGAGCGGGCTGAGGTTGTGCGTCGGGACATCCCGGTTCAAGTGGAGGAGAACTAATATGGAATGTAAGGGGTGTTGTTTCTTCAGGTCTCGGGAAGAGGGGTGCGCGGGGCCAGCGATCGCTGACGAGCACGCGCACCAGCTTGCGGCCAAGGACGCGCTGATCGCCCAGCTTCGGTTGGACCTCAAGCGGGTCCAGTTTGACGCCCAATGCTGGATGACGTCCGCGAACGTTGGACAGCGCGAGCTCAAGGCGAGTCAGGAGCGTGTCTCGCTCCTGCTCGACCGGCTGGCGACGATCTCGACGCTGGCGACCCAGGTCCATGGGCCGGTGTCGCCCGATCGGTTGAAGCTGTGAGCCTCTCCCGCAAGTCCCGCATCGACCGGCTCTGGCGGGCGATGCGCCAACACCGCGCTCATTGCACCGAGTGCTGGAATGCGTGCGGTCCCCGGTTCTACTGCCGGGTCGGCCGCCGGCTCTGGGATCTCCGGCAACGCGCCTGGGATCTCTACCAGCGGAGCGCGTCATGAGGCGCTGGCTGGTCTCCGGCGTGATCTCCGACGAGGAGGGCCGGTGCCGCGATCACGAGGAGGTCGTCGAAGTCCCGTGGCGCTGGCTGGCGGTCCTGGTGGCGCGGGTCAGCATGTGGCGCCGGATTCGCCGGGAGTTCTTCATGTGGTATCACCCCGTGATCAGCGGGGTGTATCCGTACCGCCGGCGCCACCGGAGGAGCCGCTGATGCCCCGCGAGGTGCTCGTCGTCCCGGCCGATCCTGCGTGGATTGACATCCAGAACTGCCGGATCGCGTCGACCTGGATCGGTGTGGAGGATCACGGGCTGTTCACGCTCAACATCAACTTCGAAGGCGACGGCTGGGGACAGGGCACCGGGCACCGGATCTTCGGATGCCCGGGGTCGGACAAGGGCCCGCAGTTCGACGCCGGCCTCGGCCGGTATCTGGTCGCGATTATCGACGCGGTCGGGGTGGAGCAATGGGAGAACCTCAAGGGGTGCAAGGTGCGCGTGGCCCGGCGGGAGCGGTTCCAGGACATCGTCGCGATCGGCAACTGGATGAAGAACGAGTGGGCCCTGACCCGGTCTAAGGAGAGCTCATGAGCGCCGCCGAGACTGCCGCGCTTCGCCAGTTCGCGCTCGTGCAGGAGCAGTTCCAGAAGGCCGAGGCCCTGATCGCCGAGCTCGCTCGCCTCAACGCCGCCTTGACTTGTTGCCGGAACCGGCTTCAGCGGGAGAACGACCGGCTCCGGTTGGAGCTCCTTCGCCGGAAGATGGCGCCCGAGTTGTCTCGGGCGTTGCGGAAGGCATCCCATGCTTGACCTCGACCGCCTCTCCAAGATCCTCGCCCGCACGACGAGCCCGATCGATGCCGAGGCGCTCGCCTCGATTCGCGCCGCGAACCGGATGGTCAAGGATGCCGATACGACCTGGCCCCGTGTGCTCGGGGTCGAGCCGGCGGCGCCGTCGCCGCGCCCGCGGCCGGCGCCGGGGCCCCGCCCGCCCATGCGCGGCGGGCCGTCCTTCGGGCCGCAACCGGACATGTCGCTTCGCGAGGTGCTCGAGGTCGTCATGGGCGGGTTCAGGGACGCCGCCGGGTCGGCGTCACGCGAGTTTGCGCGGGAGCTCAAGCGCCCGCCGAGGAGGAGACCATGATGGTATGGTGCTGGATCTGCCGGTGTTTCGCCGTGGGTCTACTGATCAGCGCGGTCGTGTCACCGTCACCCTTGTCGCCTGACCAGCGCGTGACGTTCCTGGGGATCGCCGCCCTCTGGGCGATCGCCGGAAGGGAGTCGTAACATGGGAACCGGAGTGACGATGTTGAAGCCCCGTCCGTTGTCCGCGGCCGACGCCGTCGCCGCATACGACCGGGGCGAGTCGCTGAACACGATCGAGATGGGCGGGATCGGACCCGGGTACGAACAGGCGATCCAGGTCGGGGCGATCGAGCTCATCCGCGTGATGCTCAACCGGCCCCTGCCGGATCCCCCGCCGAAGGACTGGGGGCACAAGGAGCTCTGTGAGATCGACGACCGGATCGACCTCGGCGGGCTCACCGGCGCCATGGGCGGGGCGATCATGTCGCTCGCCTACGGGGCGCTCAAGCACGGGTGGTCGGGCCGGAACTTCCGATTCCTGAAGGCGTCGAGGAAGAACGCCGAGCGCATGATCATGTTCAGCAAGACCTGGCCGGGACACAAGTCGTGATCGAGAACCTCACGCTCCGCACCCGCCGCCGGTTGAAGCTCTCCCAGACCCGGTTCGCCGCGCTCGTCGGCGTTCATCCGATCACGGTGTCGAAGTGGGAGCGCGGCGTCGGCTCGCCGGACGGGTGGCGCATCGGGCTCTTTCCGCTCCTGCGAAATCCCGGCGATCTCGTGTACCTGATGGACACCCGTGGAAAGATGGCGGCGCTGGCGTCGGCGCTGGGACATCTCGTATGAAGCGCCGCAAGCGCCCGCTCGTCCATGTCTTCCGGCTTCGCCGCCGGTCGTCGCCGGCCGCGCTCCGGTTCCCGTCGCTCGACCCGAAGTACACCTACTGGCTCTACTGGCGCGACCGCTTCGGCCGGCCGACCAAGTTCTCCTCCCGCAAGAAGCTCACCGGTTACCTCTTCCGCGGTCGGACGGTCCTCGCGGTCCAACGCTCCCGGGCCCATGCCCGAGCCCGCGCCAAGGTCCGCGCCCTCGCCCGCCGGCTGGACGCGCTGGCGACCTCGACCTCCATGATGCGCGAGGCCGTGTCCCGCCAGTCGGTTTCGTACGCCGTCGCGAAGCGGTTCCTGACCCGGGCGCTCGCGTATCTCGACCGCGCCCGCGCCCGCCGCGAGGCCAAGGTCGAGCCGGTGCCGTCGCTCCTGGCACGCGCCGCCCGGGGCCTGAAGGCGCTCAAGGCCGAGATCGAGGAGCTTCTCCCGCCGCCGCCCCCGCCGCCGGACCTCCTGAAGGCGGTGCAGGCGGCGCTGGCCTCGGCGAAGATCGACGCCGAGGGATGGCGCAAGCTCGCCGGGCTCCTGCCCGGGTTCGAACGGCAGTTACAAGACCTCAAGGCCCGTGCCCGGGGCCGGCGGGCCGAGGACGAGATCGAGGCGATCGACGAGGTGCTCCGGCAATGCCGCACCTTCGTCGCCGACTGGATCGAGTCCCTGCCGTGGATCGAGCACGAGCTTGCGCCGTGGGGGATCCCGCTGGCGGCGTGGCAGTCCGAGCTCGACTACCTTAAGCACCAGGTCCGCGCCTACGAGGTCGACTTCCTCCACCGCGGGAAGTCCGCGATGGGCGTGGCGCCGACGAGGTTCCTCTGGAACCGGCCGCTGGCCCCGAATCAACTCGCCGACTACCGCGCCACGGCGTGGTATCTCTGGGTCGTGGTCGAGCTCCACCGGAAGTGGAGCCCGTATGTGTCGAAGGGGAAGCTCAAGACGCCCCGCGTCCTCTCGACGATGATGCACGAGCCGGGCAAGTCGCTAGGGTCGAAGACCGTGCACGCGATCGAGGGCATGCCGTACACGCTGAAGCCGACCGCGAACTTCCCGGGGTTCATCACGGCGCCCGAGTTCGCGGACTGGCTGGCCGGGGCGTCGAGCCCCGACGTCCAGCGCCGCTGGATTGGGCGGGGCAAGTCTCGCCGCCGGATCCGCGTCGAGATCGCCACGCCGTCGACTGAAGCCGGCGAGGCGCATTGGCAGTCGCACGCCCGGCGGTGGCTGATCGACAAGTACCAGTACCTCGCCCACGCGAGGATCAAGATCGTGGCGATGATCGCGTTCACCGGCGACCTGTCTCCGACGAGGGGGACAGGCGTGTCGAACAACTGAGGAGGAGTATCATGAGCGTTCTGCATTGGACTGTCTATGCCTGTGATGTGTGCGGGAAGCAGATCGAGGTCGGCGCCGAGGACCGGATGATCCGCGTCCAACACTTCATCACGCCGCGGCCGGGCGAGGAGGTTCTCCAAAACCGCCTCTTCGGCATGGTCGTGGTGTCGAACGGGGACCGTGATCCGATCCAGACCTTCTTCCCCGGCGGGCCCCTGTTCCCGCGCCGGCATCCGTACTGGACCGGTCCCAATGGGTTGCTCCACACGCCCCACCGCTTCCTCGGCCAGACGCTCTCCCTCTGGGCGTGGCCGTGGTGCGGGATCGGCATCTCGCCCCGCCGGCTGGACCGCTGGGAGGAGAGCGTGCGCGAGGTCTGCAAGCACGCGGTCATCCAGGGCTCGATCGTCGACAAGTACTGGATCGAGATGCCGGCGGTCCCCGTGCTCAACATCGTGCGCGTCCGACCGAAGCCGTCGCGGCCGGCGAAGGCGTTCCTTTCGGCGCCGGTGACGTTCATGCTGGAGCACCGCATGTCGCACCGGATCTCGTGCCGGCTCGGCACGACCGGTGGCAACGTGATCCTCGAGCGGCCGACCGCGTTCCTGCTGGCGATCGACGGGATCCATGTGAGGCCGAGGCAATGAACATCCACGAGAATCCCGTCCTGAAGGCGTTCGTCACGCCCGGCCCGAAGCAGGAGGTCATGCCGTTCAGCTTTTGGGACACCCGCCGGCTGGTCGATCCCGTCGATTTCTTCACGACGATCCAGCCAGTCAAGACCAGCGACCCGGTGCGTCAGCGCCTGATCACGCCGCCGGGCCGGTTTCTCGCCCAGAGCATCACGATCAACGTGCGCCAACCGCGGGGGTGGCCTTTCGAACTCTTGATGGCGCACGACAGCCGCTTCTACTGGGCCCGGTCGAAATGGTGGCGTTGGTGGCGGCTCCCAGCTCTCGCGTTCCGGCGTTGGCGCTGGGATCCCCTGATCCGGTATGTCCAGGAGACCGTGTTCCAGGATGTGACGAGGATCATGACCTCGTACATCCTGCGGATTGATGTCGCCGACCGCGAGTACCTAACGGTGCCGGTGTGGGCGCTCAGGAAAGGGATGGAAGCCTTGCCCGCCTGGTCGTCGACGTCCGCGACTTTCCCGCTGGCGATTCCGCTGGAGCCCGGCGTCGACTTCAGGGCTCGGCTTCAAGCGCCGGCGGGAGCGCCGGGTCTCCACTACGAACATGAGGTCGAGTGTGTCATGAACGGACTGTTGGTGCGACCGAAGCCGAGAAGGAGGAGAGCATGACCCGCCCCGATTTCGCCGGCGTCGACTCCGCGCTCCTGGACGCCCGGGTCTGGGTGCGCGAGCTCTCGCTGGAGATCTTCCGGCTCCGGCTCCTCGGGGTCAAGCGGTCGAACGGGCAGACCGTCGAGCAGAGTCTCGCCTATGTGGAAGCGGTGCTGGGCGAGATCGTGGATGACGTCAAGAGCGCCGCGAACGCGGCTGGGAGGTCCGCATGATCCTCTTCACCCTCTACTGGTTCATCCGCTGGTTTGGCTCGGTGCTCCACTTCTGGATCCTGCCGGCCGCCGGGCCCTGGGACATGGGGTTCAGCATCTTCGTCCTGATCGCGATGGTGGTCGATCTCCTCGCCGCGCTCGGGTTCGACGCCGTGTGCGGCTTCGGACTCTTCAAGGATCGGACGCCCAAGTGACCGTGATCCACGTTCGCCGCCGCCGGAATGGTCTACACTCACTCAACCCAAGGAGGACAGGCATGAAGGCTCTCAACATCGAGAAGGTCAACAACGGGTTCCTCGTCAGCTTCGCCACGCCGCTCCGGCGCCAGCCGCCGAAGATCGACACCTCGGCGTTCCCCGCCGGCATGGGGGACGTCATCAACATGGCGATGCCCGTGGTCGCGTCGATGCTCCCCGAGTCCCCGCGGTTCCGCGAGGAGCGGCTGGTCTTCAAGACCTACGACGAGCTCGCCTCCTGGCTGGCGAAGTACTTCTCCGAGCCTGAGGTCGTGTCCGAGCCCGGGAGCGCGTCCTGATGCCGCCCAAGGGGCCCGAGCAGATCGCCGAAGAGGCGTTCCGCGACGAGTGCGCCAAGCTGGCGCTCCCGCACCTGATGGCGCTCGCGCTGGCGATCGCCGCCCAGCGGGGCATGGCGCCCAACTTCACCGCGATCGTCGACGACTGCTGGAGGATCGCGGAGATGATGGTCGACAAGCGCCGTGAGGCGATTACCGGGATCGTAGCCCCGCCTCGTTGACGGCCGGGGTAGAATAGCTCCAAGACACCAAGAGCGA
>Ga0315291_10010984_pt1 | contig 11047 bp, 8 predicted proteins | sample YL17G12_20_MG_FD_203070 | JGI IMG/M metagenome (GOLD analysis project Ga0315291, IMG submission 203070) | Sediment microbial communities from Yellowstone Lake, YNP, Wyoming, USA - YL17G12_20 | ecosystem: Environmental > Aquatic > Freshwater > Lake > Sediment | place: USA: Wyoming | collected... | reverse complement strand
CGTCATCGGTGTTGGCTTTGCGGCTTGTTTGGCTTAATGGCAGATGGGAGCGGCTATGGCAAACGAAACCCTTGGCAGCTTGAAAAATCTACCTACAAACATGAAGCACACCCTGTCCAACCGTGTCCAACACTGTTTTAATGTCATTCAGGTCCAGTGCGGATACAATGTTATGGACTACGCCGGCAACCGACCCTTCCTGAACAACAATATGGACACACCCAACGAGGCCTTTTGGCGCACGATTGACGCGATTGTCACCAAGGCCCTCGAACACCGGCTTTACGTCGCGATGGTGCCGATGTGGGGTGACGAATATGGCAAAGCTTTTGGCAACGATTCGCAGAAGGCCTACCGATTTGGGCAATGGATAGGCAAAAGGTATGCCGCACATAGTCACGTCTTGTGGATTGTCAGCGGCGAGTATGATGCCATCAACGGTTACCGCCTGCCTATCAGCGCGGAGCAAAAGAGCGTTTTCATCTCGATGGCGCGAGGTCTCCGCGAAGCGCATAACGGCGCTCAGCTTATGACCATCCACCCCGGCGAGGCCCTCACTTCATCGAAGGATTTCCACGAGGAGCCGTGGCTTGATTTCAACATGCTCCAATCCGGTCATCTCATCGATAGTGCGGCCTACAAGATGCCAGACACTCACGAGCTGATCGCCCGCGATTACGCCCTTACTCCCATAAAGCCGGTGCTGGACGGCGAACCCATCTACGAGGACACTCCTGACGGTATCTGGGTGCACAGGGATACAAACCGGACGCGTGCGGGCGCTAGCGATGTTAGAAGAAAGGCCTATTGTGCGGTGTTTGCCGGGGCGTTCGGACATACTTATGGACACAATGATGTCTATGGCTTCTTCGAGCCGGCCTATCCGGGGCAGGTCCAGACACTCCCGAAAGGTCCTGGGCAACGCAGCAGTTGGAAAACCGCCCTCGATGCACCAGGAGCAGCACAGATGAAGCACCTGCGTCGGCTGATGGAATCAAGGTCACATCTTGACCGAATTCCTGACCAATCCATAATTGCAGCCGGACAGTCAGGCGGTTTGGAACATATACAGGCCACGCGCGCCAGCGATGGCACTTGGGCACTTGTTTATCTGCCTGCTGGAAAGCCCGTCACCATTGCGATGGATACGCTCGCTGGTCCAAAAATTGAGGCATCTTGGTTCAACCCGCGAACGGGAGAAACCAGGTCCATCGGCACATTTCCAAATAGCGGCAACCGCGAATTTCCTCCGCCGACCAGCGGCGAAAACAACGACTGGGTGCTTGTACTGGAGAGCAAATAAAACTATGCCTTAAGTATGCAGAGAAAAATGAGATTTTCAATGTTACAGACGAGGTGAGGTTCTATGAATCGACGAGATTTTCTTAAAGCTGTAAGCGCTGGTGCAATAGCAACGGCAATTTCAGGATGCGAGAGCCGGCATATCTCCGGCAAGGCTGAAAAAATAAAACGCCCTAATATTATATTCATTCTCGCGGACGACTTAGGTTACGGCGACCTCGGCTGCTATGGGCAGAAGGAAATTGCGACGCCGAACATAGACCGGATGGCCAAAGAGGGCGTGAGATTTACCGACCACTACGCCGGCAGCACGGTCTGCGCGCCATCGAGGTGCGTGCTGATGACCGGCTTGCATACAGGCCACGCTTATATCCGGGGCAACGCACTTGTGCCGCTGCGACCATCGGATGTTACGGTGGCTGAAATACTAAAGAAGGCAGGATACGCCACCGGCATCATCGGCAAATGGGGATTAGGCGAGGCGGGCACCACCGGAACCCCAAACAAAAAAGGCTTCGACTACTGGTTCGGATACCTCAATCAGAGACACGCACACAACTACTATCCGGAGTTCCTCTGGCGAAACGAAGAGTCCATTTCCATAGAAGGCAACAAACTTCCCCAACCGGAGCCGGGGGGATGGGGAGAATCAGCCAGTAAAGTAACTTACTCTCCCGACCTATTTACAAAAGAAGCGCTCGCCTTCGTTGAGCAAAATAAAGATAAGCCGTTCTTTCTGTATCTTGCTTACACAATCCCGCACGCTAACAACGAGGCGGGGCAAAACGGGATGGAGGTGCCATCGTTAGGCCAATACGCCGACAAGGATTGGCCTGCGCCGCAGAAAGGCCACGCCGCTATGATTACCCGGATGGATGGTGACATCGGCAAGCTAATGGCAAAACTCATGAAACTCGGCATCGACGACAATACGCTGGTGATGTTTTCGAGCGATAATGGTCCGCACAAAGAAGGCGGGGCCGACCCGGCATTCTCCAAAAGCTCCGGCCCGCTGCGAGGCCATAAACGCGACTTATATGAAGGCGGCATTCGCGTGCCGATGCTCGCCCGCTGGCCCGGCAAAATAAAAGCCGGCTCAGTTACCAACCACATTTCGGTATTCTGGGATTTTCTGCCAACCTGCTGCGAATTAGCCGGAATAGAAACCCCACAAGATATTGATGGCATCTCCATACTGCCAACGCTTCTGGGACAATCCAAAAAACAGAAAAAGCACGAGTTTCTTTATTGGGAATTTCACGAGCAAGGAAAAAAGCAGGCGGTTCGATTTGGCAACTGGAAGGGCATTCGCCTCAATGTATCTAAAAATCTAAATGGCCCAATAGAACTCTACAATCTGAAGGCCGACATTGCAGAGGAGCACAATATCGCTGAAAAGAATCCGGACATCGTTGCGAAAATGGCGGCCTATATGAAGGCCGCCCGCACACCTTCCGACCACTGGCCGATTCCATAGCAGACCGGATTTCTCACTGACCCGCAAATTGGAGAAAAATCCTTGATTACAGGATTTCCTTTTGTTATAATTAATTCTGTCTATGATAGTTACAATGAGGAGTTTCATGTGCATTTAAGTCGATATTTGTATCAGAATTCAAGGGGAAAGAATTTATGAAATTCTTTATCCATAATCTCCGGAGAATTCGTTGTCTGTCCCCATTATTTCAGGAGAAACATAAATGAAAAAGTTCTTACGCAATCTACTTTTCCCAAAATTGCCCACCTCCATCTTTTCCGGATATGGAAAAATAATGATGGCTGTCCCTATTATCCTTAAAGAACAAAAATTGGGTTTAGAACGTGCTTGACTAATTATTTATATGAAAAAATAATTGGAGCTGATTAAGATGAAAAGATTACTTATAATTTTGAGTTTAGGTTTTGTAACAGGTTGTGGTTTGGATTTGAGCGGCTCGATTGCTGAAGAAAAACAAAGAATTCTCAAATGGAATGAAGCCAGAAATTCTGCTTTAGCCGATTCAAACCTCAATTCAAGAATAAAACAGGGTATTCGAGATGGTCATCTTTGTTTTGGAATGACCTTCGAGCAAGCATATTTGACTTTACAACCCAATACTTATGAACATCAATGGCGACTGTCTTCAAGAGATAGTTCTGGTAATACGATTTACGAATACGGTAGACCTGGAATTTATGGTTCCTTCTATCCGATTTATACAGTATACTTCAACGGTGACTTTTTGCTACACTGGACACAATGGGGCATATAAAGGAAGCAAGAAAAATGACCCGTAAAGATATCCAGTTCATATTTATTTGTGTTGGGGGAAGTAGCTCTGGTTGTGATTGCCGCTCATTTACTCTGGCCGCCCAGATCTGCAAGGGAAGGCGTCCCAATAAGCCAAGCACAGGTAGCCGAATACGCGTATGTTGCCTCGGCTAACAGCGAAGTTTTCCACCAACCAAATTGTAGGTGGGCCAAGAAAATCGCTGAACACAACCTTGTCGGCTTCAAATTGAGAGAGGATGCAATAAACTCAGGCCGTAGGCCGTGCAAAGTGTGCAAACCGTGATTCCCGAACTGGCCACGCTTTTACTGTTCGTCTTGGGTGTGGTGATGCTGAGAAGAAAGGTTCAATAAAAAGGAAGGAAACAAAAAAGTAATGTCAGATACTCGAAGAAGAGCAATAACATACCTAAAAAAGCATTTGGGTTATATTCCTTCACTAATAGCAACATCTAAATTTTTCAGGGAGGAAGAATCTTGGACACATGAGAAGGCTTGGTGGTTTGATTTGCCCATTAAGAAAGTAAAAGATAATAAAAATGGCAATTACTATCTGGTTGGAGAATCAAAAAAAAGCAGTTTTGATTATTTGAAAGTTCCAAATAAGTTTCTGGTTGGCAATCTCAAAAAATTTGAGACAAAATATCGGAAATGTATAAGGCTTCACTTGTCGGCTGAAAGCTCAGACAGATTTACTGACAAACGTGGAAAAGGCCGAGTTAATTTTTCTCGTTATCTTGAATAGAACGTCTGACTTTTGCGAGAAGCAATAAAATCAGGCAGAAAGCCGTGTAAAGTGTGCAGACCTTAGATAATGAGTAAGTGGTAAAAAAAAGGTGAGGTGATGTTAAAACTGAAAGTTGAGTTGATACCTAATACATCTTGGGGTCAAAGTTTGCGTAGGCTCGCACGACAGTCCACTTGGAATAAACTTAAAAAAGAGGTATATGCTGAATATAAACACAAGTGCGGTATATGCAGAGTTGAGGGCAGATTACAATGCCACGAAATTTGGAAATATGATGACCAAAAGCATATCCAAAAATTAGTTGGTTTTATTGCTCTCTGTGATTTATGTCATTCTGTGAAACACTTAGGCAGAACTAAGCAAATATCAATCTCAAATTTGGATTATTACAAAATGGCAGTAGAACACTTTATGAAAGTCAATGCGTGTAATAGAAACGTATTTGAAAAACACAAAAAGGATATGTTTACCAAGTGGCACGAGAGGTCACAACATGAATGGGAAATAGATTTTGGTGAATATCAAAATTTGTTCGGTCTCAGTGTGGTAATGTTGAGAAGGAAATTTTTTAAGTAAAAGGCAGGTGAAATATGAAAGTGAGTTCTTTTTTAGGTAGAGTAAAACAAGAATGGGTAAAAGCGGGGAAACCAAACTGGACTTCAAGAGAGTTACTTGCAATATGTCTGCTTATTGATTTGGGATTCAGTATTGAGGGACTTAATCCCGCACAGAAATTCCGTCAAGCCATAGAAGCCAAAGACCTTAGTTATTTAATGCGGTGGTCTGGAGGTTTGAAGTTTCATCGTGCATCGTGGTAATAGAATAATAGGGACAGCAACCATTTTCCGACCATTTTGGGTTGACTGTCGGAATGGCGGGGCGTCTGGGCAGATACCAGCCAAAGCAATACAAAGACCCTAAACTGGGAGAACTTTTCTATATAATTCCCAAAAAGAAAACCACCAGATAACGCTCCCGTCCCAACACAGAAGAATCCTCTGGACGACCCCACGTAACGCAAAGCGACGTTGGATACACGACATTCCATTCCCCTCCCAATAAACGTGAAACGCACCCTTGACCGGGCTATAAACTGCCGCGAAGAAATGCTGTCCGGAACATATCCGGGACGCAAAAATGCTACAAGCGGTTTCATAAGTCCGAAAAAGGCCTTTTTTATACTGATAATTGGGTTTTTAATTGGGTTATGAAACAGCTTCTAAATAATGCTTGAAATAGGCTGGAAAACTTGGTATAAAGAATTATAGGACTTGTGGGTTGGAGTCCGGGATAATAGTGGTTTTACAAAACTTCGGGCAGAAGCAATGCATTTGCAGAGACGCAAAGGCAAGTCAGGAGTTTGTGTTCTCCGAACATTTTTGTTGCTTCTTTGCCGGCTTGTGTCGGGAATTTGGAGAGAAGGAGGTGGTAGCAGGCATTTTGCGAAAGTCTGCCGGGCAAACACACGATGGGGAGAGGGTATATCTCTTTTGCGTTTTTGTATATATTTTTTGTCGGGTTGTCCGATACAGGTGTAATATGTTATGAAGTTATCGGAACCTGTTGAGGATAAAGTGTTGTTTTGGTGTGTGGCCAAAACAGGATTTTTTAAAACCTCATTTTGAAGGAGGCTTATTATGTGTAAAAAGCTTATTTATCTAACCTTCTTTTTTGCATTTTGCACGACGGCTATGGCTTACGACATAGCGTTCTACGTCGGGGCACCTAACCCCGGGTGGTATGAAGTTGCTAACCAGAACGCCGATGTTGCAACGATAATTGCCCAAACTGGACATATGTTCAAGGATATCCAGCAGTTCAATGACAGCCAGCTTGCCGCATTCGGCACATGGGTAGATAACAATACGAATGATGGTGAAATGGACATTATCTGGCTTAACGGATGCACTCCGAGTGTACTCTATCAATTCCCAAACGTTCAGCCGGATGGCTCGCGTGCTGAAAAGTGGCTTGACGGCGGAAACATGATTATAAATGTCGGCGACTGGTTCGCATACTGCTCGTATGAAGGTGGATCTCGACAACCTGATAATACCGGCACTGGTGCCGCGAACATCCTTGACCTGAATGCCAGTATCATTTCAGGCGGTGGGCAAGGAGTGATGACGGTGACACCGACAGGTACGGCATATCTACCCAGTCTCAACTCCGTCACATCTGATAGACCAGTTCTGCTCAGTGCTGTTGTAGCCCCCTGGGAAGTTCTTGCGATATTCGCACAGAATGCGGCTGGCACGTATGCCGATCCTGTTGTTATTGTCAACATGAATACTGGCGGTTACCTCGCGATTATAAACCAAGCTTCTACTGGCAACTGGATAGCCAACAGAGGTTTAACCTGTGCTGAGTTCATAGGCAACTGGGTAAGCACTGTGATAGACGGCAAATGGCGCCTTAAGGCTCGCAATCCCATTCCGGCTGATGGCGCGACTAATATGCCGAAGACGGTCCCTCAGTGGCAAGCCGGAGGTACCGCGGTCGCCCACGATGTCTATTTTGGAACCAACAGGACCGCTGTGGAAAATGCCACTCCTGATTCGCCTGAGTGGATAGAGCAGATAGGCGATGTCGTGGCTCCCATGAGTATAACAGCCGCGAATCTTGAAAAGGTGTCAACAACCTACTATTGGCGTATCGATGAGGTTGAGGAAGGCGGCACGGTTATCAAGGGCGATATCTGGACCTTCTCAACGGCGCCGTTAAGGGCCCATAGTCCCAATTGGCCTGACGGCGAGGTACTTTGTGACGTGAACAGCCTCCTTAGCTGGGGTGCCGGCTTCAAGACTAAGGGGACGAACGGGCACTATGTGTTCTTAGGCACCGATAGGACCGCTGTGCTGAATGCTACCAGCTCGACGACAGGCATTTACAAAGGAATCAGGTCTGCTACGAACTACACCACGGGAATTCTCCCAAATAACACCACTATCTACTGGCGTATCGATGAGCTTGACGCGAACAGCACCACCAGCAAGAAGAACTTCTACAAAGGCGATGTCTGGCAATACAAGACCACTCTGACCGGCTTAGGCTCAATCCTGCGTGAATTATGGCTGAATATCACTCCAACAGGGACCACGAGCCTGACTGCGCTGTACGGGTGGCCTTACTTCCCGGCTTACCCTGACGAGGTCAATGAGCTAACATCATTTGACTCACCCACATCTTCCCCTGATCGGAGCGATTTCGGCGGCTGTATCATCGGCTGGCTGTATCCGCCGCGTACAGGCGACTATACCTTCTATCTCGCCAGCGATGATAACGGCGAGCTGTGGCTGAGCACTGACCAGAGCCCGGCTAATGCGCAGCTAATCGCCTATGAGACCGCCTCGACCGGCGATAAGGCGTGGCAATTCGGCAACGAAATGTCCGACCCCATTCATTTAGAGACCGGCAAGAGATACTTTATCAGCGCGCTGTGGAAGGAAGCTGGCGGCGGCGATAACTGTGCGGTCGGCTGGAGAGGCCCCGGAATTACTGATATAACGGTGCTACCCGGCAAGTATTTACAGCCGTTCGAGTGGTTCTGGGCCTACGCTCCGTATCCGAGAGATTATTCCACGGATGTGCCAACAGCATCAGTTGCTCTCGCCTGGAAGCCGGGAGACTATGCCGTTTCGCACGATGTGTATTTTGGCACCGCTTATGATGATGTATTCAACGCTACCAGCTCAAGCCACCCGAATGTCCAGTACACCCATCGCGACCCCAACAACCTCACGGTCGGGCCGCTCAACACAGATCAGATTTACTACTGGCGGGTTGATGAGGTCAATAACCTCCATCTCGACAAGCTGTGGAAAGGTTCGATTTGGGCGTTTAGAACTGTCGGCGTCCCCGGCGGCTTGTTAGGCGCATACTACCACTCCAGCGGCGAAGGTCCCCCGGTCAATCCGTGGATGACCTTTGTCTTGACACGCATCGACCCGACGGTAGATTTCGGGTGGGGCGATGGCACTGGTGGCACACCCGGTTCACCGGAACCGGGGGTCGTCAATATTGATGACTTCGCGTGCAGATGGACAGGGAACGTCGAGGTGCCGAAGACAGGCAGCTATATGTTCTACACTACCACCGACGATGGCACCCGGTTGTGGGTGGATGGGCAACTGCTCATCGAACATTGGATAGAACAGGGCGACACCGAATACAACAGCGTATCGGTCGCACTTACAGCCGGCAGACTCTATGAAATCCAGTTCGAACAATATGAGAATGGCGGTGGTGCAACAGCGCGGCTGTGGTGGAGCGGCCCCATCACACCGAAACAAGCCATTCCAGCGTTTTGGCTGCGGCCGCCTATGAAAGCCAGTGCGCCCAATCCGTCCGATGGCGCCACAGACGCAGCGCCAGTACCTACCCTTAGCTGGGCGAAAGGCGTCAAGGCGGCGAGGCACAATGTCTATTTTGGCACCAGCTTTGCCGATGTGAACAATGCCGCCAATCCGAACGTGCTGCCCGGCAGAGGTCAGTGGGGCTTCCCTATCTACAATCCCGGCACACTTACGATGGGCGGGACCTACTACTGGCGAATTGATGAGGTCAATGGCGTAACTCTCTGGCGAGGCGATGTCTGGAGCTTTACAGTCACCGACCATATTTTGGTGGATGATTTTGAGGACTACAACAACATTTCTCCGCACATAATATGGGAGAACTGGATAGACCAATGGGGCGCTCCGCCCACCCCCGGCAACGGCACCGGCTCGACTGTGGGCTATGCTGATGTGAACTACATCGAGCTGGTCCTCCGTCATGGCGGCAGCCAGTCTATGCCTATGGATTACAACAACACGATATCTCCTTATTATTCCGAGGCAGACCACTCGTTTGGCACGCCGCAGGATTTGACTCTGTACGGCACCAAGGTGTTGTCGCTGTGGTTCAGAGGCTGGCCGGCATCACCTGTCGGAAGCTTCACACAAAGTGGCGGCCTCTACACGATGACCTCCAACGGCGCGGATATCTGGAATGAGCGGTACAGGAACCAGGGTTCATCTTACCACGATGAGTTCCATTATGCCTATCAGCAGGTAACCGGCAGCACCGTTACAATGGTTGCGAAGGTTGAGAGCATCACACTGACCAACGTGTGGGCCAAGGCGGGCGTTATGATTCGCGATTCGCTCGATGGCGGGTCATCGCATGCGTTTATGTGCATTACGCCGGGCAGTGGAGCTGCCTTCCAGGACCGTATTAACGCTGGTGGCCCCAGCGACAATAACGCTGTTGCAGGCGTCACCGCTCCGGAGTATGTTAAGATAGAGCTTGACAGCTCCGGCATTATCAAAGGTTACTATTCACCTGATGGTGTGACGTGGACGCCAGTAGGTGCTGGGTCGGGTCTGCCGCTTTCGATTTCCCTGACCCCGCCGTTCTACGTGGGGCTGGCTTTGACTTCCCACAATGCCAACGGGATATGCATAGCCAAGTTCTCCAATGTTTCCGTAACCGGCGGTTCGGGCACGTGGAGCAACCAGGACATCGGCATAAAGACCAACACGCGTCAGCCCCTGTATGTGACCTTGCAGGATACAGGCAACGCCACCGCCAGGGTTACACATCCTGACCCCTGTGCGATACAGAGCAGCACCTGGAAGGAGTGGAACATACCTCTGTCGGCATTTAGCGGCGTGAACCTGATGGCCATCAAGAAGATGACCATCGGCGTCGGCAACAGGGCCAGCCCGGCGCTTGACGGGACAGGCACGATATACGTCGATGACATCATGCTCTACGCTCCGAGATGTATGCCTCTCCTTCGGCAGCCTCCGGCAGACCTCGACAACGACTGCGTGGTTGACTATCCAGACCTCGGGGTTCTGGCGGACAACTGGCTGATTAAGAATTACAACGTTACGCCGTCGGATCCCGGCACTACCGGTCTGACAGCCCGGTACCAGTTTGAGGGCAATCTGCAGGATAGCGCCGGCAGCCACCATGGCGACCCGTGCGGCAGCAGCCCGAGCTACGCAGCAGGCAAGGTTGGTCAGGCAGTAAGCCTGGATGGCACTGACGACTACATCCATGTCGGTTCTGTCGGTATAGACAGCAACGATGCAAGGACGATTGCCGGCTGGGCAAAGGCGGTTACCACCTTTATCCCGGACTGGGCAAACGTATTTGGCTTCACCGGCACCGGCACCGATCTGACCAACAGGAGCTTCGGCATCGATCGCAGAGGCGGACAGATGTATTACTGCATCCATGTCTATGGCTGGGAGCAGAACGTCGCTGCGTTGGACCTTGATTGGCATCACTTAGCTGCAACGTATGACAAGACCACGATGACGATACGCTGGTATGCCGAGGGCAACTTTGTCGGCAGTGCGGTCAGGAACCTCAACACCAATGACAATGTCCAGATGGGTAAGCGAGGCGACATGACCAGTCGCTTCCCGGGCCTTCTCGATGAGGTTCGCATCTACAACCGTGCACTGTCGCAGGGTGAGGTTGCCTGGCTTGCCGGCAAGACGACACCGTTCACACAGCCGCTGTATGTAATGCTGAATCCGCAGGATCCTGCCATCGACCTGAATAGTGATGGCGCTATAAACCTCAAGGATTATGCGGTCTATGCGGATACGTGGCTTGATGAATTGCTGTGGCCTTAATAAGCCATAGATGCACCCTGGCTTAACAGCCGATGATTTGACAATATATCGGGGCATAAGCGATGTTGCTTATGCCCCGATTGTTTTTGCGCT